>PVMK01136227.1_pt1 | contig 17438 bp, 16 predicted proteins | sample 1853481 | NCBI WGS metagenome assembly PVMK01 (sample SAMN08533507, study PRJNA380276) | Marine sediment metagenome, whole genome shotgun sequencing project.
TTTTTTACTGTTCACAGATATCGTTTATTGCGTGATTAGTTGATTGGTTATGTGTTTATAAATGTGGGTTTATCCCATATTTGCAAAATAATTGGACACTGTCACTCAGGTTTCAGGTGTCGGGTGTCAGGTGTCAGTAGTAAAAAAGTGAGATCCGGCCTGACACCTGACACCTGAAACCTATTCTCCGAAAAGGCTCACTGCGCCCGATAATGTCCAAAAAAGAAGAGCTGTTTTCATAGTAAATTATGAGGTCTGGTTTAATAAGTAAAACCCCGGTTGAACTCTGAACCTGGAACCTGTCAATTTGTATAAAACCCAGGTTGTGCATTAGCATCATACGAAAGCCCCAGATATTTTGTTAAATGGATCGTTGGCCAAATTGTTTATGCAGGCAGATCGTTCCGATGCCGGAAGATGAATCGGAACACCCACAATTAACAGTTTAGTAAATCCGACACTTAACAAAATTGCGTGGGGCTGACAATTGTCGATATTTGCTGTTATTTTTTCGCCGGTTGGGTCTGAGCTGCCCCTTGAGCCAGGGTCGATACATTGCCACGGGCGACTTTTACACGAACTTTATCGGCAATTTCCACTGTTAATGTCACGTCATCCATTCCCGTAATGCGGCCGTGGATACCACCGCTTGTAACAATACGATCACCCTTCTTTAAACTGGCGATCATTTGACGGTGTTCTTTGGTCTTTTTTTGCTGGGGACGGATCAGCAAAAAGTAGAAAATGACAAACATCAAAATTAACGGGATAAACCCGGAAAAACCTGAGGCGCCTTCTCCGCCTCCAACACCCATGGCATAAGCTACATCAAACAAAATAAATCCTCCTTTTTAATCCCTGTTATAAAATTGTTATTTTATTCTATTTGTCCGTCAGTGACAATGCATTTAAAGAAAAATTTTTAAAATGGCGCTGATATACTTTAAAAAAGCAATTTCGTCAAATCTTTCTTAAAATTTTTTATTCACCGCAAACAATCTTGCTTTCTCCCGGCATCATGGACCGATCGCCTTCGATTTCAACACTGAGATCGCGTCGCTCTTCGAGGTCAACAATATCCCGGCGTTTTTTATTTAGACGGTAATCAGCCACATCAACGGGTACAATTGCTTTTACACGATTGGCTTTTTCCTTCAACGTTTCCAGGCTTAGTTTTCGCAGAAAGCCAATACCCAATGTTTCCGCAGACGGTACCAGACCTTTGCCTTGACAGTATTTACAGGGCAAATGGCTTCCGAATTCAATGGACGGACGAATCCGCTGCCGTGACATCTCCAGCAGTCCAAACCGTGAAATTTTCCCGACTTTCGACCGTGCTTTGTCTTCCTTGATATGTTTTCTCAGTGTACGCTCCACTTCAGCCCGGTGTTTCGGTTCCCGCATATCAATGAAATCTATCACAATAAGACCACCCAAGTCCCTTAACCGCAGCTGTCGTGCAATTTCTTCAGCGGCCTCGATGTCGGTTTGAAATGCTGTCTGTTCGATGTTTTTTTCATGGGTCGATTTGCCGGAATTAACATCTATGGAAACCAGGGCTTCGGTTTGTTCAATGACCAGGGTCCCGCCGGATTTCAAGCCGACCCGGCTCTCGAATATGGAAGCGATCTGCTTTTCAAGCTGAAATTTAGAAAAAATCGGTTTGGCTCCTTTGTAGTATTTAACGACCTTGTCGTGTCCGCGCGAAAACAGTTTAATAAAATCCCTTACTTCATGGTAAAGAGAACTATCATCGATGAGGATCTCAGTCACCTCCGGCGTAAACGAATCCCTTATCGAGCGTATGACAAGGTGCCGTTCTTTGTAGAGCAGGGCAGGGGCCTTATTTTTCATGACACTGCCCTTGATTTTTTTCCATAATCTGAACAGGAAGTTTAGGTCCTTTGACAGCGCGGTTTTGCTGGTATTTGCAGCGACTGTGCGGACAATAACGCCGAAATCTTCGGGCAGTTTCAGCTTGCCGACGATATCTTTCAGACGTTGACGTTCCTCTTCATTTTCAATTTTGCGTGAAATACCGACCGTTTCATTGCCCGGTCTGAGGACCATATATCTTCCAGGCAAAGAAATATGGGTGGTCAACATGGCCCCCTTTTTCATAAAAGGATCTTTGGTAACCTGCACCATCAACTCCTGCCCACGTTTAACCAGTTTGTTGATGGCATGTTCCCCGGTAGAGGTATCCAGGAAATAATCGCTGTGAATTTCGTTTTTTTGCAGGAAACCATGCCTTTCCGCACCGTAATCGACAAACGCTGCCTGAAGGCTGGGTTCAACCCGGGAAATGATTCCTTTATAAATATTGCCGTGGGTGATTTCTTTCAAGCTGCTTTCAACATGGAACTGCTCAAGCTTATTTTCTTTGACCGTTGCGACTCTGCATTCTTCAGGATCGACCGCATTTATTAAAATCTTGATACTCATAAATTTTTATCCTTGCACTGGGAATATGAAAAATAATAGAATTTAGGGGCTTTGCCCCAGTTGGAATAGTGGAATGATGAACGGCATTCGCGAAATACTTAAAATATGAAATTGTTAGATACAAGTCAATCGATTTCTATCGGGTAAAATCGTCAACGAAGCCATAAATTCGAAGTGATCGGCAAAAGTTTGCATTCCGGCAATTCCGATGAGTTGACGAAACGACTGGTTATTTGTATTATATGGGGACTAAATACTGGAATGCATGCGTGATTGCGGCATCCCGGCTATGTTAATGCGATCATCATCATTGTCTAAACATTTGAACAGAGGAAAAGAAACGTAATGGATGAGAGATACGATCCCGGAGCAATTGAATCCAAATGGCAAAAACAATGGGATGCATGGAATTTATTTAAGGTAACGGAAAATTCATCTCTGCCGAAATATTATCTGCTCGAAATGTTTCCCTATCCGTCCGGCAAGATTCATATGGGACATGTACGCAATTATACCATCGGTGACGTTGTCGTCCGATATAAACGCATGCAGGGATTCAATATTCTTCATCCTATGGGATGGGACGCATTTGGTATGCCAGCTGAAAATGCCGCGATTGCCAATAAAACCCATCCTGCTAAATGGACTTACGCCAATATCGATGCCATGCGCAGCCAGCTCAAGCGTCTGGGTTTCAGTTATGACTGGGAAAGAGAACTTGCCACCTGTCAACCGGAATATTATCGCTGGGAACAGTGGCTGTTTTTAAAAATGTTTGAAAAAGGCATGGCGTACCGAAAAGAATCCTTTGTGAACTGGTGCGAAGACTGTCAGACGGTTTTGGCCAATGAACAGGTCGAAGCCGGGTTGTGCTGGCGCTGCGGTCAACAAGTTCGGCAGAAACAGCTGTGGCAATGGTTTTTCAAAATTACCGATTTTGCTCAGGATCTGCTGCTGTACTGCGACAAATTACCGGGATGGCCGGAAAAAGTCATCACTATGCAGAAAAACTGGATCGGTAAAAGTGTTGGGGCCCAAATCGATTTTGCTGTCGAAAACCATGATGAAGTGATATCCGTATTTACCACCAGGCAGGACACCGTATTCGGGGCTACATTTATGTGTCTGGCTCCGGAGCATCCCCTGGTGTTCAAACTTTCAAGGGATACCGCCCAGGAAAATGAAGTCCGGCAGTTTGTCGAGCGCATTGCCCTGCAGGACAGATCGGCACGAAGCATCGAAAACTATGAAAAGGAGGGGGTTTTTACCGGTGCCTATTGCCTGAATCCCATGACCGGCAAACGGATACCGGTGTATACCGCTAATTTTGCCCTGATGGAATATGGTACCGGTGCGGTCATGTCTGTTCCCGCCCATGATCAGCGTGATTTTGATTTTGCCAAAAAGTACGGTTTGGAGATCATTGTGGTCGTAAAACCCGAAGATATGGATCTTGACGGGCAAACCATGACTGAAGCCTATGTGGACAGGGGCGTCATGACCAATTCCGGTCGGTTTGACAACATGGATAACCAAAAAGCACTTGATAAAATTGCCGATCATCTGGAACAGAATAATCTCGGGAAACGGGCTGTCAGTTATAGATTGAGAGATTGGGGGATATCCCGGCAGCGATACTGGGGCGCACCTATTCCAATGATTCATTGTGACGGATGCGGCATCGTACCGGTGCCGGAGGAGGACCTTCCCGTGGTTCTGCCCGAGCACGTTAGCATGCTCGAGGGAGGCAAATCTCCGCTGCCCGATCTGGATGATTTCGTCCGGGTATCATGCCCGCAATGCGGCCGTTTAGATGCGAGACGAGAAACGGATACCATGGACACCTTTGTGGAGTCTTCCTGGTATTTTGAAAGGTACTGCAGTCCGCGATGTGACACGAGTATTTTTGATAGCGCCGCTGTCGATTACTGGATGCCGGTGGATCAATACATCGGCGGGGTTGAGCATGCCATTTTGCATTTGCTTTACTCGAGATATTATACCCGCGTGCTGAATGATCATGGCCTGGTTAAATTCAAGGAACCGTTTACCAATCTGCTGACCCAGGGGATGGTTTGTAAGGAAACGGTTTCGTGTCCGGAACACGGTTTTCTCCTGCCCGAGGAGATCGACACCCGTAAAGCCGAGCGTGTGTGTAAAATGTGCGCAAAGGCGGTTATGGTGGGCAGGGTGGAGAAGATGTCCAAATCCAAAAAAAACGTGATCGATCCGAATATTTTGCTTGATAAATATGGCGCCGACACCACCCGATTTTTTTGTCTTTTTGCAGCTCCGCCCGAGCGGGATTTAGAATGGAGCGAGCAGGGTGTTGAAGGCGGTTTTCGCTTTTTAAACCGTGTCTGGCGGCTGGCGGCGGTTGTGATAGATGGGATAAAAGATGTACAGCCGTACGAAGGAGACCTCGACGGCCTGGATGACACACTGCGGGAGCTGTATCGTAAAACCCATCAAACCATTAAGCGAGTGACCAGGGACATAGAAGACCGGTTCCATTTCAATACCGCCATCAGCGCCGTCATGGAGCTGTTTAACACCATGAGCGCCCTTGACACGCAAAAACACCATGGCGAACAGCTTTCGGTTATGCGATTTGCCATGGAATCTCTTACCCTTCTTCTGTCGCCGATTGTACCGCATTTTGCCGAAGAACTCTGGAAGGCACTCGGTCATCGATCCAGTGTTCTTTTGGCGCCATGGCCCCAATACCGTGAGGGTGCACTGCAAGAAGACGAGTTGTTGATTGTGGTCCAGGTGAACGGTAAACTGCGCAGCCGATTCCAGGTTGCGACGGATACCGCTGAAAAAACCATCAAAGAAAGGGCACTGACGGATGAACGGGTCCAAAAGTTCATTGGCGGCAAAGTGATTAGAAAAGTTATTGTGGTCAAAAATAAGTTGGTGAACATCGTAGTGTAAAATCTATGCTTTTTCCGAGACTACGATTGGAAAAAGTGGCCCCATTAGGGGCCGCAACCGCACTGATAGTTTAATGGCGCAAATTATAGGTTTCAGGTGTCAGATTTTGGGTGTCAGGGAGTTGATGTGCTGAAACCTGAACACTGAAACCTGACACCTTCAGTTCTTTACAACATGTTGTCAGATAAAACCCGATAAGGGTACTAAAAGCTTCGTTGCGAATCAGGAGGGACTTTGTTTTTTAAAATCAGGATTATCGCACTATTTTTTTTGTGTGCACTCGTGATGGGCGCCTGCGGATATCGGTTTGCCGGCTCGGGGGGATTCCCCGATAACGTGGAAAAAATTTTTATTGAGATCTTTAAAAATCGCACGTCGAAGGCCGGGATTGAAAGAGTCGTTACGAATCAACTTGTTTTTGAATTTACCCGGCAAAGAGAGAAAAGTCTGGCGAGCGACCCCCGACGATGCGGATGCAACTTTAAAGGGCATCATTCAAAAAATACGTACCAGGACGATCTCCCGGGTAGGCACGCAAGTAGCCAGCGAACGGGAAGTTGTCATGACTCTCGATCTGAGATTGATCAAACAGAATGGTGAAATCATCTGGACAGCGAAAGGCCTTTCGGGTCGACAGGCTTTTGATGTTTCAGACCAGAAGCTTGAAAACGACCGCAATGAGACCCTTGCCATCGCAATACTTTCAGAAAGAATCGCCCAAAGAATTTTCAGTCGGTTAACCGATGACTTTTGACACCTTATGTTTTGGCGGAATTAACCAATTTTGAGAGGCGGGAATTTTTACGAGCGGCGGTCTTTTTGTGAATCACACCTTTTTTTGAAGCCTTATCAATAAGTGATTGGGCAGCATTCAATTTTGCCATGACATCCCCATTTGATGATTCTTCAACCGAAACGCGCACATCTTTGACGATACTTTTTACTCTCGTTTTCACTGCTTTATTGCGCAAACGACTCAATTCATTTTGCCGAGCGCGTTTTAATGCCGATTTGTGATTTGCCAATGCTAAACACTCCTTTTCTGAATAGTTATAAAACTATATAAATATTAATTAATAATGAGTATGTCAAGAATTTTTACAGATTTATCCATCAAATTTGTCGAATGTATCGGAATCTATGTCTGAAAATTCCCGGGTAGCAAAAGCCGCCGGTGTTGTCGGGGCTGCAACTCTCACAAGCCGCATCCTGGGTTTTATTCGCGATGCGGTGATTGCTTGGTTTTTGGGGGCCGGATTCAGCTCCGATGCGTTTATTGCAGCCTTCAGAATACCGAATCTGTTGAGACGCCTTTTTGCGGAAGGTTCCTTGAGTTCCGCTTTTATCCCGGTTTTCACGGAATATATTGTTAAACAGGGTCAGGCCGAGGCCTTTCATCTGGCACGCTCAGCCTTTAGATTGCTGGGTGGCGTGTTGATTATTGCCGCCATTTGCGGCGTATTGTTGTCTCCGTGGATTGCGCGGTTGATGGCTCCCGGATTTTCAGCAGACAAGCTTTCTCTTACCATCACCCTGATGCGCTTAATGTTTCCGTATATTTTATTTATCGGAATGGTCGCTCTCTGCATGGGAATTCTTAATGTCCTCGGTCACTTCGCAGCGCCGGCGTTCGCACCGGTTTTATTAAATCTATCCATCATCGGATCCGTGTTTTTTATTTCTCCATCCCTGACACCGCCGGTGATCGGACTCGCTGTCGGAGTCTTGATCGGTGGTTTTCTCCAACTGGCGCTTCAATTGCCGGTTCTGATAAAAATGGGCTTCCGTTTCTGGCAAAAGGCGAAAATTATCCACCCCGGCTTAAAACGGGTGGGCACATTGATTCCAGCTGCCATTTTAGGGGGTGCTGTTTATCAAATCAATATTATCGTCGGGACCCTGCTGGGATCTCTGTTGATCCAGGGAAGCGTTACTTACCTGTATTTTGCCGATCGTCTGGTTCAATTTCCCCTTGGCGTTTTTGCCGTCGCAACGGCCACCGCTGTTTTACCCAGTCTGTCCCGACAAGCTGCGACCGGGGATCTCGACACGCTCAAGGACACATTCGGTCAAGCGCTAAAGCTGGTTTTTTTTGTTACTATTCCTGCCACAGTCGGTCTTATCATCCTTCGGGAGCCCATTGTTGCATTGTTGTTCCAACGAGGAGAATTTGATGCTCAGGCAACACGGTTGACTGCCCAGGCGCTTTTATATTACTCTATGGGTCTCTGGGCATTTTCGGCTATGAGAATAGTTGTGGCCACCTTTTTTGCCCTTCAGGATACCCGAACCCTTGTAAAAATGGCGGGCATATCTATATTTGCCAATATCGTCCTGGGAGTTGTGCTGATGAAACCGCTTGCCCACGGTGGACTTGCTCTGGCCACATCGCTTGCCTCGATGTTGAATCTGGGGCTTCTCCTGGGTGCTTTGAGAACCAGACTGGGTTCCCTGGGATGGAAAAGCATCGCACTGTCTGTCTGCAGATCATTGGTGTGCTCCGTGGTCATGGGGATTGCCGTTTGCATGGCGGCATCGTTTATGGTTCCGGATAAAAACAGCACCCTGTCCGAACTTATTGGAGGAGTTGTCGGCAGTATTGTTGTTGGGCTTTGCATTTATGGAGCCGGTTCATATATGATAAAAAGCCCGGAACTAAGTCGTGTTTTAGTTGAAGCCGGGAAAGGCATTGGCAAAAAATGACCAGGACACAAAGCATTTTGATATCAATCACGATTCTTTCGCTTGCAGCGGTGCTCTTTTTTTCCATTGTCAGCGAGCATGGGCTTGCGGATCTGATATTTTTAAGACAGGAACGAAGTAAACTGGTTGAAAAAAGCGAACGGCTCACCCGGGAGAATCTTTCCATCGGGATTGAAATCGATCGATTGAAACATGATCCCGAGTACATTGAAAATGTAGCCAGAAAAGAACTCGGGATGATCGGTGAGGACGAAGTTATTTTAAAACCCCAGAGCCGTCGGGGGAAAAAAAAATGAACCAGAGAATCGGAATTTACACCGAAACCATGGCAAAAGTATATGCCGCCCAGGGCCATTGGGAAAAAGCTGCTGAAATATATCGTTACCTTCTGACTGCAGCACCGGCGCGAAAGGATTTTGCCGATGCGCTGGCTGAAGCCGAAAAAAAGATGAATGAGACTCTGCATAAGAATCCTGAACAGCTCGTGCTCCTGTTTCGAGAATGGATCGAACTGGTTTTCAGGCATGATAAGTTGCTAAAACTGAGAAAACTGAGCGATAAGAGGTAGGTACAAGGAAACCGTTCACAGGTTCAGGGTTCAACGTTCAGGGTTGAAAGACAAAGAAGGCATAAATTTTCAAATAACTGAATATTTGTGGAAATCTGCCCGTCGAGAGCCTCGTGGTCGAACGATCGATTAAAAAAAAGACAGAGCATAGCGATTCATTAAATATTCATTCGTCATTCGTCATTCGTCAATTACGGTTTATCCGGCTTGGGCTTTCCGACCTTGAAGGCATCCGATGTTTCTCCTTTTGAATAAAATTCTGCTTTTATGCGCTTGTTTTTACTACCCAGTACCTTGACCCGTCCATCTTTTTGATAAAGTATAATTTTGGATCCGATAATGGAATTTTTACCGCTAAATACCGTAGAATTTTCGCCGGTCAAAATAATTGTCATGGTTGCCGTATCGTATTCCAGCTTTTCAGTTTTAGCGTTATATTGATCCGACGTTATTTTGACATTGCCGGTGGCAACGATTTTTTTCAACATCTCTTCATCGTTTCCTTTCTTTTCGGTCTCCAACAATTCTCCTTTGTAATAAATTCTCAATTTATCAGAGGTGATCACAAAATCTGCCGTGGTTACCTTCACATTACCATTAAATTCAGCAAATTTTGCTTTATTATCTGATTCCAGCTGCTCGGCGGTAATTATAATGGGCGTATCTTCCGGTTTTGTATCGGATGCCCCAGCCTTGGGTTTGTCGGTCGCAAATGCTGCACCCGTAATTAACGCTGCGGTTGTAATAATGGCAAGTGTCCAAAGCGGCACAATTCTACCTATCATTAACTTAACATATAGAAAATGTTGCACGAAACCCTCCTATAGCTCTGATATTAAGCCACCACTTCCAGTGATGGACGCGGAAAGGTTCCACCGACCCGGCAAGAAGACAGCGAAGTCATGGGAAATACGAAATTCGAATTTGGAATCTCTTAACAAAAAAACTGATAGACAGCAATCAATTTTCCCTTGCATCATAAGATGATAAGGAATACAATAAGTCGTTCTCCTTAGTCGAATGCATTGCAGACATTTTTTCGTCGGCTCTTGTGATGTTTCTCACTCAGACGTCGGAATCGAAATAGTTCCTGTTCTGCCTCGGAGGGAGACCTGATCATAGAACGATGAATTTATACAGGTAACCTTCTCCACTTAATCCTTAACCCAAATCGCAAAACATTTATACTCAGGTAAGGTGGAAAAAACCATTTGTCAATTTGGCAGCCTGAAGTTTGGAACCGCGAAAAACCTAAAAGAAGGAGAATGGCACTATGACCAATGGAATTGTCAAATGGTTTAATGAACGTAAAGGTTACGGTTTTATTGAACAGGACGAGGGTCCGGATGTATTCGTTCACCATTCAGGTATCAATGCAACCGGCTTCAAATCACTTAATGAAGGTGACCGGGTTAGCTTCGACATAGAAGAGGGACAAAAAGGTCCCCGAGCTGTAAATGTCACGGTAGTTTAACTGCCCGGCCGGAGGCAAAAAGGGCATTCCCTTTCATGGTGGGGCGCCCTTTTTTGTGCGATCATTCATCATTCTATAATCTCGAGGACGTGACGTTTTTTTGTTTTCCCTGATGCTGCGCTTAAAATGGTTCGGATTGCCTGGGCGGTTCTACCCTGTCTGCCGATAATTTTGCCCATATCCTTTTTTGCCACTCTAAGTTCCAATACAGTGGTGTGTCTGCCTTCAACTGCACTAATTTCAACCTCATCCGGAAAATCAACCAGTGCCCGTGCAATGTAACTGATCAGATCTTTCATCGCTCTGCCTCCTTTGGGAGTTTTTTCAGTATCAAATAAGGATCAGTTCGCTTTTTGAAAATAAAAAGACAACCCGGCTGTCGATATTGCGGGTATGACCTGCAAGTTTTTTCTCCAACGGCACATTCTGCAGACGACGATATGTTATTAGGCCCTTAGTTGTTATTTTGGCGCATTTCAATTCTATTCGTATCAGATAGTTGTTAGGAAGTTAAGCATTTTTTTTGTCAACAGCGCTCGGATTATAAACTGAATAAGAGGTTGTCAAATGAACTGAGGATTTACATCCGCAGAAGATTCTCTTGTTTGCGGTTATTCGGCTTGCCGGTCGTGATGGTTGTGATTGTGTCTTTAATCATGGAGGGGGGTTGCAGGATTAGACAACGAATGGAGATTTGGTTTTTCGGGCTAAATCACCGGACGTTAAAGAACTCCCAGCTTTAACTATGTTGCTTTAATGCGATTTGTCTTTCGCCGGTTTTCACCTTTGCGCCGATCATTATGAGATCTTCTTTCCGGAATATGCAAACTATATGAAAAGCTTCTGCGATCAACGCCGAATCTTCTGCCGCCATTATCCTTTAATATTGTCTGATCTCCAGGATCTGCAACATCAATTTTAAAATTTTTACCTGCCATGGCAATCTCGCAAATGAAAATATTTATGGATATTCAAATTATTCGAATAAGGATCATCACTGTCAGACTGCATTCCTTTATTTTTGAAAAGGTTTTAAGAGATCTTCGGGCCTATGCAATCTATCCAAGATAAAATTAGCATAAATTATGCCAGATGATCAAAAGTGTAGAATTAGGATACAAAAGATGCCGAAGAATTTAAAATTATAAACAATTACGGAATGATATGGGAAAATAGCATTTGATTTCAGAAAAGGACAAATCAGAGTTTGAGATAATTTGAAAAGCGCTGTTATGAAAAAAAAGTGACGTTTTTATGAAATGGGGGAAATAAGCCTGCGGCGTTGGGAGGTTAGAGGCGATAAGTCTCAGGCGTTGGAGGAGCGCTTCACTTTAGGCCCTATTTATTGTTTGTGTCTTGGTGCCTCGTGGCTATTTTTTCCGGCATGCCGGGTCACTATTCGAAATTATTCAGAGGTCTAAGTTCCAATTCCTTTATTTTTGTAAGCAGTGTCTTGTAGCTTACTTTTAGAATTTGGGTAGCGCGGGTGCGGTTCCAGCCGGTTTTTTCAAGCACATAAGAGATGACATCTTTTTCGACCTGATCTGCTACCTGTTTTTTAAACTTTTTGAGAGACAAGTCCGAGAGATCCAGCTCCTGACCATTTAGACCTGAAAATCCAATAAATTTTGATGCAATCCCTGCTTCTTTGCTGCCATTGCGGACCCTTCGGCCGGGTTGGGTAACAGGAATCATTGCATCGATACTTTCTTCCCCTTCACCAAGCACAATGATTCGTCTGAGCACATTTTGCAGTTCCCGCACATTTCCCGGCCAATGATATGCTGTCAGCTTATCTATTAAATTTTTATTGAGGTTCAGTGGCTGCCTTGCCTTTAATTGTAAAGCGTATTGTTCAATATAATAAGAGATCAGTGGCGCTATATCTTCCGGCCTTTGGCGGAGTGGATCAATGTTTATGCTCGCCATGCTTATTCTATAGTATAAATCTTCCCTAAATTTTCCGGAGCTAAGGTCTTCAGAAAGATCATGGTTGGTGGCAGCGATAACCCAAGCATTGCTTTTAACCGTTTTTTCAGAACCCAGGGGAACAAATTCACCATCTTGCAGCGCGTGCAGCAGCTTCGCTTGAAGGGATAAGGACATGTCGCCTATTTCGTCTAAAAACAATACGCCTCGGTTGGCCTGTTCGAATTTTCCACGCATTCTACGCTGTGCTCCGGTAAAGGCACCCCGTTCATAACCAAACATCTCACTTTCCAACAAGTTATCGGGTAAAGCTGCACAGTTAACTTTAATAAATGGGCCCCTGTTCTGTGGGGATTTTTGATACAGCATCTTAACAACCAGTTCTTTCCCAACGCCGGTTTCACCGAAAACCACCGTGTTTAAACCGGTATCGGCTATTCGTTGAATCAATTCTCGCACACGAGCGATACTTGCGCTAACGCCAATCAGATCAGTTTCCATATTTTTAGGCTTGTAATGTAATTGGTTGAGTTACTGAGACCATCGAGTCGTAAATGCGATAACGTATTTGCTCACTCAGGACTCAGTGCTGAGTAACAATTATTGGATTGGCCAATAATTATATGTCACTGTAATTGCGAATCGTAACACTGGGCGATTCCTTGCAATGCAGACTCGTTTTTATGATCGGCATTTTAGCGGAATCCTTTAGAACAAATTGCATCAAAACAGGATCGTAGGTCAATTTTCTGCGCTCATATAAGTATTCTTTGGAGATGATAGATTGAATTGAAGATGCCAATTTTTTCGAATCATGGCGCACAATCTTATCTGAAGAATCCAACAAATCGTCGGCATAAATCAGGCGATTGTTTAGGCGTTTTTCAAATTGTTCAATTTCAACGAACTCGGATTTTTCTGCCAGATACTTTTTCAATAGTCTATTGTTTGGTTTTCTATTGTTACAGATGATTCCATCAACTTGGCGCCCAAGATACGTTTCGACTTTTTTGACAAAATCATTTCCTTTGAAATTATGCGTTTCGCCAAATTTGGTCATGATGTTTAAAATATAAAAAATTCTAGCAGTTGTGCTTTGGATTGCTTCTTTGATCCCCGGCACTATCAGGCCTGCAATAATACTTGTAAATAAATCACCGGGTCCTATAAGGATAACATCTGAAACTTTTATTGCCTCAATTACAGGGGGATAGGCTGAAATTGAACCGTTATGGTGAGGCACTAAAAATAGATCTTTGATGTGCTCCCGTTGTGTGCTCTGTGGTATATCAATCGCCGATTCACCGTAGATCCGACTTCCATCAACCAACTCTGCGACGAGTGTGGCCTTATTGGTGGTTGCCGGCAAGACGCGACCGGATACCTCAAGAATTTCAGATAAGGTTCGTACGGCCGCTGGGAAACTGCCTGTGTATCTTGAAAGCATTGTAATCAGCAGGTTTCCCGCTTTATGACCCTGCAAACGCCTGTCACCTTTCAGCGTTTTTAGCATGATTTTTTTTGCAGCATCCCGTAAGGGAGAAAGTGCGATCACACATTTGAGGACATCACCGGGAGGTAAAACACCGAGTTCGTCTCTCAATCTACCGGTGCTGCCGCCGTTATCAGCCATAGAGGCTATTGCGGTGATTTCTATATTTTTTATGTCTCTTAATCCTGATAGAAGTGTGTATTGTCCACTACCTCCACCCATGGTTATAATCTTAAGTGCTCCATTTCTATGCAAATACATTCTTGTATTCCTATCTGTCTATTCTGGAATCCAGCATGCATACCGATTGATTCCTTTCCAGGTTAATTCCTACAATTGGAATCAATAAATTTTTGACCACTGGGGATGGCGACCCCTAAAATTTTATCGGTTTTTAAGGCAAATTCCTTAAGATATATTTTGTTGTGATGTTTTGAATATCCCGCCTGGTTATGCGAGTAAATTTTATTCTAACATCGAAAACCTGGTCCTCTGGGCCAGGTCAGAGACAATGGGCTCTGCCATAGATCAAATCTGAACGCTGCTGGTAAAGGTAATCATCCAAATCACCCCTCTCTCCGAGCTGTAGGGTCTTAGGCTCTACGAGCCGGAAGCCGGGGTGGACCAAAGCCGGGCCCTCTGGACCCGGATCTTTACTAACCCGGATAAACCGGAAAAATGGCCACCAAGGCACAAAGACACAAAGCAAAACTGTTTGAAAAAATTAATCTTTGTGTTTTGGTGTCCTGGCGGTGAAAATATTTTTGCACAAAATGTCGTAAATCCGCCTCTGGAGGGCAAAGAATTCACAATTAAGGTCCTAAGCTTTTTCCGAGACTGCGCTCGGAAAAAGTGGCCCCTGCGGGGCAGCAGATGTACCGAACATCTGACGGAACATGTTACAGGTTTCAGTACAATGTCATTAGTTTAAGGCTTGGTCTTATCTCTGTGGGAGCGGCTTTCGAGCCGCGATTAAACGATTAATGAATCGGAGATTTATGAGGAGGTACTGTGCATTTTGAATCAATCAGTCTGGCGCGATAAAGCGGGATTTACACTTCGCTATAACCCCTCGAGCGGGATCTCCGTTACGCTAGGGCCGGCTAAGCTCGTCCTGATCAGGTAAGAAAAGGCAAAAACAGATGGCGAAAATTTTTCAAGGATTTTTCAATGGCATAAGGCAGGCTTTTCGCAAAGTTATCCAATATGACGATTGCATTTATTAATGAATCGCTCATGGAGGTGGATCGAAGACGGTTAGCAATCGCAACATTGACGATTTGCATATTATTATAAATCTTGGTCAGACCTCCAAGTTCGAAATCAGCGTGGCGACCCTCCATTTTTAAAAAATACTGGGCCAATAAATACATCGAAGTGGCCCGAAATATGGTCTCCTCGCTACTTGCCAGGGGTAGATGAAATCGGCCCATGGCCTTAAAAAAAGCGGTATGAGGGCAACCGCAGGTTGCGATGACCAGGCCCATCATTGAACTGATTCCTTTTTGGGCGGTTGTATGCTGGGAGATCCGTCGCTCCTGGGTGATGACGTCCACCCTGATTTTGTCATATGAGATCAGACCGTCAAATCTCTGCACGATATTGACGAGGTTGGCTGCCAGGGGACAGTAGGGATCTGTGACGACTTCAAGAGGACAATGGGGGCATTGATGGAAATCTAGCTCGGTCCACGCCGGCAGGGACTGCGGGATATTACCCGTCAGTTCCAGGTTACTCGGATCAAGCTCCAATTTGAAATCTTCGCTGGAGTGATCCGGTAACCGGAAGCAGTATTGAATTACGATGGTTTTCATTTAAAATCTAATCCGAATTCTGGATTTCATTGGAGATCGCAATCAGGTAAGTTACCGCACCCAACAAACAAGATATGGCAGCTATTACTGCAATAATCAATAGTATTTTATCGATGTCTTTTCTCCCTTATAATTTGAGATGAAGGGTTTGACTGCTTCGCCTAATCCTAACCCGGACAAGCCGGAATTGAATATTGACGATTGAATATTGAAGATTTGTGGTATCGCTTCGCTCAGTCTTTTCTATTAAAATCGGTGGAACAAGTATCAATTAAAATTAAGCAAGAATCGTGCAAATTATCCAATTTTTTATAATTTTTCGAAAATTGTCGTTATAACAATCAATTATACTTAAGAATCTAATGGTAACCCAGATTGTTGTGCAAATATAAGGCATAACATTGTGTAATTTTTTGCACAATTATATCGGGTTTTTGCGGTATGGCGGCATACAGGAAGGTGTAATGTAGGTAATAGCGGAACTCCGCCTCATTGCGGCGAGTTTGGGTGCATTTATCAAATATACTGCTTAAGGCACTAGAGATGCTGGATAAAGAAGAAACATTCCTTAATCTATCCAGCATTCGGTATCTCTTTATTATTGGCAGCACTTTAGGTGCTTAGAAATTATTTTTGTGCATTTTGTGGCAATTTATTTTTGCCAACAACGCAGCTTGCTCAGAAAAATTTAGCTTATTTTCCGGTTTATCCGGGTTTGTAATTTGAGATTTTGATTTTACTGGTGCCCCCGGCAAGAATTGAACTTGCGGCACATGGATTAGGAATCCATTGCTCTATCCACTGAGCTACGGGGGCTAATGATGTGATTTCGGGCAGTTAGGATTCATTTTCCTTCTTCAATTTTTCCTTAAAATCCACGATTGTGCCCAAATTGTGCCCACGCTGAGATTCAAGGTAGGCTGCTTGCTGCTTTGAGGCGAGTTTCAGGTCATGGTCATTGACGATATTGTAGCGGTCAAAAACCGATCTGGTTTTATGGCCTGAAATCATCATTGCAACTCTTTCAGGGATACCGGAACGTACCATATTCCTAACGGCTGTTCGCCTAAAATCGTGGAAAAGCTTTACACCAATTCCAGCATCTTTGCAAGCGCTCTTCCAGGATTTATCAAACCGTTTAACCCTGTCGCCACCATCCTTATTCAAGAACACGTATGGTAACAGTTTCCTATTAGCCTTTCGCAATTCCCACTGTTGATTGAATATCTCTTGAAGCTCCTCATCAAGGTAAACAGTCCTTGCCTCATCATTTTTGGTTTCACCGACCTCAAGCCGGACAATACCCTGATTTAGATCAACTTGTTTCCAAGTTAAGCCGGCTATTTCTGAAACCCTCCATCCAACTTCATAACCAAATGTGATAAAGCCTCTAAGGTGAAAGGGTAGGGCAGCGCGCAAGGCTAAAAAATCCCCGTGCTCAAAAAATCCCTTCCGGATATTATTTTCCTGCAGCATAGGAATATGAGCTACCCTATCGACTTTCGGCGGAGTCTGTTGAGCGCCTAATTTTAACATGCGCTTTAACGCAGCGAGCTCCCGGTTAATGGTAGCGTTTGCCGCCCCGGATTTTAAATCCTCACTGTCACAAGAAGGGCATTTGTTCTGCAGGTCAAATTTTTTCTCGCATTCATTACAGGTCCATTTCATCCGATCTTCAATATATCCTCTGATCCGGGGTGTTGTAATATCAACAATCCTTATGCCCTCAAATGTTTTCTTTAGGTGGCCAACGCTATTTTCAGCCCTTTTAAGAGATTTTTTCTGGTTTATCCGATAATCAACTAAGAAATCCTCCGCCAACTCATCGAAGCTGACTTTTTCATATTGAATACTTGGGATTTTTCCCAGTGCTATTTCACCCTCCTTTCTGTCCAGGAGTTTCTTGGCGACCATCTTTTTGGTGCCCCCTGAACTTTCTCTGTAAGGTTCTCCGTTTCTGTAATACTTGATCCACCAGACCTTTCCGCGTTTGTAGATCATTCCCATAATACACCTCCATCTTGTAGATTGACGGGCACAAGGTGGGAACAAATAAAATTGCTCCCGGAATCTGCC
>PVMK01113828.1_pt1 | contig 17435 bp, 17 predicted proteins | sample 1853481 | NCBI WGS metagenome assembly PVMK01 (sample SAMN08533507, study PRJNA380276) | Marine sediment metagenome, whole genome shotgun sequencing project.
GAGACTGCCGAGGAGAGCGGTTGGGGCACTTCGCGCTTCGCCGACCAGGGCAACGCCATGTTTGGCCAATGGGCCTGGGGTGAGAACGCCATCAAGCCGGAACAACAACGCGCCGGAAAAGGCAATTACGGCATTGCTGCCTTTGACAGTCCGCAAGGTTCTGTAAACGGCTATATGCTGAATATCAACTCTCATCGCGCTTATGCCCCGCTGCGCGACAAGCGTGCTGCGATGCGGGCGAAAGGACAGGAGCCGACCGGTGAAGCCCTTGCTTCAACCCTGCTTAATTATTCAGAACGAGGTCAACACTACGTCGATACACTGAATTCCATCATGCGCTACAACAAGCTTGCGGAAATCGATGAAGCCCATCTGGTGGGGCCGGTCATTCTGCTGATCCCCGTCGGGGGGGGCTCAGACTAGAGCGATAATCGCTGCACACACCAATATCCTGAAAATTCGCAAGCTGCTCGCTTTTTTGATGTTGATCAGTCTTGGCTTACCGGAACGAGTCGGTGCGCAAGATATGGAACCGCGTCGCTGGAGCCATCTGCCAATTGGCCAGAACATTGCGGGCGTGGGCTACCTTTATACTGAAGCAAATATATTCTTCAGTCCGATTTTGAAGATTACCAATGGAACATCTCGAATCAACAGCCTGGGAATTTCTGCTATCCATACTTTTAACCTGGCGGGGCTCCTCACTGCCGCTGACCCGGTAGGTCTCATCGAAAGTGCACATCTGCGACCGCACCGCCAGCAGGCGGTCGGCCATACAACCCTGCAGCAGGACAAACAGCAATGGTCCGGTGAGTAGCAATGGGATTCGCATTTTCATACGTGCATCATAATGATCCACGCACTCAACGGGCTTGTCTGAAAAAGACAGTGACATGACACCGGGCAGGAATTTGTAAAGCCGGGCGCCTGATGATCAGACGCCCGGGTCGAGAGGTTGGTGTTAGTTATGTGTCAGTTTGACCCACCGGTTTCCGTCTGAAGTGACTGAAGCACGTGGTCCAGATTGAAACTGCCTGGTTTCTGGCGTGGTGGGTAGTCCTTGAAAGTGCCGATAAACTTACCCACAAAGGCGGCGGCTGGAGTGAGCAGATAGATCCGCTCAAAGCGCCATGTTTCATAGCAACCGCACCACGCCAGAGCACGCCCGATCGGAAGACCGACCAGAAGGGACAGCGTGGAAAACTCCAGGGTGGCGGAAGCATCCAGCAAGACATCCATGCCGTGGCCCCGCTGCTCGGTAAACATTACTTTCCATTGCCCATAACGCATGCCGAAAGTTGGCCGTCATCGGTAAAGTAGAACATCTCCTTGCGTGGGCTCTCTGATACCTGTCCAGTCCAATAGGGCAACATGTTGTAGCCATCGAGGTGCACATTGAATGTCTTGCCTCCGGCCTTATGGCCTTTGAGCAGTTCTTCTTTGATATCTGGATCGCCGGCTACAGCAAGCAGTGTCGGCAACCAGTCTTCCATGGAGATGATTCCATTGGAAACCTGGCCCGGCTTGATCTTGCCCGGCCACTTCACCATCATCGGCACACGAAAACCGCCTTCCCAGGTGGTGTTCTTCTCACCACGGAATGGAGTCGTGCCGCCATCAGGCCAGGTGAATGTCTCGGCGCCATTGTCCGTGGAATACATGATAATGGTGTTGTCAGCGATGCCAAGCTCGTCCAGCTTTTCCAACAGCTGACCGACCATGCCATCGTGCTCTACCATGCCGTCCGCGTAGATGCCCTGCCCGGTAACGCCCTTCGATTCGGCTTTTAAACGCGTCCATACATGCATACGGGTGGAATTGAACCAGACAAAGAAGGGCTTGTCCGCCGCATGGGCCCGGTCAATGAAATCCAGTGCACCAGCCAGAAATTCGCCGTCCACAGTTTCCATACGCTTCATGTTCAGTGGGCCGGTATCCGTGATTTTGCCATCTGCATAGGAGTGAATGACACCCCGGGGGCCAAATCTCTTGGCAAATGCGGGATCTGATGGGTAATCTTCATTCTCCGGTTCATCGTCAGCATTGAGGTGGTACAGGTTGCCAAAAAACTCATCGAATCCGTGATTGGTGGGCAGTTGTTCATCGCGATCACCCAGATGATTTTTACCGAACTGGGCGGTCATATAACCCATAGGCTTGAGGAGTTCGGCAATGGTTGGATCCTTTCCACTCAGTCCCTCTTTCGCACCAGGCAAGCCTACCTTCAGGAGTCCGGTCCGAAATGGACTTTGGCCGGTGATAAAAGTGGATCTGCCGGCAGTACAACTATTCTGCCCATATCCATCTGTGAACAGGATACCTGCGTCTGCAATGCTGTCGATATTGGGGGTTTTGTAGCCCATCATGCCCCTGTTGTAGGCACTGACGTTCATCCAGCCGATGTCATCACCCCACAGGATCAGGATGTTGGGCTTGTCCGCCTTGGCGGAAATAGCTGCAGCGGCAGAATCAGTGCAAGCACCGTCAGAAGTCTGAAAAAAAGTGTGTGTTTCAAGGCTCTCTCCTTGGCTAAATGGTTGGAAGAATCAATTCGAGTGAATGATGCACATCAGTGGCTCATTGATGTCACATAGAATAACGAATCGGGGATATTCATACAATCACATTTACGTGCCCATTCTTGGCATTTCTGATCCTGCGCATATTCAGCAAATACCATCGTTCCGGTCACCTACTCGATCGCGGAAACCTTTGATGTCGGTGAGGACACCGGCTCGCCCATTATTGAGGATGTTTATGCGGTCCCATTCCGCTATGAAGCCTTGCTGAAGCTGACTGTTAAGATCGACAAGAATTTATAGGAAATTTAAAGGGCCCGCGCAAGTTATTACTCGGGCCCTTTATCTTATTGGGTAGAATATCCGCAGATATTGAGGGAGTGCCAGAATTATTAGTCGATAATCGCAGCCATCAAATCAGCAAGGTTAATGGCATATACATTATCCTTCATGGGGAATTTTTCCTGTCCGTTATAGACCACAAAACGGTGTGTAGGCTTTATATCTTTGCAGGCTTCATGAAAACCACGTTCCAGCTTTGGTGCTGACGATCTTTTAATCTCAATGGCAATAACCCGGCCATCAACGTGCCTGATGACAAGGTCTATTTCAGCACCTCGCGCCGTGCGATAGAACAGGCTTCAGAACCCACAGGCAAAAAACTCAGCAGATTTTCAATTGCAAACCCTTCCCAGCTTGCACCCGCAACCGGATGACCAAATAGAGCCTCAAGTGAATTTATATTCAGTAATGCATGAAGAACACCGCTGTCTCTCAGGTACACTTTCGGGCTTTTCACGAGGCGCTTCTTAACATTGCCGTGCCAGGGGCTCAATCTTCGAACCAGCAGTAAATCTGTTAGTAAATCAACATACCTGACAACTGTCTGACCACTAACCCCAAGGCTGCCCGCCAGTTTGGCGGCGTTTAGTAGCGTGGCCTGTGAATGAGCAAGCATTGTCCACAATCGCCGCAGCGTCTCCGCCGGAATTCTGGGACCAAACTGGGGAACATCACGTTCAAGATAGGTTTTGATGAATGCCTGGCGCCATTCCATACTGATGCTATCTGAAGGAGACAACAGACTGTCCGGGAATCCACCCGTAGCCACAAGGTATCAATACTTGAATGCGCGGCAGAAATTTCGATGGCAGTGACAGGGCTCATCTCCACATACGCAATGCGCCCGGCAAGGCTTTCCGAGGATTGCTTCAAAAGGTCAATAGACGCAGAACCAAGAATCAAAAACTGACCATTGCGTCTGCCAGTGCGCCTGCCTTCGTCTATTAACCCACGCAATGCCATGAATAATTCAGGTTTACGATGAACCTCGTCCAAAATAATCAGTTTGTCATTGTGGGACTCGAGATAAGAAACAGGATCGTCCAGCTTTGCCAGATCCTGATGATTTTCCAGGTCAAGATATATGGACGGGCGTTTGGCGCTTATGGCCTGTGCCAGTGTTGTTTTACCTATTTGTCGCGGACCTAACAAGCCGACTGCTGAGAAATTTGTCAGCTTATCTTCAACAATGGGAAGTGTTTTTCGATCAATCATTGTTGTAAATCTAACATATTATGGAGGAATTACAACATTAGCAGGTAAAACGAACTGATTAGTGTAAGGACAGGCAACCGAGAATACAAGAACTGCCTTATTCGATGCTTTCAAACGTAAAGAAGTCTATGTGTCTTCATGAAATACCGTCGGTTAACTGACAGTCGACGACCCAAGTATGGTTTCCAGAACCTGGGGCGTGGGGCCGCAGGACCAGCCACCGTCAACAACCAGCGCCTGGCCCGTCATATAGGCGCTTTCTTCCGCGGCCAGGAAGTGGAATACTCCGCTTAGATCCTTCGGGGTGCCAACTCTGCCCAGTGCAGTGAACTGTTCCGAGATCGTTTTGCCTTCGTCACCGCTACCCAATGCGGTGTCAATGTAACCGGGGCAGACCGCGTTGACGCGTATGCCGCGATGCCCCAGTTCCAGCGCCGCCATTTTTGTCATGCTCACAACCGCTGCCTTGGTGGCTGAATAGGCGCCTGACCCCGCCATCTTAATGATCGCGGCCAGTGAAGCGGTATTGATTATGGATCCACCATCGTTCATCATGCCCGGGGCATGTTTGAGCCCGTAGAACACACCCCACTGGTTGATGCGGGTAATACGCTCCAAGATTTCCTGTGAGGTCTCTTCCAGGGTGGATCCCACATCGCCGATACCGGCGTTGTTCACCACAATATCCAGCCGCCCCAGTCGTCCATGGCTAGTTTCATGGCGTTGGCGACACTTTCCTCTGAGCCCACGTCCGCCTGGATAAACTGCGCCCCGATTTCAGCGGCGACGGCCTGGCTGTCGAGGATGTCCGTAATGACCACGTTCGCACCCACCTGGATAAACCGTTCCGCCACCGCGCGGCCGATGCCGCCGGCCGCGCCGGTGATGAATGCATTTTTGCCTTCAAGAGAGAACATCGGTCGCATCAGCTTCTCCTTAAGTTTGGACTGGTCCTGATTCTCCCGCCAACCGGCTTACGCCGGGAAGCCGGGTAGGACATTCTTCCGGGTTGGGAATCTCGGCGAGTTCGATGATGTTGCCAAACGGATCGCGGCAATAAACGGCGTAGCCATGCTCTGCATCCCCGGCCGGGACGCCCATGGCGATACCGCCCAACTCCTGCAGCCGTTCGTATTCCAGCCGGCAGTCGTCCACGTAAAAAGCCAGGTGCCGGATGCCGGGTTCGTGTGCATCGAGGAAACCGGGTTGCCTGCCCTGGCTTTCCGGTGTAATGAACTCGAACAATTCGAGGAAGCAGTTGTGGCCCTTCATCATGTAGCCATGGCAGGCAGACTTTTCGAGCCCGGTTGCAAGATCCGCGTCGGGATCATCCGACCAGCCCTCGCGGCTCAGTACTTCAAACCCAAACATCTGTTCGTAAAATTCCCTTGCCCGCTCGAGGTCCGGCACCACCAGGCAGGGATGGGCGAAGGCGAGGATCATGTGCTGGCAGCCTGGCGTAAATGAATCAGATTACCGCTGGGCTCACGCAGGCGCGCCATGCGTACACCGGTCAATTCATCTTCCGCCGGTGCCGATACCGTTTCCATGCCTGCCCAAGTGGCGTCTTCGAAAGCCCGGTCGAGATCTTTTGCCTCGTACAAGATGGCGCTGACGTAGGGACCGGTGCTGGCCAGCGATGCCTTTTCTTCCTCGCTGCGGGCGGTGCTCAGCACCATGAGCGTGTTGCGTTCACGCTCGTCGTAATACTTGTCCACCAGGTGTATACAGCCGCCGGAGCCGTTCTGATAGCTTTCCAGGACGCGCAAATCGAGGGCTTTTTGGTACCACTCGCTCATGGCCTGCAGGTCGTTGACGATTTCAACAAAGCCCACCATGCGTAGTCCGCATTCACCCGCTGGCTGGTTGGTGAATTCCTGTACCCTGAAATTTTCATGGGTATATTCCATGGTCTAGATCCAGCGGCCTTCGGGATCGGCCATCACCATACCGCCATAAGGCGGGAACGGCTGGAATTCCTGCATCACGGTGGCGCCATCGGCCTGCAATTGCTCGAAGGCTTTGCGGGCGTCGCTCACGATCCAGCAAATGTGGTTGTATCCGTTGCCGTGTTTGGCGTACCAGTCCTGCTCGTATTTGAACTGGTAGGGCGGCGCTTCGAGCTGGATCTGGAACGCGCGGCCACCGCAGCCGAGGAAGGTATAGTCGGCATGCCCTTCGTCAGCGATATGGAATGTGTCGCCGGTAAAGTAGCCGGTAATGCCATGGTGCCATTTGAGATAAGGCCACATGTGATTACGCGGTCCTTGTCATAAATGCACAGATGATGGATGGTGTAGTCGAGGTCTTTTGCAGAGGTCATGATTCACCCAAATGGTTTTGCTGCCAAAAATAATTTGTCCAGTGCAAATTCTAAGGCGAACTGAAACAACAGTTAATGATACTTCTGACCATTCATTTGATAGATGTGCACGTATTTTACTCTGGGCTTTACTGCTGCGCACAAATGACAATTGTAGGGTCAGATATATCATTCAAAATTAACACAATTGGGAATAAATTGTCGTACCTGAAAATTTTAACAAGAGCCGTTCCTGGAGCACTATCGACATGTCAATGAGCCGTAATAACCCAATGGACCGGCTTAGCGCCATCTTCTCGGGCATCCTCATTTCCGCGCTGGGCGCCATGTTTTACAATCTGCTGCCCCTGTTCCTGGGCACCGCCCAGGATTTCCGCGAGCTCAGCGATCAGGCTGCCGGAATTCTGAGCTCGAGCTTCTACGTTGGTTTTGCATTGACCACCTCAACTGCCTATTTTTGGATCCGTAAGTTCAACTGGCGAGCCGTGACCCTGGTCGCCCTGCCGTTGGCCGCCGCAACCCTGGCGCTGGCAGGTTTTGCCCAAAGTTATTCGCTGATGCTTGCCGGCATATTTATTTCAGGCGGTGCGTTCTCTGCGCTGTATGGTATCGGAACGACTGTACTCAGTGACACCAGCCATCCGGCGCGCTGGTACGGATTGAAAATTGCCAGCGAAGCCGTCCTGGGCGTCGTGCTGCTGTTGATCCTGCCAGGTGCAGTCATCGCGCGCTGGGGTTTTGCAGGACTGACGGTCGCAATGGCGGCTACGGTGCTGGTTCTGGCCCCGCTGCTGCTTTGGCTGCCGGGTTACGGAACCAAGGGAGTGGGCAGCGATGGTCAACACCGGGCACTGAACCTGGTTCCCAAACTTCGTGCGGCCTTGTGGCTGGGACTGGCAGGCGTGCTCCTTTTCCTGTTCAGTACGACCATGATCTGGGCATTGTGGAACGCATGGCCAACCAGGCCGGCTTCGATCCGGTGGCCACCGGAAACGTTTTGTCTTTGACCCTGGTGTTTGCGGTCGGTGGTTCCATTCTGGCGATGTTGATGGGTGAACGCTTTGGACCGGGCAAGCCATTCGCCGGCGCCTGCCTTGCCTTGCTTGTGTCCTTGTTTTTGCTGGCGAGGGTCGATACTCTTTTTGATTATGGCCTGGCCGCCTGCGTTTTTACTTTTTCTTTCGGCCTGGGTATTCCTTACTCGATAACGGCTGTGGCCGACCTGGATATAGACGGTCGTTACGTGGTCCTGACCGTGCCGGCGATTGGAATTGGCGTGATGCTGGCGCCGGCAATCGGCGGATATTTGACGGCGGCAAAGGGCTACGAGGCTATTTTATGGGCCGGAGGTGTAGCAGTGCTGGCTGCCCTGGCCACTGCCCTGACCGCTCTGCGCATCGGCTTGCCACATGCCCGGCACACGCGTGAGCAAAAGGGCCCGGATGCACCCGACCCGATGCTCTGAATCTTCATTCTGTCAGGAAAATGCGCGCTGCATCAGGAATTGGCGAGCTGAGATACACCTCAAGCCACTTTCTGTCCGGCCTCCACGATTTGTGTCACTTCCAGGTCAGGGTTTTTGATTTCTGACAGCTCCAGAAAAAGTTGCGTCTGAAACCGCATCCACATTTCTGCAGACGTACCTAATGCCTTACCAATCAGGCGGGCCATATCAGCGGTCACACTTGCCTTCCCGTTCGCGATACCGATATTCTCCAGCTTGACTCGGTGTTCAGAACTATCAATTGAATGGTCAGAAGTAGCATTAACTTGTTCATGCCATCTACTCTATTATCGCATCAGATCATTCCAGTGCCTTTACAGGCCAGACATTTGAGGAGAACCGGACATGAGTTCGTTCAAGGATAAATTGGTATTCATTACGGGCGGAGCTTCCGGTATTGGGAAGGCGATGGCAGAAAGTTTCGCAACTGACGGAGCCAGGGTATGTATCGGCGATATCGGTGATGGTACAGAAGTGGCAAAGGCAATTGGCGGCGCCTACTACAAGCTGGACGTTACCGACGAAGATAACACCCGGGCGGTTTACCGGGCGATTGAAGACGAACATGGCAAACTCGATGTGATTTGCCTGGTCGCCGGCGTTGCTTTGGAAGACACCACACTCGAAGAGCTTGATATGGGCAAAGCCCGGAAGATGATCGATATCAACCTGCTGGGCATGATACTGGGCCTTAAATACGGCACGCAGCACATGAAGGACGGCGGCGCTATTGTCACCGTGGGCTCTGCTGCGGGCGGCGGCATGACCGTTGCGATGCAGGGCGTCTATTCCGCCACCAAGGCGGGCGTGCACTACCTGACCAGGACGGTCGCAATCGAGCAGGGCGACCGCGGTATACGAGCCAACACATTGTGTCCGGCATCCATCGCCGGCACCGGCATGATGATCGATGAAGACGAGAGTCCGGAAGCTAAATTTTTTGGTGGTATCACCGCGCTGGGACGCATGGGCCGGCCCTGCCGATGTCGTCAATATGGCGAAATTCCTTGCCTCCGACGAAGCCAGTTTTATCACCGGTGGTGAGTTCACGGTAGACGGTGGCCTGACGGCCGGGTTGTCCAACAGCCTGGTAGGCGCGTTGTGGGGTGAATAAAACGCGCGACTATAATCCCTTGTGCGATACGATAATGAAAGGGGAAAAGGTGATTATGATGAGTAAACAACATATACACATTGGCGTGGAAGATGCCGAACGAGGTTTTAAACGCTTTGTTGATAATTGGCGCAAAGCTGAAACCGGCACAATCGATCAAGCTGAAATACATCTCAATTTTGAGAGTTTCTCCATGCTGGCTTCGGTTTTGACGCCCAAACGCCTGGAGTTGATGAAGATGCTAAGGCAACAGGGTCTGTTGAGTATTCGAGCTTTGTCGAAGCAGTTAGGGCGTGATTACAAAAATGTACACACGGATGCCATTGCATTGGAGGATGTTGGTCTCATACAACGTTCTGAAGAAGGATTGTTAGTTGTGCCGTGGGATGTAATTGACGCGCACGTGAGGCTGGTTGCATAACTCTTTGGTGTCATTACCGGCGGAACTTCCGGTATCGTTTTCTATGATTTGTATTAGTCGACATCTGACCAGACATACAATGTCAGATTGCATTTAAACCAATGATCGCTTTCTGTTCAAGACCGGAACTAAGCCTGACTGGTGGCTTTTCTCTGTTGTCGACCCACAGCGGTCATTCTGTCACCATCCCGGCCAGGGTTCCTGGGCCGGCAGGTCTGGATCTGCGCTAAGATTACAGTCACTGATATGCGCATGAATTGCACAGAATTTGGTTTATACTTCCATTCCACTGCAATTGCCTGGAGAAAATAATGCGAGTCTCAGTAGTGCTCTCAGTTACGATTCTTTCTTGTGTACTGTTTTTATTCGCCGGAATTTCTGCGGCGCAAGAGCCGCCAGCAGACTTCAAAGGGGTAATAAAGACCGATATCCGGGACTCGACCCCGGATTGGACTCCATTCACTCCGACCAAGGCTCCTGATGGGGCGCCCAATATCCTGTTCATTTTATATGACGATACGGGTCTGGCTGCATGGTCACCCTACGGTGGCGGCGTTGAGATGCCCACCCTGGATAAAATTGCCGACCGGGGTTTGATCTACACCAATTGGCACACGACTGCCTTGTGTTCGCCCACCCGGTCTACACTCCTTACAGGGCGAAACCATCACCTCAACGGTATGGCGGGTATCACTGAGGTTGCGACAGGCTTCCCGGGGTCGAACGGCCACATGCCGAAAGAAGCTGCCACGATTGGGCAATTGCTTCAGGACGCGGGTTATAGCACATTTTGGTTAGGCAAGAATCACAACGTGCCAGAGCAGGACGTCGCTTCCGGCGCCAGCAGGGATCGTTGGCCGCTCAACATGGGATTCGACCGGTTCTATGGATTTCTTGGTGGCGAAACCAACCAATGGTATCCAGATCTCACCGAGGACAGCAGATTTATTGAGCCGCCGTACACACCTGAAGAAGGTTATCACCTGGCTAAAGACCTGGCTGATCAAGGTATCAAGATGCTTAAAGACCACCGGTCTGCAAACCCTTCAAGACCCTGGTATATGTGGTTCAATCCAGGCGCAAACCATGCACCTCATCATGCTCCTAAAGATGCCATTGCCGCATATAAGGGCAAGTTTGACGATGGCTATGAAGCGTACCGAGAATGGGTGCTGCCCCGCATGATCGAGAGAGGTATTTTTCCGAAAGGCACACAACTCACGCCAATGAACCCCTTATCGAAAGATGTGGCTTCTTCTCTGGATGAGGTAAGGCCATGGGATTCACTCACCGCTGACGAAAAACATCTGTTTTCAAGAATGATGGAGGTTTTTGCTGCTCATTCTACCTACACCGATGCACAGATCGGCCGGATGGTTGACTACCTCGAGAAAACGGACCAACTTGACAACACCATCATTATCTATGCCGCCGACAACGGCACATCCGGTGAAGGCAGTCCCAATGGTTCTGTCAACGAAAACAAGTTCTTCAACGGCTTTCCGGATACGATCGAAGAAAATATGAAATTGATCGATGTGTTGGGAAGCCCCGATACGTATGAACACTTCCCTACCGGTTGGGCGATGGGAACTTCGGCGCCATTCCGAATGTTCAAACGATACTCACAGTTCGCCGGAGGCACCGTTGATCCGCTGATTATCTCCTGGCCCAAGGGTATCAAGGCCCGGGGTGAGATCAGGCATCAGTACCATCATTCGGTTGATATCGTACCGACCCTGCTTGAAATCACCGGACTCGAGATGCCGGAGGTCTATGAAGGTGTGAAGCAATATCCATTATCCGGCAAGTCGATGGTGTACACGTTTGACGCCAAGCCCCATGACCCCACCAACAGGCATGTGCAGTACTACACCATGTTTGGTACCCGTGGGCTGTGGAAGGATGGCTGGATGATTTCATCCCTGCATAACCCCTTCAGCAATACCGGAAATTATGACAAGGACGAGTGGGAGCTTTATCACGTGGCGGAAGACCGTGCGCAGTCCAACAATCTTGCCGCAAAGTATCCTGACAAGGTCAAAGAACTGGAAGCTGCGTATTTTGCAGAGGCGAAAAAGAATTTCGTGCTGCCTATCGATGATCGCTTGCCTGCGGCATTACTTACCACGCCACGCCCAACCAATGAGCCGCCCAGCAACAGGCATGTCTACTATCCGGGTACATCCGCTATTCCGGAAGGTGTGGCTGCCAACATCCGCGGTAAGTCGTACAAAATCATGGCGAACGTGGAAATCACCGATGCCGACGCCTCTGGCGTCCTGTTTGCTCATGGTTCCCGATTTGGTGGGCATTCGCTGTTCATCAAGGATAAAAAGCTTTATTACGTCTACAACTTCCTGGGTATCAAGCCCGAGCAGGTCTTCGTTTCGGAAGCCCTGTCTCCCGGTAAATACACCCTCGGTATGGAGTTTACAAAAGAGAGCACAGGCGACCACGGTGAGCCCAATGGCACGACCAAGCTGTATGTCAATGACAAGGTGGTTGCCAGCGGCAAAATGAGAACGCAACCGGCCAAATTCACCTTGTCAGGAGATGGGATGTGTATTGGCTGGGACAGTGGCGATGCTGTGAGCGATATGTACACAACTCCGGGTACATTCACAGGTGGGACCATCCAGGCTGTGGCAGTCGACACGGGTGATGACGGTTACGAAGATATGGAATCGGCAGCAAAACGGCTGCTCATGAAGGGCTGATTTTCTCCCTTTAGACACGACAATGTTCCATATAATGTCTTAAGCTGACTTGCATGCGGGCATAAAGAAGACGGCCGCTTTTGCGGCCGTTTATGTCTGCCACTTGACCTCGTGAAAAACGGAGAAGTCCAATGAAGATCAGGGTATTGAATTGGAAATTACTGGGTATTAAGGCCCTATTTCTGCTGCCCTTAACACTATCGTTTCTTACCTTGGCTGCTGGGAGCACCTTTGGTGCAGCGAAACCCTCAGCTGAAAAAATGAATCAACCGCCAGCGCATCCCTTTCTTATGGCTAATAGTATCTACCCCATGATTCATTGGAATGCACAAGCAACCGATGTGACTTCTATTGAATCATGGACAGGAAATCATAAAGTATCACCGCAACAGGTACAGTGGATACCCATGCCTCCTTCCAATGTTGGAACAGCGCATTATCCCTATCCTGATGGCGAACAAGCTTTAATATTCTCCGGGAATAATTCCGTATCCAAGTTGAGAGTCACCAATGGCGCCCTTGAACTTATTAGCCAGGTGAAAATTCCCGGTTATGAGGTCATGAATGCTACCGAGAAAGAAATCAGGGATTTGGTTAAAACCCTGGACACTACAAATGAAGATGTTTTCCTTCCTGCTATTCAAGCCTATTCAAAAAAGCACGGAGCAACCGGAGAGACCCTCGCATACGGTGTATATACCTTGCTTGATAAGGATGGGAACTATTATGCCGGCTGGGGTACAACGGTTTACAAGATAGCTGATGAAACTCCGGGAGACATTAATTCCCCGCTTAAAATTGTTGCTTCCTACGATTTAAAAGACGGCTTGCCTGCTGACAAGGCAGCCAAGATTAGCCGATTGCTTGGATTAAACATGACCTACGATGGCTATATTGTAGTGGGCATGCCTGGTCTTGTGGCTGTATTGGATCGTGATTTCAAGGCGATGAAATACGTCTTCTTTGAAGGGGAAGCTATTGATAACGGAGTTACCGTTGATGATAAAGACGGTATTTACGTGGTCACTTCAAAATATATGCGTAAAGTGATTTGGAATGGTAACACGCTATCGGACAAGGAAGCAGACGGTGCATGGAAAAGCGAATACGACTATGTGCCTAATCCAAGAGCCTTTTCAAGAGGGGCAGGAAACACACCGACACTGATGGGCTTTGGTCCGGATGAAGATCATTTAATCATTATTTGCGATGCCGGTGATCCCGTAAAGATCGTGGCCATGTGGCGGGATGATATTCCTGAAGGCTTTCAACAAAAACAAGGTGCTAAGTCGAGGAGGATTGCAGATCAAAAACCATTGACCATAAAGGTTCCGGCCACCATCGAATGGTCTCCTCATGTGAAAGGTTACGGGGCCATGATGTTCGCTTCCGCCTGGCCGGATCCTGTTGATGTAGATGGGAAGCTGGATATTTACAGTACCGTACTGAGTGCAGGCGTTTCCAGAGAAGCACCAACGGGTTCCGAAAAATTTATATGGGATCCAGAATCCAGGACTTTATCAAGTGCCTGGACTACCGAAATAGGGATGCAATGGGCACTACATCCCGTCTCATCAAAATCAAACACAGTACATCTGGCCGAACTGCAAAATGGCGTGTACAGCCTGGTAGGAGTGGATTGGACAAGCGGGAAAGAAGTTGGCAGAACCGAGTTGGGAACAAGTCCTGTCTTCAATACCATGGGCGGTTTTTTCATTCTTCTGGATAATGGCGATTTATTCGTTACAAGCGCTTTTGGTGCAGTAAGAATTTCAAAAAAGCAGTGATCTATTAAATATTCAGGAAATGAACGCAATGAAAAAATTGAAACCTTTAGGCCTGATTTCAGTGCTTGCCATATTGTTTGCGCTTGCTACTACCAGTTGCGATAACCAGTCAAAATCGAATAAAGCTAAAGAGGTAACTACTGCCCCGGTTTCCGTTGACATGACATCGGCGGCAGAAGATGCCTACACGTTTGGTTTAGGCCCGGTAGTGATGTACCGATGGTTTCAGCAATTTGGTGTGGTTGAAAACGGAATTAATCAGCTCAATTATTACCCGAGTTTTCCAAAACCGGGAGATCTTCCTGGAGGTTCACCTAATAACGATACCTTCTATGGCAAAGGCTGGTTTGATCTTTCTGTTGGACCTTATGTCGTGAGCTTGCCGGATTTTGGAGACCGCTATTATGTTTTCCAAATGACTGATATTTACGGCTACGATTTCATGAATATTGGCAATAAGCTTTCCTCAGGACAAAAGGAAGAATATAAAAAAGCCTATACATTTGCGCTGGTGCCATCTGGCTGGGAAGGTGAGCTGCCAGAGGATGTTGCCCGTGTAGAATCTCCGGTAAGGCTCGTTAATGTCCTGTATAGAATCCATGTTGGAAATGAAAAATTAGAAGGGCCAATCGCTAAAAAGTTACAGGATAAAACGCTCTTGTTGCCGTTAGAAGACTGGAAGACAGGGAAACGCGAAAGCATACAGAAAATCCCCCCCAAACCTGTTCCCACTTTTGTTAATACCATAAAGGTGGGTGCATCTGTTGGTGCAGCCGATCAAAGAGATATTCAATTCTTCGTCATGCTTGATAAGCTGATCCACTTTGATCCGCCATGGAATGAATGGGACAAAAAGTTTGTTGCCAATCATCTTGCACCAATGGGTATTGGAGGTGAAGCACCATTCGACCCCGGTCAACTTTCTGCTGATCAGAAAAATCAGTTCCTGGATGGTATAGAAAACGGCTTCAAACAAGTACAGAAAAGAATAAGAAATGTAGGCATCCCCGTAAATGGCTGGCAATACACCGATCCCAATGCAGGGCTGTACAAGAATGATTTTGTACTGCGTGCGGCCATGATTTATACCGGAGGAATGTACCCCAGCATGCAAGTGAGTCGATATGCGAATCTGTCCATTGGCCCTGATGGTCAACCTTTAAAAGGACTGAATCCAATGACGCTTACTTTCCCTGCTGATGATATGCCGCCGGCGACCAGTTTCTGGTCTGTTACCTTGTATGGCATGGGAACTTATGACCTGGTTGAAAACCCCATTAACAGATATTTATTCAGCTCTGTTTCTGAGGGTGTACAAAAAGATGCCGATGGCAATATGACGATTTACATTCAAAACGAAAAACCATCGGCCGATAAACTGGCCAATTGGTTACCGGCACCTGAGGGTGATTATTTTTTGCTCTTTCGATGGTACGCACCGACTAAAGAGGTGATCAAGCTTGACTACAAATTGCCAGCGATTAGTAACCATCAGGAGCAAAACCATGAGGACTAAAACCATAACAGCAGCCAAGGTCATCAGCTTGTTTTTACTGTGTTCGATGCTGTTCACGACAGTGACCTTCGCCGCAGAAAAGAAGGATGCGCTTAAACCGGACGAGGCCAAAGCGAAACAAGCCTACTCCTTAGGCATTGCGGCCTACATCTGGGGCGCCCCGATGGTCGTGATGCAAACAAGCCGGGACGCGATGACCAAGGGCGGTGACGCGCCGGTGACTCCGGAAGTCTTCAACAAGAGCGGAAAGCTCTTCGCGCCGGTTAACCAGATGGCGAACGCTTGGGGCGTACTCGGGCCAAAGTTCGAGGCGGTTCAGTCGGCCAATAGTGACACGCAGTATTCGGTGACCTGGTACGATGTCTCGAAAGAGCCTTATGTTCTGCATATCCCGGATGCCAAGGATCGTTATTACACCTTCCAGTTTATCGATGCCTGGACGAATAATTTTCATTATGCCAGCACCCGGACCATGGGTTCACAAGATCAGAATTATGCCCTCGTGGCTCCGGGTTGGACCGGCAAACTTCCGCCAAAGGTGACACGTCTTGATATGCCCACTCCCACCGGCTTTATTGTTGGCCGTTGGTTTGTCGCGAATGAGAAAGATGTCGCTGCGGTCAACGCACTTCAGAGGCAAGTCACGATGACTCCGCTCAGTAGCTACGGTAAAAAATACACGCCACCCAGGGTGAAGGTGGTTCCCGCCAAGAAATACAGCGGTGACCTGGCGTTTTTTGAGCAGCTTGGTGATACCCTTGTTATTAATGGTGCCCCGGCAGCAGACGCCGGGATTCTCGGTCTGGTCAAGAACATCGGTCTGACGGTCGATCATAGCTTTGATCCGGCCGCCCTCAGTGATGGTGAAAAGAAATCGTTGGCGCAAGCGGCCAAGGATGGTGAGGCCATGCTCCTTGCGAAGTCGGCCGAAATGGGCAGAGAGGTGAACGGCTGGCAGCTCTCACCGGTACTGGATGAGTATTTTGGCAATAGCTACCTGTTCCGGGCTGCCATTGGCAATCAGGCTTTCGGCGTAAATACACCGATCGAAGCCTATTACCCGAGCGTCTTCAAAGACACCGACGGCAATCTATTGAATGGCTCTAGCGGGAAATACACCATCACTTTCCCGAAAGGAAAAACACCGCCGGTCGGCGCATTTTGGTCTGTCACAATGTACGACACTGAGAAGCGACTGATGGTCGAAAACTCAATCAACCGTTACAAGATTGGCAGCGCGGATAATCTTAAGGTTGCAGCCGACGACTCGACAACGCTTTACATCCAGGCCGATTCGCCGGGCAAAGACAAGGAATCGAACTGGCTACCAGCGCCAAAGGCAGGCTTCTACATGTTGATGCGCATGTATCAGCCAAGTATCGAAGTGTTGAACGGTCAGTACGAGATCCCTGGAGTTGAAAAGGTAAAGTGACTAACAGATAAGGGCAGCTCATGCAGAAACCATGAGGAATAAACCCATAGTGGCAAACATTGCCGCTATGGCGCTCATTTTATTTGCTGCAAGTGCCAGTTTTGCCGACTCGGCAAAAAACCTTTCCAATACCAGGATTTTCTCAAGCTCTCTTGTCTGCATTGACACACTGCCAGCTGGTGTATTCATCAATCGGGTTTTTCAAAAATGGCTCAATTACCTACGGGTGTTGTACTGCGTGGCGACATCACACAAACGCAAAGTACCCCCCGCCCCCTTGCAGATTCACCCCACCATACGGACCCACCCCTTTTGAACCAAACGCAATCAAATCCTTCAGCGTCCTGTCTGTCAGCGGGTGGTAATTAATTGGGATGAGCCTTGGGACTGGTGGCTAGCTGAAAACGTTGCAATAGAAGCCCCATAGCAGCCCTTGTAGAATCCGGTAAGCGCACAAAATAGAAAAGTGAGGCTTGGGTATGGGTAAGCCTGGTAGCGAGGTTCTAGGCAGCTAAATGGGCTGTTTTTCACTCCAAAAATTC
>PVMK01122841.1_pt1 | contig 17434 bp, 18 predicted proteins | sample 1853481 | NCBI WGS metagenome assembly PVMK01 (sample SAMN08533507, study PRJNA380276) | Marine sediment metagenome, whole genome shotgun sequencing project.
CTGTTTGACTATGCACTGGCCGTCACCCGCCAGGTTGGGTATTACAACGCCGGCACAGTCGAATTCCTGCTTGATAGAGAAGAAAACATCTATTTCATCGAGGTCAATCCGCGCATCCAGGTGGAGCACACGATCACGGAACAGGTGACCGGCATTGACATCGTGCGCAGTCAAATCCAGATCGCCAGGGGTTACCTGCTCAGCGATCCTGAAATTTCCATCGAGTCACAGGAGTCCATCTGTTGTACCGGTTACGCAGTGCAGTGCCGCATCACCACCGAAGATCCGGAAAATGGATTCCAGCCTGACTACGGCACCCTGATCGCCTACCGCAGTGCAGCCGGGTTTGGCATCAGGCTGGATGTCGGCGCCGCCTATACCGGCGCTCGTGTATCGCCTTTTTTCGACTCTCTGCTGGTGAAGGTCACTGCCCAGGGGCGAACGCTGAAGGGCGCGGTGCAGCGCGGCCAACGCGCCTTGCGCGAGTTCCGCATCCGTGGTGTGAAAACCAATATCGGGTTCCTGGAGAATGTTCTGGAACACCCGACCTTCAATACCGGCAGAGCGACCGTCAGTTTCATCGACAACCACCCGGAATTGTTCCAGATATCCCAATCGTTCGATCGCGCAACCAAGACCCTGAAATACATTGCCAAGCTGACGGTAAACGGAAACCCGGATGTCGGGCGGATCGAGCCTGGCCGGGCGTTCCGCAAGGCCATCATTCCGCCGGTCAACCGCCTGGCCGAATACCCACAAGGCACGAAACAGTTGCTGGATGAGATGGGCCCCGCAGCTTTCTGCGCCTGGGTTAAAGAACAGAAGCATATCCTGTATACCGATACTACCTTCCGCGATGCTCACCAGTCCCTGCTTGCAACCCGGGTGCGCACCCTGGACTTGCTTGCGGTGGCCGAGGGTTTCGCCAAGGCGCACCCGCAACTGTTCTCGTTGGAAATGTGGGGTGGGGCGACTTTCGACGTTGCGATGCGTTTCTTGCGGGAATGCCCGTGGAGCAGGTTGCAGCAATTGCGCGAAGCGATACCCAATATCCTGTTTCAAATGTTGTTCCGGGGGGCCAATGCGGTGGGTTACAAAGCTTACCCGGATAACCTGATTGAAAAATTCATCGAAGAGAGTTGGAATAACGGCATCGATGTGTTTCGTATTTTCGATTCACTGAACTGGATCGAGGGGATGAAACGCTCAATCCAGGTCGTACGTGAACGCACGGGAGGTATTGCCGAGGCTACCATTTGCTACACCGGCGACGTGCTGAACAAGGAGCCCGGTTACCGCTACAATCTGCAGTATTACCTGGACATGGCGCGGCGGCTGGAAGATGCAGGCGCTCACATGCTGGCCCTGAAAGACATGGCCGGCTTGCTCAAGCCCTATGCCGCCGAAGTGCTGATCCCGGCCCTGAAATCTGCGGTGGACATCCCCATCCACCTGCACACCCATGACACTTCATCCATGCAGGCAGCGACCCTGCTAAAGGCGATCGAGAACGATGTGGACATAGTGGACGTGTGCCTGAGTTCCATGTCGGGACTGACCTCGCAGGTAAACATGAACTCCCTGATAGCCGTGCTGCGAGGCCAGGAGCGCGAACAGCCCTTCGACCTGGATTCCCTGAATGACTATGCGAATTACTGGGAAGCAGTGCGTGAATACTACTATCCGTTCGAATCCGGGCTGAAATCCGGAACTGCGGAAGTATATGATCACGAAATTCCCGGAGGGCAGTATTCCAACCTGCGCCCGCAGGCTATCGCGCTGGGCCTGGAACACAGATTTGAGCAGATCAAGAAAAACTACATCGTTGTAAACAGGATGTTCGGTGACATTGTGAAAGTCACGCCGTCCTCCAAGGTCGTGGGCGACATGGCCCTGTTCATGACCGCCAACGGCCTGGATGAGAAAGACGTGATGGCGCAGGGGGAAACGCTGGCCTTTCCCGATTCCGTCATCGACTTGTTCAGCGGCAAGCTCGGGCCAGACCGAAGGCGGTTTTCCGCCTGAGCTGAGCGCGATGGTCTTGAAGGGCAAACAAGCCTTGACCGGTCCCACCGGGCGCCAGCCTGCCGCCGGTTGATTTCGATGCAGAATTCGTCGCGTTCCAGCAGGAATTTGATCATCGGCAAACCGTTCTTGATTTCCTGAGTTACAAGATGTACCCGAATGTTTTTCATGATTTCTATGAGCACCGCCAGAAATTTGGGGATATCGATTACCTGCCGACACCCGGCTTTTTTTACGGACTGGGGCAGGGTGATGAAATCCTGGTCAAACTGCAGCGCGGCAAAACCATCTCGATCCGTTTTGTCTACCGCTCAAAAACCGATGAAAACGGCCGTTGCAAGGTCACCTTTGAGCTCAACGGCCAGACTCGAAGTGTACAGATCCGGGACGAATCGGTCGCACCAACAGCGGCGGTCCATCGAAAAGCCATGGAGGACAATGAGATTGGCTCACCGCTAATGGGCAAATTGGCTTCGGTGCTGGTCAAGCCGGGTGATGCAGTGAAAAAGGATACACCGCTGTTCGTCATCGAAGCGATGAAAATGGAAAGCACGATTACCGCACCTGTGGACGGTGAGGTCAAGGCAGTGCATCTGAAGGCCGGCACCCTGGTGGAGCAGGGCGATCTGGTGGTTGAGTTTGAGTGATTATACCGGTTAGCCGCAGGCAACTGTTTCGCTGGATGGGCTGGTTTGCCATGGCCAATGCCGTGGTTCTCGGGCTGGTTGGCTTGCGTTACTTCAGTGGATACGTAGCAGGCACTTCGGCACTGGCCTGGGTCTACCTGGTTACGGTCTATTTTGCCCACCACGTCATGTTGGCGCTTATTCCCCTGTTCATCCTGGTGACTCCGCTGGTCCTGCTGCGGCCGGATCGAAAATGGGTCACCGCGATGGCAGTGCTGGTTTTTGCCCTCTTGATTGCGGTGATCATGCTGGACAGCTTGCTGTGGTCACAAAGCCGTTTTCACCTCAATGGACTGACGATGAAGATTCTCGGCTGGCAGAGCTGGTTCTTTGTCGCGGTGATTTTTCTGATCAGCCTGGTTTTTGAGTTCCTCCTGGCCTCCCGTTGTTGGCTATGGGTGGAATCGAAGCCAAAAAGGACAGGCAGGCTGCTGGCCTGGGTTGCTGTGTTCAGTATCGTTGTTTCCCAGGGTATTCACGCCTGGGCGGATGCCGCTTATTACGTGCCGGTGACCAGTGTGGGTCAGCAATTGCCGGTCTACAAGGGTTTCACCGCCAAGAAAAAGCTGAGCCGTTGGGGCTGGGTCGACCCACAAAAAAGCCGCGAGCGTGCAGTGGCGCGCCGTTTGTCGCAAGATCTCAGTTCAGCTGCTGACCGGGTGTTGAATTACCCGCTGAATCCCCCTTCAGTGCCGGAACGGCAGCGGCATGAACATCCTGCTTATCATGGCGGACGCCATGCGCAGCGACCGGTTCAGTGAACGGGATTCCCCGCGTCTCCATACTTATGCGGCGGAACGAGGGCAAGTATTCGCCCGGCACTTCAGCGGGCGGGCAATTCATCCCGCATGGGTGTGTTCAGCCTGTTTTACGGTTTGCCGCCCGGTTACTGGAGCAGTTTTGAATCCCTGCAACGATCTTCCGTACTGATTGACGAATTGCAGCGCCGGGGCTACCGGTTGGGACTCTTTACCTCTTCGACCATGTACCGTCCCCGTGGCCCTGGATCGCACCGCTTTTGCCAACGTTCCCGATTTGCGGCTGCAAACGGAACCGGCGGACGATCCCTGCCTGGAAGCGGGATCAGGCCATCACGGCTGAGTGGTTCGACTGGCTGGACCATTGGCTGGACAGGCCTCATTCGGGGCGCAATCCGGAGCGGGCGTTTTTCGGTTTTCTGTTTTACGATTCCACCAATGCCATCAATTTTCCCCGGGGATTACCCCGGTTCAATTCACCGCCGATGGAGAAGGGCCGCTGGCACAGAAATTCGCGGACTATCGAACTTCGGTACATTTTGTCGACAGCCTGATCGGGTCGGTGCTGGATGACCTGGCGCGGCGCGGCCTGCAGGAAAACACCGTGGTCATCATAACTTCCGACCACGGAGCGGAATTTGATGAAAGCGGGGCTGGACTCACCGAGCATGGTTCGGGTTATACCCCTTACCAGTTGCAGGTGCCGATGATCATTTCAATCCCGGGCAGGGCGCCGTCCGTCTACCGGCATCGAAGCTCCCACTATGACCTGGTTCCCACCCTGATGCAGGATGTGCTGGGCTGCAGCAATCCGGCGTCAGATTATTCCAGCGGAAGAAATCTGTTCAGCGGAATAGGACTGGGACTGGCTGCTGGCCGGAAGTTACTATAATTACGCGGTGCTGGAGCCTGATCAAATCACCGTGACCTATCCCAATGGCAGTTTCGAGGTCAGGGACTGGAATTATAAAATCTCCCCGGATCCACAGGTCCGGGGGGATGTGCTGGAATCGGTCATCAAAGAAAATTCGAGGTTTTACCGTCAATGAATCGGAGTCTCCTGATCCTGTGTTTAGCCCTGGCTTGGAGCCCGGCGACTTTTGCCGGCAGCAGGATCGTGACTGAAACACTCGATCTTGAGTTCGGTTCGGATGGGACACTCGATTCCGCGACTGCCTGTTTTCCCATCCCGTAGCAGCCCGGCAGCCAGTTGTGGATCTTTCGGAAGCCGGGGTTTGATTGGTCCCGAAGCGATGCATGAAGTGGGGCAGGGTAATTGGACGCAGGTTTCCAATCACAGCGATACGCATTTTGAATTGCGTTTTGAACATGATTCCGGGGCTTCGCTGAGCTGGAAAATCCCGCTTGATGGATACCTGCTTGAACTCCGGACGGAAGCTGCAGGTCCACTCCAAATTCGTTCCGGGGCCGCGTTCAGGCCGCGCGAGGCCGCGGGTTTCGGTACATGGCTGGAACAGTCCAGGTATTTGGGTGTATCGGATGGCGGGGTTACTCAACTGGGCCTGGATGAAGAAGACTCCAGGAGTCTAGCGGCGGAACAATGGATTGGTTACCGCAATCGTTTCTGGGTGCTTCTGGCCAGCAACGGGCAGTCTTTGGAAGCGCAGATCAAGACCGGCGAAGACATGCTGGATGTGGAAATGAGTCTTGCAGCGGCCAATGAAGCTGTGGACGACGGAGCAGCAGACGTATCTTCATCTGATACATGGTCCGTGTACCTGGGCCCGGTGGAGCCCGGGACGCTCCGATCTGCGAATCCGGAGCTGAGCACTATTTTGTATGCCGGCCTCTGGTTCTGGCTGAGGTGGATCTGTTTTGCGCTTTATTACCTCTTTTCCTGGATTGCTGCGGTAGTACCCTCCTGGGGTCTGGCCGTCATGGTCCCTGTCGCTCACCGTAAACATCCTGATGCGGCCACTGAGCCGTATCGCAGACCGTTTTCAACAACAGGTGCATGCGACCGAGGCGCGGCTGGCGCCAGAGCTGCAGCGGATCAAAAAGGAATTCAAGGGAGAAAAACAAGCGGCAAAAATCCTTGCCCTGTATAAAACCGAGCGGGTTCACCCGCTTTACAGCCTCAAGAGCATGATAGGGGTAGCCGTCGTGATCCCGGTCTTTATCGGCGCGTTCGACATGCTGGCCGAGAACATCCACTTGCTGAATGCCTCTTTCCTGTGGATTGCCGATCTCTCGCGGCCTGACGCCCTGATGAGCCTGCCGTTCAATTTGCCGTTTTTTGGGCGGGATCTGAACCTGCTGCCCTTCCTCATGACCGGCCTCTCGACGGTGGCCTCCGTGCTGCACAATCCGCCGGCACTCAACGCCGAGTTGCGCAAAAAGCAGGTGCGTCACATGATGTTGCTGGCCGTTGGTTTTTTTGCCCTGTTTTATACTTTCCCGGCCGGCATGGTCTTGTACTGGACCACCAGTAACCTGATTTCGGTCATCAAGAGCATCTGGGGCCGGCGTAATAATAGCGACAGACCTGCAGCAAAAAGTGAAGCCTGAAATGAGATGAAGAAAGAGTTCTCAGCGAAGCACAGATTGAACAGTTCCACCGGGACGGTTTCCTCGTTGTGCGTGAAATGTACTCGGCACAGGAAACCAGCGCCATCAGTGAGTGGACGGATGAGGTCGCTGCTTACCCGGAAGCACCTGGCAAAACCATGATGTATTTCGAAGAAAGCCAGGATGATGGTTCACGAATCCTGTGCCGGATCGAAAACTTCGTACCCTTTCACCAGGGTTTTTCCACACTGATCACCGCCCGCCGTATGCAGCAGGCGGTGTCGGAGCTTTTTGGCGAGTCCGCGGTGCTGTTCAAGGACAAGATCAATTTCAAGCTGCCCGGTGGCGACGGATTCAAAGAGCACCAGGACGTGCAGGCGGGCTGGGACGACTATGCCAGGCTCCACATCACGGCGATGATCGCGATCGATGCAACCACCGAGGAAAACGGCAGCCTGGAAGTGATCGCGGGCATGCACAAGCAGGGGGTGCTCGGCTCGATGTGGGCGCCGTTGACGGATGACAGATACCGGAGATGTAGCCTACGTCCCGGTACACTGTCAGCCCGGAGATGCGGTGTTTTTCGACTCCTATGCACCTCATCGTTCGCATCCAAACCATACCAGCGAGGCGCGGCGTGTGCTGTATATAACCTACAATAAGGCATCGGAAGGTGATTCCCGTGAGCAGTATTATGCGGACAAGCGCCGGAACTACCCGCCTGACATCGAACGGGACCCCGGCAAGGATTACAGCTTCAAGGTATAAGGATTCTCAGCTATGGAAAATATTCACGTACCGGTATCACCCGGCGAAGTGCTGGACAAAATCACGATTCTCGAGATCAAGTCCGAGCGCATGAGCGATCCTGAAAAAGTTGCCAATGTGAAAGTTGAGTTGGCTTTGCTGCAGAAAACCTGGGCGGATTCTGTTGTCGAGGACAGCGTCATTAACGAATTGCACGCGCAGTTGAAGGAAATCAATGAAGCCCTGTGGGAAATCGAGGACGACATCCGTGACAAGGAACGGGCCAGGGAATTCGATGAACGCTTCGTTGAGCTGGCACGCAGTGTTTACTTCACCAATGACCGCCGCTCAAAAATCAAGAAAGACCTCAACCTCCACCTGGGTTCTGAAATCATCGAAGAAAAGTCCTACCAGGATTATTCTAACGTACGCTTTAGCAGGCCTGGCCACCTAAAGTGAGGTCGCTTAGCGGCCGACTGATTCTGTAAAACTGAACAAGATCGTTCGGCCCCAAGGGGCCTCTTACAATAAAATCCTTGCTTCTTTTAATCAGTATCGCCTACACTCTTAAGCTACTCATTCAGACCGGCTGAGGGACTAGCCCTTAGACGCCGGGGCAACCTTCGAAGTTAACCACTTTGAAAAGGTGCCAATTCTTGCGAAGACCTTTAATGGTTTTCGGGAAATGAGTGATCAGGCAGCAGTTCTGATGGGCCTGATCATGCTCAGCCTGCTTTGCGGGATTTCCGGATGAGATTTTAGCCACCGGAATACCGAAGGAGCACAAGGCATGAGCGCAACCCATCGACAGAACAGCAAGCATCACCGGGAAACCATTGCCGTCAACCACGGCATCAACAGCGACAGCAACCACGGCGCGGTCATTCCGCCGCTTTACCTGTCGTCCACGTTTGCATTTCCGGGCTTTGATCAAAAGGGTGAGTACGACTACACGCGTTCCGGGAACCCCACCAGGGATCAGTTGGCCGGGGCGTTGTCGGCACTGGAGGGAGGAAAAGGTGCAGTAATCACCTCTTCTGGCATGGCGGCGGTGCACCTGGTCACGCAGTTGCTGGAGGCCGGTGATGTGTTGATCGCGCCTCACGATTGTTATGGCGGCTGTCATCGGCTGTTTAGCGCGGCGGCGAAAAAAGGCCAGTTCGGGCTGCAGTGGGCGCCCTTGTGGGAAACTGATAACGCGGTGGCTGAGATCAGTCGCGTACGTCCGAAAATCGTGTGGATCGAGACACCCAGTAATCCCCTGTTGCGGATCACCGATATAGAGGCCATCGCTGCAGCCGCTCACACAGTGGGCGCCGTGGTGGTTGTGGACAATACGTTCCTGTCGCCGGCCGGTCAGAGCCCGATTGCCCTGGGCGCCGATATCGTGCTGCATTCCACCACCAAGTACATCAACGGACATTCGGACGTGGTCGGCGGAGCCGTGATAGCGGCCGATGAGCAACTGTTGGAGGAGTTGGCGTGGTGGGCCAACTGCCTGGGCCTGACCGGTTCGCCATTCGACAGTTTTCAGACATTGCGCGGCCTGAGAACACTGGGCGTGCGCTATCAACGCCAGCAGGAAATTGCCGGCGCAATCGCCGCAGCGCTGGATGCGAACGATCTGGTCAGGAAGGTGTATTATCCCGGCCTGGCAAGCCACCCCGGCCATGAAATTGCCGCTCGCCAGCAGGCTGGATTCGGCGCGATGATCAGCTTTGAGCTGGATGCTGCTGAGGAGGAAATCCCGGTATTTCTGCAAGAATTACAGTTGTTTACTCTTGCAGAATCGCTGGGCGGCGTCGAGAGCCTGGTGGCGCATCCCGCTTCCATGACCCATGCGGCCATGTCCGTGGAAGACCAGCAAACGGCCGGAATCAGCCGCAACCTTTTGAGGCTTTCGGTGGGCATCGAGCACGTTGACGACCTGCTGTCTGATCTTGGCAACGGCTTCGAAGCTGTACGGCGCTGCCGGAAGAAACAAGCCGTCCGCAATGTAGCCTGATGCAATACTGAAGATATCGATATTTTCGGCGATTCGAGATGTGACCGAAGGAGGTATCGGCATTTCAGAGAGAGATTGGTTAGCTGTTTGCAGGACAATCGGGCTGTCGGGAACAGCCGATTAGCGCACAGGGATGTCTTGAGCGTGTCTTGCAAACAGCTAACCAATCTCTCCCCCGGCCACACTTCTAATGTAAGAGGTACCCTGGGAGCGAATTTTCAGTGTTTGAGTTTCGCCCCCAAGGGGGCTCCTACAGTACGAATGTCTTAAGTTTTTCTATTACGTCGCTTGTCTCGATCAGGTCCATGACACCGGGTTCTTCGATGCGTGTTCCCCAGCGCAGGGCTTCCGGTGTGCTCTTTCGAAATTTCATGGCGGCTTGTGCAAACCGGTCGACACATAAATCGAGACTGTTGTAGGGGCCTGACCGCCTGGACCAGGTGGCTGCGTAAAGACCGATGACCGGCGTGCCCAGCGCTGAGGCGATATGTGCCGGCCCGGAGTCCGGCGAAATCACCAGGGCTGCTTTCTTCAGTAAAGCCTTGGATTGTTCCAGGGTGTCTTTTCCCACCAGGTTCAGGCAGGGGCTGCGCATGGCGCGTTCTATGGCTGCACCCGTTTCTATATCCAGTGCGCCGGGCCCGCCCGAAAGCACGATGCTCATCCCCAGTTGACTGGATGCGTAATCCGCTACCGCAGCGTATCGATCAGCTTGCCAGTTACGCAGGGGATGGCTGGAGCAGGGGCTGATCAGCAGAATGTGTTGCTGGTCATAAAGTTGTTCCTCCGCCCACTGCATGGCCTCAGGCTCTATTGGGAGGTCCCAACGCGGCTCTTCAACCTTGATTCCCAGCGCCCTCGGGAATTCCAGGAATCCCTGGACCTGGTGCTGGAAGGGGACCTGCGCTACCTGCTGCCGGACGAAAAAATGGTGAAAGTCCCTGGAGCGCGCCCGGTCCCAGCCGAGGCGAACCGGGGCATGGATCAACCTGCTGAGCAGGTTGGCCCGGGCAGCTACCTGCATTTGCAGTAAAACATCGAAGCGGCGGTCACGGAGCGTCCTGCGCAGTTCACGCACAGCGTTCCAGCCGCCACGCTTGTCGAATTCGATGAATTCGACATTATCGAGGCCGCGCAGCAAACGATGCTCCAGTTTCCCGATGATCCAGGTGATCCTGGTTCCGGGCCAGTGATCCTGGATGGACCTGACGACGGGTACAACGTGCGTGGCGTCTCCGAGTGCGGACAACCGCAGGATGCAAATATTTTCAGGTTGATGGATTGATGACAACAAAGTATTCCGAATTGACGCAGACGGCAGGCAAAAGCACAATACCCGCGAATGAAACATAGTGTTCACAAACAGGATTCCCGCATCATTGTATATGATGCCGGCCTCATTCAGCAGCCTGGTGCAGATCTGTTTGCCGCGGATGCCTGGGAGCGTAGTGGCAGCGTAGTGGGTCAGGCTCCCGGCCGGGGCAGTGCGCTGTTCCTGGAAACCGCTTTCGGGCCGGCCGTTCTGCGCCACTACCTACGGGGTGGCTGGGCGGCACGCTTTAGCCGTGACCGCTACCTGTATACCGGGCTTGAACGTTCGCGCCCCATCGCGGAATTCCACATGCTTGCCAGTCTCCATCAGCAGGGTTTGCCGGTTCCACGGCCCCTGGCGGCCCAGTGTGCAAGGGAAGGATTGTTTTACACCGGAGACCTGATAACCCGGCGATTGTTGGATGTTCTTCCGCTGGCTGATTTGCCCGACATTCAGCAAAGCGATCCTGCGATGTGGATTGCAACGGGCGCCTGTATCCGCAACTTCCATGATCATGGGCTGGTTCACGCGGACCTGAATGCACGCAACATACTCATCGGCGGCGACGGCAGTGTGTACCTGATTGATTTTGACCGGGCGCAGATCCGGGCCGGGGCTCAAAGCCTGTTTGAAGCCAACCTCAGGCGCCTGAAACGTTCCTTGCAAAAATTCCTGGAGGCCAGGGCCCTGGAACAGGGCTGGCAGTTTTTAATGAATGGATACAATTCAGGCCCAGGTGACCAGGCTGTCCCGGATCCGGGTGGAAGCGGTAACCATCATCCAGGGGTGAGTAAATGATCCTTCGAACACTGGAATCGAAGCGGATGACACTGGTGGCAGCCACGGTGCCGCTGATTGAGGCCGATCTGGAGGGGCACGCTCAGCTGGCTGAATCAATTGGCGCTCAGGTTCCGGACAACTGGCCCCCGGATTTGTACGAGCGCTCCACTATGAAATTCGCACTTCAACAATTGCAGAATCCGGCGGAGCATGGCTGGTCATTCTGGTACCTGTTGACCCGGCTGCCCCAGGAAGCAGAAGTTATTGGCATTTGCGGATTTAAAGGGAGGCCTGATGAGGCTGGATCCGTTGAAATTGCGTATTCTGTTCTCAGCCAGTTTCGCAACCAGGCTTATGCTTCGGAAGCGGTGTTCAGGCTGGTCCAGTGGGCGTTCAGCCATCAGAATGTCAAGCAAGTCACCGCCGAAACGTTGCCGCACTTACTCCAGTCGATTAAAGTCATGGAGAAAAATGGTTTCATCCATACCGGTCCCGGATCAGAATACGGAGTCATTCGATATGCAGTTCAAAGACCTGACAGGCACTGACCAACCCAGGCACCTTTTTCAGGTGTTCATGGGGCGTGTTTTCATGGCTGTCTTCCTGTTATGCGCCCTGGGGTTGTCCGGATTTGCAGCCCCGCTTGAGGCTGACATTACACTCACCCAACTGGCTAACGAAGGGGTGATCATCTCGGACGGTGAAACCCGCATCCTCATCGACGGAATGGTGGTTGAACCTTACTCAGTGTACGGCGGACTCCCGCCTGAAGTGGCCCCGTTGTTCGAACAGGTTTCCGGTCCCTTTGCCGGCATTGACCTGGTGCTGGCGAGTCATCGCCATCATGACCACAACCAGCCCCTGTTTGCCTGCCAGTTCCTGCAAAGCAGTTCTGCTACGCGATTCGTTTCTTCGCCCCAGGTGATCGGCCTGATGAGGGAAAAATGCCGGACATTCATGACCACCAGTCCCAGGGTCGATGAAATCAATCCACAGTACGGGGAACCTCATGTCATCCAGATGGAGGGGGCCAGGGTGACAATTTTCCCGCTCAGTCACGGCACCCGGAAATATGCCCGAATCCAGAACTACGGACACCTGATCGAAATGGGCGGCGTGACCTTGTTGCACATCGGCGATGCAGCCATGGACCCGCAGGACTTTGCCCGTGCCGGCCTGGATAAAGTAGAAATAGACGTGGCTTTGATCCCATTCTGGTATTTTCACCCGGGTCCCGGCAGCGAGGTAATGACAAAATTTTTAGACGCTCCGAATAAAATTGCCGTGCATATCCCGCCGGGTGAAATGGATGAGATCAAGGGCTACATGAGCGAGGAATTCCCGCAAGTGATCATCCTGCAAAATACACTGGACCAGGCCCGGTTCAGTGCGACACACCAACCGCAGCCTTGATTGGCTTTGCCGGACTTCCGGGGCACAAGTGATCCAGGCGCAGGTCCGAGGTATCCCTTAGCTGGAGATCCGAGTAACGGGTCTTCAGGCGCTCTTCATCCTGGATGGTATACCGTTCCGGCGCCGTGTAATAATCCGGGCAGAAGGTCAGGAAACGCTCTTTCATGTGCGGATAAAGCACCGCATCATAATGATTGACATTCAGGGCTTCGTCCCAGTATTCATTCACGTAATCCGCCCAGGTAAACGAACGCTGTATCGCCCATTCGTTATCCTGCCAGGCAAGGATGGCTTTCTTGCCGGGGATGATATCGTCCTCAAAAAGGCTTCGGTAGAACCGGAAGCCCTCATAGTTGGCCACCAGGTCAGCATTGGAGTAAACACCAGTGGTCATTTGTCCGAACAGGGCGCGTTCAGTATAAGCTGAATGCTCGGCGGCCTGTGACTCGAGTTTCGACTTGCGGAAGCGGTTGTAAAATTTCCTTCCCTGGGAAAAAAAATGCCCCATTTTGTCTGAGCCGATCAGTTGTCCGTTAACCATGATGGTCGGGCCGACGCCAAACATTCCCGCTACGCGGGTCGCCCAGAAAGGGTGCCCCTGGTAAATGGACTCACGGCGTGAGGTTTTCAGATGCTCGACCTCCGGAGATTTCATCGCCCAGCGCTCGATCTTGTCCACCCAGTGATGTCCACCGAGGTCATGATAGACGGCCGTAATGAATTTCCAGTCGTTGCGGGGGCCTTTCCATTCAGAAACTATTGTCTCGATGGTCTGGTTGACCTTTTCATCCAGTAGCGGCATGGCATCCTTGATCGGTTCGAGCCGGTTACTGAACTGATCTGTTTCATAAGCGAGGCCGGGCTGCGCTCCTGTCACCAGGGCCAGGCCAAACAGGATGAAAGTGATGTCAACCCGCATAGTGCGCTTTGCTCAAAATCTGTAGGTGAAATTGAATAGTGTGTGCTTACGGTCGCCAAATCCATATTCGAATGAAATCAATGTCTTGGGGCTGAATACATGAGAGACCCCCACGGTATAATTCCAATTATTGAGGGTGTCCAGTTCCACATCGAACGGTATCGGGGGAATACCGGGAATGGGCAGCTGAATCGTCCCTTTGTGATCTTCTTGCGTGTCGAGATACATACCGCCGACCCAATATACCCATCTGTTCCTGATCAATCCGATCCGTGGCTGGGCGGTGTATGACGAAACGCTGGAATCAAAATCTCCACTCAAACTGGCTTTGGTCCAGGTGTTGTTCAACGAGACAAACCACCAGTCGCCGCCGTAAATCAGGTTGAAGCCGCCCCCGTAAACCGTTCCATCGTAGGATATCGGCAGAGTTCCCAGGGGGATTGGCAGGCCGGTAATGGTTGCATCGCTGAAGTCAACCAGCGTTTCGGCATCGATCCGCCCCACGATACCAAATACATTGAGAAATGGCGTGAGCCAGACACTAAGCTGCAGGTCGAGATGCTGCAACTCGTTCGTGACTTTGATTTTGGATGGGTCTTCTACACCGGCACCCGGCAGGTCGAACTGTAAATTCTTGAGTCCATAGTCCTGATCCATGGTGAAGAAATCGAAGCCGACCCCCCACGGCTCGAAAAACTCACGGTCTCCCAACAGGTGTTTCATGAACAAGGGACCGGAGCTGGATTCCTGTGCACTCAGTGACAAGGGAGTCAGTAACAAGAGCAAAACAAAAATCGGGCGCATTTTTCTTCTCCTTTTCAAGATTCGGGCAATTATAGCCCTTTCGGATAATCACCGGCTCCGATTATTTTCAGAAACAGCCCCGGTTCCGGCCGAACCCGGTAGTTATCGGTCTCATCGGCAAACAGTATGGTTCCGTCGGGATCAGTGATGATCACGGTGGGCATGGCCGTGTCGTTGCCGTATCCCAGGGCCTGCAAACCCATGGGTGTGCCGAAACGGTGTGCGATGCCCAGTTGTTTTGCTGCCGAATTTCCCGGATCAGACAAGAATTGCATGGGCGCCTCGTGTTTTTGCGCCAGTTTGCGGCTGTGGCCTGGTGGCTGCGAACTAACCAGGATGACTTCGGTTTCCAGTGCCTGCAACTCACGGTAGTGCGCGGCCAGTTCGCTGATTTGGGCGGAACAAAGCGGGCACCAGTTGCCACGATAAAAAACGAGTACGTGGTGCTTGCCCCTGAATGTGGTCGAAGACACGGCATCACCTTGCAGGGATTCAAGCGTGAATTCAGGAAGCAGGCCTCCTCGAGCCAGGCTCTTGCTGTTGCGCCGGGAAAATCGGGAATACCACTGGAGATAGGCAAACCAGGCCAGCAGGCACAATCCCGCCCACAGGTGAACCATTCCACTGGCCGGACCATAGCGAAAGTTGGCGGCCATGGTCATGGCCACGCCCAGCCCGCAAAAAACGCTCACTGCCACCGGGTGGCGGGATGTGCGTGCTTCTCCTGACAGGTACAACCAGGCAAGGAAGGCAAGAGGCGAGCCAGCGGCCAGGGCCAGGCCCAGCCAGGAGAACAAAGGCTCCACGCCGCGGACCAGTTGAAACAATGCATAGAAGAATGCAAATGCGATATAGCCGCTGAAAGCGGAGATGAAAATGGACCGAAAAATATTCATTTTTCGGGTTTGCTTTCGGCATCAACGATTTTTTTCCCTCAGGCCGGTTCATCGTCTTTTGCCAGAAATCAGTCGCTTTTATCTGGGCCAGGCCGAGCAGGGAATCTTCAGGGTACCTGCCGTCGCTTCCGGGTTGGCCTGCTTCTTTTCCGGTCAGTATTTCCAGTGCCTCATTGACATTTTTCACGGCATGAATCTGGAAGTGGCCTTCAGCGCAGGCTTCCACGATATCCGGGCGCAGCATCAGGTCGCCGGCGTTTGACGAGGGAATAATGATCCCCTTGCTCATCGTTTAGCCCCATGGATTTGCAGGCATCGAAAAACCCCTCGACCTTTTCATTGACTCCGCCAATAGCCTGGATGTGGCCATGCTGGTCAATGGCACCGGTCATGGCCAGCCCTTGCCGGATGGGCACCCCCGTGAGCGCACTGATCAGGCAGCAGATTTCCGCGCCTGATGCTGAGTCACCATCGATGCGGCCGTAACTTTGCTCAAAGGCAATGGATGCACTGAAAGCCAGGGGGTGGTCTGAATGCAAAAGGTGGCGCAGTAATCCCCCCAGAATGTGAAAACCCTTGGTGTGGATGGCTCCGGACAGGGCAGCCGCCCCCTCGATATTGATTACTCCGGCCTGGCCTGCACCAATCGTGGCAGTAATTCGCGCCGGGAAACCATAACTCAGTTGTCCGGCATTGATAACGGCCAGTCCATTGATTTGGCCGACTACGCTACCACGGGTCTGGATCATGATGGTACCGTCATGAATGAGTTCCTGGAACCGTGTCGAAGGCAGCTGGCGCGGTATTTGTTGCGAACGATTGTATCCTCCACGTGTTCCCGGCCAACCAGGGCAGCACCCGCTCTGGTCGCCAGGAACGAGGCTTCGCGAACAATGTCGGCGATGCGCCCAAAGCGGGCGGTGATTTTACCCTTGCGCGAGGCAATCCGTGCGCCGTGTTCCGCCAGTGCAGCCACGCCGGAGGCGTCAAAATGAGCCAGGTCTTCGTCCCGGCAGATACGGGCTACCACCGAGGCATACTGGTTGATACCGAGTTCAGAACGTTCGATTTCAGAGTTGAAGTCCGCCAGCACTTTGAACAGGTTGGTGAAGTCCTGGTCGACCTGGTCCAACTGGTAGAACAAACGGCTGCTGCCGATCAGGATAATACGCACCGAAATATCGATGGCCTGGGGTTTGAGCGACTGGTTGATCAGGGGCCAACCCAGGTCCGAGGGCACGATCTCCACGCTGCCGGTACGCAAGGCCCGCATCAGCAAACGCCAGGAGCCCGGCTCGCTCAAAACGTCATATGCATCGAGTATCAGGTAGCCGCCATCCGCGTGCACCAGCGCACCGGCCCTGATGCCCCGGTAGTTGCTCACCATCTGGCCGTTCCCGATAAACTCCGGCTCGACCGAGCCGAGCAGGTTCGGTACGGTTGGGGTATTCTCGGTCACGACGGGGCTGGAATCAGGATCATGCGAACAGATGACATTGACGCCGTACACCATTTGAGGCGGTGGCTGGCCTTGCAGTGATTGAGGATCAATCCTGTTTTCGACGGCATCATCGATAACATCTGTGATGAACGCTTTAACTTCAGCCTGAGGCATTTCAGCCAGCAGTTCAGATGTCTGGTCCCGGAGAATGGCCCTGGCTTCATTTTCAATGAATTCCCGGACCTTTTTCATGCCTTGTTGCCAGGTCTTGTTTGCTTCGCGTGACACTTCCTGGAGGCGCGGTGCGAATTGCTCAATTTTCCGGTTAAATTCCTCCAGGTCATCTTCGGTTACTTTGCCGGCTTTGAGTAGTTGAGCCAGCTCCTCTGGTGGTACCGGTTGGTCATCCACGACCGGGAACATAGCGGTTCTTGTAAGCTGGCCGGACTGGAGGCGCACCAAAGCAAGGTTGTTGGTTTTGAGCTCTTTTTCCAGGGGTTTTGTAACACTTGCGATCGCGTCCTGAGTACTTTTTGAAATTGCGTCTCTGCTTGCTTTCACCGGCTTACTGTCCAGTGATTCGAGCAGGCGGTTTTCAATGAACTCTGCAAACTCCTTTACCCGGCGGCGGAACAGCGGCCCCTGGCCCGTTGGCAGCGTGATCAGGCGCGGTTGGTCTGGTTGCAGGAAATTGTGTACGTAGCAGCGGTCGAGCCTGCGCCGGGCTTGCGGGTCCAGTTCCGCGAGCAGTGATCTGACCAAACTGGTCCGGCCTGTACCGCTGGTTCCCCTGACGTAGATATTTTGTCCTGGCGCGGTGCTTTCTACGCCAAAACGTAGTGCTTCCATGGCGACAGGCTGGCCGATGATGCCTTCGGCGGGATCAATTTCTGACGTCGATTTGAAGTCCAGCGTGCTTTCGTCAACCCGCCACCGCAGGACGTCAACCGGCAAAAGGAAGGATTTACTCAATGGAATTGTCTCCAATCAGGCGTATAAAGCCTTATCATAGCGTTTTCTGCCGTAATCTCACCAAGCACCGGATGAATCTCATGAAAAAAAGACTGAGAATAACGCTGTTAATAACACTTTTGAGCCTGTTTTCGCTGGGCCTTAAAG
>PVMK01128430.1_pt1 | contig 17434 bp, 16 predicted proteins | sample 1853481 | NCBI WGS metagenome assembly PVMK01 (sample SAMN08533507, study PRJNA380276) | Marine sediment metagenome, whole genome shotgun sequencing project.
CGGCGGTGGCCGAGCAACATCGGGGTCGTCGCGCTCGACACGCTTCTCGTTCGTCTCCTCTTTCCCGTAACCGCGATTGGACTCGCCCTCCTTGTCGAAGCCAAGGGGTGGGGACTGTTCACGGTGCTGGACCCGCCCGCGTGGTTGGCGATAGTGCTTGGGGTCATCCTGCTCGATCTCGCAATCTACCTGCAGCACGTGTTGTTTCATGCCGTGCCGGCGCTGTGGCGGCTGCACCGCATGCATCATGCGGACTTAGAAGTCGATGTGACGACGGGCACGCGCTTTCACCCGATCGAGATCCTACTCTCCATGGGCATCAAGCTCGGCGTCGTCGTGGCGTTTGGGATGCCTGCGGTCTCTGTCCTCATCTTCGAGGTCTTGCTCAATGCCACGTCGATGTTCAACCACGCCAACGTCCGCATTCCCTTAAGCATTGATCGCGCCCTGCGCTGGATGGTCGTGACGCCCGACATGCACCGAGTGCACCATTCGATCATTACCCGCGAGACCAACAGCAACTTTGGCTTCAACCTGCCTTGGTGGGATCGCCTGTTCGGCACCTACCGCGACCAACCGGCAGCGGGACACGAGCGATGACGATCGGCATCGAACAGTTCCGCGATCCGCGCGAGCTGGGGCTCGACCGCATGCTTTCCCAGCCGTTTCGCGACGAAGCTGGTCGCTATCCGATTGGGCGCGAAGATGGCGGCAAACGCGGATAGACTCGGTGGCTCTGCAGAAGTTCGCAGGTTGGAACCTTCCCGGTCGCCACCCATACACAATGGATGATCAATTGGCTGCTGCCCGTCGCGCGAAGCCTGCCTCAAGGTCGGCCTTGAGATCCTCAACGTCCTCCAGGCCGATATGAAAGCGCAGCGCGGGCCCCTCGGCCTGCCAGCGAGTGGCCGTGCGGTAGGAGGTGGGGTCGAAGGGGATGACGAGGCTTTCATAGCCACCCCACGAGAAGCCCATGCCGAAAAGCTCCAAATTGTCGAGCATCGCGGCCAGGGCCTTCTTGCTCGTGGGCTGCAAGATGACCCCAAACAAGCCTGATGCGCCGAGGAAATCGCGTTTCCAGATCTCATGTTGCGGGTGGCTGGGGAGTGCTGGATGCAGTACGCGCGCAACCTCGGGACGGGCCTCGAGCCAGCGCGCCATCTCCAGCCCGGATTTTTGATGCTGCGCCAGGCGCGTGGCGAGCGTGCGCAGGCCGCGCTGGCCCAAATACGTTTCCTCCGAGCCGGGGCACACGCCCAAGACATCCTTTGCGTTCGCGACGAGCTTGGCGGCCCGCTCATTGGAGGTGATGGCGCCGAGCATGGCGTCCGCATGGCCCACGATGTACTTGGTTGCAGCCTGGATCGACACGTCGACGCCGTGGTCGAATGGTCTAAAGTAGAGCGGGCTTGCCCAGGTATTGTCGAGGAGCAGCCACAACTTGCGCTTCTTGGCGACCGCGGCGATGGCGGGGATGTCCTGTACCTCGAAGGTCTGCGAGCCCGGACTCTCCGTAAAGATCAGCCGCGTGTTGGGTCGCACGAGTTTGTCGATGCCGGCGGCGATTACGGGATCGTAGTACGTCGTCTCAACGCCGAGCTTGGTCAATAGGCGGTCGCAGAACCGGCGTGTGGGATTGTAGACACTGTCGGAGACCAGGATGTGATCGCCGGATTCAACGAAGGCGAAAATTGCGGTACTGACGGCTTGATACCCCGATGCGGTTAGCTCCGTTGCCACGCCGCCTTCAATTTGCGCGATTGCCTCCTCAAGCGCCTTGACGGTCGGCGTGCACGTGCGGCCGTACGTGTACTCTTGGTCACGCTTCCAAAGTTTCTCGACGGTGGGGAAAAGCACGGTCGATCCGCGATAGACGGGTGGATTCACGAATCCGTGTGCGGTCGCAGGGTCGCGCCCCAAATGAACCACCTCGGTGGCAGGGCGGTGCTGGGACTTCTTGTCGCGATGTTTCTTGTCGGAAGCTGACATTGGGCGGATCCTGTTCGCCGCGGTAAGCCGCTCCGTGTGGCGCAAACTTTGCGTCCGGTCAAGGCCTTGACCGGTCGCCCATTAAGGGGGATTTGTGCGCGCGGCGCCACGTGCCGGGCCGCCTCCGTAATCACCCTCCGATTTGCTGCTGCATTCTGTCCCTTGCGCCTTCATGGGCGCGGTCCCACACTGAAACGTAACGTGATGATAAAATCTCCGCACTCTCACCGCTCGATTGCCGCAGCTATTGGGTTAGGTGTGCTCCTGTCAGCGTTTGGAGCCTACAGCGTCGATGCGACGACACTCGAGTCAATCCGCTCCCGGGGCCATGTCTTGTGTGGGATCGGCCAGGATCAGCCCGGTTTCTCGCAGGTCGACGAGGAGCGAGAGCGCACGGGCCTTGATGTGGAGTTCTGCTCTGCGCTCGCTGCCGCTATCTTTGCTACAAAGGACGCCGTTAAGTTCTGGCCGCTGGATTCCAATGAGGGGTTCAAGTCACTGCAGTCGGGTGACGTGGATGTTCTAGTGCGGGCCACCGCATGGACATTAAGCCGCGACACTGAGCTCGGTGCGCATTTTACCGGCGTCCTATTCTATGATGGCCAGGGTTTCCTTGTGCGTCGCGGCAACGCGGTGACAAGCGTGCTTGAGCTTTCCGGCGCTTCCGTATGCGTAATGCCCGGTGCCGGGGGCGAGCAGGCCGTGGCTGATTTCTTCGGCGCGAAGGGCATGCGCTATCGTGCCGTCGCTCAGGAGAATTGGGGCGACCTCGTGAAGACCTACGCTGCGGGCAGCTGTACCGTGTTGACGGGGGATGTCACTGCGCTCGCGCTCGCGCGCAGCAAGTTTGCAAAACCTGACGATCACATCATCTTGTCCGAGCTCATCACAAAAGAGCCTTTGGGGCCCCGCCGTACGTGATGACGACGAGCAATGGTTCGGGGTAGTGCGCTGGACTCTCATGGCGCTCATTGCGGCGGAGGAGTTGGGATTGAGTAGCAATAACGTCGACGCCAGGCGCACCTCCACGATTCCCCGAGTGCGCCGGCTTCTAGGGCTAGAGGCCAATCTGGGTCAGGCGCTGGGCTTGCCGCGCGACTGGGCCTATCAGATCGTCAAGAACGTCGGCAACTATGGTGAAATTTTCGAGCGAACCGTAGGAGCGGAATCGCCGCTGAAACTCGAACGTGGCCTCAACGATCTGTGGACCAGCGGCGGGCTCATGTACGCCATACCTTTTCGTTAATGTAGCGAGCGCAGCGCGCGACAAACCCAAACGGGCGCGTTAAGTCCCATAGGTCAAAGTAATCATGGGGCATGACGATGAGGGAGTTACCTGCGCAGGTCGATACTGCCTGGATCCTCGTTTGCGCAACCGCGCTGGTCGTGACGGCGCTGCTCGTCGTTATTGCTGCCTGGAAGCGTCGCCGCAAAGCACCTGTAGGGAGGTTGCCATTTATGTCGCAGGGTTTGATCGAAGTCAGCTCTGGCCTTGATACGCCTTCTATCGAGAAGGCCATTCGCGAGGCAGAAGCGAAAGGGCAGCCTAACAAGCTGCCGAGCCTCTGCTACGTCCTGGCGCAGCGCATGATCGAAACCGGCGAGACCGCCAAGGCCCAGGAGCTGTTGCAAAGAAGCATTCGCGACGCGGCGACGGCCAAGCAGGACGAGGTCCATGCCCGGGCCCGGGTGGTGCTTGGTGATCTTGCCCACAAGGATGGCGATCTTACTACCGCTTGTGAGCACTGGCAGATCGCGCGCGCACTCTTCGTTGAGCTGAAACAAGACGGCGACCATGAGTCGGTCGAGGCGCGCATGTTGCGCAATGGATGTCCGACGGATTGGGTGTTGACTGATTTCTAGAGCCTAATTGTTTCACTTGGAAACGTTTGGGTCGCGTCCAAGTGAAACGTGAATCACATCTCTACACTTTTGATTTAGGGTCCGCGATGGGGCCAGTGCCGCCTATCGCATCAGCACTTCGACTTGGGCAATATCCCCGCTCGCCAGTGTGAATTCGCGCTTAAAGGCGCGTGCCCCAGATCGGGCTATGATGGTGTAGGTGCCAGGCGCGAGGATGTGGGTGGGCAAGGCGCCGACACTCCGCTTGATGATTTTGCCCTCGGTCGTCTGCACAGTCCACTGGGTGTCGGGCAACGCTTCGCCGCCCGCGCGCGTCACAAGCTTGAAGGTGACGCGGGCAGCCGCGTGCGTCACTGTGGCCTCTGTGAGTTTTCCGGCCTCGACCGTGACGTCAGCGTCCACCGTCGCGTTGGCGTCCCCATAGGTTGAGACGATGTGATAGATGCCGGCGTTGAGGCGAATGATGAGATCCGTTTTCGCCCGGCTCATGATCGGGGCGCGTTTGCCAAACTGATCGCGCTCATCCGAATAGATGTCGTATGTCACGGAATTGGGCACAGGGGCGGCGTTCCCAACGAGTGCCTTCACGCGCAAGCCGCCAGCGTTCAGAACGAACTGTTCTGTTGTGGTTGTGCCGCGCCTTACTGTGATCCGTCGCGTTAGGTGGGCACGGCCGAATGCGGCATTCACGATATAGTCGCCGGGCTCTAGCTTGAGGACCGGGCTTGCAGTGTGCTCGGTCTTCAGCAGGGTGCTCTTTTCGTTGGGTGCGTTTGCGCCATCGTAGACGCGCCAGACAATTCCATTATCGATGTACTGACCGTCCGCTGTAAGTAGGGCGACAAGCTTTACTCGGCTCGCCGCTCCTGATTGCGCCGATGGGTCGGTCGGGGTACGTGGAATGACCGTCGTATTGGTGGGCGCGGAATTGTCCGGCGGCGTCTTGGCATCGTCGCCCGGCAGCGCGGGAAAGGCTCCGCGCAATTCCAAGTCATTGCTCCAGTTGCCCGACTCCTGTGCGTTTGCAGACATGAGCAGGCCGAGCACGAATGCCGCCGCCATGATGGTGCGAAATGGGATCGGTAATCTCATAGTCTTTAGGAGTCTCGCCATCACTGCCCCACCAGAAGTCCCGCGTCACCAGTGATACGGCATCTGCCGAGAACGGCTCAGGAGAATGGTCGAAATATGGCTGGCGCCGGTGGAGTGAGCCGTTGTCCTGCTATTGCGGGCCAACCGTTAGTGTCCGGTCGTCACCAGCCTTCAGTTCAAAGGCCGTTCGGAACGTCTTGTCGCGCGTTTCCGATTCAATGACGTAGCGGCCAGGGGCCAGAAGAGCGGTGGGCTGAGGCCGGCTGGTGCGCAGTACGGTATGTTGGTTGCCGTCTTTGATTTCCCAGAAGACATCTCCGGTCCCGAAACCAGATTGGCCGCCGGAAAGTTTCAACGTGACGCGGCCAGCCTCTAGCTTCAGCTTGACGTCTTGCGTTTGCCCGGCGGCAAGCATGATCTCCTGGGCGGCCTTCACGTTCATTGTTCCCAAATGCGCCTCAAGACGGTATCGACCTGGCGAGAGCTCGAACTCGGGGTTGTTTGCGACAGTGCGCGCGACCTCTTGCGCTTTGCCGTCGAGGCGCACGACTTTGAAGACGAGCGGCATTTTTGCCGGAGGCGGAGCACCATCGAGTGTTGCGGAAAGCGTCACGCGCGAAAGGCCCAACGGCAGGATACGATTCACGATGCCGCCGGCGCCGATGGCAATTTGTTCGCGCGCTTCGGCGGTGGCCGTACGCGCCGTAACATAATAGGTGCCCGCAGGTAGCGTAAACGTTGGTGAAGGTGCCCCAGAGCGCGCGACCTCCTAGCGACCAGCCGGTGATCCCGGGTCGTCCTCGTAGACAAGAAAGGTGACGCCTTCGGTCATCGGGTCACCATCGCCCCGCTCACGCGTGGCAGACAGCTTCAGACGGCCGATTGCAAGCGCGGCATCAAAGGTGGTGGCGGCCCCGGGTGAAACCACCACGGTTTTCTCCTGGTAGGAGGGGCCGTCCTGCGCGCGAACAACATAGTTGCCCGCAGGGAGCACGATCTCTGGTTGCGACTGACGGCCGATCCAGATTGGCGCGCCCGTCTTGCTCGTGGCGGCATCGTCTGCAGCGGCGGTAACCGTAAAAACCGGACCGGGCAGTGGCTTCGCATTTCTCGCAGGGCGCGCCAGCATCTTGAGGACGCCGGCGTTCAAGTTGACGCGAACTAGCGTCGGCGCGTCGCTTTTCACCTCGACGCGCTGGCGAACGGTGGCGAGGCCGAGCTTTGCTTCCACGTCGTAAGCTCCCGGCGGCAGTTTTTCAGTAAGCCCCGGTGCCGTCGCCTCTCGAACGAGATCACCGTCATCGCCGGCTTTCGTCACACGCCATTGCACTGGGCTCTGGAGAGGCTCGCCCTTCGGCTTCAGCGTGGCCGTCAAATAGAGGCCGGGGGCACCTTTCGCCGTTGGGGCCTGTGACGGGGCGTCCGGCGCAGTCTTGTCGGCTGTGGTGGCTTCGGTCCCCCGTTCCAGGTGGGCGAGCGTGAAGATCTGATCGAGTGCGGAGGCTAGCCCCTTAGCATTGGGCACGTTGTAGTGCTTGCCGCCCGTGAGCTTGGGCAGGCAGTGCATCGCGTTGACCTTCGACTTTTCCAGGCCGAGGCCGACCACATGTACGGCAAGGTTTGGGTTTGACTTGGCGATCGCCCTGGCGACCAAGCAGACGTCTTGCCCGCAATTGTCGACGTCGTCATGGATCAGAATGATGTTAGCCGAGTCCGATGTGCCCAAGGCTTCGGCCACCTCGAGCAAGCCTAAGACCAGCGGTCCCTTGCCCGTGGCGTTCATTCTGTTGAGCGGCTCGATGATCTGCTCCAGATTGTCGGGCGCAGGCGGCACGATGAGCTGCGCGTCGCGACAGTTGGATCGGCGCCGATGTCCGAATGATGCCAACCCCAATCGCACTTCAGGCCTGATGCGTGGCAGCGCCTTGTTCAACACGTCACGCGCAACATCGAACTTTCGCCCGTTTCTCACCGGCCATTTGGCCCCACATGGAACCAGACCCGTCAAGCAGGATTACAGCAGTCGGTGCCTCATCGGCGGCGTGCACAACGGCTGCGCCCGCGCCGCTGAATACGGCGATAAGCAGAATTCTCAAGCCGAGCGGGATCAAGTGTTTGGGCATGCGGTGTCCGTGATCTTAAGGCCGGGGCGAATAGGGTCGGGGCATTCTAGCACAACCATCTGCATGACAATTATGGCGGCATATTACGGCCCCCCTGGCATTGAGCCTGCAGCGAATTTGGGCTAGCGCAGGCGGCGAGCCTCCCGCTACGAGTAAAATCATGGACAATCCCATAATTGAGCTGCTCTCCACGCGCCGCTCGGTGAAGCCCGACAAGCTCGGCCCTCCGGGGCCGACCCCCGTTGAGCTTGAAACCATTTTGACGATCGCTGCGCGTGTCCCCGATCACAAGAAGCTTGTTCCATGGCGGTTCATCGTCTTCGAAGGCGATGCACGGGCGCGCTTCGGAGAGGTCATTGCGCAAGCTTGTATTGCCGTGGAGACGGAGGCACCGTCGGAGGTGCGTCTTGCGATGGAGCGAGAACGTTTGATGCGGGCGCCAATCGTCGTTGCGGCTATCTCACACGTTATCGAGCGTCGGGGTGCGCCAGAGTGGGAGCAGGTCCTGTCCGCGGGTGCGGCCTGCTTCAGTCTCTGTCTGGCCGCGAACGCGATGGGCTACGGTACGTCCTGGATCACCGAGTGGATCGCCTATGACCCGCAAGTGCGCGCGGCACTAGGCCTTGCCGGCAACGAGCGGGTCGCGGGCTTTATCTATATCGGCACACCCGTCGAAAGATCAGGGGAACGCGAGCGGCCGGCGCTCTCCGAAATCGTCACTCAATGGCGTGGCTGAGGATTGCCGCGTTTTGTGTGGTCTATCTGCGTGTCCCGGGGCGGGACGCAGATTAACCAAGCATTTACCCCGGAGGATCAAGTTATGAGCACACCCCCCTATTTGAGGGGGCTCAGTTCGCGTTCGCCCGTGCCGACTTCGTTGCGGAGTGAAGCCCATGAGTTCCATTTTCGATGTGCCAACGCAGCTGATCCTGCTCCTCTCGCTTGCCGCCTCCACCGCCGGTGCCGAAGTGGCCGGTGCCAGGATGGCGGCAACGTCTGCCAACCTCACAACAACGACCGTTCGCCCAACGCAGCGCTTGCAGGGTCCATATCGCTTTAGCGAAAACGTGTGGCTTCGCGCGCTCAAAGACGCAACGGGCGCCAATGGGGTGAATTCACTTTCGCGCCGCATCTTTAGCACAAGCAGCGGGCGCCTTTATGTGCCGGTGGCTGCGGAACGGCGCCGAATTCTCAAAGCCCGCTTTGATGGTGCTGTGGCCGGCCGCATCGCGCGCGCCTTTGCTGAGAGCAATGCACGCCTCATGGGGCCTGCAATCGGACGGAAAGTGAGCGCCGGGGATCTCTACATTGCTCATCTCTTCGGTCCCGAAGGCGCCGTCAAACTCATCAAGCTAGCAAGCGAAAATCCTCGCGCTGTCGCGGTAAAGCACGCGCCACATCTGGCGCGCTCCCTGCCTCAAGCATTCTATCTGCTTTCCGCGCCGCTTACGCTCGCGGACGTCTATGGGCGTCTTACACAGCCTCTGCGGGACTATGAGCGCAACGCGGCACGTATCGGCGGCGCCCACGGGACAAGCAATTATCGAAGTGGTGTGCCAAACTTAAAACCGACTCTTACCGAAATCGTACGCGTGCAGTTCAGAACGAGCACGCCGGCGGCTGTCGCGTGGGAGAGGGAGAACGACGCGTTTTTGAGCGCGTCGCCGGTTCAGTAGCGGAATTGCTCAGTCAGTATCCGCTCGTCGAGGCTGTGGTCGGCATCAAACATCAAGTAAAGCTCGATATTACGGGCCTTTTCCACCTCCACGCGGATGACGCCGCGCGTCTCGAAATGGTCGGCGACAGCGCTGACAGGGCGTTTGTCGGCTTCCAAAACTTCGATGGAGATGCGCGCCTTGTTGGGCAAAAGCGCACCGCGCCAGCGGCGCGGCCGAAATGGGCTGATTGGGGTCAGCGCCAACAGCGGTGCATTGATGGGCAGGATGGGGCCATGTGCTGAGAGATTATAAGCAGTCGATCCCGCTGGGGTCGCAACGAGTATGCCGTCACAAATGAGCTCCTCCATGCGCATGGTGCTATCGACAGAGATTCTGAACTTGGCCGCTTGATGCCTCTCGCGGAACAGCGAGACCTCGTTGATAGCGAGGCCCTTGTGGGCCTTGCCGGTGAGATCGTACGCCAGCATGGCAAGCGGATGAATGCAGCTGATCTCTGCGTCGGCCAGCCGCTGCAATAGGTGATCTTCACGATACTCGTTCATGAGGAAGCCGACAGAGCCGCGGTTCATCCCGTAGATGGGGATGCTGTCATTCATAAACCGGTGCAGGGTCTGAAGCATGTGGCCGTCGCCACCCAGTGCGACGATGGCGTCGGCATCGCCAATTTCGACCGCGCCGTAACGGGCAACGAGACGGTCACGAGCCTCGATTGCTTGGGGCATATCGCTTGCCACAAACGCAATTTTCTCGAATTTCTGTTTTGGTTTTGGCATGGTGGCTGGAGGCTCAACAGGTGGCACGAAACGTGGAGGCTCGCTCAAGTGCAGGAAAACGACAAGCCCGTTCTCATCTATTCCACTTTTCCCTCAGCGGATGCCGCCGAGAAAACCGGTGGGCAGCTGGTTGATCTGCGCCTTGCCGCTTGTGTGAACATTATCCCGACAATGACGAGCATCTTTCGCTGGGAAGGTGAGCGTCAGCGCGAATGCGAAGCGATCATGATCATCAAAACACGTAAAGGATGCGTGGACGACGTGGTGGCGCATGTGAAGGGTGGGCACGCGTATTCTAACCCGGCGCTTCTTGTGATCCCCGTCGAGGGGGGCGCGGCCGACTATCTTGCATGGCTCGCCGCTGAAACAGCCACGAAATAGCGTGCACGGACGATCGCCCGCCTTTTTCCGCTTGCTAACAGGGGAAGTGCGTCAGTACCGGCCGCCGAGGCTCAACATGAGATTGCGGCGCCGGGCCGACTGCACTCTGCGATAACGCCGTCTTGAGCGGCGCTTGGCCTTGCGCGGGGCTGCGGCGTATGCAGGACGTGCCGCGGGGGCTCGCGTGATGACCGGCTGCAATACGTTGGCGCGATCTGAGTCGTCGAAGGTTGCGGCGGCGACGCTGCGGCGCCCAAAGTCGTCCTCGATCGAAGGCGGCGGCGATTGTTTGGGACCCCCGATTGCCATACGTCCTGCCAGCGGAGCCGTCGTAACAATGGTTGTTCCCACCGGTCGCAGCAAGGGTTGGCTGGCGGCCTGCGGTGTGCCGGCCTGCTGCCAAGGGAGCACTTCGGCGGTGATCGTTTGTGGTACGCAGCTGCCGCCGACAGTTGCAGTATGACCTGAGGGACAGGCACCGCACGACTTATCGCCATTTGCTTGCAGCAGTGTCAGCAGAACGTAATCTGGTTGCTCGATGGGCAATGTCGCATTGATGCGAACAATGAATTCCTGCATCGCGTATTTGGACCCTGCGCCCCAAGATCCATCAATTCTGCCCCAGTAGCAGCCGCGTTTCTTGAGGTTGCGTTGGATCTCGACAACGAGCTTGTAACGGCTCGTCGAGTCCTTCGGCTTAAGTGAAGAAGCTCCCGATCCGGACTTTATTGCAACGGTAGTAGCGGAGACGACGGGCTGCCAGCCCACGACGGTCCGTTGGACAGCGAGCATCGGTGCCGGCGCGGTCACTACGGTGCGGGCACCGCGAGCTGTGCTCGATTCTGAACGTTTGGCCCGGCGCGGCACGGGGGGCGTAAGTTTGGCTAACGAAAGATTTGGCGAGAAGGAGCGGGAGACTGCCCGCGCAAGCACGGGACTATTCAAGCGGTCGCTTTTGGTCCAGAGCCGTTGCACATTTTCAAGCGATGTGTGGCGGTCGACCGGAGTTGGCAGATACACAAATAGGCCAACGCCGATACCTGCTAAGAGCACGAATCCACCAAGGCTACGCATAACGCTAAACCTCACAACCCTCGTCATGCGATGCGGTAATTGCGTCTGCCAACCGTGGCGGCAAACGCCCCCCTTGTTGTTATGGCCTTGACTTACGTAGAAGCAATGACGGCTGTTCTACAGCAACCCACCTAAAGCAGAGTTCTTCCGCGCTTCACAATTGTAACAATAAAGATAATTCGATGTCGGAGCCGATGCAACCGGAAAGGGGGGGGGCAAACGGAGTTTGAGCGTTGGACTTTCGCAGTGCGTGACAGCGGACTCGGGGCAGCGGTCAGCTGCGGTAGCGTGGAGTTCTGCTCATGGCGAATGTTTCGCGACGCAATACGGATGTGCCCAGCATTTATGCATGACGCTGGGGAAAAGACGTGACCAGTGGCGGGACAAATTGTGAGTCATTTTGAGGCTGCTCACGACACGCGTTTGAAGCGCGTGTTAGTCCGTGCGCCCTAGCAGACTGATTCTCTTAACAAAAGGATACGAATCGCGTAGCAAAGGCAACTAAGGGGGCACGTATTGCAATTGTTTCTTGTCGCCTTTGCTCGTGGGAATGCGTTTTGCACAGGCGGGATCGAGCGGCGATAACCGCCTTGCCTTAAGCACCCTTCGATCAAAGCTTCAGCTCTTGGCGCACCATCTGGGCGCGCGGATGTCGGCATGCCGGATGTCATTGGGGATGGCACCGGAGCTCGCAGGTCGAACAAGCCGCGTAGCCAATCAGACTGGTGAGCCGTGTTTTGCATAGGAGCTGTGGAATCTGTCTGCTCTTTGGCCCTCTTGCGACAGAGACAAGATAAACGCCGGCAGTTTGTGCGTTCACTCCGGCGATCAAGAAATGAGAGGGCAAACATGAGACATGCTCTAGGCGTGTTGGGGGTTCTGGCGGCCGGCGTTTTACTCGCCGTATCGGCTGCGATGAACTGGCGATTTGGCTTCAGTCTCGGTCGGACCGAGTTTGACGGCCAAATCTATGGTGCGGCCAGCGCGGCCGCGGACTGTATGAAGGCGCTGGTGCCATTCTTTTTCTTCGCCGCACTGCGCACCAAGATGTGGTCTCAGGCGGCGGCGTCAGCGCTCGTTTGGGTTGTGGTCATGGCGTATTCGATGACTTCGGCTCTTGGCCACGCGGCGTTGAACCGGCTCGATACGGCCGGCCAACGCGCAGCAACAGTGCAGACATACAAGGACCATCGTGCCGATCTGAAGCGGGCCCAGGAGCAGCTTTCCTGGATTCCGCAACATCGTCCTGCTCAGACGGTGCAGAGCCAGATCGATTCCGTCAAAGCCGACAAGGCGTGGCGGTGGACCAAGGGCTGCACGAAGGTGACCGGTCCGAAGGGCCGCAGCTACTGCCAGACGTACCACGGCTTCACGGCTGAATTGGCATCAGCGGAACAGGCGAACCTGCTCGAGGCACGCATTGCCGATACGCAAGCCAAGCTCGCTCAGTCGGACGGGGCAACGGTGATGTCCGAAGCGGATCCGCAAGCTGCGGTTCTTGCCAAGCTCGCCAGCGTGTTCATCCCCTCGATCAAGGTCGAGGACGTGCAGACGGCTTTGACGGTGTTCATTGCTTTGTTGCTGGAGGTCGGCTCGGCCTTTGGCATGTACGTAGCCTTTAGCCAGTGGCGACTGTACGACAACTACGCGCCCGCCGCGCCGAATATGGCGCCGGTTAGCACCGCTGTGGCAGCGGAGCCGCCTCCCAAGGCTGTTGCGATAACAAAGCCGCGTTCCGGGGCGAACGACAACAAGACGGCGAACGACACCGAGAGGGTGCCGGTTGCCAGAACGTTAGCTCCCGAAACAGACGTGGAGCGCTTCTATAAGGAAAGGATCGAGACACAGGATGGTTCGAGCTTAACGGCAACTTCGTTGTATGAGGACTATTGTGGCTGGTGTGAAGAGCAACGAAAAGAGCCCCTTGCACTTCCAACATTCGGAAGGGAGTTTGGCGAGCTCGGAGTCCACAAAGCACGAATAGCAGGAAGAGTGCGGTACATAGGCATTGCGCTGAAATCCGCCGCCGAATTCGTGGAGGATAAGAAGCTGCCGGCTTTGCGCAAGAAAGCCGCCTAGAGATAGGCTTCGACGAAAGGCCGCGAGAGCGGCCTTTCTCATTTTTAGGACCTATCGAATGGTGATGAGGGCGGCTGATGCCGCCCTTTTTGTATTAGGAGGCCGGCTTGACGCCGGTCATGCCGGCGACATTCAGCGCAACGCGTAGTCGGTAGCGACCTCCTTGAGGTGATCGAACCGGCCCGAGGCCCCGCCGTGACCGGCTTCCATGTTGGTCTTCAATAGGATCAGATTCGCGCTCGTGTTCTTCTCCCGCAGCCGCGCAATCCACTTGGCGGGCTCCCAGTAAGTGACGCGTGGATCGTTGAGGCCGCCGTAGGCAAAGATGTGCGGATACGCCTTCGCCTCGACGTTCTCGTAAGGGCTGTAGGAGCGAATGGTCTCAAAGTCCTGCCTGCTTTCGATGGGGTTGCCCCACTCGGGCCACTCGGGCGGTGTCAGGGGCAAGTCCTTGTCGAGCATAGTGTTCAGCACGTCAACGAAGGGCACATCGGCAATGACGCCGAGGAAAAGGTCAGGCGCCATGTTGGCGATGACGCCCATCAACATGCCACCGGCGGAGCCGCCGCTGGCGACGATGCGACCGCGCTGGGTCAACCCTTGCGCGGCGAGATACTCGCCGGCCGCGACGAAATCGCTGAACGTGTTGACCTTCTTCTTGAGCTTACCTTCCGTATACCAGCGATAACCCTTCTCCTTACCGCCGCGAACGTGGGCGATGGCGAAGATGAAGCCACGGTCAACGAGGGATAAGCGTCCGGTGGAGAAGGAGGCGGGTATTGAGATCCCATAAGCGCCGTAGCCATAGAGAAAAAGCGGCGCTGAGCCGTCGAGCGGTGTGTCCTTTCGATAGAGAAGCGAGATGGGAACCGTTTCCCCGTCGGCTGCGGGCGCATAAAGGCGGCGGGTGACATAGTCGTCAGGATTGTGTCCGCTGGGGACCTCCTGGCGTTTACGCAACGTCCGGGTGCGCGCTTCCATGTCGTAGTCATAGGTTTCGGCTGGCGTTGTCATCGAAGAGTAGACAAAGCGCACGTTGGTCGTATCGAACTCGTACCCGGCTAATAGACCGAGCGCATACGCTTCTTCGGGAAACGCGATCGTGTGCTCGGCCCCATCGGCGAGCCGGCGAATGACAATGCGCGGCAGACCGTTCTCACGTTCAAGCCGCACCATGTGATCGCGATAGACGACGGCATCGAGGATCAGGCAACCATTGCGGTGCGGGATCAATTCGCGCCAGTTTTCGACGCCAGGCGTGGCAACGGGCGCCTGGCAAATGCGGAAATCCTCAGCGCCCGCTGAGTTGGTCACAATGAAAAGCTCATCCCCGTTGTGCTCGATGTCGTACTCGTGCCCCTGCTCGCGGGCAGCTACGATGCGCAAAGGCTCAAGCGGGGCATCGGCGTCGATGAGATAGATTTCGCTCGTCTGATGATCGTGAGCGTCGATGAGAATGAATTTCGACGACTGCGTGAGCGATAGCCCGACATAAAACCCGATGTTGTGTTCCTCGTAGACCAGAACATCTTCGTCGACGGGGGTTCCTAGCTGGTGCCGGTAGACCTTGAGCGGGCGATGATTGTCGTCGAGGCGTACGTAGAAAAGCGTCTTGCTGTCGTTGGCCCAAACTGGTCCGCCATTGGTATCGGGAATGATGTCGGGCAGGTCTTGGCCGGTCTCCAGGTCGCGGATACGGATCTCGTAATATTCTGAACCCTTTTCATCGCTGGCATAGGCGAGCAGCTTGTGATCTGGGCTATGCTCGGCACTCCCCAGATCCCAATACGGCTTGTCTTTGGCCTCCAAGTTTCCATCAAGCAGCACGCTCTGCGGGCCGCCTTCGCGCGGTGTGCGTCCGATGAGGGGGTATTGGCCGCCGAACACAAAGTTCGAATAGTAAGCAAACGGGCCATCGGGTGCCGGTACGGTGCTGTCATCCTCCTTCAGGCGCCCCTTCATCTCCGAGAAGAGCGTATCCTGCAGGTTGCGCGTATCTGCGAGCTGCTGTTCACAGAAGGCATTTTCGGCCTCAAGATATTTGCGGATCTCCGCATCGAGTGTGCTGGGGTCGCGCATCACCTCTTGCCAGTTTTCGGCCCGGAGCCACGCATAGTCATCGCTCAATGTCATGCCGTGCCATTGGGTAAGATGGGGCCGGCGTGCAGCGCTCGGCGCCTTGAGGGACGCACGTCGATCAGTTTGACCGTGCATGAGTGACTCCGTGAGTGGACGAATAGGGGACCCGGGACGCCTAGCACATCGCGCCATAGTGCGGGTTTGGACCGTTGCGGCCGGATTTTCCTGAGCATGCCGACAAGCACGCGTCGGCTGGCCCATGAAATTGTTCTGGGCTGGTGTTGTCAACTTTGTCGGAAGTTGTCCGAAGGTGCATGTGGCTGCTTCGCTAGCCTTCGACTGTAGAGGATTGTCCTGCCTCTACCTTTCTGCCTTCTTGGTTAGCCTTTTTCAGGAAGAATGGTGAAGTTCGTTTCGGCGACGGCGGCAAGAACGTTTTATGCCAGTCACGAGTATTCATGAACATTTTGCGAAGGCAGCTACCCCAGGGTACTTCCTGAAATATCCGAGTACGGAGACTTGATCACGCAGTGACCAATGAGTTGACTTGCCGGTTTGATTATCTATCCCAAGTCTAGATAGTAGCGTTTTTGTTGACATTACTATCAGCTGGTGCGACAGAAGTTCCCACGCGTGTATTTTCTGGCGCCTCATGGGTCGTGATACACAACCCGTCAAGTCCATCCGGGCGGATTGCTGAAAGGCATCAAGGTTTGATTTGTCTTGTTAGTACGCCGTCTTGCCGTTGAAGCATTGCACCTTCTGGGAAGGGAAGCTGGAATGGAAAACCACACGCCGCCAGAACTTGTTGAGCTCACCACCAAGATCGTTTCAGCCTACGTCAGCAACAACGCCGTTGTGGCAACGGACCTGCCACATCTGATCAGCGAAACGCACGCGGCTTTGAGTCGTGCGACGGGCTCAATCGTGCAGCCAGAGCGTGAAGAGCAGAAGCCGAAAGTGCCGGTGAAGAAGTCTGTACTGCCCGACTACATAATTTGCTTAGAAGACGGGAAGAAGTTCAAGTCATTGAAGCGTCACCTGCGTACGCACTACAACCTGTCCCCGGAAGAGTACCGCGAGAAGTGGGGTCTGTCCCACGACTATCCTATGGTAGCGCCCAACTACGCCCGCGCACGCTCTGATCTGGCCAAGAAGATGGGACTGGGTACGCGTCGCGAGAAATAGGCGCTGTTAAATTTCAATCCATCATTGGAACGGTGAACGGCCGGCTTGCGTGCACCGGATTGTCTCGCTGAATGGTCACCACCGCGTTCTAAGGCGATGTGGGGCCGGCACGTTCTTTACTTAAGGGCTTATCCTCATAAGCGCGCCGTCTGCTTCGGGCGGCGGCGCGAAGGTACGCCGTCGCCTCTGCACGGTAGGCGCGCAGGAGCTGTGCGTGCCGGGCAAGATCATACGTCCAATGACCGCTTGCGCCCCGCTGTCGTTCCGCGCGAAGCGCCTTACGCAAACGGGCGAGAAGGCCCGCGTGATCTGCAGTTTTTGAGGTCACGATCTCCAGGGGCCAGAGCGGCAACAGCTTTGGCAGGTCGCGCGCACGGTCATAGCCGCGCGAGTCAACATCACTGTGCGATTGGAAACGACGGCGGGTACTGCGGCCGGAGTCTGCGGTGTTCGACATTGGATGACTGCTTGTGAGGGCTTGCTTTCATGCGGGCCCCGCAAGTGTCGCATCGCCGTGCGCCGAGGGGGATAACGCGTAAGGAGCGCCATGCGGCGCGCGTCGCCGCGCAAACTTATCCCCCCCGTTCACTCAGTCGGTAGTTTTGCGACACGGCTACGGCTACTCGCGCTTATGTTTGGACACCACAAGAGAGCGTGAAGCGAGCCGATGAACACGCCGAGGAGCGAGGAGCACATGCTGCACTGTCCCCCGTCAGCACCTGTTGGACAGAATGGCGTGATTGAATAGGGATTGGTGACTCACCTTTGTGACTCACCAGCAGAAAACGGCCCCAAACACCAAATCTAAGACGTTGATTTTGCGTTATTTTATCGGGATTTTGGCGGAGAGGGAGAGACCGCACGCCACGTGAGCCAAGTACATGGCAACCTGGCGAGCCTGCGCCACCTTGGCCCGCCCACGTGTTGTGTGATGCAAGTCGGCGGGCCCGACGCCGAAAACTTGGATCACGGCCTGTTCGATCGCCTCGCACGAAACAACAGGCGGGGCGGCATTAGATACCGCCGAAGTTGGAGAGCGTAGATGTCGGGGGCGTTTGATTGGTTGAGGGCCGTCGATGTTGTGCAGCATGTGCTCCTCGCTCCTCGGCGTGTT
>PVMK01126257.1_pt1 | contig 17428 bp, 14 predicted proteins | sample 1853481 | NCBI WGS metagenome assembly PVMK01 (sample SAMN08533507, study PRJNA380276) | Marine sediment metagenome, whole genome shotgun sequencing project.
GGGTCTTTTCTGTGCAAATCCAGGATCGATCTGGTTGACTATGACCAAGTCCAATTTCAGGCAACCAATCCCTGGAGAAAATTCTCCTTCAATCATTGTAAAGATTCCTGCTTAACGTCCAGATTTTTCTGCAACACAAGACCTTTCGCGCGGCGGTCTTTTTCTGAGTCTAATGACTAAGAAGTCTAGGGCAAATGATCCGCATTGAGGCTACTTAGGGCTAGAATACACGGCTATTGAAACATCCGCTGGCTACGGCCATGAACACAGGGTAATATCGCCATCCAAGAAGAATGGCGTTGCGGTGGTAAGTTGTTGGGAAAGATGAGGGACGAGAGGCGAGTCAGGAAGAGGAGTAGACCTTTGGATTAACGACCAGGCGTGTTTCTCGGTTGGCCGTCGACCTCCGGACAACCCCCCGCAAGGCAGATTGGGCAGCTAACGCCCGCTTGTCACTGAATTCCCATTCGAGATCTCTGGTGTGTTCAGAAACCTGCCCCGGCGCCGGTAGAGCGACGATAGCCAACACTGCGCCGGCGATCATGACCCCGCCGGCGATGATAAAGACACCCTGGGCGGCCAACGCGGCGCTCACGCCCACTAGCAGCAACGGTCCCAAGACGCCGCCTAGCGCGGCCGAGGACTCTTTGATACCGAGGATTCGTGCCCTATACCGTTCATCAGTGATATCAAGGTAATAGGAACTCAACGCCGGCGAGATCAAAGCTGCGCCCAACCCTGCTACGGCGGCAACCAGCAGCATCACCGGGAATCGCGTAACAAAAGCCAGGCCAGCATAGAGCGTCGTCGTAATCAATATACCCAGCACGATTATCGGCTTGCGCCTAAACCTGTCACTCGACCGGCCAAGACCCACCTGACCAAATACCATTGCCAGCCCGTAAGCCCCCACCACAACGCCAAATTGAACGGTGCTCCAGCCAAGCTCATCGTAGAAGTAGAATATCATTTGCGGCTGGATGAAAGCGAAGACGAAGACGCCGATGAAATCCAGAATTAGCAAGGCGCCAAAAACATGAAGCGGCCGCGGAATTGAGTCTAAAAGGGACTTCTCACTCTTAGTCGTCATGACCGGGTCATGCCGGGTTCGCAATTCTTCTCGCCAACGAACTTCGGGTGTTCGTGTTTCCGGCATCATTATGACCGCGGCGACGAAGGCACTAACGGCCATAATCGCCGAAGCAACAAAGGGAGCAGAATATCCCCAGCCATCGTAAAGTACTCCTCCGACGACGGGTCCAAAGATGAGACCAGCGCCGTAGCTGCCCATAACGACGCCCACCCACTGAGCGCGCTGTTTCTCGGGAACGACGTCGGCCACAACACCCATGGCGGCCGGGAATAGACCGGCGGTAAAAGCACCCTCCAGGGTACGTATCACCAAGAGGGCAGTTGTCGACGTGGCGAACAAGAAGGCGATGTTGGCCGCCGCGAAAGCTGCCAGGGCTATTAGCACAAGGGGGCGCCTTCCGTACCGGTCGGCCAGCGACCCCATGAAGGGCGCTGCCACTAACTGGGCCAGCGCAAACGACATGGTCATTAGACTGAGTGCTTCCACGCCCGAGCCAAACTCGCCCAACCGCCGGGCAAAAATAGGCATGATAATGCCATAGCCGGTCATCATCAGACCGACACTGGCTGCTAAGAGTAAGATCACATTTCGGGCACGCCGTTCACTTGGACCCGAAACGATGACCTCGTCCGCTATTGCGACTACCCCAAGATTTGCTGGTGGTTCTTCATCGTTTAAAGCGGCGCTGGTCGTTGACTTGTTACCGACACTCATAGTTCAACGCCGAGCTCGACCATGATCGTGGCCAGATCCATGTAGGACGTCTCGCGTTGGATGAGACCATCGGCAATATCATAGATTGATACACCGCGAAACATGACCGTCCGGCCAGTGGGCTCGAAGGGCTGCTCGAAGATTTCCGGGCCAAACGGCTCGGTGTTAGTACCGGTAAATACCCACTGAGTCACCACAACATCCCTGGCAGCGATGGTGCGAGTCACCTCGTAGTCCATTTCCGGAAATCCAGCCAGCCATGCTGGCCAGAAGTTCTTTGTCTCTTCGAGGGAAAGTGGCCCCGATTCCGACGCATCACCATAGACGAAATCGAGCACAAAATCCGGTGAACGCAAGGCATTCATCCGATCTGTGGCGCCAGCCGCCAGCGCGGCTGTATATTGAGAGGTTACTTCAAGAGCTTTTAGATTCAAATAACTGGTCCATGTTTAGATAACGCTCGACCAGCTGAGCACGCCAGACAAAGCGCAGACCAAAAATCCAGATAATCGACGCCATGGCGATGACAAAATAGTGTTCCCATCCCTCCAGCAGGGTAAGACCGTAGAAATCACGCGTGGTGGGTATCACCAAAAAGACGACAAAAACAATAAGCAAAACAATGGCCAGTATGGTTGGCCGCCAGTCGCCGCTAAGAACATCACCACCAGCCCACCATTTAGTCGGCGGCTCGACAAAGATGAGCAAAATAATACCACTGATGACGGTGAAATAGGTAAGCATCGTGCGGGCATAGGACTCATCGTTACTCTGTACCAGTGAGAAGAGATATACAGCGAAGCCGACTGCGGTAATGCTTAGTACGGCCGGAATCACAAAATGGGCCAACCTTCGGCTCAGACTTACGCGGGGACTCGAGCCCGGCTTTGCCCACAAAGCCAAAAAGATTGCCGGAATACTTAAGGTGATAAAAGCCACAACAGCATTTTGCCGTGGCGAAATGGGAAAACCATCACTGGCAAAACCGATGGCGCCAATCAGCATGGCCAGACCCAGAATGCGGCTCATATATAGTCGCAATATGTCTTCCATCCCATTAAGAATCCGTTGCCCCTCCTTGAAGGCCTCGGGCAGCACGGCAAAGGAATCATCGAGTAGGACGATGTCGGCTACATTGCGAGTCGCCTCGCTGCCACTCTGCATGGCGATGCCTAGATTTGCTCTTTTTAAGGCCAGGATGTCATTGATGCCGTCCCCGGTCATGGCCACGTAATGACCTTGATTCAGCAGAGCCTTTATCAGCAGTTCTTTCTGGCGTGGGGTAATGCGACCGAAGACATTCGCCTTGTCGGCCGTGCTGGCAAATCGAGACTCATCCATCTCGGCTAATTCCAGACCGGATACCAGGGATAACGGTTGATCTTCTTCCATAAAGCCCGCTTGCCTGACCAGGGCGGCGACCGTCTCAGGATTATCGCCAGAGATGAATTTTAAAGTGATTCCAGCATCGACAAAACCCTTTAAGGTCTCCTGCACATTCGGCCGCAGCTCATCGCTAAAGTTAAGCAAACAGAGAGGTTTTAGATCTTTTGGTAGCTGGGGCTGATCATCGCGATCGCGTAGTGATAACGCCTGTGGATTGTAACCGAAGAGAAGAACGCGCCGGCCTTGCGAACTCCAGGACTGTAATTTTTCTGCCATGTCAGGGATAGCATCGAGATTGGGAAAGATTTTCTCTGGCGCTCCGAGCACGTAGGTGCCTGGCTGCTCGTACCTATCAAATACCAGGGCGCTCCAACCTTGTTGTGATGAAAAGGGCATTTCTTCGCTAAACAACCGTTCTTCGCCGGGACAGGCTCTCAGGATAGCCTCGCTCGTCCGATTCTTGACTGTGTTACTAGCGCTGAAATTACCTAAAAGGCCGCGCAGCCTCTCTTCCGAGTGTGTGTCTTCTTCCGATGGTGCCTGTTCTCCCGCGGGTACGTCCTCTCCCGCGGGTACGTCCTCTCCCGCGGGTACGTCCTCTCCCGAGTTATGGGAGTAGATTTCTTCCAGATTGATTCGATTGGTGGTCAAAGTTCCTGTCTTGTCTAGGCACAATATATTCACATTGCATAAAGATTCGACAGAATTAGCCTGTTGCACCAGGGCGCCTTTGTTCGATATTCGAACTGCGCCAACGCCATAAGCGACCACGATCATTAGAAAGAGGCTGCTCGGCGCCAGACCGAAAAGGACTGAAGCCTCACGAACACTTTCAAGCAATGGTACATCATTTAGGATATTGTTGATGACCAGCAGAATGCCGAAAAAGAATACCATCGCCAGGAGAAGGCGTATGGTGTAGTTTACTTCTCGTTGCAAGGGTGTGTAGTTGCGGGTGAAGATGCGGGCCTCCAGGGTCAATTTATTGGCAAAACTATTTATCCCTACATTAGTTGCCCTGTAGACGCCCTGTCCGGTGACACAAAAACTGCCCGAGTAAATTTTGTCACCTTCAAATTTGGCCACCAGCGCGGACTCACCTGTTAGCAAGGATTCATCTACTTCAATTCGGCCCTGGCTCAATACTGTTCCGTCAACGACAATCTGGTCGCCGGGATTGAGGCACAACAAGTCGTCGAGCACGATTTCTTCGGGATCGACATCCCGCTCTATCCCCTCGCGAATAATCGTCGCCTTCGGCTTGGTTAGCAAAGCAATGTGATCTAGTTTTTGTTTAGCCCGAACTTCTTGCACCGTGGCGATCACGACGTTGACCAGTAGCACGCCCGATGTTATCAAGCCTTCAATGGCCAAGCCGAAAAGGACCAGCAGCACACCAAGGATCAGCAGCACCATATTGAAGAAGGTAAAGAGGTTTTCGCGCAATATCTGGCCAAAGGTTCGGCTGGTTTTGAAGGCGACATTATTGCCCAGGCCATGGGAACGGCGCTGCTCCACCTCTCCCTGCGTTAAGCCTTGAAAGGGAGAGGGTTCTTTGTCTGATTCGAGTTCCAGCTGGGATTGACGATCCAGATCCCTCTCGTTTACTTCAGTGGAAAGCATTTCTATACCTATCTCGCTGGCCATTGGCTTTATTGGGATTGCCACTTAACCTTTCAACCAACAGCTTTGTCTAAACCTGGTATCTCTACGAGAGCTGACCGCTGCAGGTTTCGGTTAAGACGGATCACTTGTGCGGATATAGTCGAGAATATCGCTGAAATCACTGTTGTTAGATCTGTTTCCTCTGCCAGATCTCTTTGGCCACATGGGTGATTTTCTGCAACCGCATCAAATCATGGATAACCAGAATTTCATTCCGCTAGGTGTCACTTACAAGTTTGGAGAGGATTTCGCCCCAACGTTTGAGAATGAGGAAATGGCCTTCTCCAGGAAAGAAGGTGGCTTGGGCATTGGGGATTTTGTCTCGAAGATATTGGCCACATTGCAACGGATCGTTCACGTCCTCCTCACCATGCCAAATATACACCGGGAGTCCAATCTCTTCCAATTGAAAGCCCCACGGGCGTACGAGCATGGTAGCTTCCCAGGCCGCGCCGTCCGAAGTGACTCTGAACGCTTCCTGGATGCTCTCTAACAGAACCGAAACAGTCTGGGGTTGATCAAATAACTCCTTGTCCGATTCGGGGACAGATGACAACATCTGTCTGGCTAAGCGTTCTGGATCGCCACGCATCATCCGGCCTTGCAGTCGCATAAATGGCTTGCCTAGCCATGGCGTCCGGTGAGCCATGCCGAGAGCAACCTTGTTGAAGCCGGCCATGCCCTCGGTAGAGTTCGGGCGGTCATAGGGCGCAAAGCTGCTGATCAACCCGGCCGTATGAACGCGCTCGGGAATCCTGAAGGCGTAGGCCATGGCGTACGGGCCGCCGAACGACCAGCCCTCGACGGCAAACTTGTTAATGCCCAGGTGATCGGCTAAGGCTGTCACATCATCAGGCCACTCTAGTAACCGGTAGCCAGGTACAATATCCGATAAGCCATGACCAGGCCGGTCGACCGTTATCAGCCGGATGCCAGTTAGCATTTTCTCATTCGGCGGGCGTTCCAGTCGTGAGCCGCTGGATCCATGAAAATGGAATACCGGCTTGCCTGCCGGATCGCCCCATACACCATAGGCCAGCGTCCGGCCCCCTTTCATGGTAATGGTCTCACTGTTCTTACCGGGTTCCATAATCGATATGTCTCAAAGCAATATTTTCTCTACTAGCTATACAATCCAGAAGCGTCGGAGAGTTCCAGAAATCATGTTTATGTAGGCCGGAGTATAGCAGGAAGAGGGATGGGCGGTCACCATCCGAATTGGATGGAACAAGGATGGCGCACGAAGAGGGCGGGAGTCGTGAATCCTGAGTCCGACTGTTGGTGCCGGCATTGTGGTTACCGAAATTTTGGTCGAAGATCGTTTCTACAAGATATATCAACGTCTCACATATTGAACTTTCATAGGGCTGCAAGAGCCTCAAGGGTTACAAGAGCCTCAAGGGCTATAAGAGCCCAAAAGGCTAAAAGAGTCCGAAGGGCTATAAGAGCCCTAATTCTCGAGCGTGGCCGACGGCTTCTCGGCGATTGGATACCCCCAGTTTTTCGTATATTTGACGAGCATACCATTTAACCGTGTTTACTGACAGATACAATTCGTCGGCGATCTCCCTGTTGGAGAGCATGGCCGACATTAGCCGCAAGATTTGCCTCTCACGATCGTTGAACGGTTCCGTTGCCGGCACATCGGCGCGCCGTAATTGGGATCGACGAGTTTGGCCTTGGGCTGAGGATTTCATGGCGGTCAAAGGGGAAGCTGCCAGCAATCTGTCTGCGTAGATCGGATTAATACCTCTCTTAACCATTATCGTCAGTAAATCAGTTATGGGTTGGCCTAGGTCCACAAAAGTGCGTATGTAGCATTCAGGCTCGGCCAACTTCATAGCCGCATTGAGATGGTCGAGGGCGAGATCGATATTGCCCAGGCTATAGTGCGCCTTCGCTTGAATCGACGAATAGAGGATCAGATCGCCATTCCGCCCTGCAGTCTCGGCAAATCTGATTAAGCGATCGATCAGAGGAATGGCTTCCGACGCTCGATTCTGGGCGATTAGAACACGGGCCAGAGTGCGATATTCATACTCTTGCTTGAAGAGAAAGTTGTCTGTGGGCTTTAAATCTGACTTCTCAGCCCATCTCACAGCTTCGGCTAGCAGATCTTGCTGGTCCGGTTGCCATTGGCTTAGTAGCAGACTTTGTTGAGCTAACAAAGCGTCGACAGGGATTTCAGGGAGAGCACGGCCCGGCCGAAAGCAGAAACGTTTTAGCTTGCCATAGTAGCTCAGAGTCTTATCGACATCTCCCATAGCGTGGCAAAGATCAACTAAATAGCCATAATTTTGCGGGCGCAGCCAGCTCTGAGTTAACTCGGAGTAATCGGAGGCCTTCATCAAGTTCACGGCTGCCTTGCCTAGCTCGTTCCGTTCATATTGCACCAGCCCCAATGCCCTGCGGAAACTGGCTAACATCCGCCCAGACCGGCTCTTCCTGCCTTCCATTCTGGACCACTCTTCAATCCAGAACAGTCCTCTTTCGTTGTCGTCAACAACCTGATTCAACGCGCCGCGGGCGACATTGATTCTTGTTATCTCGGAAATACAGCTAAGAGCGGCGTAGCGGTTGCCGGCTTGTTGATTCATTGGCAAGGCACTTTGCATATAAAGGTGAGAAGTTTCAAGATCATCTAGCTCCCGGTAACTCATCCCTAACCCTAGCGTTACAGCTCCTCGTATTAAGAGCACCTCCTGGGTATTCTCTTCCGGCAAAGTTTCCAGGGTCGCAATTGATAGATCGACGCTATTCTCGTATTCACCTTTTCTGTAAGCCATATAAGACCGAATTGCACTAACGTGACTCGAAAGGTGCTCTGCAGAAAATGATTCAGGTAGGGAGATCGGGTCTGACAAGTGCGCTTCGGCCAATGCTATAGTTGGTTCAACAGCCTCAAGCTGATACTCAAACTGTAGTGCCCAGGCATGGTAGATGCACAGCCGTGGAAATTTAGCCCGAACCTTCTCTGGAATCCTTGCAGCCCACCGGAGCATCTTGGCGATATCTGCATAAATAAGGATGAGTTTCTCGGCATTCTCGTCAACCAGCCTTGCTGCCCGTTTTACATCTCCGCTACTAAACGCGTATTCTATGGCTTCGTCTACTTCATCCCGGGTTTCATACCATTTGCTAGCCCGGCTGAGCAAGGCAGGAATGATTTCTGGATCTGATTCGTGCAGTTGCTGGCGAAGGAAGTCGGCGAAAAGATGGTGAAACCGATACCACTGCCGTTCATCGTCGAGGGGTAGAAGAAATAAGTTGACCTGCTCCAGGTATTTCAATATTCTCGCAGACTCTCGGTGTTCAAGGACCCGGTCGCAGAGAGACGCGCTGAAACGATCAAGGAGCGAAGTCCTTATCAAGAACGACTGAACTTCTGCTGGCTGGCGGGATAAAACCTCGTGAGCAAGGTAGTCGATTAAATGGCGGTGGCTTCCGGAGAAAGCCTTCACCAACTTTTGCTTGTCGGTACGGCCTTGCAGGGTCAGCGCGGCCAAGTGCAGACCAGCGATCCAACCCTCGGTTCGATCTTCCAGGACTTTGACGTTTTCAGCTGATAGGTCAAGACCCATTAAACTGTTTAGAAACGTGGTCGCCTCGTCAAGTGTAAATTGTAAATCGACCTCTCGTATCTCCAATAATGCCCGTTGAACCCGTAAACGACCTAAGGGCATAGGCGGATCCACCCGGGTCATGATTACAAGATGGAGGTGAGGGGGGATATGGTCAACCAGAAAGTCCAGGGCTTCGTGTATGCCAAATTCTGTGATGAGATGGTAGTCATCCAGCACAAGGATATATCGCTTCTCATTTCGGATTTCTCTGCCCCAGGTAGCAACGTCATTCAGCAAGGATGTTAAGATGGGTCCGACGGGAAGGTCCTTATCTGCTTCTAAAATCGGTCGGAGTTCGGCGCCGATGGATGGATCGATGTTTTGCATGGCAGCTATCAGGTAGCTGATAAAGAGGGAGGTTTCGTTGTCTGATTTATCTAGTGAAAGCCAAGCCGAATAACGGGCTGGATCGGCAGCACTTATTTCGGCCAGCCACTCCGCAACTAGTGTCGTCTTCCCATACCCGGCTGGGGCGGAGATCAGCGTCAGCTTAGCGCCTTCGTTCAGTCCCTGGTTGAGGCGCTCTATCAGACGCGGGCGATGGACCACGTTCTGGCTGACCCGGGGGATGTAAAGCTTAGTGGATAGAAGGGTGTCTTGCATTAGGACAGTTGCTCAGCCTGGATAAGAGCCTGGTCGTCCTCAAGTCGAAATTTTCGGGCCAGCAACCAGGCAGCCACCATGCAGATGAAAGGAAAAACACTTATTAAATATGAGAAAGCATCATCCGGATTTGGTCCTGTTTTTTCACCGCTAACGTAGCCAGAGAACACACATAAGAGGATCAAAGCTAACGCCTCCAGTAGCTTCGAGAGCCGGCCGATGAAAGGGTCCAACCCGTAGTATACACCTTCCTGGCGACGTCCGGTACGTGCCAGGCTGCGATCGACCAGCAGGACCATCATCATCTCCCGGCAGACTTTAACACCGCCAAGACCTGCACCGGCGATGAACGCCGTGACCATAACCGTAGACGCGGTCTCAGAAAGAAAGATTACTATCAGGGCATACCAAAAGAGGGCGTTGCCTTGGCGAAAGATACTTGGTACGGCATACACCGGTAAGAAAAGGACGAGGTAGAAAGTCAGCCCAGTTAACAACCAGGGGCGGCGACGCCCACAGCGGCAACGTGTGTTGTCTGACAGGCAACCGACAGGCGGTTCGTTTACGGCATCCCAATTGGCGTAGATGACATTGATAATGGCCATAAGGCAACAGTAAGTCCCAGGACATATACATAGAAGAACAAGTAAAATCCAGCCAAAACTTGATATGTTGATGTCAGGCCGAATGCACCTAACCCGTAGCCAACGAATATCCTTTCAGTGACAATATTAATTGAGGCAACACGGGAGATCAACCAACTGGATTTGAGTACGCTTAGATGTTGGTATGCTTACTAGCAGGTGATATATCATAAATGACGAGGAAAACAGTTCAGAGTGTGGCTTATCCTCATCACTATTTGCGCATAGTCCGCCGTTACCTTTCGTTCGTGCACCCCGGCTACTAGTGGCGGAAATAGATGACTCCGAATCCCTCAAATTATCAGTGCATGGCATCGGGACGTCAGAGTGCTGCTCATAACAGATGCTGGTCTTTGTTGCTTTGGATCACACCTGATTCGTTAGGGATTGTCGCTTTAAGGGATGCGGACAATCGCCCATCTGGCGGACGCGAGATAGGCGATAGAATGGTAATTTGAATATGGCCTCTTCCGGGCTGTTGTGGTTTGAACCAACCAGATAGCTACGGCATTCGAGACAGGGTCACCACGGGGATGACGCGCGTTGTTTTCTCCTTGTAGTCCGCGAAAGAAGCGTTCTTGCTGGCCACCTTCTCATACAACTCCGTTCGCTCTGGTTCTGAAGTTACAGTGGCCCGAGCTCTAAACTCATCGGTGCCGAATTCCACGCCAACTGTCGGATTGGCGACGAGATTGTAAAACCAGTCTGGATTTGTAGGTGCGCCCCCTTTTGAGGCGACAATGACGAGTCTATCGCCAACTTCAATGGTTGCTAGCGGGTTTACGCGCTCTTTTCCGCTCTTGGCGCCGGTTGTGTGGAGAAGGAGGAGGGATTTGTCAGCAAAATAACCGCCGACTCTGCCCTCATTCGCTCGAAACTCTTCAATTATGCGCTTATTCCTGTCTGACATACAGCTAACCTCCACGATGCTACTTATTGTGAATTATCGCTCTATTCTATGGATGACATTTAAGTAGGAATGTAGGGAATCATTCATTTCAGTAGGTATTCGATTACAGATCTCCCAGGATTAATAAATCTGGACTTGATCGCGATCTCATAATCTCAATATTGCCTGAGATTTACTCAGTTTCTCGTGTAAAAACACTGATGCGCGTCAGAGGCATGTTTAAAAGAATGCAGACCAAGGATGGCAAGGGGGATATTGGTAAATGAAATGTCGACAAACGTTTCGTCAGTCACTTGACGAGGGTTAATATCTCCCGTTCAGCCATACTTCGTTGGGAACTCCTCCATCATAGGATAAACCAAGTTCACCATGGGTGATAAACGCGTCGAGATCTCCATCACCGTCCAAATCTCCCAGCCTTATCCCAGAACTGAAGCCAGTCGACAAGAGCATTTCACTTTCGATAAACAGACCATGTCCGTCATTCAGCCAGATCTTGTCCTCTGCACGTCCGGAAGAACCCACCGCGAGAAAAGCATCGACATCCCCATCTCCATCGATACCCAATCATAACCAACCTTATCCTTCTCTGCGCCAGAATCTCCAGCGAGAGTGGCCCTGACCTTTTCTGGAAAGGGAAGCGCCCTTCCAGCTCTCTACCTGCTGGCGACGCTTCTTGGCCACCTCGCCAAAAGGGTCGGGCGCTACGGCCTTTTCGGTGGCAACGCCTGTGGCCATCAACTCGCCGGCGATCAGAAGGGCATTGCTCGGCCCAGGTTTTGGCTCGCGCTCGGCGACGTCCACCAGATTGGCAAAGGCCTGGCGATCTCCCGGGCTGTCTCGAACCAAACCCGGCAGGACAATAAAAGCCCAAACTTCATGAGGCGCCTTCAAGTCACTGACGGCAAGGCTGGCCGTCAGAAGATCCCATTCTCCCGGATATTCCATCTTCACAGCTCCTCAGTGGTCTCTAGCTCATGACCTACATTCAGTAGATTGAAATACTTAAGGATCGCAAGCATCTTGCCTGCTCCTGCGGACAGGATGTCCGGGACACGTTGCGATCTACTGATTATAGAACCAGGGCTCATCGGCCGAAAATCGGTTACAGCCACTTGCTATGGAGCGGGACCGTCACCTGCTTCGCGACGTTTCTGCCCTTTTACGCTTAGTCGCGGCAACTTTTGTCTGGCTCGTTCGGTCCGGTTCTAGAGTTCAGACTCGATAAGGTCCTTGATGTTTCGCGCACTTCGCTCAATTAAGCCCTTAATCACGCTCGTGTCCATAGACTCATCCATGCTGGGAAACACAATATCGAATGAGATGGTCGTTTTGTCGTTGCCAGCACTCTCGAATGTAACCTTCCCACGGATTTCGAAGGAACCGTCGTGGATTACCACGCTCATCTCACGATTGGGCTCGAACTCTACCACCTCCATTGTGCCTTCGACGGCAGTACCGCTTCGGCTGTTTCGCCTGCGGATAACCGTCCCAACCCCAATTGGGCCTTCAGACACCTGCTCGAGTTCCATATCCGGATCCCAGCGAGGATGGTTACGGACGTGGTCGTGAGCGTAGAAGTGAAATACGTCGGCCTGCGGCCGGTCGATCACTTGTGAAACCTGAACTCTTACCGACATCGATTTCTCCTTTTGCCAGACCTGGCGTTACCTCCGTCTTCATCAATTTGCATCCCGAAACGGCTTCGTGTCACTCGCCCACAGTCTAGGTTATACCGTACGTAATTGCATGTCGTACGTATTGTGCGGTAAGAGAAGATTCAAATTCACAATCTATCTTTATTACACGATTGTTGGATTGATACTCGGTTGGTGAATCGAGTTACTGGCCGGACGGCCGTGAAACATATGCTCGCTCAATTAAAAATACAGCCGAATTGAACTTAAGTTAGCCGAATTCTCTTTTATGGCCAGTAATCCATAACACGGATTCATCATTCATATCCCTAATCCGTCCGTTCTCCCTGGCCTTTCTTAGGTTCAACGATTGTTCAATTCTTTCCTTAAACCCGTTATACCCCGTATTTCGAGTCAGCGGATCATACGTCCTTGAAGCTGGATTGAAAAACGGCACGAAGGTTCAGTTCTCGCACTTATCCTCCAGACTCTCGTTAACCTAATCCGTCACCAACACACTTCGCTCCAATGTCGTCCGATTCGGCTTCATTTGTATACTCCTGCGATTAGTTGCAGGGGCAGATAGATCCAATCGCAAGAATAATAGATGAAGCGGATGGCTTCGTCTGGGAAGTGGGTATTCAGACCTCGCTACTCATGATTAGCCAGTGCGCTAAGTCTCAAACCTGTTAGCTGTTTGAAGAATTCCCGGGATGACGATCTGTCAAGATCATTGCCTATGCACGTCAGAGTGTCTAGAGTAAGGATACGAGCATGAGCAAGAAAACGAATGCTCGCTTTGAAGATTTAGTTCATGAGAATAATTAGCCTGTCTAACCGGTCAGATTATTGCAATGTTGATTAAAAGGAAGGTCACAGATGGCAACGCATTATCTAGATGATACGCAACCGCATGCGTTCTGGGATAATTCCTTTCCACCCCGTCTCCTCATACAACCCGGTGACACAGTCGTTTTTGAAACTCTTGAAGGTATTGGACAGGTGACTCCCGATTGGAAACCTGAGGATTTTGTTTCCCAGTTCGATATCAGCCTTGTCCACCCCCTCAGAGAACCCGTTTATGTGGAAGGTGCGGAACCCGGCGACGTGCTTGTTATCGAGGTTATCGACTTAAAACATAAGGGATGGGGATATAGCCTCGCTCATCCAGAAATCGGTCTTTTGGCTGATGAGTTCTCGGACATCTACATACACCATTACAATCTGGTAGAGAACTTCTGCGAATTTAGATCAGACATTCACATCCCATTCGAACCGTTTTGCGGGGTAATGGGCGTTGCTCAAGCCGAGACCGGGCGACTAAACACAATCCCGCCGCGCATGAATGGCGGTAATGTGGATATTCGCCACCTAACCCCAGGAACAACTGTGTATTTGCCGGTCTTGACACCCGGGGCGCTTTTCTCCTGCGGCGACTGCCACGCAGCTCAAGGTGATGGTGAAGTTAATGGCACCGGTATCGAAAGCCCGATGACAGTGACGTTGCGTTTTCATCTGCATCAGGATAGGTCAATTTCAGAACTGCAATTTCGTACCGCTCCCGGTAAAAAGCTCACACTATCTGACAGCGCCGGATACTTCGTTACAACTGCCCACGGACCTGATCTCTATGAGAACTCGCAGCAAGCAGTACGATACATGATTGATTATCTGGTCGCTGAATACACAATGACTCGAGAATAGGCATATTGCTTATGTGGTGCAGCAGTAGACTTGAAGATTAGTGAAATTGTGGACCAACCGAACTTCATTGTCTCCGCGTACTTGCCTCTAAGTATTTTCATGTCATAGCAGTCGACCAAGCTCATCCTCAGGGAAATCCGCTCCTAAGTGACCACTACTTGAATAATCTGCTAAATCGCTGGCTCACTATTCGAACTGATCTTCTCATCTCGTGAGAGTTCAGTCATTCGCGAGTCCTAATGCTCTAGCGTCAGCCCCGTTCCGCCACATCTATGTACTCAAGCGGCTGGTTGGCGCAAACGCAACAACCTGTCTGTTAACGCCCCTGATCCAGCCAGCAGCCCTTACCCGTCCGTGTTTTCGTGAAATCCAGCTCCTGGAATCTTGAGCTCCCCACTTCCACCCATTATTTATTTTCAGCCGGCAGATTACCTAGATTGGCAGCAAAAAATTCGTTAATGGCGGTTCGATAGCCGTTGATTTCCTCTGTTACCTCAATGCTGTTGTCACTTATTCCCAAAAAAGTGGATTTGGTAATTGTGTTATCCGCAACCTCCATGGTCCTTCCTGGCGCAACTGGCTCCATGCTCCCCAAAGAGACGTCATCAAGGAACAGGTTGCTATTCAGGACGCCATCCGTAAATGCCGCCAGAAGTAATGTTACGCTCTGAGCCGCATATGCGCTTAAATCTACTGTTCGCATGATCCATCCGTTACTGTTGTTCGCTGCACAGAGCAAGAATGCGTCAACGACCGTATCGTTAATAAACGCACCAGCAATGTCATAGTCCGGATTACAGACATCTTCTGAAGCGATCCAGTGCCAATAGCGCAGTGTTGTAGCGCCGGCACCGATGTATATTTCCTGTGATAAAATCGACGTTTCGTAATTATCTCCTCCTAGCCAGGCCGCCCATCTCCCATTATGTGGTGGCACGAGTAAGTCGACATCTTTCAGGATCAACTGCCAACCGTTGCTGGAATATGAATCCCAAACCTCTGACCCTTGTTCAAAACCGCCATTGAGAAGAATACTTTGCGATGGCGTGGTAGGGCTTGGAGTGGGATCGCGACGCAGAACTGGCAGGAGAACGATAGCTTCAACAGTAGCACTTTCGGAAAAAGTGGTCTGCTCCTGTAAATATGGATCCATGACATCCGACGATGTCGCAGAGGTGGCAGTTATTGGGAAAACAACGGCCAGTAGAGCAAGTAGGAAAACGACTCCTGATGTGCTCCCGATCAGTATATGTAGTCGTTTTCTTCTTACCATCTCACCCCCTGATGGCTCACGATACGATTGTTAACTACTTAATGCAAACCAGGCGCGATCTTGTCCAATATCGATATGTTCTTAGTAATAATCTGCCAGGTAGGCTGCGAACCATTAATCGTTGTAAGTTTGCTTGGCTCTAGCCTTATTCGTCATTTGGTTCCGCCCATCCCGGATGTACGGCTGCGACACGTTTTCATGTGCCTCGTGCGGTTTCGAGAGTGGAGAACCAGGGGTGGGAACCGAACTGATTTCGAGGTACTGGTTCGCCACGGATCACATACCACTCAAAACCTCTCACCACCGACGACAAGTATCTTCTGAGCATTGGGGCGAGGCGCACAACGTGTGGAATCCATCGAACCACCAGGGGCATGTTTTGTAGAACGTTTGGATAGATTGCTATTCTCAGCACGCAGTTTTGGTCTCCGTGGGGCATGATTCGCCAGGAAACGAATGACGTCCGACCACCGGATCTACCGATCTCGAGGTCATAGCCGACCCCGTCGATCCATCGGTTGAAACGGCGCTCATAGATCCAGCCACTGAGGTAGTAGATTTCATCACGGGCCTCGACACCGGGCCACACTTCTACAGGATTCTTTGCACAAAAAGGATGGCATAGCTCCAGATTCCCAGGCATTGCGATAACGTCCCAGACTTTGTCAGCGGATGCTGCGATTGGATGCGAGACCGTAATAGGCCACTTGAATTCGGGTCTGGGTTCCTCCCATATTGGTGTAATACCTTCCATCATTGCCCTAACGATAATATCGTTTGGTTTCGGATTGTCTAGTCCGCCAACTCACCCAGTTCACCTACCTCCAGCGTCACCCTCCCATTCGCTTCAGTTATATGCTCCAGCGACTGCCTCACGTTATTGCTAAACACAGGCGAATCTCAGGAATTTGAACCGCCGCAACCTCACCTAGCTCCGACCACCAACTTCTTACCCCTATTTACTCCAGCGACTGGTACCGGGAGAAGCTATAGACAAGCTTGCAGCAGGTGTGGATATCCTGGCATTCGGCTGCCTTTCAAGGAGGATCTGGTCGAAGATCTATATCAACCGTTAACTAAAACAAACTTATCCCGAACGTTGACATCCTTATTTTTACCAGATTAAGGGTTCGGGCAATCCTTCAAGGTCGCTAATGCCTCTGGTAGATCTAGCTCTTCCAACTGCATCTCCGCCACGGCACGCACTTGCCCATCTTCATCTCCCAGAGCCTGGCAATAAACGGACCAAACATCATTCGCCTGGCCAGATGACGTTATCTGACTATGCAGGGAGACGAATGAGGGCATGTATTGCATGGCTATCAGCCGCACATAGCCATACTGATTGGTCATGGCCTGGATCATGGTGTCAAAGGCGGACGGATCGCCTAACTCGGCCAGCAAGCTGGCAGCGAGGGGCGCGGCCAGAAAAGCGTCCGGATCCTGTTGGGCAATTCGTTGTAGGGTCGATTCGGCCGAATCACGGCCCAATCGAACCAGGCCATAGGCAGACAGCGACTGCACTGTTTCATCGATATCTTCTAGTCCTTTGCTAAACAACGCCTCATCCATTGGTTCCGGCTGCTTGACTAGCAGATAGACGGCCGCTTCCCGGATTAATCCACTGGAATGGTCAGCCGCACGACGCCATTCGTTCTTCGTTTCGCCAAAACCATTGGCCGTCAGAAGTTCCTGGCTGCGATGGGCGCCCCATTCCGAATAGGGCAGATCCAATGGTTCGTATTCTGGTAGTTCGACGCCGCTTTCAATAGATATAGGGGTGACACTGGCTGTTTCGGCTGGGCTACCAGCCGAGCTTTCTTCATCTTTTGGAGCTTCGTTTTCGGTCGATCCGGATATAGTTTCGGGCATGTTTCCTTCCTCGACAATGGTCTCATTCGGTGAGTCAACATTTTGAGTTATCTCGGGCGAGCGACAGGAGATTAGCGGCAGGACAAGACAGCATATAAAGAGAAAGCCCCTACGCTTCAATGCGGTAGAGGCTAGAGACATCTTTTTCGCCAAACAGCCATGGAAGTGGATTCTATGAGGTTATTCTAGCCCTAATCTCAAAATCACTGGAAATACTGAGGTACGTACCCGGAATTCTCCAGGTCACTGACTTCAGCGTGTTAAACTCGTCGTCGATGACATCTATTGTGACGTCGCCACTGTT
>PVMK01140489.1_pt1 | contig 17421 bp, 12 predicted proteins | sample 1853481 | NCBI WGS metagenome assembly PVMK01 (sample SAMN08533507, study PRJNA380276) | Marine sediment metagenome, whole genome shotgun sequencing project.
CTTTCTGAAAGCAGATTGAGGACATTCGGATTGATTGATTGAATGGTTTCGTTCAGGCTCTGCGCCTGTGGGTTAATTTTGGCCATTACTTTATTCCTTTACTTATTTAGTTAGTAAATTCTTAAAAGTTGTAAGTATAAAAAAGTGATTTAATTGTGTCAATAAAAACAGAATCAGAGATCATGCTTTTTTTATCAGTTCCCGGAACCTGTTAAAGAGATAGGAAGAGTCATGGGGACCCGGACTTGCTTCTGGATGATATTGGAGTGAAAACATGGGTTCTTTTTTGTGTTCAATACCTTCCGTGGTCTGATCATTTAGATTAATGTGGGTTATTTCGATCTTTGATTTGTCAACCGTATTAAGATCTATGGCAAAGTTATGGTTCTGTGAGGTTATTTCAACTTTTTCTGTTTTCAAGTCTTTGACCGGATGATTACAGCCGTGATGACCAAACTTCAGACGGTAGGTGTCTGCTCCTACTGCTAGACCCAGGATTTGGTTTCCAAGGCATATTCCCATTAAAGGGACTTTACCAAGGAGTGTTTTAGCGCTTTCAACGCCGTAAGTTACGCCTTTTGGATCAGCCGGGCCGTTTGATAAAAATACCCCGTGCGGTTTCATGGCAAGCACGTCTTTTGCAGAAGTTTTTGCCGGGACTACCGTGACATTCATGCCCGCGATCCGCATCTGGCGAAGAATGTTCCATTTGATTCCGAAGTCATAGGCAACGATCTTAAGGTCTGCAGGGGCAAGTTCATTTGCAATTCCCCAGGATTTTGTAATCTTTCCGTCTTCATCCCAGGTAAAGGTTTCTTTGCAGGATACCTTTGAAGCATAATCCTGACCATCCAGGCCTTCCCATTCTTTAGCTTTATTAATGGCATCTTCTTCTGATAACTTGTTTTCAATTGAAATATAACCCTTTAAGGTTCCCTGGTCACGGAGCATGCTGGTTAATGCTCGGGTGTCAATCCCTGCAATGGCTGGGATTTTGTGACGTGTCAGGAAAGCTTTTAAGGATTCCTCGCTTCTGAAGCTGCTTGGAATATTAAGCTCATGAATGATGAAACCGTTTGTGAATGCTTTTGAAGATTCCATGTCTGATATGTTGATACCCGTGTTCCCGATTTCAGGATATGTCATGGTGACCAGCTGTCCGTTATAAGACGGGTCAGTCAGTATCTCCTGATAACCGGTCATTCCGGTATTAAATACCACTTCACCCAGAGAATCACATTTTGCACCGGCTGAATAGCCCCTGAATACAGTACCGTCTTCAAGCGCCAGGAATGCTTTTTTTTCTCTCTTTGATTTCCAGTTCCATCTGTTCATAATATTGTCGACTTCGTAAAAAGTTCAACTTCTTCGTTATGCTGCATCCTTCGTCCACGGCAACGTACACAATAGTACGTCTCATTCCTCAGGATTTGCATGTCTTGAATTTGAAGGTTTTTCCTTTGTCTTTAGGCCTCTTGTGGTTTTATTAATATTTAATCTTTTAAATCATTTATATCAAGCTTTGACAGTTCCAGCTTAGGTGCGTGCCTGTGATATTCCTGGATACTGCATATTTCCATCTCTTTATATTTATCCAGTGTGGTGAGCCCCTGTATGGCCGCTTTGAGTGCATCAATGGTTGTGGTAACAGGAATTCCTCTCATTACGGTATGGGCCCGTATGCGAACTTCGTCGGCCTGAGGTGAAGCTCCGGATGAAGGAGTGCTTATGATCCAGCCGACTTTCTTTTCCTCTATCAGGTCAATGACATTTGGTCTGCCCTGCGAAACCCTGAACATCGCACGGCTCTTAATCTCATTATCGCGGAGTTTCGTGCTGGTTCCGGCAGTGGAATAGATGGTGAACCCGAGACGTTCAAGCTCCTTTGCAAGGGGAACAACAGCATCCTTGTCACCATCTCTAACACTTAAGAAAATATTTCCATCGGTTGGCAGGGCATTGCCTGCTGATATCTGGCTTTTTAGAAAAGATAGACCGAGAGAATTGTCAATTCCCATGACTTCTCCGGTTGATTTCATCTCCGGGCTTAAGATGATGTCGATTCCCTGGAAATTTAATAAAAGGGAAATACTGCTTCTTTTACAGAATAGTATCTTGGGTATGATCTCTTCAGTATATCCAATGTCTTTGAGCTTAAATCCAGCCATTATTAATGCAGCAATTTTTGCCAGGGGAATACCGATTGCTTTGCTTACAAAAGGAACTGTTCTTGAGGCTCGAGGGATTTACTTCCAGGACATATACTTCATCATCCTTTATGGCATACTGAACATTCATCAGCCCTGAAACATTAAGCTCACGTGCCATCTTTAAAAGGTGTAGTCCCGGATCTTTTTCTTTAACTTTGTCATTTAAGTTAGGTGATGGTATGACACAGGCGCTGTCTCGGAATGAACGCCGGCCAGCTCAATATGCTCCATAATCGCACCGATAACCGATGTTTCTCCGTCAGATAAACAGTCAACATCGACTTCAACTGCGCTTTCAAGGTAGCGGTCGATTAGAACCGGTCTCTTATCCGACACATCAACAGCTTCCTGCATGTATTGCCTTAGACGCTCTATGTCATAGACGATAACCATTGCTCTGCCGCCCAGGACAAATGAAGGGCGAAGCAGAACCGGAAAGCCTATTCTCTCAGCTATAATTTCCGCTTCTTCCAGGCTTCTGGCTAAGCCGTTTTCAGGCTGTCTGATATTCAGTTTGTTTGCCATCTGCTGGAAAAAGTCCCGGTCTTCCGCGGCTTCTATGTTTTTAGGCTTTGTGCCGATGATACTGACGCCGTTTAATTCAAGGTCCTTTGCAAGGTTAAGCGGGGTCTGTCCGCCAAACTGGACAATGGCTCCCCAGCATTTTTCACGGTGGTATATATTTAAAATGTCTTCAAGTGTTAGAGGCTCAAAGTAGAGTTTGTCGCTGGTATCGTAATCCGTACTGACCGTTTCAGGGTTGCAGTTGACCATGATGGTTTCAAAACCGGCCTCTTTTAAGGCAAAAGACGCATGGACGCAGCAGTAGTCAAACTCGATTCCCTGTCCGATGCGGTTCGGACCGCTGCCGATAATCATTACCTTCTTTTTGTCAGAGGGCATGCTTTCGTCATTTTCACCGTAGGTAGAATAGAAGTACGGGGTGAACGCTTTGAACTCCGCGGCGCAGGTGTCAACTAGTCCGTAAACAGGAAAAAGGTTTATCTCTTCACGGGTTTTTCTGACCATGGATTCATCTGTTTTTAAAAGGTATGCGATCTGCCGGTCTGAATATCCCATCTCTTTAATTTGAGTAAAGAGAGGAATATCATTTTTCAGAGCATTGATTGTTTCAGCTGAAATTATTTCTTTTTCAAAACAGGTGAGCTCTTCAAAATGGTCTAAAAACCACGGATCAATTTTTGTAAGTTCGAAAAGTTTTTCTAATGACCATCCGCGTTTAAATGCTTCATGTACCATGAAGATTCTTGATGCGTTAGGGATGATGAGCTTTTGTTTGAGATCATCATCAGTCAGTGCCTCAATTGATTTGTCTTTTCCGTCTGCACCGAAACCGGCCCTGCCTATTTCGAGTGAACGTATGGCTTTCTGGAATGACTGTTTGAAAGTCTTTCCGATTCCCATTGCTTCACCCACAGATTTCATCTGGGTGCCCAGAGTATCATCCGCAGCCGTGAATTTCTCAAATGCAAAACGGGGGATCTTAGTGACCACATAGTCAATACTGGGTTCAAAACAGGCCGGTGTTTCCTGTGTTATGTCATTTATAATTTCATCAAGGGTGTATCCCACCGCAAGTTTTGCTGCGATCTTTGCTATGGGGAATCCGGTTGCTTTTGAGGCAAGTGCACTTGAACGTGATACTCTCGGGTTCATCTCTACAATTATAAGTCTGCCGTCTTTGGGGTTAACTGCAAACTGAACATTTGACCCGCCTGTTTCAACACCGATTTCCCGAAGCACATCAAGTGCCTTGTCGCGCATGATCTGGTACTCACGGTCAGTCAGGGTCTGCGCAGGTGCAACCGTGATGCTGTCACCGGTATGTACACCCATGGGATCTAAGTTTTCAATGGAACAGATAATAACCGCATTATCATTTTTGTCCCGCATGACTTCAAGCTCATATTCTTTCCAGCCGAGAATCGATTCTTCGATTAGTATCTCGCTGGTGGGGCTGTGAAAGATTCCGCGGGAAGCGATCTCGTCAAAGTCTTTGTCATTGTAAGCGATTCCTCCGCCTGTTCCAGCCAGGGTAAAACCGGGTCTAATGATAAGCGGGTAAGCGCCTATTTCTTTACGAACCTCGTATGCTTCTTCCATGGAGTGTGCTGAAGCGCTTTTTGGCATATCCAAGCCGATTTTTCTCATGGCTTTTTTAAACAGGTCCCGGTCTTCTGCTTTTTCAATGGCCTCTGCCGTGGCGCCTATCATCTCAACATTATAACGTTCAAGAATGTTTTTTTTGTCCAGCTCCATGGCAAGGTTAAGCGCTGTCTGGCCGCCGAGGGTTGGAAGCAGTGCGTCTGGTTTTTCGCGTTTTATTATTTCAACCAGACTGTTAAAATGAAGGGGTTCGATATAGGTGCGGTCAGCAAACTCAGGGTCAGTCATGATGGTTGCTGGGATTGGAGTTAACCAGTACGACTTCAAAGCCTTCTTCTTTTAAGGCTTTGCATGCCTGAACTCCGGAATAATCAAACTCACATGCCTGACCGATCACTATGGGACCCGAACCTATAAGCATTATTTTTTTGATGTCAGTTCTTTTTGGCATTATATGTTTAAAAAAATGTTTTTAATGGTTTTCAAGAGCTTTTTTGTTTATGTTCTCTTTTATTTCAGTCGGATAATTACCGGTAAAACAGGCAGTACAGAAGTTTTGGGGGTGATCAAAGGGTGAAAGCAGGCCCTCCAGACTTATGAATCCCAGGGTGTCAACACCAAGGAGCTCTTTTATATCTTCTTTTGAACGAGATGACGCAACAAGTTCTTTTTTTGTGGGGAAAATCAATCCCGTAAAAGCAGGGGTGTTTTATCGGCGGGCAGGAAATTCGCATATGGACTTCTTTTGCTCCTGCCTCCCTCAGATACTTAACCCTTCTTGCGGCTGTATTTCCCCGGACGATTGAATCATCAACTGCAATTACCCTTTTCCCTTTCACTACTTCAGGTAGAACTGCAAGTTTCATGTCTACCCAGTGACTGCGGCTGAATCTTCTTCAGGCATGATAAAGGTCCTGCCCACATAGTGGTTTCTGATAAATCCGAAATCAAGGGGGATGCCGCTCTGTGGAATATCCAAGTGCTGCTGAATTTCCGCTGTCAGGGTATTGCGATTACAATGTCAGCTTCAACCGGATATTCCTCTGCTAACCTTTTACCGTAATTAAGACGAACATTATGGACATTCTGCTCAAACAATAGCTGTCCGGTGTGCAAAGTAGACATGTTCAAACACGCAGTGTGAATAGTTTTCTTTTTTTTCTGCAAACATACTGCTTTTAAGTCCTGATGAATCAACTGTTACCAGCTCTCCCGGGGTAGAACGTCTCTGACATATTCAGCGCCGATCTGTGAAAGCGCGCAGGTCTCGCTGGCAAATACGTATCCATTACCGAGTTTTCCAATAGAGAGCGGTCTAAAGCCGTTCGGGTCTCTTGCTGCCATTACCGAGTCTTTAGTCATCAAAAGGAATGAGAATGCACCCCTCTAGTTCTTGTAGGGCGCGTTCAACACGGCTGGGGCCTGAGTCTGAACATCGGGTCTGCAAGAAGGTGTATAAGAACCTCACTGTCGGAGCTGGTCTGAAAGATGGCACCTGATTCCTGGTATGATTTTCTTATGGTTTTGGGCATTTGTAAGGTTTCCGTTATGTGCTATAGCCCAGATACCGTCCGCGCATTCTGCAACCAGAGGCTGTACATTCTGAATACGGGTAGAGCCTGTAGTGGAGTATCTCACATGTCCAATTCCAACATGTCCGGTAAGGTTGTCAATGGGGTTTTTTGCAAAGACTTCACTGACAAGGCCGATGCCTTTTGCGGAACGGATTTTTTCACCGTCACTTACAACAATTCCGGCGCCTTCCTGACCGCGATGCTGCTGGGCGTACAGGCCCTGGTAAATTAGTGGAGCAGCGTCAGGATATTCCGTAAATTCGAGTAATCCGCATGATTCTTTTGGCTTTTCTGAAGCGCAGCACTTATTTTTTGAGTGTGTACCCTTTTGTTTCATTTAGTTGTGTTTTATTTATGTTTTTTGTTGGAAAATTGAGAAAAAACTTAATGTATAATGTTTTTTTACCTGTTTGTTTATGCAGTATGAAGTTGTTTTCAATTTACGGTTTGTGCGTTATTTATCAGCATACGGGTCTGTGTTCAAATCCTATTGATTATATGTTAAATTGTACCTAATTTAAAGAATTATTTTATTAATAATTACAACTTTATAATGTTCAAATTGCCATTTTTACAAATTTATTTTAAATTTTTGAGTTAATGACAGTAAATAATTATTTCATTAAATTTATTTTTAAAAGATTTACAGATTAACTTTTAAAGAACAAAAAAATATGATACTCAATAGATGATTTATACTCTGGATACGCGCCTTACCAAAAATAAAGCATAAAATAATATAATTATTTAAATTTCTTTACTAATCAAACACCTAAAAGGAGATGTTTTATGGCAAAAATTGCTGATATTAATAAGGTTATGATTATTGGATCAGGCCCCATCGTTATTGGACAGGCGTGTGAGTTTGATTACTCCGGAACCCAGGCATGTAAGGCTTTAAGAAGTCTTGGTTATGAGATTGTTCTGGTTAATTCTAATCCAGCGACCATTATGACAGATCCTGGTACCGCAGATATTACCTATATTGAGCCGCTTACACTTGAATCCATGACAAAAATCATAGAAAGAGAAAGGCCTGACGCACTGCTGCCGAACCTGGGCGGACAGACAGGGCTGAACCTTTCTTCTGAACTTCATCAGGCGGGTGTTCTGGATAAATACGGGGTGAAGGTTATCGGGGTGAAGATCGACGCAATAGAGCGCGGCGAAGACCGCCAGACTTTTAAGGATACCATGAATAATCTGGGTATTGAGATGCCGAAAAGCGCCGTAGCCAACACTCTGGAAGAGGCTGAAAAGATAGTTGAGGAGATCGGACTTCCCTGTGTTATCCGTCCTGCCTATACCATGGGTGGAACCGGCGGAGGCCTTGTTTATAACATGGAAGAATTTCGCAGGATTGCAACCGGTGGTCTTCAGGTAAGCCGGGTAACTCAGATCCTGGTTGAGGAATCGGTTTTGGGCTGGGAAGAGCTTGAACTGGAAGTTGTGCGTGATGCCAAGAACCAGATGATAACCGTCTGTTTTATTGAAAATGTAGATGCAATGGGTGTTCATACCGGTGACAGTTACTGTACGGCTCCCATGCTGACCATCAGCGAGGAGCTTCAGAAAAGACTTCAGAAATATTCATACGATATTGTAGAAGCAATCGGTGTTATCGGCGGTACCAATGTTCAGTTTGCCCATGATCCTGTGACTGACAGGGTGGTTATTATTGAGATCAATCCCCGTACATCCCGTTCATCTGCGCTGGCTTCAAAGGCAACGGGTTTTCCCATAGCCTATGTATCCTCTCTTCTGGCCGGTGGACTGACCATGGATGAAATTCCCTACTGGAGGGATGGAACCCTTGAAAAATACACACCATCGGGAGACTACGTGGTGGTTAAATTCTCACGCTGGGCCTTTGAGAAGTTTGAAGGGCTGAAAGATAAGCTTGGTACTCAGATGAAGGCTGTGGGCGAGGTGATGAGCCTTGGCAAGAACTATAAAGAATCATTCCAGAAAGCCATACGTTCGCGTGAAGATGGCAGGTACGGGCTTGGTTTTGCAAAGGACTATAATGAAAAATCCGTTGAAGACCTTATGGTGCTGCTTGATGAGCCTTCGAGTGAGCGGCAGTTCATCATGTATGAGGCGCTCAGAAAGGGCGTGAGTGTAAAAGATCTTTTTAAGAAGACCTATATCAAGGAATGGTTCATTGAGTTGATGAAAGAACTGGTTGATCTGGAAGAGAAAATTATTGAGACTAAAGGGAAGAGTCTTCCTGATGATCTTTTGACTCAAGCTAAAAAGGATGGATTCTCAGACCGTTATTTGGCCCAGATCCTTGAAGTTCCGGAAAAAGATATTAGAGCTCAGCGTAAAGGACTGGGTGTGGTGGAAGGATGGCATGCGGTTCCTGTGAGCGCGGTTGATAATGCGGCCTATTACTATTCTACGTATAATGCACCCGATACCACTGATGTCTCACCGAACAGGAAAGTCATGATCCTGGGCGGCGGACCGAACCGGATAGGCCAGGGGATTGAGTTTGACTACTGCTGTTGCCATGCCGCTTATACGCTTCGTGATGAAGGGGTCGAGTCCATCATGGTCAACTGCAATCCTGAAACTGTTTCTACTGATTTTGACACTTCTGATAAACTTTATTTTGAACCGCTTACAGTGGAGGATGTATTAAGTATCTATGAAAAAGAAAAACCCGAAGGGATAATTTGTCAGTTCGGCGGACAGACACCCTTAAACATAGCTGCAGAACTTGAAGAAGCAGGAGTTAATATTATAGGTACATCTGTTGATACCATTGAACTTGCTGAAGACAGGGACAGATTTCATCAGAAAATGGAGAAACTGGGCATTCCTCAGCCTGAAAGCGGGATGGCAAGTACCATTGAAGAAGCATTAACGATTGCAAAAAGGATAGGCTATCCGCTGATGGTCAGACCTTCATTTGTTCTTGGGGGCCGTGCCATGGAGATTCTCCATGATGAAGATATGCTTAGAAAATATGTTAATGCGGCAGTTGATGTATCTCCGGAAAGACCGCTTTTAATTGACAAGTATCTTGAAAATGCCATTGAAGCTGAAGCTGATGCGATTTCAGATGGGACCGATGCTTTTGTACCTGCGGTTATGGAGCATATTGAAGAAGCCGGTGTGCACTCCGGCGACTCAGCCTGTGTTATTCCTCCCATAAGTATCTCAGAAAAACATATTGATACTATTATTGATTATACCCGGAAAATCGCCATCGAGTTTAATGTGATCGGGCTTATGAATATTCAGTATGCAATCTGTGATGATAAGGTTTATATCCTTGAGGCAAACCCCCGTGCCAGCCGTACAGTTCCCATTGTGAGCAAGGTCTGCGGTATTTCCATGGCGCGGATTGCCACCCAGCTGATGTTCGGCAAAAAACTTAAGGACCTTAATCTTAGCAGGAAACCAATTCCACATTATGGTGTTAAAGAGTCGGTTTTTCCTTTCTACTATTATCCTGAAGTAGATCCTGTTCTGGGGCCGGAAATGCGTTCAACCGGTGAAGTGCTTGGTCTCTCAGATACCTTTGGCGGAGCTTTTTACAAAGCTCAGGATGCCGCATTGAGCTGTCTGCCTTTAGAGGGAAATGTGGTTTTTACGGTGGCGGATAAGGATAAGCCCGAGGTTCTGGATGTTGCCCGTCGTTTTGCAGAGATGGGTTTTAATATAAAGGCAACTCAGGGCACCCATGATTTTCTTAACCAGAATAACATAAAATCAGAGCTGGTGACCAAGATGCATGAAAAGCGGCCGAATGTTGCGGATATTATAACTGACGGCGATATACAGCTGGTGATAAATACTCCCCGGGGTAAGGCCAGCAAGGCGGATGATTCATACATTCGGAAAGCAGCCATCAGAAACAAGATTCCGTATGTGACCACAATGGCCGCAGCTCTGGCAGCTGCAAAAGGGATAGAGGCATTTAAGCACAAACCGACTGAACTTAAATCACTTCAGGAATATCACAAGGAATTATAATAAATTAAATTTTAAATTTTTGATTAATGTTTTACTACGAAAGGGAAGAATATGGGAGGGTTTTTTGGAGTAGCATCAAAAAAGGATTGTGTGCCGACACTTTTTTACGGTACAGATTATCATTCGCATCTGGGTACCAAAAGAGGCGGGCTGACGACCTTAAGTGACGGCAGCTTTATAAGGTTTATTCATGATATTACCAATTCACCGTTCAGGAGTAAGTTTGAGGTTGATATTGCCAGAATGAGCGGCAATATGGGAATAGGCATCATCAGTGATTATGAAGATCAGCCTCTTATTATAGGCTCTCATCTTGGCGATACTCCATTGTCACGGTGGGGGTAATAAAAAATGCCGAGGAGATCGCAAAGAAGGCCTTCAAAAAGAGCGGGGTTCATTTCTCTGAGATGACGGGAAACGAGATAAACCCAACTGAACTGGTCGCAACCCTTATTGACCAGGAGGACAGTTTTGAGGCTGGGAATCAAGAATGCTCAGGAACAGATCGAAGGTTCATGCTCAATTCTTTTGTTAACAAAAGAGGGTCTTTATGCTTCACGTGACAGGCTTGGACGTACACCTGTAATTATAGGCAAGAGTGATGACGGGTATGCTGTTACCATGGAAACCTGTGCGCTTCCCAATCTTGGCTTTAATGTTGAAAAGGAACTGGGGCCCGGTGAAACAGTTCTAATTACTGCTGAAGGGATTGAGCAGAAGACCGCGCCCGGAGAAAAAATGCAGATGTGTACCTTCCTGTGGATCTATTATGGATATCCGGCATCCAGTTATGAAGGGATTAATGTTGAAGCCTCCCGTTATAAATGCGGCGCAGCTCTGGCAGAAAATGATGATGTTGAGGTTGATATTGTTGCGGGGATTCCTGATTCAGGAACAGCCCATGCCATCGGATATGCTGCCAAGGCAAATGTCCGGTACAGCCGGCCCTTTGTAAAGTATACCCCCACCTGGCCCAGGAGTTTTATGCCCCAGCAGCAGAATATCAGGGACCTGGTTGCCAAGATGAAACTGATCCCGATTAAAGAACTAACCCGGGGGAAGAGAATCCTGTTCTGTGATGACTCAATTGTCCGCGGGACACAGCTCAGGGATACCCTGGGACGTGTTTATGATTACGGTGCGAAAGAAATACATATGAGACCGGCATGTCCTACCCTGATCTATGGATGTAAGTTTCTTAATTTTTCCCGTTCACGTTCTGAGATGGATCTGGCTGGTCGAAAAGCCATACAGGAACTCGAAGGTGATAATGTTGCAAACATTGAAGAATACGCGGATCCTGATTCTGATAAATGCCAGGCCATGGTCAAAAAGATTGGTGATAAGATGGGAGTTACATCCCTTAAGTTTCAGAGACTTGATGACATGATCCGTGCAATCGGCATGCCGAAAGAAAAATTATGTACCTACTGCTGGTCAGGTAAAAGTCTGTAAAGTAATCAAAGCTGTATTAATAAATTTCGGGGGGGTAAATGAAAGTAAAGAAAATTGGTTTTGATAATGATCTCTATCTGAAAGAACAATCCGCAGCGATCATTGAACGTGTGGAAAAGTTCAATAATAAACTTTATCTTGAGTTTGGCGGTAAGCTCTTATTTGATATGCATGCGTCAAGGGTGCTTCCCGGGTTTGATCCAAATGTCAAGATGCGGCTTCTGCAGAAGCTGAAAGCGGATGCGGATATCATACTTTGTATTTTTGCCGGGGATATTGAAAGAAAAAAAGTCAGGGCTGATTTCGGGATTACCTATGATTCTGATGCGTTAAAGCTGATTGATGATGTTAAAAAATACGGCATAGATATAACGGCAGTTGTCATCACCCGGTTTAATGATCAGCCTGCAGCCAAAGCGTTTAAGAACAAACTTGAGCATAGAGGGATAAAAGTCTATACCCACCGATTTACCAAGGGCTACCCCACAGACGTGGATCAGATTGTTAGTAATGAAGGATACGGGGCAAATGAATATATTGAAACCACAAAGAAGCTGGTGGTTGTTACCGGCCCCGGTCCTGGAAGCGGTAAACTTGCCACCTGCCTTTCCCAGCTGTATCATGAGCACATCAGAAAAGTTGATGCCGGTTATTCCAAGTTTGAGACTTTTCCGGTGTGGAACATTCCGCTTAAACATCCTGTGAATATTGCCTATGAAGCTGCCACTGCGGATCTTCATGACTTTAACCAGATCGACCCGTTTCATCTTGAAACCTATAAAGAAACAACCATAAATTATAACCGCGATGTGGAAGTATTCCCGGTGGTTAAGCGGATTCTTGAAAGGATCACCGGTTCAAAATCAGTTTATCAGTCACCCACAGACATGGGGGTCAATAAGGTCGCTTTTGCCATAACAGATGATGATGCGGTTCAGGATGCGGCAAAGATGGAGGTTATTAGAAGATATTTGCGCTGTAACTGCGAATATGTCATGGGCTTTGTGGATAAAGAAGCTGTTCAGCGGGTTAATCTATTAATGAATGAACTTGGTATCTCTGTTTCTGACAGGAATGTGGTTGAAAAAGCAAATGAAGCCCTGGCAGATGCTGAGGAGGAACATAAGGGGAATGAGGGTATTTTCTGTGGTGCGGCAATTGAACTTGCGGACGGTACCCTGATTAAAGGAAATAATTCACCCCTTATGCATGCGGCGTCGAGTCTGGTGATTAACGCGATAAAGCATCTGGCAGACATCCCGGATAAGATACATCTTTTGCCGAACAATATTACAGAATCAATTGGAGAGTTTAAGACAAAAATTTTAAACTCCGGGAATATCAGTCTTGACCTGGAGGAGACCTTAATTGCGCTTTGTGTGGGAGCCATGTCAAATTCTGCTGCGCAGCTTGCCATTGAAAAGCTTCCTGAACTGAAGGGCTGTGAAATGCATTTGACCCATATTCCAACGCGCGGTGATGAAGAGGGTTTAAGAAGTCTTGGTATAAATGTGACCAGTGACGCGAATTTTCCAAGTAAAAATTTGTATATGAAATAGGTGGTTTTCGATTGGTAAGTAATCTGCCATAGATTTTGCTTGAACATGGAATGATAAATAAAAAAAGGGCCCGTTAACAAACGGGCCCTTTTAAGTTTAATTAAAGACTAGCCTTCGAGCTACTTTTAGTAGTATAAAAACTTTTCTAATTATTAAAAATTGTATATCAATATTTAAATAAATTATTGGCTAAAGAGTTACACTAACATTTACCAGATAGATCAGTACAACAAATATAAATGCAGCTGTTGTCAGATTTCTAAGATTAGATGTTTTAGCATTGTTTATTATTAAGTCTCTTGTCCCATTTTTCATAGTAATTCTCCCTTCCATAATAAAGGTGAAGCCTTCACCTGTGACCAGTTCAGAATGTTTCCAGGCTTAAGTGTAAAATTGAAATTATCAGCCAAACGGCTGCTATGAAGGTCTACCTTCCTGCCGGCTCATTTGTTTAACTTTCGGTTTTGAACGAAAGTTTGATCTGTTTTTTGAGCCTGTTCGCGCATTATTTTTTCTCCTATTGCAACGGACTTGCTGTGCTTGCGGTTCATCAGAAGAAGATCTGCTAGTAAATTCTTTTAAGACGCAGTGTTTTAAACGGTCTCCAAGTATCCTCTGAATTGAGCTTGCCGGCCCCTTATCGCTTCCGGTTACAAAAGTAAAGGCATCTCCAGTTTCACTGGCGCGGCCTGTTCGGCCGATTCTATGTGTATAAGCATCCACGGTATCCGGAATATCATAATTGATCACATGTGAAACTCCATTAACATCGATCCCGCGGGCAGCAACATCAGTAGCCACCAGGATTTTATACCTTCCCCGGCCAAAACCTTCCAATGCCTTGCGTCGGTTGTTTTGAGTCAAATTTCCATGAAGGGCTGTGGCTTCATATCCTGACTTTTCAAGATGCTGCGCAACACGTTTGGCACGTACTTTAGTCCGGGTGAAAACCAGAACCGGACCGATATCATGATTTTCGAGAATGTTTCTTAACAGATCATTTTTGCGGTCTGTTCCTACCGGATAAAATGAATGGCCCACCGAAGACACAGGTGCTATGTGGCCGATCTTAACCGTAATGGGATTATTAAGTACTTTGTCAGCTAGTACCCTTATATCCTTTGGCATGGTTGCGGAAAACATCAGGGTCTGCCTCTTTAAAGGCAGCTTTGCGATTATCTTTTTAATGTCCGGCAAAAATCCCATGTCAAACATATGGTCAGCTTCATCCAGAACCAGGACATCAACCTGTGATACATTAATGGTTCCCCGGTTTATATGGTCCAGAAGTCGTCCGGGACAGGCTGTGATGATATTTACGCCCCTTTTAAGTGATGTTATCTGTGAGCGTATATTTACGCCGCCATATATGCTTAGTCCTTTCAGCCCGGTTCTTTGTCCAAGTTGTGCTATTACTTTGTTTGTCTGTTCTGTCAGTTCCCGGGTCGGTGCTATGATCAGGGCACGGATATTTCTTTTAGGTTCCTGGATCAGGCGCTGAAGAATCGGCAGTACAAATGCAGCGGTTTTTCCGGTACCGGTCTGGGCAAGGCCCATGACATCTTTACCGTCCATTATAGGCGGTATTGATTGTGCCTGTATCGGCGTGGGTTCGGTATATCCCTGTGCCTCAACATTGGCAAGTATTTTATTGTGTAAATTAAACTTATTAAAACTCATTATTTTTATTCTTTCTTACATTGTTACTCTTTGTTTTTGTTATTATTTTTGTCAATTAATCTTAGTGATTCTATGAATTCATCTACTGCTTTTCACCTAACTCTCTATTTTTATTTGCTTTTTTGTCTTGAGTTGATTTAATAAGAAAAGCCCATGAGATCTTATAATTAATCCCATGGGCTTTTTATTTAAAACTTGTTGGATTTAAAATAGTCTTTACTGCAACTGAAGTGTTTCTTCAGAATTGTAAACAATACACTATAGGTATCTATATGTCAACCAATAATGTTTTTGTTTGGCTTGAAGAGATTCTAGAGATATTTTAATTTACCCTTTTTCTCGAGCTCATCAACAACTTTCCGTACATCCTGCACTTTGTCTTTACTGCAGATTAAAAGAGCATCATCTGTTTCAACTACATATACATCCTTTATGCCCACAATGGCTGTCAGCTTGTTTTTGTTGTATACCAGTGAATCACTGGAATCAACTGAGATAATATCACCTATAAGTACATTGTTGTCTTTGTCTTTTTCTGAAATATCATGAATTGATGTCCAGCTCCCAATATCATTCCAACCAAAGTCTCCTTTAATCGTTAAAACAGAATTAGCCTTTTCAAGAACACCGTAATCAATTGATATGGATTCAATTTTCTCATATGCCTGTTTTAAAAATATATCAAAATCAGGCTTATCAAAACAATCTGAGATATTCATGATTTCTTTATATGTTTCAGGAAGAAAGCGCTCAATATTCTTAAGGATGGTTTCAACTTTCCAGACAAACATGCCGCTGTTCCATAAGTAATTACCTTTTGCGAGGTAATCCCTGGCTTTATTAATATCAGGTTTTTCATGGTAACTGATGACGCTGTATGCGTGATTAGAAGTAGACATGCTTTCTTCATCAAACTCAATATAGCCGTAACCGGTTTCAGGTCTGTCAGGAGTTATACCTATTGTTACAAGGGCACTGCTTTCTAAAGCAACTTGACCGGCCCTTGAAATACAATCACAAAAACCCTTATTGTCACCCATATAATGATCAGCCGGAAGCACAGCCATAACCGCATCAGGATCATTTTTTGTGATTTTTGCGGCAGCCAGACAAATGCAGGGTGCCGTGTTTCTGCCAAAGGGTTCAGCAATTATATTACGGTCATTAATATCAGGAAGCTGTTTTTTAAGGGTTTCTACCTGTTCTATGTTTGTCACAATATGGATATTTTCTTTATTCACCACCGGCAGTATTCTTTCGACAGTCTGCTGTATCATTGTTTTTTCACCAATGATATCAAGCAGCTGCTTCGGTGAGGTAGACCTGCTTCTGGGCCAGAACCGTGTGCCACGGCCGCCTGCCATTATGATTGCGTGCACTTTATCTCCTTTATAAGATAGTTAAAATCTAATTATAGTTGTGCGTAAACGGGTATTCAATACTTAATCAAAAATATGTTATTTTAACTGTTTTCGGTCCTCAGCTATTTTTATAGGGAGAGGCATCTGATAACGGGTCCGGTCCCAGTCTTGATAACATTTTCTGCATCTCGCCTTAACTTTTGTTTTCTCTTTGCAGGCAGAGACCGGTATATATTTATCCTGCTTATCACACCAGCGATAGCTTGGGTCAGGATCTATTTTAGATTTCTTATTTCTCGCCACAATATCCTACTTTTTTTTAAAAAGAGCATCAAGCGGGTTTTCACGTTTATTTGCTGTAACAGGACTATTACTTACCTTTGAATCTGAATCAATAAAATTAAAATATACACAGAAATTAGCCCTGTCTTTTTCAACACACCTGTCAGCCTGAGACTCTCTGCAGGCATTATAAACTGCGGCGTCATAGAAACTGCAGTTCATACAGCATCTCAGGTCGGAATTACAGTGCGGACAGGTATCAGTCCTTACAACTTTTCTTTCCACAGTTACTTCTTTTTTACAGTGATTACATATATTCATTTTGCCTCAAACTATTTGGCTGTTTAAAATTTTCTGTTCAACTGTTTTAGACTGACAGGTGAGCTCTTCTCTTGCCATATTAAAAAAACTGTCCGTATCCGTTCTAGCATTATTTGCTTTGCTTCCTTTTGCAAGCACATAAAACTTGATTTTAGGCTCAGTACCTGATGGCCTGACAATAACCTTTGATCCGTCAAAAAGCACAAAAATTATCATGTTTGCTTCTGGCAGTTTAGCCGCTTTATTAATTACTTTATAATCACCATGCCAGAAAAGTGGAAGTTTAACTCCATTTACTTCAGTATAGCCGGTATGTTTTTCAGGTGCACGGGGTTCGGAATCGTCATATAAAATATTTCCATTAATGTCTTTTGCATACCGGGTCCCGGATGAGTCGACTGGTTTATAATCAATTACTGCAAGAACATTTTTATTGGCAATTTTTTGAAATGGATTTTTACGTAAATCACTCATTATTTTATTTATAATGTCATTTCCTGCTGCACCTGTAAAATTGAGAGATATTGTCTCTTCTCTTGCATATCCATATTCTTTATAAATCTGTTCAAGACGTTGCGTTAGAGTAAGCCCATTCTTTTTGTAAAAACCGGCCATTTCAGTAAACATCGCTGTAACAGTAATGGCATCTTTATCCTTCACATAATCGCCAACAAGTGATCCGTAAGACTCTTCACCTCCAAAAAGAAAACAGAGCCCAAATTGTTGTAAAACATTTATCCTCTCTTCTCTTGAAAGACTGACATAGGTTTTATTCCGGTAATTTTCGTCTTTTTCTTTTGCACAGGTATAAGCTTTATTTGCATAAAGATAAAGTTTTTCACCCAGGTATTTAAAACCAACATGA
>PVMK01117982.1_pt1 | contig 17419 bp, 16 predicted proteins | sample 1853481 | NCBI WGS metagenome assembly PVMK01 (sample SAMN08533507, study PRJNA380276) | Marine sediment metagenome, whole genome shotgun sequencing project.
CGCCCCAGTCATCCAGTTGTAAACGGATTTGAATCGCAACCGGCGGCGCCAGCTCCACGCCCGGGTTGCTGGTATCGACCACCCAGCTCTGCGCCCAGTTGCGGGTGTCCAGCTTGATGCCGTCACCCACTGTCTCTACACTCGCCAGGGAATCGAGAAAAGCCAGTTCCATATACTCCACACCTTCCAGTAGCTTGACACTGTTCGCAGACGTATCGCCCGCCCTGTCCAGTACCGGGTAGGAATCGCGCCACAGGGCATTATCTTCAAATCGATAATTGACCCGCTGTAAGTTGCTGCGCAGGTGCTCATTGGGGTTGTGCCAACCCGCGCGGGTAAAGCTCAAGGCAAAGCGCGCCGCGGGGCCGCCGGTCATCGCGGGCTCGGACTCCCCGAACTCGTCCCGAATCGGCCGCATGACAAATTGGCGCACATCCCGTGAGATGATCATCCAGGCCCGGTTAACCTCGTACGTTCGATCGGATACCTGCCTGGTACTCTCCACCCCGGTCAATACGGTGGAGAGACTGGTATAGGCAATGGTGGAGACGAAGGCGGTAATCGCCATGGCGATCAATACCTCTATCAGCGTGAACCCGCCTGTTGGCCTCGCAGCCTGTTGAAAAAGCCCGCTAGTTACCCGCATCGTCCGCCTCGGTTTCGGGTTCCGGTTCCGGTTCCGGTTCCGGTTCAGACTCCAGATCGGCGGACATAAAGGCCACCAGGGTGTACAGCGGTTGCTCCCGTTGCTCCTCGCTGTCAGCCACGGCAATTTCAACGCGATAAAAGTTGGCGACCTCGGTGGGCTGGCTGTCCAGCCACCAGTGCCACTGCCGGTCTGCCATTTGCGCCACGCCGCTGTCCTTGCCCCTGATCAGGCTCCGGGTTGCATCGCTGATGATACGTACTTCCGACAACTTGTTAGCCGCCACCATGTGGGCCAGGGACTTGTCGCGCAGGTAACCGGTGCTGTCCACCTGTTGGTAAAGAGATATCATCAACGCCGGCAGGGCGATGGCCACCACCGCCCGTTCCACCATGACTTCCACCAGCGTGAAACCCCTGACACGGCACATCAGAGCGCTTCCTCCTCGGCTTCACCGCGGCGCAGCAGTTCGAAACGACCCAACAAATCCCACTCCACGCGCCACAGCAGTTCGCTGTTGTCGCGCCGGCGCACCTCTATGGCTCCCGGCGTGGTCTCACCACTGGCATACAGTACCACCTGGGGCGGGGCCTCTACTTCACCACCACCGATGGCCAGCTCAGCCACTGGAATATTTTCCAGTTCCAGATGCAGCTCTATATCCGGGGGCATTTGCTGCTCGGCGAAGACATCCTTACCACTGGTGGGCAAGCGCCATCCTTCAGGCCGGCGCTCCCGCCAGCTATAGGTGTAAAGCACCTCGCCGTCCACATCCTGGCGCTGCAACAACAGACCGTAGTCCAGCCCCAGCATCTGCGCTTCATCCAGTGCATAGGCGGCCACATCCGCCAGGTTGCGCACCTTGGCCTCCAGCCGGATATCCCCGGAGCCGGAGCCCACGTTGAGGGTCACCAGCGAGGTGATAAGCACCACCACGAACAGGGTAACCAGCAGCTCCAGCAGGCTGAAGCCCCGCTGGTCAGGCCCTGCGGCAACGGCCCGGTACATCACTTATCAGTCCTCGGTTTTCCAATTGCCAATATCCGTGTTCTGCCCCTCGCCACCGGACAAACCGTCGGCGCCCAGCGAGTAGATATCCACATCCCGGTTGTCGCCGGGGCTGAGAAACAGATAAGGCTGCCCCCAGGGGTCTATGGGCAATTCCGAGAGATAGCCGCCCGCCTTGAAATTGCGCGGTTCCGGGTCCAGCGTGCTGCGCTCCACCAGAGCTTCCAGACCCTGCTCTGTGGTGGGGTAAACATAATTGTCCAGGCGGTAGATCTTCAGGGCGGTTTCAATCGCCTTGAAATCCGCATGGACTTTTTGTACCCGCGCTTCGTCCGCGCGATTCAGGACAGTGGGGGCTACAACACTGATCAGCAGTCCCATAATTACCAGCACTACCAGAATTTCCACCAGGGAGAATCCGCGCTGTGCTGCCTGGGTTGTGAGCGTCGCCCGGGTTTTGAGTGTAGCTTGCGTCTTGATTGTGGCTTTCATCGGTCATTTCACCATAGTATTTAAATCGAATATCGGCAGCAGAATGGCGAGCACAATGGTCAACACCATGCCGCCCATAAACACTACCATCAGGGGTTCAAACAAGCTCATCATGGTACCCAGAGTCATCTCCAACTCCCGCTCCTGGTTGGTCGCGGAGCGCTCCAGCATGGTTTCAAGTTCGCCGCTGGCTTCGCCACTGGCGACCATGTGCACCATCATGGGAGGGAAACGGCCGCTTTGTTCCAGGGCCCGGTGCAGGCTGCTGCCCTCCTGTACATTCTCGGCCACCACCTGACTGTCTTCACGCAATACCAGGTTGGTCAGGACCTGCCCGGCGATACGCAAAGCATCCAGCAACGGCACGCCACTGGCCATCAGAATACTCAGGGTAGAGGCGAATCGCGCCGTATCCAGGGCGATCAACAGGCGCGATATGCCCGGCGTGCGCAGCAGCAGGCCGTGCCAGCGTTTCTTGCGGCTTGAATTGCGCAATAACTGGCGGAGAGCAAACGCCAGCAGGATCAGCCCCACGAATAACCAGATACCGTAGGTACGGAAAAAATCACTGCTGGCAATCAGCCCGCGGGTGAGCAGCGGCAACTCCCGCTTTGAATGGGCAAAGATGCCTACCAGCTCCGGCACCACGAACACCATCAGCGCCACCACTACCGCTATGGCCACCCCGATCAGAATAAATGGGTAGATCATCGCCATCTTGAGCTTCTGCCCGGTGTACTGGCGCTGCTCGGTATAGTCCGCAAGTTGCTCTAATACCGGCCCCAGGTGGCCGGCGTGTTCTCCGGCATTCACCATCGCGCGATACATTTCGTTGAACACCAGGGGAAACTCACCCATGGCATAAGCCAGCGTGTGTCCCTCCGACACCCGCGAACGCACTTGCAGCAACATGCCCTTAATGCGCGCACTGCGGCTCTGCTGCGCGGCCGCTTGCAAGGCCTCATCCAGAGGGAGGTTGGATAATACCAGTGTGGACAGTTGCCGCGTCAGCAGTGCCAGGTCCCCGGCGCTGATGCGCGACTGCAAAAAAGAGAATCGCGACGTGGATTTGCCGCCTGCAGTCTGCTTGTTGGCTACACCCACGTCCACCGGGCGCAGGCTCTGGCCCCGCAGCTGGATGCGAACCTGCCGTTCGGAGTCAGCCTCCAGCACTCCCCGAACGAGTTTGCCCTCGCTGTTCAGTGCCCGGTATCGATACGCCGTCATAGCTCGTCAATCCCCGTGATCAGGAGACCGAGGTCACCCGCAGAACTTCCGCAATACTGGTGTCACCGGCCAATATCCGGCGCCGGCCATCTGCCTCCATACCGGGGTAATGCTGCCGCGCATGGCGCAACATGTCCTGCTCGTTCGCGCCTTCATAAATCATCAGGCGCAGGCCCTCGTCAACTTCTATAAGTTCGTAAAGGCCGGTACGACCTCGGTATCCCGTGTAATTACACTGTTTGCACCCCTGCGCCTTGAATACGGTAAACCCGGTGTCAGACAGATCGATTTGTAAGAGTTCACGCTCTGGCGGGCTGAGCTCAACAGCCTCCTTGCATTCTTTGCACAACAGGCGCACCAGTCGCTGGGATATCACCGCCAGCAGGCTGGATGAAATCAGGAAGGGTTCGACGCCCATGTCCTTCAGGCGCATAACCGCGCCGATCGCCGTATTGGTATGCAGCGTGGACAATACCAGGTGTCCGGTCAGGGAAGCCTGTACTGCGATCTCGCCGGTTTCCAGATCCCGGATCTCGCCCACCATCACTACATCCGGGTCCTGCCGGAGAATCGCTCGCAGCCCGCGGGCGAAGGTCATGTCGACCTTGGTGTTGACCTGGGTCTGGCCCACCCCCGGCAGCATGTACTCGATAGGATCTTCGATGGTAAGAATATTGCGTGAAGTCTCATTGATATGCGACAGGCCGGCATACAGCGTCGTGGTCTTGCCCGAGCCGGTCGGCCCGGTGACCAGAATAATACCGTGGGGACTGTGCAGAAACTTTTTGTAAGCCGTCAGCACCTGTTCATTCATGGCCAACTGGGACAACTGCAATTGACCCGCCGCCGTGTCCAGCAAGCGCAACACCACGCGCTCACCATAGGCGGAGGGAATAGTGGACATGCGAATATCGACCGCGTGACCGGCGATCTTCACCGAAATCCTGCCGTCCTGCGGCACCCGCTTTTCAGCGATATCCAGCTTGGCCATCACCTTTAAGCGGGACACCAGCAGGGGCGCCAGCATCCGCTTGGGCGACAGCACCTCCGCCAGCACACCGTCTACGCGATAACGAATACTGAGGCGATCCTCGAAAGTTTCAATATGAATATCCGAGGCCTTCTCCCGCACGGCCTGGGACAGGATGGCATTGATCAGGCGAATAATGGGCGCGTCATCCTCCGCGTCCATCAGGTCCCCCGACTCGGGAATTTCATCCGCCAGGCGACTGAGGTCCACATCGGCGCCGATGTCCTCCGCCATCTGCACCGCCTCGTTGTTATCCCGCTGGTAGGCCATGGTCAGGCGCCGCTGGAACTCACTGTCGGACACAGCCTGCAAACGGAAGGGTCCACCCAGGCAACGACGCAACTCAGTCAGCACCGCCATACCCGGTCGCCCCTGGTGCACGATCACCGCCTCGTTACTGGGCCTCATCCAGCAACACACCGTTTTGCTTGGGCATAGGTAAACGGCAGGCTGCGCCGCCCGGCAGAGGCAGCCACCGGCTATATCCTGGGGCTCGATGTCGGTAAGAGCTGTCAATTGCCCTCCGTCTGGGCGGTATCCGCACGGCTATCAGTCGCGTCTTTGGCCGCGGTTTCGGCCTCCTTGATGGTATCCAGTTGCTGTATCTGCGCTTCCCATTCCGGCAGTAGCGGCAGGTTGTCATCGTCCAGGAACATCAGGCCGCGCTCCCGGAGCAAGACCTGCTGATCTCGAATATAGCGGTATTTATCCGCAGTGGCACCAGCGAGCTGTTCATCGTCCCGGATGATGGTGGCTCGGATGAAGATCAGCAAATTGTTCTTGGTAACTTTTACCGCGTCGGTACGGAACAGCCTGCCCAGGAAGGGTATATCCCCAAGTATAGGCACTTTCTGGCTGGCGTCCTGCACATCCTCCTTGATCAAGCCACCGAGAACTACCACGCGACCGTCTTGCGCCAATATCTTGGTTTGAATTTTACGTTCATTGGTGATCAGGTCCGATGCCACCACAGACAGGCCGCTGAGGCTGGAGACTTCCTGCGAGATATCCAGCACCACCGAGTCACCCTCATTGATATGGGGGGTTACGGTCAGGGTAATCCCCACATTCTCGCGCTCGATAGTCTGGAAGGGATTCTGCGCGCCGTCCCCGCCGGCACCGGTATTGGTGAAAGAACCGGTGACAAAGGGCACGTTCTGGCCCACGGTGATGTAGGCCTCCTGGTTGTCCAGGGTCAGCAGGCTGGGTGTGGACAGGATGTTGGCATTGTTCTGCTCCTTGAGTGCATTGAGGATAACGGTCATGGAAAAATCGTCGTCTATCGTTCCCCACCCCAGAGACAGGCCCGGCGTCCCGGCAAGAGCGCCGGCCAGCTCCCCCAAATCGACGCCGTCATCAATCGATGAGTCGCCGTCCCTGGGCGGTAGCACGGCCGCGGCGATGTTGCGCGCCCGGGCATCGCCCGCATTGATGTTGCTGCCATAGAATCCATCGTTTTCCGCAAACAACCACTGCAGACCCAGATCCTGGCCATCGGTCAGTTCCATCTCCACGATAATGGCTTCCACCAGCACCTGGGCCCGGCGGATATCCAGCCGGTGGATAACCGCTTCCAGAGCCGCCATCTCGTCGGTATCGGCGGTGATAATGAGGGCATTGGTACCCTCATCCGCCTCGATGGTGGAGGTATTACCACGGGCGCGCGGTTGTTTTTTGCCATCGCCCGCATCCAGTTGACTGATATTCTGCATGACCCGGGTCAATACCTCGGCGAGTTCCGTGGCCTGCGCGTACTGCAGGTAGATCACCTTGACGTTGCCGCTTTGCTCCAGGGGCGTATCCAGGTGATCGATCAGCTTGCGGATACGCGTCCGCTCCAACTCATCGCCACTGACCAGCACGCTGTTGGTGCGCGAATCCGCCACCAGCAGCACCGCCGGTTCGGCACCGCCGCTCTGTTTGGCCGTGGACTTGCTGAGTTGGTCCAGCATGCGCACCACATCCTCCGCCACGGCGTAACGCAGTTTGAGGATATCCGTCTGCTGCACGGCGGACTTGTCCATGCGCTCGATAATATTCCGAATTCTGTCGATATTGGCCGACACATCAGAAATGATGATGGCGTTACTGGGCGCATAGGCCGCCATATGCGCCTGTTGCGGCACCAGGGGGCGCAACACCGGAATCAGCTTGGCTGCAGAGATATTCTCCAGCTTGATGACCTGGGTGACGTACTCATCACTGACTTTACCGCTGTCGCCATCACTCACACCGACCGGCGACGAGCGGGCATCCTTGCTCTGGATCACTCGCACGATCCCGCCAGAGTTCACCGCGGTATAGCCGTGTACTTCGAGTATGGACAGGAACAGTTCATACAACTCGGCGCGCGACACGGGCTTGGCCGACACCACCCTCACCTTGCCCTTGACCGCCGGATCCACCACGATGGTGGTGTTGGTAGCTTCCGCCACAAACTTGATCAGCTCCTGGATGTCCGTATCTTTCAGGTTGACCGTGTAATCCTGTGCCGACAATGGGGCACCTCCCAGCAGCAGCACCAGCAATGCGGCGAGTGTGGACTTGCGGCCAAACCAGGTTGAAACTTTCACTGACATGTCGTCCTTTTTATAATTTTCACTGTGCTGCGTCGTTATCCAGGCTCACACTGACGGTGAGCTTTTTATCCTTCCGCTCCAGCTCGAATACGGCCTCGCTGGCTGAACGCATGGCCTGGTAAAGACGCATGGTATTAGCCGGGTTGTTGAGTGCGATGCCGTTAATGCCTGTCACCAGATCGCCGGGTTTGAAGCCCAGTTGTTCAAATTGCCCGGGATTCTTGCCTGGATTGACCCGATAGCCCATCAATTCACCGGCCTCTCGCACGGCGCTGACACTGACGACTTCCGCCAGCGATTGTGGATTCTGGTACAGACGATCCCGGTAGCTCCGGGCCAGGGCCGTGGCGCCCGCATCCGCCCGCTTGTCAACACGCTCCGTAGCCCCCCGGCCGGGCATGTATTTGCGCTTTACAGCAGGTACGGATTGCGGTGACAGTTGAGCACCCAGGTCCGAGCCCTCAAACAAGACCAACAACTCATAGGTGCCACCGTTGTCCAGCACCACCTGAGCGGGCATCACCTTGGCCAGCGTCACCTGGCCCGACACAGGTAGCTTATCCCCCACCGCGTAAACTTCCTGTCGCGACTTGTATTCGATTATCGCATGCCCCAACCCAGCCTCGGTGGAGGCCACGATACCGCGTAATTTCAAATCCAGGCGAGTCCCGCGGGCTCCTTCTTCTATGCCCTCACTTTCCGTGTTTGCAGTTGCGACCTCCTCGATAACCGCCAACTCGGCCTCCGCCCCGGCCTCGCCGAACAAATGCCAGGCCCTCAGGCGATCGATATCTATCGTGTCGGTGCTGGCCTTGGCGCCGCGCGAAGGTACGGGATTCAGTACGACTAAATCAGCCGCTAAGGAAGAATCGGCGGCCGGCAGCAATGTCCAGACCAGGCTGGCCAGGGACAAAACCGCCCACAGTGCAAATAGAGTCAGCAGGATATGACGCATACCGCGGATACGATCCGGTTGGGCCATGCCGTGCAGCGCGCCCTTCAGAGCATGGCTTAGACGCCCCGAAACATTGCTGGAATTACTGAGCCACTCAGCTGGCAACGCTCACCCCCTGTTTACCCGACAGAAAGACCTCTGCACGGGACTTTTCATGCCTACGATTATAGGGGCATAGGTGAGAGTTAACACGCTGAAACTGCGGTATTGTGGCGGGAAAACTCAAGATAGTGTAAAGATTTGTTGAGATATGCTCGGAAATACGGAGGGCTCCGTGCCGCGGGGCCCTCCAGGGGGAATCAGGCATCCAGCGACTGGTAATAGTCTGACAGGATTTTAGCCACTTCCGGGCGGGAGAATTCCGGTGGTGGCGCAATGCCTTTACCCAGCATTTCACGCACAGCGGTACCCGACAGGAGCACGAAATCATCCATGCTGTGATCGGGCACATCGCGCATCATCACCACCTTGTTCAGTATTTTGCTGTACGCGGTGTGATCGGCCTTGAATACCTCCAGCTCCAGAGCCCCTTCAGGCACTTCCTCGTCAAATATGGTCTGGGCATCAAAACCGCCGTAGTAATCGCCTACGCCCGCGTGATCCCGGCCCACGATCAGGTGCGTACAGCCACAGTTCTGGCGGAAAACCGCGTGCAATACCGCCTCTCGCGGACCCGCGTACAACATATCAAAACCGTAACCGGTCACCATAACCGTGTTGGGCGGGAAGTAGACATCTACCATCTTGCGAATCGACGCATCGCGCACATCGGCGGGAATATCACCCGGCTTGAGCTTGCCCAGCAGCATATGAATCAGTACGCCATCGGCATTCAGCTGCTCCAGGGCCATGCGACACAGTTCCTCGTGGGCCCGGTGCATGGGGTTGCGGGTCTGGAAGGCGACAACTTTCTCCCAGCCATGCTCCTTGATCTCATTGCGAATCTCCACCGCCGTGCGGAAAGTATCGGGGAAATCAGCCTGAAAGTAGGAAAAGTTGAGCACCTGAATCGGCCCTGACACCAGGGTCCTGCCCTGGCTGGAGAAAGTGGCGACCCCGGGGTGGTTTTCGTCCAGGGTGCGAAAGATTTTCTCGCACATGAAAGTGATCTGCTCGTCAGTGACGGACTCCACCGCCGCCACGTCCATAATGGCCAATACCGGATTGCCTTCCACATTGGGGTCGCGCAGGGCAATGCGGCTGCCCGCCTCTATCGAAGATTCACTGGTCATATTGACCACTGGCACAGGGAAGAACAGTCCGTCCACAGTGCGCATGTTTTCCGCTACGCTCAATGCGTCCGCCAGGTTCATATAACCGGTCAGGGGGTTGAAATAACCGCCGCCGAGCATCACGGCATTGGCCGCCGCGGCTGAACTAAGCATCATGGAAGGCAGGGTTTCCGCTTCCGCCAGCAGTGCGTGGCGCTGCTCGGTGTTGTAGACAAAAAGCGGGTTGAGTTCGTCGGAACCGTGGGGTTTGATCATCGCTGTCTCCTGATTATTGTGTGATGATGCCGCGCTCACGCAGCACACTGAGAATTTCGTTGACTTCTTCTTCCAGGCTCTGTTTATCGGAGTGCAGGTGAATCTCCGGCTTGAATGGCGCCTCGTAGGGGTCGTCAATACCCGTGAAATTCTTGATCTCCCCGGCCCGGGCTTTCTTGTAAAGACCCTTGGGATCGCGGGCCTCCGCAGCCTCCAGGGAGCAGTCCACATAGACCTCGATGAAATCCATCCCAGCCTCTTCATGCAGGGCCCGCACCTGGTCCCGGTCGGCCTTGTAGGGGCTGATAAAACTGCTCAGGGCGATAACACCGCTGTCGACAAACAGCTTGGACACCTCGCCGATACGGCGGATGTTCTCGGTGCGATCCTCGGCGGAAAAACCCAGGTTCTTGTTAATGCCCATGCGCACGTTATCGCCGTCCAGTCGATAGGACAACACACCCATCTCGATGAGCATTCCTTCCAGCTCTACCGCCACGGTGCTCTTGCCACTGCCGGATAAACCCGTGAACCAGAGGGTCGCGCCCTTGTGGCCCAATATTTTGCCGCGGTGTTCGCGGGTGATGTCGCCCTCGTGCCAGTGCACGTTGGTTGCTTTTTGTTCAGCCATGCTTGCTACCTCTCCAGTTTGGGGAATGTGGGGACTCCAGGGAATTGCGGTGGCGATTGTACCACCTTCGCGCCGGGAAATACTTTGGATACAAAATTCAGATGGTGCCGGTGGCAGCATGGACTAGACATAAAAATCAACCAGGGACAGCAGCAACATGACGCCAACCAGCGGTATTAACCAACGGCGTAGCTGCTGCATACGCCGCGGATCTGCAGGGCTGGCGAAGCGCTCGCCCAGTACCACCATCAGCGCCACTCCGCCAAAAATAAACAACAGGATCAGCAGCACATTATTCATTATCAGCACCCTCTACCCTGGCATCACAGTTGCGCACAATCGCCGAGAGATTACGCTGCTTGTTTACAAAGTCGGTAACCACGGAGAGATCGGGCTGGCGCCGGCTCAATACCTGGTGCAAAAGGCCGATGCGTTCAGGCGTCACGGCAGGGCGTGAATCAGCAGATTACCCGGTAGACATCGGCGACCTGTTCGACCCGATCCACCGTGCAATCGAGATCTTTGAGCTAACCGTCTTGCAGGCTGTAGACCCATCCATGCACAGCCAGCTTCTGACCCCGCGCCCAGGCATTCTGGGCGATTGTCGTTTGACAGACATGGGATACCTGGGTCATCACATTGAGCTCGCACAATAAATCCATGCGCGCCTCGTCACCGTCTATCGCCTCAATGCGCGCCCGGTGCCGGTGCTGTACATCCTTGATGTTGCGCAGCCAGTTGTCGATCAGGCCGTTGTCCGTATCCTCATAGGCCGCGCGAATACCACCACAACCGTAGTGGCCCACCACGATAATGTGCTTCACCTGCAGTATTTCCACCGCATACTGCAGCACAGTGAGACAGTTGAAGTCCGTATGAACCACAATATTGGCAACATTGCGGTGTACAAAAATCTCGCCCGGTAACAAACCGACTATCTGGTTAGCCGGCACGCGGCTGTCGGAGCAGCCTATCCACAAGTACTCGGGGTTTTGCTGGTCGGCCAGCTTCTGGAAAAAATTCGGGTCACTGGTGTGAACGCTAGCGGCCCACGCGCGGTTTTTTTCGAACAACTCATCGAGCTTACTCACTGTGCACCCTCAAAGAAGCAGCGTACTGAGACGAGACAGTGCCACCCGGTTGCCACCCTTGGACTGGGCGGTCTCGAGCGCTTTGCCGGCCACAGTTTCCATCTGCCTGGCCAACTGCGGCATATCCACAGCGGGGTAATTTTTCGGCTCCCATGAGACCAGGCCGATACTGATACAAACCTGCAGCACCGCCCCGCGCCCGTCATCCATGGCGAAATCCTCAATATCCTCACGCATGCGCTCGGCGATATCCCGCCCCAGCATTTCGCCACTCCCTGGAATAAGCACAGCAAACTTCGGTCTGGACAAACGCGCCATCATGTCCGTCGCCCGCAGGTCGGAGGAGATTCTCTCCGCCACCTTTTTCACCACAAATTCACCCCGGCGCTTACCGTATTGGTCGTAAAGGTCATCGTATTCATCGATTTCCATCAGCAATACGGTAACGGGCTGATCCGCACGCCTGGCGCGGGATATTTCCCTGGCGATATCCTTCTGGAAGCCTCGCAGGTTGCTGATTTGGGTCAGCGGATCAAGCATTGTCAACTGAGAGATTTGCTGCCGGTTGACGGCGGCCTTAAAGCAGGATGAGATAATGGTCGCCAGATGGGCCAGCAGATGCTCCTCCATCTCACCCAGGACCAGGGAGTCATCCTGCAGCCCCAGGTGCAAGCTGCCAATCATACGCCCGGCATCCGTCAACGGCAGGAGCAGGGCATAATCGATGCCGTGCTCGGTTTTGAGTACCTCGAACATACGCGAGTCGGTGGCATCGATCAGCACGATATCAGGCTCCAGGTCGTACAGTTCCTGCATGGGAAAAGCGTCCAGATGCAACTGCAATTGGTGTCCATAGCGTTGCCCGCCCACGATCAAATTCGCCAGAACACCTTCCGGGTCGTACAACCACAACTCAGAGACCCGAAAGGAAAAGTGCCGGGGCATGCTGACCAGAAGCACCTCAAGCAGGGCCTGCAAGTCAGGGGCATCGAGCAACATGTGTTCCAATTGTTGGGTCTGCAGGTATAAATAACGATTAACAGTGACAGATTCAGTCATGCGACGCTCACGCAACTCCGCCCGCGACTCCACAGGAGGAGCGCCCTGAATTTCCTCGTTTTGCGACCCGGTCAGGTCGAATCCTGTCCGCTCGTTGTCATCTGTCATGCAATTTACCCACGCCACCCTGAGCCACGACACCCAGTCTGTTCTTATTGGATAGTCAGTGTAAGCGCCCTATACTTGCGATGCAAACCTGAGTAGGTCTAGTGCTCCAACCACCTGATAAGTTAGGATCAGCAAGCCCCTTATGACGGCCACACTGACACTGCCGCGCAACATCCAACTGAAGCTGGAGCAGACACTCACACAGTGGCCCCAATGGCGCTGTGAGCCGCCCCTGGTGAGCCCTCCCGAGGTGATCAATCTGCTGGTATCGGGCGTCAGTAATTTCAGTGTGCTGGTGCGATCAGGGCAGCGTTTTGTGGTGCGTATCGACGGCATCAACCCCGCTGCCAACGGTCTCAATCGACAATCTGAATGGCGTGCCCTGTACTCTGCTCACAGCGCAAGCCGGGCGCCACGGCCGTGTTATTTCAACCCGGCATTGGGCAGCCTGGTCTGCGACTACCTGTCTCCCGATGAAGAGCAGGGGCTTTGTATCGGGGAGCTTGCCGCCCTGTTGCGCGACATTCACCAGTTGCCGGCCCGGCACAGCCGGCTGGACCTGGCGGAGCGTATCCTGCGCTATGAAAAGCAGCTGGAGCATCGGGGCCAGGCATTGACCGCGCCCATGGCACAGTGCCGCGAGCCGGTGCTGCGCATGCTGGATGACATCAACCGACGACCACAGCCTGCGGTTTTGTGCCACAACGACCTGCTGCAGGCCAACAGGATTTACAGCGGGGGGAGGCTGTGGGCCATCGACTGGGAATACTGCGCGATGGGCAGCCCCTGGTATGACCTCGCTGTAGTGATTACTGGCGATTTACTGGGCGCAGCACAAGCGGACGAATTGCTGGAGGCCTATCTGGGCAGGACAGCCACCAGCGCGGAGCGACTGGAATTGCAGCAGCACAGCTGCGTCTACCGTTATCTTGAACTGTTATGGTACCTGGCCCAGCAGCGCACCGCCCCGGAGCCGGCCCTGTTGGAGCAAAAAATGGCGGCGCTGGAAAAAGCCCTGCAGTTCCAGGGAACCTCCGATTAAGCCGGTTTTCGTCATCCCGGAACGCCGGACCGCCGCGAAGGCGGGAATGACCTTAACCAGAATGGCACTTATTTAATGACTCAAAGCCCAATCTCTCTACGAGTCATTCCCGCGCAGGCGGCGGTCCGACGTCTCGGAATCCAGCGGGTTGTAAACTACCTGGATCCCCGCCTGCGCGGGGATGACGAGCTTAAGTAAGTGCCATTCACCTTAACCAGAGGTTCCCTAATCCCTAAAATTAGTGAACTGCAGCGGCGCTCCGATTTCCGCCTCGCGCAATAGCGCCATCACCTGCTGCAGGTCGTCGCGCTTCTTGCCGGTGACCCGCACCTGCTCGGCCTGGATTTGCGCCTGGACTTTCATCTTGGCGTCTTTGATCTTTTTAACGATGGCCTTGCTCTGGGTGCTGTCCAGGCCATGGCGCAACACCACCGTCACTTTTACCAGTTTACCGGTGGTTTCCGGTTCTCCGCACTCCATGGCGGCGGGGTCTATGTCACACTTGATCAGCGCGGTGCGCAGCATATCTTCCATTTGCGTCACCTGGAACTCCGCCTCCGCGGTGAGCACCACGGTGCGTTCTTCTCGCGCAAAAGACGCCTCAATACCCTTGAAATCGAAGCGATTGGCCACGATTCTTCCCGCCTGGTCGACCGCATTGGTCAACTGGTGCAGATCAACTTCCGAAACAACATCAAATGATGGCATAGTGCGCAACCTTATTAACAAAAAAACAGGTGGTATATAGTAATGGCCCACGGCCAGTTTACAATCCCGCAGCGGGAGTTTATGCACTGATGGCAGCGCACTGGCATGTGCTTGGCGCCGGGGCCATCGGTTGTCTGTTTGCCACGGCACTGCAGCGCAGTGGCTGCTCCACGACACTCTTATTGCGCGAGCGCGGCGCAAAAAGCTCCCGTTCCGTTTTGGTGCAGCGCAAGGGCGCTATCACGGAAGTACAAATGCCCGTGTCCGCCACCAGCGAAAGCGGGCCTATCACGCACCTGCTGGTGACAACCAAGGCCTATGATGTGAGCAGCGCTGTCGGGGCTGTCGCCCACCGCCTCAACAACGGCACCAGGCTGTTGCTAATGGTCAACGGCATGGGCCTGGCCGAGGGGTTGCGCGAGGATTTCCCCAGCCTGGATATCTACTGTGGCACCACCACCGAGGGCGCCTACTGCATCGCACCACTGCATATACGCCACGCCGGCACCGGGCTGACTCGCATCGGCAAACCGGGGCAAACCCGGCCCGCCCCATGGTTCGAGCAGTGGTCCCGCGCCATGGGCTCCTGCGTCTGGGATGCGGATATCGACGAGGCACTGTGGCTGAAGCTGGCCATCAATTGCGCCATCAATCCGCTGACCGCCGTACACGGCTGCCTCAATGGTGAGCTGGCACGACGCCCGGCACTGGCGATGGAGGTACGCCGGCTCTGTGAGGAGATCGCAGCGATAAGTCGCGCGGCAGGCTATGACAGCGCGGCGGAAGGTCTGGAGCAGACAGTGACAGAGGTTATTGCCGGCACTGCAAACAACCGTTCATCCATGTTGCAGGATGTGCAGGGTGGGCATCGCACCGAAATCGATTACATCACCGGCTATTTGCTGGCCGTGGCCAGGCGCCACAGCATAGCGGCGCCGGGCAATCAATCCCTGCTTGAGCGTGTTCATAACATGAGCGGAACATGAGCCTGGCTATTGAAATAGCCCGCTGGTGGTACTGCGAACAATGTCACGCCACTGGCTGATGGGCATATCGGGGAGCAATATGCCCTGTTGATAGTAGTGCTGTGCAGCGTGCTCCCGGTTTATCGCGAACACGCACAGGCCCCCGGTACAGCGCAGTGCTATTTGTAACTGCTCCTCGGGCTCCGGGGGCGGATTGTCCCCGTTACCGCTGGCATACAGGGTTTTACTGCGGGTCGCCCCCACCGGACCGGTGACATGGAGGGCGCCCAGTTGTTCATTCAATGCGAGCTTCACTTCCTCCACCAGCCAACGACTGGACACCTCCCGTGGCAAATCAATGTCACCTGACAGGCGCAGTAGCGGCTGATCGATATGAACGAAGGTCTCCCGGTCCTGCACCGCAATCACCAGTGGCACACTGACTGCAACCACCAGAACCAGGGCCGCGACACCCCGGGCGGGCCAATCCAAAACCGACAGGCGATGCCTTAAAGTCGAACCGCCGCTGGCAAGGACCAGCCTGGAGCGCCCCTCACGCCCCAGGTCGGCAGGCACCTGCGGCGGAATATCATCCGCCGACTCCGCGCGAAAACAGGGCCGTGCTTCCTGCAACAGGCTATTGGTCGCCGCCAGGGGGATTTCCCGGGAGACTCTGCGCAAGACCTGCCGCACCCGCTGGGTACTGGCGGGCCGGTCTTCGGGATCTTTTTGCAGCAGATCGTTTATCAAATCCACCAGTTCGCCGGGCACCGGCAGTTCACTGGCCACCCGTTCCTCCAGTGGCCGTGGCGACTGTTCCAGTAGCAAACGGGTATCGAGTTGGCCGCCGCGCATAAACGGCTGCTCGCCGCTCAACATCCTGTACAACAGACAACCCAGGGCGAACAGGTCTGAGCGCAGGTCCAGTGGCTTACCCAGATACTGCTCCGGCGACAAAGCAGACAGACTGGCGGCCGTTATTTGCCGGGACGGGCTCTCGACAGTACTGCGCGCGATCCCAAAGTCGGTGAGCTTCACCCGCCCTGACTCTGCGATGAGAATATTGCCGGCTTTGAGGTCGCCGTGCACAATATGCTGCTGCCTGGCAACCGCCAGAGCACCCGCAATGTCGGCCCCGATGGTCAACACTGTGGCCAGCGATGGCCGCACCGCCGCCAAAAATTCCTCGAGATCACAACCGGGCACGTACTCCATCACCAGGGCCAGATGCTCACTGGATTCGATGACATCGTGTATCTGCACCACTTTCGAGCTCTGGATACTGGCTACCAGCTGCGCCTCGCGCAGCAGGCTTTTACGCGCCGCACGCTGGGCTGGCAGACGGTAAATCTTGATGGCCACACGGCGGTGCAGGCGCTTGTCGTAACCGAGGTAGACACTGCCCTGCCCACCCCGGTTGATCAGCCTGAGGATACGATAAGGCCCTACGTGATTGTCTACGGCCATAGCCTCCGCGCTACTCCCGTTCCCGCCGGCGCAGTCGGGCGCGCAAGCTTGTCACCGATACCCGCAACTGCATGGCCGCAGCGGTGCTGTCCCCCTTGTTGTCAGCCAACGCCCGCTGCAACTCGTCCCGTGGTACCTCCTTCGCCAACCGGTGCCGGGAAGATTCGTCGATGCGCCGGTAGACGGCGCTGCGCGATACCCCCAGCTGCTTTGCCGCCCGGGCGGCCTCAAAATGATTATCTTGCAGGGCGCGATTAAATTCTTCGTCATCGATAGCCTGCATCCTGCGCCGCACCACAGTGTCCGGCACTGCCTGCAGCGCCGCTGCGTCTCGCTCCAGCGCGGTTTCAACACTATCGACCAGAGTCAACTGCTGCTCACTGGCCAGCACCACCTGCCGGGCATAATTTGCCAACTCCCGAACATTACCCGGCCAGCTGTAACACAGGAAGCGGTAAAACAACCCCGCCCAGGCCGCTATATCGGGCGCGCTGCTATGTGCCTGCGGTAAAATCCCGCTGCGCTGCGACTCGGTAGCGCCAACAGTCAGGAAATACAGCGACAATTCCCCAATATCTTCCGGGTGTTCCCGCAATGGCAATAGCTGAATCTCGCAGGCTCCCAGGCGATGGCGCAACGCCGCCTTGAAATCGCAGCCCTCCCCTTCCAGCGCCGCATCTGTAGCGGAGATCACCCGCACATCCACCTGCCGTATCGCACCGCCCACAGACTGAATCTCGCGCTGCTGCAACGCTCGCAGCAACTGCGGCTGCACACCTGCCGAGGTGTCACCAATTTCATCCAGAAACAGGCTGCCCCCCTGGGCCTGTTGAAAATAGCCCACACCCGCCCGCTCCGCCCCGGTAAAAGCCCCTTTGGCACTGCCGAACAGGGCGGCTGCCGCCAGCTCAGACGGAATAGCGG
>PVMK01143674.1_pt1 | contig 17419 bp, 15 predicted proteins | sample 1853481 | NCBI WGS metagenome assembly PVMK01 (sample SAMN08533507, study PRJNA380276) | Marine sediment metagenome, whole genome shotgun sequencing project.
TTTGATAGTAAGATATGTGGAAAAAATGGAAAATCCATGCGACGCGGCGCGCTTTCAATAAACATCTGAGTAAACGTAGGACACTCTCTTCTAGTAGTAACCTGAGTTATAAGATTTAAATCTTATGCCTTAAGCCATTTGGTAAGTGGTTGCCACTGCATTAGATCGCGTTCAGCCTGGTGGAACGGTAGATCGAAAATACTTTTTCCGTTAAAGGCAGAATTGACGTACACCATGGTATCGCGCAAATAGGCAAGAATGGGTAGGTTATACTGCGATAAAAATTGTTCCAAGGTAGATGCTGCACGAGTGCGTGGATCTACCCGCATTCCAACTATTCCGATAAAGGCTTTATGTCTTTGTATGGTCTTTTCTTCCATCAACCGATCTATGAAATCCCGCGTGGTGACCATGTCGAACACTGATGGTTGTATTGGTACAAGGATTTTGTGTGCAAGTTTCAACGCATGGGAAAGGTTCTTCCCATGAATTCCAGCAGGAGAATCCAGCACAAGCCAATCATTTTTTTCCATAATGCTTTGGGACGCTTCACCACGCTCTAAACCTAACCTAGTAATGGTTGGTAACTCAGAAGATCGCAATGCGAGCCAGTTCAGTGATGATTTCTGCTGATCTAGATCCCACATCACAACCCGATGATTCTGACTAGCTAAATAACCAGCCAAATTGGTCGCTAATGTGGTTTTACCACAACCTCCCTTAGGATTTGCCACCAAAATTGCTCGCATATATACCCCTCACCCCCAAGTCTATTTCGTCCAAAACAAAATTAGCCAGCTTCTTTTCTTACTATACTAAAGATTCTGTTCACTAACTACATTCTATTCTGCCTCCTGCTTTAATCCTTGTAGAGGCGGTGATATATCAGAAGCACCAGAAGTGGAAGTCCGATCTGGAATAGATAACAATTCCATATTTTCTTTTTGTTCCACTAGCAATCCAGGATCTTCCAGCGGAGGCAACTCATCTAGAGAGCGCAGGTTAAGATCATTAAGGAAATCCTTGGTAGTAGCATATAAAATTGGTCTGCCTGGAACATCGCGATGCCCAATAGATTCTATCCATCCACGGGCTTCCAAAACCTTCAGTACTGGGCTGGAAACTGTCACACCACGAATTTCCTCAATGTCACCACGTGTAACCGGCTGCCGATAAGTAATTATTGCAAGTGTTTCCATTACTGCACGTGAGTAACGGGGGGGCTTTTGTGGATTAAGCTTGTTAAGAAACCCCTGAATTTCAGGTTTAGCATGAAAACGCCATCCGCTGGCGACACATACCAGCTCTACACCTCCTTCTGCCCATTTCTCACGTAATTCTTCAAGCAACCTGTGTAGAATTTCTGTGCTTAGTTCATTGTCAAATAGCTTCTTCAACTCCGCCAATGGCAAAGGGTCCTGACTAGTGAGTAAAACTGCCTCTAATACCTGCTTGACTTGATCAGGGTCTATCTGCTCTGATGAATTAGACAGCGGTAAGGAAGTCGATTGATCTGACATAAATATTTCCGATGGGTTGAGATTGCGTGATTTCTACTAGGCTTTCCTTAACGAGTTCCAGCAACGCAAGAAAAGTTACTACTACTTCAGCCATCCTGACAGAGGGACCAAACAATTCATAGAATTCAATGAACTCGCGTCCCCGTAAATCTCGCATAATACGACTCATATGCGCTCGCACCGAGAGCTCTGCTCGAGTAACACGATGATGGCGATTAGCTTGGGCGCGTGCTACTAGTGTAATCCATGCATTACGTAGGCCATCTACATTGATTTCCGGCAGGCGCTTAAACACTGTTTGCTCAATTAGCACCTGTACAGGTGTAAAGTCACGTTCGGCCTGGGGCATCTCATTTAGCCGTAGTGCAGCCAGTTTCATCTGTTCGTATTCCAACAATCGACGCACTAGTTCAGCACGTGGATCGACATCGTCTTCGTTAGCTCGGACAATAGGACGCGGTAGCAACATGCGTGACTTAATTTCGATCAGAAGTGCAGTCATTAGTAAATATTCTGCCGCCAGTTCCAGTTGACTAGCGTGCATGATCTCAACATAGGCCATATATTGACGCGTGAGCTCTGCCATTGGAATATCTAAGACTTCTAGGTTATGCTTACGAATAAGATAAAGTAGTAAATCTAGTGGCCCCTGAAAAGTATCGAGAAACACTTCTAGAGCATCCGGTGGGATAAACAAACCCCGTGGCACCTCCATCAGCGGTTCGCCGCGGATATTTGCAATAGGATTAGTAGCAGTAGGCTTGAGAAATTGGCTCACACTGAAATGAAAACTACATTATCTAATCTGTATTATACCGTAGCAGCCCATAGTTACATTTCTTAATAAAATACGAGCATTAAGAATAACTTAACCCCACTGCCTCTCTTACGTCTCGCATGGTTTCCTGCGCTAGCTTATCAGCTCTTTCACAGCCATCTGCGATAATATTGCGTACTAAAGTAGGATCATCCTCGTACATTCTGGCACGTTCATGCATAGGCTGCTGTTCTACTAATACCGCTTCAATCACCGGTTGCTTACATTCTAAGCAGCCGATTCCCGCACTCTTGCAGCCCTGCTGTACCCAGTCCCTGATCGTATCATCTGAATAAACCAAATGAAATTGCCATACTGGACATTTAGCTGGATCACCCGGATCCCCACGTCGTATACGTGCTGGATCAGTTTGCATGGTACGAATTTTATTTCTGACACTATCAGCCCCTTCTCTCAAATTGATAGTGTTATTGTAGGATTTGGACATTTTCTGGTTGTCCAAGCCTGGCATTCTTGACGCCTGGGCAAGCATCGCTTCAGGTTCAGAAAGAATCATTTTTCCACCACCCTCAAGATACCCGAATAATCGCTCGCGATCTCCCATACTCAAGTTCTGCTGTTCGTCAAGCAATGACTTTGCCGCATCTAATGCTTCATTATTGCCTTGCTCTTGGTAACGATTACGCAGTTGTCGGTAGACCTTGGATTTTTTGGGACCAAGTTTCTTAATCGCCAACTCAGCCTTTTCCCTGAACCCAGCCTCTTTACCATAAATATGGTTGAAACGACGCGAGATCTCGCGTGTGAATTCAATGTGTGCTATTTGATCTTCGCCAACCGGCACACGATTAGCACGATAAATAAGAATATCTGCACTCTGTAATAAAGGATAGCCTAGAAAACCGTAAGTACTTAAATCCTTATCGGTTAGTTTTTCTTGCTGATCCTTGTAGCTAGGAACCCTCTCCAACCAACCCAGTGGCGTAATCATAGAAAGCAACACATGCAATTCAGCATGTGCCGGTATCCGTGACTGGATAAACAAAGTTGCCTGAGCCGGATCTACCCCGGCAGCAAGCCAATCCACCACCATGTCCCAGGCATTTTGCTCAATAATTTCGGGTGTATCATAATGGGTGGTAAGGGCGTGCCAATCAGCAACAAAAAAAAGACATTCGAACTCCTGCTGCAATTCTACCCAGTTCTTCAGTACACCATGGTAGTGCCCTAAATGTAAGCTACCTGTGGGACGCATCCCAGATAAAACTCGATCAGTAAACATTCTACTTTATCCTTGATAATCCCGTGGCTAAATGTCTTGTCAAACTTACAGCCCAACAAACCATGCCACCATTATTACCGTAACCTTAATAAAAGGTAATATGACAGCACCGAGTACGCCGGTGAACAGCAGGACCAGTATAATCATAAAACCATAAGGTTCAATCTGTGAAAAACGATATGCAATGCGGTGAGGTAACAAGCTCACTGCAATACGGCCTCCATCCAGAGGTGGCAACGGTAGTAGATTAAGAACCAATAGTATCGCATTTATTGTGATACCAGCTTGGCCCATTAACATCATTGGCTTGGCCAAATCACTTTCTGGCATAGCAAAGCTAAGCTTGATAATAAAAGCCCATAGAAATGCCATTAATAGGTTAGCCCCCGGGCCAGCAGCGGCTACCCAGAGCATGTCCCGTTTGGGGCGGCGAAGATTAGCAAAGTTGACCGGAACCGGTTTTGCCCAACCAAATAAGAACCCTGACCCAAATGCCGTGCTTAAGACATATAGTCCCAACGGGACGATAATTGTACCCATAAGATCGATATGTTTCAGGGGGTTCAAAGTAACACGCCCCTGAGCATAGGCGGTAAGGTCACCGTAGTGCTTGGCTACATAACCATGTGCGGCCTCATGCAATGTAATAGCAAATATCACTGGAAGCGCATAAATAGCAATGCCCTGAATAATACTATCCATACACCATCCCAAAGGGGACTAGACTACCTCGACCGTTCCGTACTAATTCTGGTTTATCCCCAGTTAAGTCAATCACGGTTGTCATTTCTAAGCCACAGGAACCACCATCCAGTATCAATTCCACTTGATGTTCGAGACGATCACGGATTTCTCTTGGATCATTGAGAGGAAGCTCGTCTCCAGGCAGAATCAACGTGGAATTCAACAACGGCTCATCTAGCTCCGCTAGTAGTGCCTGAACCATGGGGTGATCAGGAATTCGAATACCAATAGTGCTACGTTTAGGGTGCTGCAAACGACGGGGAACCTCACGAGTAGCCTCAAGTATAAATGTATAACTACCTGGTGTACTAGTTTTGAGTAGCCTGTATTGACTATTGTTAATCTTAGCGTAATGCGATATTTCAGCCAGATCTCGACACACTAGTGAGAAGTAGTGTTGCTCATCCACATGTCGTATGGTGCGAATACGAGTCATGGCGCTCTTATCACCCAGCTGGCAGCCAAAGGCATAACAAGAATCGGTCGGATAAACAATAACACCCCCAGCACGCACAATTGCCACTGCTTGACGTATCAGGCGTGACTGTGGATTGTTTGGATGGACGAAAAGAATTGAGCCACGTAAAAAAGTCTATAGTTTCAATGTTGAATAATTGTAGCGAATTGCCTGTGCTACGTTATCCTATTCCAATCATGCCATACAGGCGTACATCCTACAGGCAATTCTGGCATCTGCCCCAGATCAAAATAGCTTTCGCCTGGCCCATGAAAATCCGAGCCACGAGAAGCAAGTAAACCTAGTCGTTGGGCATGGTGTGCAAACAACAAAGACTGTTCAGGAGTGTGGCTGGCAGTAATAACCTCTATGGCTGCGCCACCAAGTGTACGGAATTCAAGCAGCAACTCGTCCAGTACATCTTTACCCAGTTTATAGCGCGCTGGATGAGCAATTACAGCCCTACCGCCACTACCAGATATCCAGGCCAGGACATCACTTAATGGAGCCCATTGATGCGATACGTATCCAGGCTTACCCTTTACCAGATATTTTTTGAATACAGACCTCACATCCTTGGCATATCCCCGCTCAACCAAGAAACGAGCAAAGTGGGTGCGCCCTATCATCCCCCCCTTCCCTGCATAGGAGTAAGCCCCCTCTAAGCTACCGTGAATACTAAATTTATCGAGTTGTGCGGCAATATTGCGCGCACGCAATATTCTTCCACTGCGAATAGCTTCCAAACCTTGTGCCAATGGGGGATATTCTGGGTTAACATCGAGACCGACAATGTGAAGTGTCTTGTTACGCCAACTAGCGGATATTTCCACGCCATTGATGAAAGTGATGCTATTTTCAGCAGCAGCACGACGAGCCTCACCCAGTCCAGCCACATCATCATGATCAGTTAGTGCCAGCACACTCACCCCTCGTCTAGCAGCATGCTCCACCAACTGTGTGGGCGTCAACAAGCCGTCAGAAATCGTGGAATGGCAGTGCAGATCAATATTGAGCATGAAGCAAATTGTTCGTACGAGACAAGGCTCTCATCATAACATAAGGGGGAGATAAAAAATTGATTGCATGGGGGTGTGATAAATGCAGAATTCCATTGTAAAAATCATTGTTACCTTCAAAAATTAACGTTCTAACGACACATATCAAGTCAGACCTGATATCTAAATTAATTCCATTTATACTGCAATTGCTTCTTTTTTACGCATCATCTACCCACTCTCGCCATCCCTTTAGTAGCGGAAAATACAACCCTAATTTAATTGGCTGGCCATCAATCTCGCGCATTAATGCAGCATAGCGATTGAGCTGGGAGCGGTAGCGCTCCTGCTCACGGTCAAGAAAAAACTCCACGTCCGTACCTTCATGGATACTGGTCTTATAGTCTACGATCCAGCGCTGACCCTCTATACTGTGAAAAGTGCGATCGATCACCAGACTCATAAGCTCCCCACCAATTATAGATGTCATACGTAGCTCGTTTTGAGCATCCTGCTGTGGACCAAATAGCCACTGGCCGCGTGTATCACTTACCGTATGGATGAGCGCCTTTGTTATGCGTGCAACTGCAGATTCCATGTCGCTGTCACCACCACTCATGCCGCACGCGATTAGATTCTGTTTAAATGTATTGTGTAACCCTTCAATCCGAACCATGTCCCACCCGCTTACCTCATCTTCGGCGATATGCTGCAACCACCGATGCACAACGCTTCCGATATGGCGTGCAGTTTCTCCAGCCCACGAGAATTCAATTTCTTGCGTACGTACCATGTCCTGTGGTGGGCTCCATTTCACACGCGAGGGCGCGGAAGGCAGCACCCAACCGGACGCAAGACGACGTAGTGATTGGTCGATTGAATGGTCTCCTTCACCACTAATTTCTTTCTTGTCAAGGAGAGATGTATTCGGAAACTTTGCCAATGGAGCAGCCTCGGAAAAAATTGGTTGAACCACTGGCCATAACTTACTCAACAGTGATTTTCCGGCAGGCGACTTTAACTTGATCACGCCGTCGATGTCGGAACTAAGACCCGTGTTACCCAACAGGTGTAGGAACTTTTTTGCACGCGTTGCTGCAACATAGAGAAGACGATTCTCCTCAAAATGCTCTTTCTCACGGTCTAGTTTCTCCAGCCAGGGGTAGATGAGATCACTGGCTGCACCAGTTTCTTGAATCGGCGCAAGTAACAAATCAGCATGATGCTCCATCCACATGAACAGCTTTTTTCCGTTGCTAGGTGGCGGACGGCCAAGGCCAGGTACGATCACGTAATCGAACTCAAGTCCTTTGGACTTGTGAATTGTCATAATTTGCAGCGTGTTGTTGGTCTCCAGGTCGGGCAACGCATAGAGCTTGGCAAGCCCTTTTTCAAATGCCGCAAGCTCGGAGATGCCGCCTGCTTCCTCATGCGTCTCAAGATAATTAAGATAAATTTCGGCGTCTTCGAGATCAGTTGCATCTTTTACGCAAGCAGGGCCTCCGAGTGACAGCCACGCTGCCTCAACGGTTGCACGCAGAGACTGTCGATTACGGTTGTCGATACAGCTACTTAACACATCCCGCATGCGCAGTAATCGAGCAGCGCCATCAGCAGAGACTGCTGATATGCGCGCCTCATCGTTGAGCGATTCCCACACTGTCTGAGTGCCTTCTCCTACACTATTCTCTGCACCATTTACAGCGTTAGAAACATGGGCAGTTTGTTTTGAGACAAGCAAATGGAAATCAGCGAGCATGAGACCACACCACGGTGCACGCAGCACCGCAAGCCACGCTAACCTATCTGCCAGATGCGCCAATGCACGCGTTAGTGCCAGCAAATCCTGCACCACTGGTCGGTGACCTAGCTCTTCAATCCCAATTGCGCGAAAGCGCAGTCCAGCTTCTCTTAGCTGCGGTAAAATTTCATCACGCAGGTGGACACGGTTGCGAACTAGAATAGCGACGGTGGCAGACGGGTCATTGCGCTGTGCCTGCTCAACGATCTCCACCACTTTCTTAGCTTCTGCTGCATGATCCTTATTAAAGAATGGATGCACGCTGACCGCATCGCCAGCCAATGCCGTGTGCGTTGCAACCGATTTCGTGTAGGATACTGCGCCGGCAGAAATATCTTCTTCATTTGCTGGCATTACCTGCGCAAAAGTGTTGTTGACCCAATTGACAATACCGTGCTGTGAGCGAAAATTAGCATGTAGAACAATCGGCTCCAATGCAACACTGCCAATGCCCTCCGCACGGGCACGTAAAAATAATCCTACCTCGGCTTCACGAAAACGATAGATTGATTGCATCGGGTCGCCAACCACGAATAGGGTACGTCCATCACCTAACTCCCATCCGGCAGTAAGTTTAGCAATTAGCTCATATTGACTGATCGATGTATCCTGAAATTCATCTATTAACAAATGCTGAATACGGTAATCGAGTGCAAGCGCAAGATCAGTTGGCGCATCGGACTCCCCTAGTGCAAGCGACGCACCCTGCGCTACTTCGGTAAAGTCCACCTTGCTCTTCTCTTGAAACACAAGCTTGAGCTGTGCGACAGCATGCGGTAACAAACGGGTGATTGAACCCAGCACTTCCCACTGAGTATCGGTGTAAGTAGGTGGCGGAAGATCGCGCAGGTCATGCAACCCTCGGCGCAGTATGTCATTTTCCTTGAGCTTGTCGATCAGCGAGAGTGCGCGGTCTTTCCATGCTTTCGCACCTTCTTTCTCATCCTTGGATTTGCCTGGAGGAAAACCATTGCTTTTAGTATGCTTTGCTCGCCAACCTCCATTTTCTTTTGTAAGCAGCTCGGCTATGCCATGCCAGAGGGGAACATCATCTTCTTCGCTACCAGGTAATGCGCTGAGTTTCTCGCAAGTAACGAGAGGCGAATTGCTACCACTATCTTTGAGATTAGTAGCTGCATAACGTGCAAGATTGATCAATTCATCCTTCATCGATTCAGGATAGATGCTGGATACACGCTTAAGTGCTTCATGCCGAACATTCTTTAGCCCCACTTCCAACCCTTCACGATCCTTACCTTTATGAATATGACGCAACCAGTGATCTCGCTGCTCAAGTATTTTGGAGAGCAGTTTTTCGATTCGAGTCACATCGTTGTCAAGGTGTTCTAGTAACTGCTCAACATCCTGCGTCACTTCATTATTTTTATTGACTAGATCAATGGTCGCACGCGCTGCTTCAAGATAAAGATCAGATGCGTCTTCGGTGCTCTGCAGTTGGAAACCAAATTCCGACAGTATCGGCATCTGTCGCGTAAGCGAAGCGCACAGTGAGTCAATAGTCTGGATGCGCAGCCGTGCTGGATTCTTTACGATCTGCCAACCCGCCTGAGTGTCACGCTGCAAAACCGCACCAGCTAACTTACAAATTAATTTTTCGTGCTCATTTTTGGAAATATTGTCAGTCTTTGCAAGTGCTGCAAGCACTCGTTCGCGTATCTCTGCCACAGCTTTATTTGTGAATGTGATCACAACTATCTCTTCCGGCGCATCAACATGTGCAAGTAGCATAAGATAGCGCTGGATCAGAAGCCCAGTCTTGCCTGATCCTGCGGGTGCCTGAACGATAAACGAGCAAGCAGGATCAAGCGTACGGCGACGCTCAGCAAAATCTGAAATGTGTGTAGCGTTACTCATCCACCATCCTCCTGCTCTGTATACACACTTTCAGCCCGCTCATAGATACGGCAAAAAGGCTGCAAGTCACAGTTGCGGCATGTGTGTGGATATTTTTTGGGGTCAACCCGAGCATCGCCTTCGGAAAAGCTCACAGCGATGCGAGCAAGATCAACTCGCCAGGTAGCAACCTGTTCTTCCCATTTGGAAAAAGCTTTCACACCAGGCAAAAGATCGCTGTCACGCGCTAGTCCGATGAATTTCATCTTTCTCGTTTTCACTTGTGCAAATACAGCTGCTGAAGCATCCGGTTCAGAGGCGACAAGATATAGTGGCAGTTGTGGCTCATCTAGGCGTTCGCCGAGCATGGCACCAACTGATGAGACCCCAGTCTTGTAATCGATGATGATACGTTGTCCATTACTGAGCTTGTCAACGCGGTCAAGACACGTAGTCAATGCAAGTCCTCCGAGTTCAATGCTACGTTTGTCTTCGATCGCAATGATCTCAAAATCGCTGCTGCGCTTCTCTTCTTCATTCAGCCATTCAAGTGTCAATCGCACCAAACGCTGTTGTTCGATCTTCGTAAAACGCTTTGAGAGTGTTGTCGGACGATCTCGCTGAATAGCCGCAATCGCTTCTTTAGCCGCTCCCAAGAGCATCACTTCAAGATCGCCATCACTGATCACATTGAGCGCACTTTTGGTCTTGAGCTGACTCCATGCTCGTGCCAGAACGTGATGCACCAACTTCCCGCGTTCCATCACATCCAGTCCAGTATGCGGGGTCTTCAATCCTTTCGCACCCAAACGGTGCAGAGCCAGTGCGCGGAACGGACAAGCTGCCTGATCTTTTATCACCGCAGTGCCACCACTTACGCTATTGGTCATTACTGCTTGATCAAGCGCTGGCGCTTTATTATCTTCCCTGTACTCGAGCTTCTGCGCATTATGAATCAGTTCACGATGACTCATGTGAGAGGGCAGCACCAACTCACTCTGGACAATGTCTGTGATCAATGGACTAGGAGTAAGTTCACGGTCGTCATGTTCATCGCCATACCGTGGATAACTGAGGATAACTTCATCCGCGCTGTACAACCATTCACCAGTAAAACGACGTGCGAGCTCAAGCGACTCGGTAGCGGACCCCTGCGGTAATTTTGCTGAACGCTGCAGCTCAATCGAAAGAAGCGGATTCGTGCGCGGTTGGAACGGCCACACTGTGTCTGACAATCCCATCACCCATAGATGATCAAAATCCATGCCAACAGCATCGAACACGCCCAAGATCTGGATTGGGACATCGGGCGTTTCTGGCTGGAAAAGTGTTTCTGCTGCCATACGATGTAGGCGTGATACCCCTTCAATATATCCGATTCGAGGAACAACACGATCAAGTGCCGCAAACTCAGCGACAACTTCGTGCCATTTTTTCAGAATCTGATATTCCGAGGAGTCAAGAGCCCGCTCACCTGGAAAACCGAAAGTCCGAAGCACTCCGGAGATAGCCCTGGCTAAAACCGATGGTGCCTGTAGACCGAACAAATTTGCTTTACGGAATTCTGCAAGGGCAGATATCTGCTGTAAGAAGATTGAACAATTTGCACTGCTATGTTTACGCTTGATTAGCATAAGTAACTGTTCGAGCGTAATCCTTGGTTCGGCTTGCTTGCGCAATTGTTCGTCGAGCAGCGCACGATTTGCCATTTCAGTCTCCCCACCGGCAATAAACGGCGACCGAAGCATATGGCTCACACGCTCAAATTCAATCTCCTTTCCGGCTAGTTCGAGTATTAGGAACGCTGTGCTGACAAGTGGATATGAAACCAGGGTTTTGCCAAGCGAAGCATTAAAGGGAAATAAGAAACGGGTTGATCCCGGCAACGCCTGCTGGACATCGGGCTCCATCACAGAGCTGAAGATACGCAAGACCTCACTGCGATACTTGGTAAACTCTGGAACAACAACACCAATACGTACTGTACTGTCAGCCTCAATTCGTGCCCGTGCCCACAACGCAGCATGGTAAATTTCATCACGATTGTCTTCACAACTGATACGCTGCACGTTGCCATTACGTAATCGAAGTTGCGACTGTGGCCGCGTCATCATTACCTCACAACCGGATTTCGCGAGTTTGGTCAGCAATGCCATCTGCTGCGGGGTAACAATGTCAAAACCGTAGCAAACCAGACGTTTTGGTTTCTTGACTTCAGCGTATTTCCATAATCCGATTACCAGATCACAAATACGTGCGCTGTCGGTTTGCTTTTCACGCCATGTGGAACCCTCATAGCTCTGCGACCAGGTTTGAAATACCTTACCATCTTCATTTAAAGGAAAATTCTTAAGTTGTGGAATGAGTTGCCATGCGTGAATAAGCTGCCACGCCTCGCGCGCAAGCTGTGCGGCCTCTGGAACAACAAGTAAAACTTTTGTATCAGAGTGGCGAATGGTATCTTCCCACAAAGCCTGCTCCTGCTCGGGAGAAAGCAAAATGGGTAATTTGGTTGCGTGCTTGGAATAAAGTGCTTCTTCGTAGGCTCGTTCAATAAATGCAGTGATTGGAAGGAAATCAGGTGTGCCCCAGGTGGTACGTCCCTGAGCAACCTGGGTACTGTCGAACTCGCGTTTAAGCACCAATGCAAGCCGTCGGTTGGGGGTGACGACTGTAACACTAGCTTTTAGCCCAGCAGAAAGGTACGAAAAAACTTCAGTGAGGGCGACTTGCGGAAATTCATGGATGGAAGACATGCGGTGGAGCAATCTACCGCTATAAGATCAACGTTCCAACAAATCTAATTTGCTAGCCACATCCACCCAGTCGTCAGCATCAGACGGAGCGTCCTTTTTCTCAATGAGGACTTTCCAAACTTTCGATAATTCGGCGTTGAGTGCTGTAAAATGCTGCTGCTCCGTTGGTACATCGTCCTCGGCAAAAATTGCCTCCACCGGACACTCTGCCACACACAAGGTACAATCAATGCATTCTTCTGGGTTAATCACCAGAAAATTGGGACCTTCGTGGAAACAGTCCACCGGGCAAACATCTACACAGTCTGTGTATTTACACTTGATACAGCTTTCGGTTACAACATAAGTCATGGTGGCTCTTCCTCTCGCCTGAGTAGTGCTGATCCAAACTTTTGATTATACCCGAAATTATACAAGCACCACTACAACTCAACCGTATCAACAAACCATGATTCACTTCCTAGGTTTTACCAGGATCATAGAGGCCGCCAACTCTCACGGCTTACAACATGATGAAAAGTGTTAAATAGATTTTCGCCGTTTTGGTCGTGCTAGTCGGGCGGATGATTAGAGCGTACCGAATAATGGACAAGCAGCATCCGCGTAAGATAGGGGTAAATGAAGTGGTAACAAGAACGCTAACTTAGTCCATCACAAGCCCGACGTCGAACGTCGTAGCATAACCATGATCTGTCTGAATAAGTGCAAGTATCAACTGATCGCCACCAGCCAGAAAAATTCTGTCCCCTTCATTCCTCGGTGCACGATGCCCCCTTTTGATATATGGCTGCTTTGCATGCACTTGATCTGTAATTGAATCCTGGAAATAAAACTGTGACGTAAACTCGTAACCCTGCGCAGGTTTCTGCTTTGATCTGATCTTAAAGTGGACGTGAACCGTTCTACCTTCATACCAGCCAGGATAGATTGTAGTGAACTGCACGCTACCAGTGGCATCTGAAATTTGATAGCCGCGTAAAAATTTCTTCCCAATCGTATTAAAACTTTGGTCCAGAACATCTGAATAGACCCCTTCAGCATCACAATGCCAAATATCTACCAAAGCACCTACAAGTGGCTCGCAACTAACCTTGCTAACCACAGAAACACGAATCTTAAGATCAAGCGACAGCCCTTCTTTCTTCGAACCATCTGACGGATCAATCCGAATATCTGAACGATATAAACGCTCGTCTACAAAATAGGGGCCTTCAGTCTGTTGAGGTGTAGCGACACAAGAAAGCGATACAGTATTTACCTCCTTGTTTCCATATTCGTGGGACGAGCGTCCCATAAGCATATCTATTCCGGCTGTCCCAAGTAGGGCAATCATCTCTCGTCGATCCATAAACTAAATTTTCTAATTAGAATGGCCATTATGAATTACTTAAAACTTTACGTTGACAATGAAGATGCACGTTCCTCAACAAGTTCAAATAACCAGCTTCCGAAGACTCTTCTCCTATTATACTTTTTAGCTGAGCTTACTCAGCAAGTTGCTTTTAACTATTGGCCATTCTTCCTGAAGTATTGAATAGACAACGGTATCACGTATTGAACCATCAGCCATTATTTGATGACTACGTAAAATTCCATCTTGTTTTGCGCCCAATCTTTCAATTGCGTCTTTAGAGACTTCATTAAAAGAATGTGTTCTGAACTCTACCGCAATAGCTTCTTTTATCTCAAACACATATTGAAGTAACAAAAATTTGCTCTCACTGTTAACGCCTGTTCTACACATTGATTTTGCATACCATGTGTAGCCAAGCATCGGCCTTTTGTTTAACTCATCAACGTTATAGAATCGTGTTGTGCCAACTATATTTTTTGTTTCATTGAGCCTGACAGCAAATGCGGTATTTCCCTTTTTCGCACCTTCAATAGCGTCAATTACATAGTTTTCCATTTGATCTGGCGAAGGTACATTTGCAAACCGTAGTTTCCAAAATTCTCCATCCATGACTGCAGCCTTCAAGGGCTCAACATGACTCATGTTGAGAGGTTCTAGGGTTACAATCGCTCCACATAGTTCTATATTTTCGAGCCAGTTCATTTCTAAACGCCTTTCTCTTGCTTCTACTAAGCTAACGCTGCTGTATAACAATCCCCGTTGCATCTTGCCATAGGAAAATACGGGTATCAATATGAAATATGCACAGAAGAAAACAATTGGGTTAACAGCCCCTCCCTATTGATCAGATTATTTATACCAAATTAAGCCAGCTGGAGGTATTCAGAATCAATTTGGGTATTTTTTAGGGCAGATTTACTTTCACTTTAAAAACAGACACAGGGATGCGTCCGTTATGCTTCGATTATCCGTGGTTGCACGGACGCGATTCAATCCGATGCACAAAAGGAATCAATTGTGCCCGTAGTGCCCGCACAGATTTTACGCCGCTGACCACAAAATCCTGAACCTAACCCTTTTGTATTATTACACCACGGTCTAGCTGGGCCTTTTGTATAAGAAAAGAGTGGTCTCTCTTAGTGCAAGCCTAGCATGACAGTAAAACATATTAAAGCTCCTGTCAGTAATTCGATTACTCATCATTTTTAATCCACGACAAGAATACGACACATCCTAAAATAAATCCCAGACCCAAGATAACTTTTATAAGTTCTTTAGCAAACCAGAACAACATAGATTCATATAATTCCAATTATTCCTGTCCTCCGGTAGTAATTTAGTTTGAAATTTGTCGATGTATACTATTAAGTTCCATCATGCCCGTTTCGCCCTTCCGCAATCACGGATAATACCCGTTCTTCCATTGTTCGTATGGTATTACTACAGCTAATTCCCCAAAATCATGAAACCATGTATCAATTACCCATGAAGCTCCAGTGTTGATATCAAGAATTTGACTGGCGTAGTGTAAATTAATAATCAGAGGATTACGCCAAACAATTTCGCCTACTCGATGGTACTGTAGCCAGTCTTGCTGTTGCATATAAGTAAGGAAGGTAAAGTTATTTCTGCTGTGATCAACACAATCCATACGTCCATCTGCTGTAATATCACTAAAATTACCACCACGATCAGAGGCGATGGGACTGTATTTAGCCGCCTCCAAATATAGCTCACGTACAGCATAACGAAGAGCCTCACGCTCATCGGCAGCAGAGGTTACTGATACAAAAAACGCCGAAACTTGATCGCGTGTGTTTGACGAAATCTCAAAAGTTTTTTTCTTGAAACAATTAGCATGGTAGCAAACCGATAACGTCTGGCAAAAAGATGGCGTGCTGCTCAGTACAGATGCCAAGATTAAAATTGTAAAGAATACTTTCATCACTGTCTTATGTAGAATTTAATTCGGGTCTAACACTACAACAGATGTCTACGTTATATCTTCCCATTTAATAAGTAATCTTACATATGCTGCATTTAAGGATATGTCTTATTCCAATAGAAATATCATCTTAGGATATTGACGTAGGTGAAATCAAAGTATTTATCACTTTTCGGCTCGGAACCAATATCAGAAACTATCTGAAAATCCCTATAACATCTTTTCTGATTGCTAACGACTAAGATCGACACGAATCGAGTACGACACGTTTGAGAATACGCAATTTACCGTGAAAGAAGTGTTCTGCGCCAGGAATCACGACCACTGGTAGATCCTGTGGAGTGGCCCAATCTAATACAGTTTTAAGCAAAACCACTTCGTCCTGATCACCGTGAACGATCAATGGTCTGACTACATAGTCAGAAATAGGTGGTGTATTAAAGTGGCCCACCGATGGTGCTACCAGTACCAGAATTTGTGGCCTGAGGTTTTGTGCTACATGTGCCTGAATTGTACCGCCGAAAGAAAATCCAGCCAGCAATAATGGTAGATTATTAGCCTTTGCATCGAACTGTTTTTGGAGTGCTTCAACTACTGTAATCACATCTTCTGTTTCACCCACACCCTCTCCGTAAACTCCTTCGCTCTTCCCTACACCTCGGAAATTGAATTTAACTGTAACAAACCCTAGTTCTAATAAGGCCTTAAAAAGGGTATGTACTACCTTATTGTCCATGGTTCCACCGTATAACGGGTGAGGGTGTGCAATGACAGCGATGCCATTCCGATGCTCAGAATTCAGCTCGCCCAGAACCGTTTCGAGTTTACCTGCTGGACCATCAATAAAAATTTTCTGGGGGATATAGGAGTTTAACAATACAATTGAAGGAGGGGCTAAAGTATATTTTCAGCTAAACACCTTCCTGTTCCATTAATATTTTCAGTTGTTGTTTAGTTTTTCCGTAGTTAAATCTAAACTAACCCTCATTAGTAATGCAATTATGCCTTCTAAACATATGCCGAATCAATTCCAAAACTCAAAATGAAATTAATGTTGTTCTTCCCATATGAAAAAAGTAATGTATCAAATTTTCAGTCGCTCAACTACACGCCCATTTCTTAGATGTTCTTCGATGATCTCGTCAATATCTTCTTTATCCACGTAGGTATACCAAACTTCTTCTGGGTAGATCACGATCACCGGACCTTCATTGCATCGATCGAGGCAGCCCGCCATGTTGATCCGGACCTTCCCCTTGCGGTCCAGCTTTAGCCTTTTTATACGATCCTTAGCATAATCACGTATCGCCCGAGCACTGTGGTCATTACAGCATAATGCCCCCTCTTCTCGCTGATTAACACAGAAGAATACATGCTGTCGGTAATAGCTCATCCGAATATTTCGAGAATAGTCATAGGAAGATTATACCGGAATGATGATGTTTCTTTGATAGATTGGTATATCTAGTTAATTTGTCATCGACAGACTAAGGTTCCGTGTCTCTGCCGAATTATAGTTTCTTTTTTCTGTTAAACACTTGTAAGTGTAGCAACGTTAAAATCGCACATGATTCAGCCAGCAGACGAGTAAGGCTATTGAAACTCGGTATTTGATTACCATGATGCCAATCAAACAACTTTAACATGGACACGGAAGTCTATCCGCCAATTAACAACAATAATATATTGATAGTAAACGTATTACTTTTCCTGTAACACTCTCGGTCTTACCATGCTGTTTAAGATAACAAGATAAGGACACTGAATTAGTTGAACGGACTACTGAGATAAAGGTAGGGGTAGGGGGTAAAAGGTAGGATCAGTCTTGTATCACACTCAGAAAGCCAGAAGAGGGTGGGTACACCTAGTATTCAGTCACCCTCCTCCCCTTGTTAGAGGTACTCTGTACTCCTACCTCTAAGATGGTTTC
>PVMK01161506.1_pt1 | contig 17417 bp, 17 predicted proteins | sample 1853481 | NCBI WGS metagenome assembly PVMK01 (sample SAMN08533507, study PRJNA380276) | Marine sediment metagenome, whole genome shotgun sequencing project.
AATTTGAATTCTTATTACCCCTTGCTTCTGAATGGGCTGAGGCAAAAGAAAAGGTCGTTTTAAAGCATGGTGTTCCTCTTTCAAATTCACAAGTTGAGGATGCTAAGCGTGTGGGGGTAATACATCCAGAAAGGGTAAAGATATTCGAGGTCCCGCAAATTCCTGTACCAAAACATCCTGTTTTAAAAGCTGCAGTCGAAGCTACTCAGTTAATTACACCATCTACCATTGGTCTCACACTCAGATACGGAATTTTTGTTCATTCGAGTTTTTCAGACAATCGTCGCTTGATCGTTCATGAATTAGTTCATACATCACAGTATGAAAAACTTGCTGGTTTCTTGCCATTCCTTCGTAAATATTTGATGGAGTGCATAGAGATTGGTTATCCAGAAGCACCTCTGGAACAGGAAGCAATAAGAATGGCTGAGAAAATATGCAGAGAATAAAAAAACTTAAATGATGACATCGTAAATGTTACAAAATAACAAAATTTCCCAAACCCTCGAATCCTTAAAAAAATCCACATTCAGATCCAAATTCAAACTGACCGAAAAAGACCGGCAATATATCCGAAACAAAGGTATCGATACAATCCGGCAGCACGCTATTGATTTTATTAAAACCAGAATAGCGCCTCAATATCCGAAGAATGACGGTAAACAAACACCGATGAAAGGTCATCCTGTTTTCATTGCTCAGCATGCCACCGCCATCTGCTGCCGGGGTTGTATTCAAAAATGGTATGGGATAAAGAAAGGAAAAGAGCTTTCAGATCAGGAGATACAGTTTCTTGTTGAATTGATAATGAGATGGATTGAAAGATAAATTTATTTAGATTTATTGCGATGTGTATCAGGTTTGGCTTGACTCTGATTTACTCTGAAATCTACCCTTAAGGTTGGAAATAGGGTTGGAATTATGTGCCATATAAAACAAAAAGGACTTAGATATTTACTCTAAGTCCTTGAAATTGTTGTGGCGGGAGTGACGAGACTTGAACTCGCGGCCTTCCCGTCATGTCAGACGGGGCGCTCTAACCAACCGTTCGATGTATTCTTTACTTTTCCTGGCTTTAATCTCCTTTTCTCGGTGTACAGCTCTGGATCGATCAGGGTATTCTTCAGTATACGCTAGTTCCCACGGTCTCTTGGATTTTGTATATGTCGATCTCCCTTGATTGTGGCGTTCCATTCTCTCGCTCAGATCTTGGGTGGAACCGACGTAATAGCGTCCATCCTTGAGACTTTCGATTATGTAAACAAAGTATTTCATAACAAAAAAAGCTCGTTATGAGAATAACGAGCTTATTAAATAGGTGGCGGGAGTGACGAGACTTGAACTCGCGGCCTCCGGCTTGACAGGCCGGCGCTCTAACCAAAGCTGAGCTACACCCCCGAATGAATTAACGAAGTAATTTTATTGATCTGATTCTCAATAGTCAAGCGAAAGGTTAGGCGGAAAACGACTTAAACTTGCGGTCTTCCCGTCGTGTCTGACGGGACGCTCTAACCAAAGCTGAGCTACACCCCCAATGGCATTGATGATTTAAGATTGACTATTGAAAATTGATTCGTGTCTGCTGAATTTCCAATAGTCAAACAAAATGGTAGGCGGAACAGGGCTTGAACCTGTGACCCTCGGCTTGTAAGGCCGATGCTCTCCCAACTGAGCTACCCGCCCGTAATTCTTACACCGCTTATGGAGTTTACTTGTGCTTGAAAAAAGATACTGCTAACAATTAAACAACATTAAGTCAAGGCTAAATTGACAACCCCATCAAAAGCCTTTTCCTAAATTGAGCGTTTCGAATTGCGTAGTGTGCTATAAATATAATATCTTTTAAATCAAGGCGGACCGCTGATCCTGATCGATGTCTTTGGCCATCATATCAAATGGCATATCATGTTCCTTAAAAAGCGTATCCCCCTCTTCCAAAATCAAAGAATGAGGGCAGAACTTCATCCATATGCTCCACCAGAACGATTTCAATCGCTTTTAAAACTGTAGCGGGGATATCCTTTAAATCCTTTTCATTTTCTTTGGGAACGATGATCTTTTTTACGCCGCCCCTGTGGGCTGCCAGAATTTTATCTTTTAACCCGCCGATGGTCAGAACACGACCCCGGAGTGTAATTTCACCGGTCATTGCAACATCATGGCGAACAGGCCGTTTGGTTAAAGCCGATACGAGAGACGTGCACATTGAAATCCCTGCAGAAGGGACCGTCCTTTGGAATAGCGCCTTCGGGTATATGGATGTGAATATCGTTCCGTCTGTAAAACTTCAAGTCGATGGCAAGGATCTCGGCTCGTGAACGAACATAGCTAACAGCTGCCTGGGCAGACTCTTTCATTACATCTCCAAGTTTGCCGGTCATGGTCAGATTCCCCTTGCCGGGCATAATCAGCGTTTCGATGCAAAGCAATTCGCCGCCCACCTGGGTCCAGGCAAGTCCGGTGACCGTGCCAATTTGGTCCTCCTGCTCTATCTGAAGCTCTTTGAATCGAGGCGGACCCAGATATTTCTGAATCGATTTGGCTGTTACCTTGAAGGCGTTCATCTCTTTATTTTTTAGAACTTTACGCGCGATTTTACGACAAATCGAAGAGATCTCCCGTTCGAGATTCCTCACCCCTGATTCCCGGGTATACCGGCGAACGATCGTGAGGACCGCATTTTTTGAAAATTGAACATTTTTCCCTTCCAGCCCGTTCATTTTAATCTGCTTGGATATGAGAAAGCCTTTGGCAATATGATATTTTTCATATTCCGCATAGCCGGGAAGCCGTATAATCTCCATCCGGTCCTGTAATGGAAGCGGGAATCTCCGGCAATGTGTTGGCGGTGGTAATAAAGAGGATGTCTGAAAGATCGTAATCCACATCCAGATAATGATCGTTGAAGCTGTAATTTTGTTCGGGATCGAGAACTTCTAAAAGGGCGGCTGAAGGATCTCCCCGGAAATCCATGCTCATTTTATCGACCTCATCCAGACAAAATACCGGATTGTTGACGCCGACTTTTTTCAGGGACTGGATGATTTTACCCGGCATTGCACCGATGTAGGTGCGCCGGTGCCCACGAATTTCTGCTTCGTCCCTGACGCCTCCCAAGGAAAGACGGACAAATTTTCTTCCAGTGGCTCTGGCAACCGATTTGGCCAAAGACGTCTTTCCCACACCGGGCGGACCGACGAAACAGAGTATTGGACCCCGGATCTTTTTGACCAGGCATTGAACGGCCAGATATTCCAGTATGCGCTCCTTTGGTTTTTTCAACCCATAATGATCTTCATCGAGAATTTTATCGGCTTCTACAAGGTCCTGGCGAACTTTTTTCCGGTCGAACCATGGAAGACTGATCAACCAGTCGATATAGCCCCGGACCACCGTGGCTTCGGCGGACATGGGCGTCATCAGCTTCAGTTTTTTAAATTCCTGCCGAACTTTTCCTGCGGCTTCTTTGGGCATCCTTTTTCGCTTGATTCGCTTTTCAAGCTCCAGAAGCTCGTTGGTTTGATCGTCCTCTGAACCGATCTCCTTCTTGATGGCCCGCATCTGCTCGTTCAGATAATAATTTTTTTGCGTCTTTTCCATCTGTTCCTTGACGCGGACTTTTATCCGTTCATCCATTTTGAAGATGTCGATTTCCATCTTTATCAAGCTCAGAAGGAGAGAGAGCCGTTTTTCCAAGGAGATTGTTTCCAGCAATTCCTGTTTGTCTTGGATTTTAAACGAGAAATGTGCTGTCACTGTGTCAACCAGCTTTGAAGGATCTGAGATGCTGCCGACACTTTTTACAAGATCTTTGGAAATGTTCTTGTTTATTTTGGCATACTCATCGAAATTTTTATTAATGGACCTGACCAGGGCTTCACTCTCGGCAGGGGATACTTCAGTTTCGGCAACTGGCTCCAGCTCTACCTGGAAATAGTCTTTGTGTTTCACGAATCGAGCGATGGAAGCTCGGGCTTTACCCTCGATCAGAGCCTTTACCGTGCCATCCGGAAGCCTCAGAAGCTGAAGCACGTTTGCAATGGTTCCCACACGATTGATGTCTTTTTCATTGGGATTATCGATTGCTGCGCTTCTTTGAGTGGCAAGAAAAATCCTCTTGTCGTTGTTCATTGCTTCTGAAAGGGCATTCACGGATTTTGAACGTCCTACAAAAAGCGGTGCCACCATATGGGGAAAAACAACGATATCCCTCAGCGCGAGAAGCGGAAGTACCAGCTTCGGTGCGTCAGGATCACCATCCTTGAAGAGTTTCGGCAAGTTAATCATGATCTATTATACTCCTAATTACCCGTCTTGCGCTTGTTTTTTGGGTTGTTCAAGCAAGAGAATCGGATCTTCCTGATTGAGCACCGTATCCTCTCCTATGACACACTCCTTGACATTTTCCATGGAAGGGATCTCATACATAATATCGATCATGCATTTTTCCATGATGGCCCGAAGCCCCCTGGCACCGGATTTTCGTTTCATGGCTTCTTTGGCAATAGCTATAAAGGCGCTATCGGTTAACCTCAGATTCACCCCTTCCATCTCCATAAGTTTCTTAAACTGTTTGATCAGGGCATTTTTCGGCTCTTTCAGAATTCTGATCAAAGCAGACTCGTTCAGTTCACCCAGGGTTGCAATAACCGGAAGACGACCCAGAAATTCTGGAATCAAACCATACTTGATCAGGTCTTCGGGTTGAAGCATCATAAGGGTTTCACCGATATTTTTTTCTTTCTGTTTTATAATTTTGGCGCCAAATCCCATCACTTTAGAGCCGAGACGTCTCTGGATGATCTGATCGAGTCCGGTAAAGGTTCCGCCACAAATAAAGAGTATATTGGAAGTGTCCACTTTGACAAAATCCTGTTGGGGATGCTTTCCGGCCCCCTTTTGGCGGCACACTGGCGGTGGTCCCTTCGATGATTTTCAATAATGCCTGCTGGACCCCTTCTCCCGAAACATCCCGAGTGATGGATGGGTTGTCGGACTTCCGGGCAATTTTGTCAATTTCGTCAATGTAAACGATACCTTGGCTGGTCTTTTCGACATCGTAATCTGCATTCTGAAGCAAGGAAAGGATGATGTTCTCCACATCCTCGCCCACATAGCCGGCTTCTGTAAGGCTCGTTGCGTCAGCGATGGTAAAGGGCACATTTAGAAATCTGGCAAGGGTTTGTGCCAGCAACGTTTTCCCGCAGCCGGTCGGCCCAATGAGAAGAATATTGCTTTTCTGGATCTCCACATCGCCGGTTTTTAACGAAGAATTAAGCCGTTTATAGTGATTGTAAACTGCAACAGCGAGGATTTTTTTTGCCGGGTCCTGTTCGATGACATAATCGTCCAGCATGGCTTTGATCTCTTTCGGAATGAGGGGCTGCTCCATATCTTCGGTGTCTTTTTCTTGTTCCTCTTCTATAATCTCGCTGCATAGCTGTATGCATTCATCGCAAATATAGACTGCGGGGCCGGCAATCAATTTTTGAACCTCTTTCTGATTCTTTCCGCAGAATGAACAGAAAAGGTTATCGTTTGTATCCCCTTTATTGGACATGTTATTTCTCCGTCTTTTCTATTTTTTTCAGATCTTCCCGTTTGATGATGACATGATCGATGAGGCCGTATTTTTTTGCTTCTTCTCCTGTCATGAAGAAGTCACGGTCAGTATCTAACTGGATTTGATCTAAATTTTTGCCTGTATGACTTACCAGTATTTCGTTTAGCGTGTCTTTCATGCGCAGGATTTCTTTGGCCTGTATCTCGATATCCGAAGCTTGTCCTTGAAATCCTCCCATGGGCTGATGGATCAGAATTCTTGAGTTGGGAAGTGAATAGCGCTTTCCTTTTGTTCCGGCTGTCAACAAAACCGCACCCATGCTGGCGGCCTGCCCGATACACACCGTTGCGATATCCGATTTAATATACTGCATGGTATCGTATACCGCCATGCCGGACGTAACGATACCGCCTGGAGAATTTACGTAAAAATTTATATCTTTATCAGGATCTTCGGATTCAAGGAACAGCAGTTGTGCGATCAAAACATTGGCGACTTCGTCATTGATGGTAGTACCCAGAAAAATGATCCTGTCCTTTAGGAGCCTTGAATATATGTCGTAGGCTCGCTCACCCCTGCTGCTTTGTTCTATGACCATCGGTATTAACGGCACAAGTCATCTCCTTTTACAATTTTTTTCTCTGCATCACAGCGCTTGTAAAAACGTTTGCCGGTGCATCAATTTTCAGTATTTTTTTCCAGTTCAGGTTCAATTTCCTCTATGGTGCTACTATCAATAATAAGCTTTATGGCCTGTTTTTCAAGTAAGGTATGTTTAAAAAATTCGAAATTGTTCTGGTCCTGATTGTAATAGTTCTTTATGGTTTCAACAGGCTGATTAACGGCCTGGGCCATTTCATCGAAACCTGCGTCCAATTCTTGATCCGAAAGGGTCAATTCCTCCTGATCTATAATTTTATCTAAAACCAGGTGACGCCTTACTTTCTTTTCCGCGGTTTCACGATGCTTTTCAGCAAGAGATTCTGTTGTGAGCCCCTCGTCTTCCATGGATTTGTTGTAGTACGATAACGTTTTTTCAACCTCGTCGATAATGCCGTTGAGCTCATATTCTACCATCGATTCGGGCAATTCAAATTCTGTTTTTTCAATGAGTTTTTGAAAAATTTGTTCGTTAAGTTCCTGTTCCACACGTTTTTCATACCCTTGTTTCAGATTGTCCGTTATGGCATTTTTCACGTCGTCCAATGTTTCATATTGACCGAGTTTTTTGGCAAAAACATCATCGATCTCAGGGAGGACTTCTTTCCGGATTTCATGGAGTGTGACATGAAACGTAATTTCATGGTTTGCCAGTTTTTTATTGAAATGGTCTTCAGGAAAATTTACTTTTATTTCAATGTCTTCACCCGGCTTCTTGCCGATCAAATTTTCATCCAGGATCTTTGAAATGGCTCCCGCGCCGATCATCATGGTAAAGTTTTCCGTCTTCTGGGTTTCGGAAAAGGGTTTGCCGTCTTCAAAACCTTCATAATCGATCCTGACAAAATCGTCTTTTTTTACACCTCGATTTTCAGTTACCGGGATTTGTTCCGCCAGGTTTTTCTGGAGCATCTGAAGCTGGGCGTTCATTTCTTCATCCGTAATCTGGTACAATGCCTTTTTCAATGTCAATCCCTTGAAATCGATTTTATCGATATCGGGTTTTATCTCCACTGCAGCATCATATTTATAGGGACCTTTTTCATCGAGCTGGGGTGGATCGATCTTTGGATTTCCCACAATATTCAGATCGGTTTCTTTGAGGGCCTCCACAAAGGAATCCTGGAGCAATTTTGAAGACACATCATTGTGGACATCCTTTTTGAACATCCTTTCCAAAACTGAACGCGGGGTCTTTCCAGGACGAAACCCCTTAATTTTAGCCGTCTTTTTAAGTTCTTTATAGGCATTGTCCAGTTCCCGAACAACCGTGTCTTCGGGAACCTCGATATGCAGCACTTTTTTTACACTGCTTACATCCTCTACTTTAACTTGCATAAAACTCCTTTCAAACAGACCGGTGCCTGACCATCAGTCGGATTTCAGACACGTTGAATTGTGGCCCTTGCAAAAGTTTCTTTTTGCCCATGTTCGGGATCTTCGAGTCGGCCTTGGGCAAAAATCGACTTTTTCAAAGATTTTATTGATTTTTAAGTGGTGCGAGAGGGGAGACTTGAACTCCCAATCTGTTTCCAGAGCTGGATCCTAAGTCCAGTGCGTCTGCCAATTCCGCCACTCTCGCATTTTGATACCTGTTTATTTTTTTATTGAATCGTGCCAGTGAAGCGATATATCATGATTGAGAGTGCTGTTTTGAAGTAGCTCGAACTCTATCTTGACAATATATCTAAATATATTACATTCCAATAAAAATCAATTCAATAAAATAGTTCCTAAACCGACGAGTGTCAAGGAAAACAAAGGAAATTGTCTTTATGTCGGCACGTTATAAATCATACGTTCAAAATTATCATATCACACTAGTTTTCTTTCTCTTGATCTTCTCATTTTCGGCAACAACAGAAGCAAATCCTAAAAAAATGCGTTTCCATCTCCAAAAAACCATTGTTATAGATCCCGGACATGGCGGATATGAGAAAGGGGGCCAGGGGCCGGACGGGTCATTTGAAAAAATCGTCACCCTGAAATTTGCGCAGGTTTTGGCGGAAGAACTCGGAAAGACTTACAAGACAATTCTGACCCGGACGGATGATTATTGGGTGGATATCCCCACCCGGTCGGCAACAGCCAACCATGTGGGCGCAGACATGTTCATCAGCATTCATACCGGCGGAAGTCTTTTGCATCAAGCCGGCGGGATGTCGTTGTATTATTACAAAAAAACTTCAAAATCGACCCTTACGCCTGACCTGGATTCATCCAAAGAATTCAAAAACGACAACACAGAAGTATCATGGTCCAATATTCAAAACAGGCACCAGCAAAACAGTAAGATTCTAGCAGAGTTGGTCCGAGATCGTATTGGCAAGCAGGCTCAATATAAAACCGAGATTCAGGGGGCGCCGCTGGTGGTTCTTGAAGGTGCGGATATGCCTGCAATTCTTATCGAAATCGGATATATTACCAACCCTGTTGATGAGAAATCATTGCACGATATCGATGTGTTGTCTAAGATTGCCAAAGAAATAAAAAACGGCATCGACGATTTTTTTGAAAAACTCCAATAACCAAATATTTTCTTGCACCCCTCATAAAACAGTGTTAGGAACATTCAATGTCGGGGCGTGGCGCAGCCTGGAAGCGCGCCTGCTTTGGGAGCAGGAAGTCCCCAGTTCAAATCTGGGCGCCCCGACCAGTAACATAAATAAAATCGGGCGGTTCAAATGAACCGCCTTTTTTCTTTATGTGGCTTTGAAATAGGTGTTGGGCAGGGTAGGTTGACAAGAAAATGGACAAAATTAAAAGGCCATTTTCAATTGAGGGCGAACCAAAGGCATTTCATCCCAAGTACGCCCTTCAAGCAATCTGCCCGATTTCTTCTTGTTGGTTCCTCCCCATTGCTTAAAAAAAAATGGAATGTTTGCTCTCTCACATTGGTCCTTAATGTCAGAGACCCATTCTTTTCGCATTATGCGTGCTTTGGGACCTGATTCTCCCCCGACAATGACCCAGTTTATTCCATCAAGGTTCAACTCAGGTAGAGGCCCCAGCAAGGGCTCAAGTGATAGAAATTTCACTTTCGCTGGGGATTGTCTGAGATGATTAATGCGGTTAACGTTCTCTACCGATTCAACCGTGACCCCCATCCAAATATTAGACTCCCACTTGAGATCATCTGCAAATTCTAAAAGCCGATCTGAACGCTTTGTTAAAACCTGAAAAATGTGCCAGTGCGCCTTGGCCATCACACTAAAAATTTTCCTTATAAAATCCTCTGCGGCATCTTCATGGAAGATATCGCTCATCGAGTTAACGAATATCATCTGTGGCTTTTTCCATGTCAGAGGCAAATTAAGCATGTGAGGATGGAGCGTTAATCGGAACCCGTTCTTGTAGTTCGGTTGACCCATAGCCTGCAAGCGCTTAGCCATACGCTCCGCATAACAATTTTTGCATCCAAGGCTGACCTTGGTGCACCCCGTCATCGGATTCCAGGTTGATTCAGTCCATTCTATTGCGGAATTAAAAGACATATTCAAGCCTTCCAGTTAAAGTCGAACTTTCGTTGCGGGTCAGAATATTTTTTGGTTTGCTTCCAGAATTTTATTCCACTATCGCTACGGCTATAAAAGGCTAATCTATAAAGCGGTGCGTTATTTGGTTGTCGTATCAAAACCGTGTCCGTCAGGTCAACAGGCTTATAGTTCAACTTAATCATCTCGTGGCTAAAGCTTTCAACCAAATAATCGGAAAATGAAATTCGCTTCCATTTGGCATTTGGCCAATTATCTCGCCAACATGGATTACCAAGAAAACGTTCTACAACCGTATTGTCTTGGGATAGATAAACCTTTTCATTCCGCTGAGCATCCATACCACAGGCAATCAAAACTAAAAAATCCATGTAAAAAGCTGATAGGGTTTTAATTGTTGCAAAATCTAAACTGGAAATTTTGAAGGGGTCAACCATACAGAAAGATAGTACTTTGAAATTACCGCTTGGCTTTGGGATAGACTTAATGACCTCATCAACTTTCAAGTTAACATCCCCTTGAACAAATGTTACGTCAGTATCCCCATAGTTTTTCTTGACTCGTTGTGAAAGGGCATCCATTTTATCAGACTCAAATTCACAAAAGATATACTGATCAAACCGATCCTTGACGCTTAATGCAAGTAGTGGAGAGGCATATACAATCCTGTTTGAGTCTCTGATTTTCGCTTTTCCAGCCCCAGCAAAAAGATCAATGTATACTCGGCAATCCCATTTGTGCTTCATCCCCGTTGCAAACATCTCCGCATAATTATGGATGAGGCTGTATTTTTTTTCTGACCAGCGACCAACCTCAGGAGTCAACAGCCCATCATCTAATGTTTGAAGCTGATTTTTCATATTAGCACATGGTTCTGACAGATCAGGTCAAACTGTAATGGTTTTTCTGGTAATCATGGTACCGAGAAAACCGACGACGTAATGTGAATCTGGTATCCCAACCCAAGGAATTCTTCGAATAGGTTAATATCTATCAGGTCAATCAGGAAGCACGCATCTGTTATGACAATGATCATGCGGCGATTTGAAATCCTTTTCGAAATTCAGGTAAACTGACATACAATAGCTCTGCTCCCTTCGACATGGTGATGATATCCTCAGCAACCGCCCATGATACCAGTTGTCGAAAACGATTAGCGTATTCCCTTCCAACATATTCCCCAGGTTCTTTGGTTTTTCCGGACCTCCATCCGTTCTTGGTGGCACGGATAAAAAAATTCTTGTAAGAATATTCGTTAATAATCCCTAAATTCTTGGCCCGTACAATTAGCGCCATCAAAGAAATACCGTAAATGCCCTTTAATTTTTTCAGCTCAAGAAAACTGATCTTGGTACGATTCCGACCTATTTCTTCAATCATCTTTTCTTTCGGCAACAAAAAGGCACTGGCAAAGCTGTGACAGAGTTTCTCTAAATCCCAGTCATTGCATTCGCCGAACCTGATAATCAGATGCGCTAGTTCGTGAACGATGGTCAGCCTTTTCCGAACGAGATCACTATTTTTATTAATGGTGATTACCGGAATGTTATCTGCCCATGCGGAAAGTCCATCGAAAGTATCAGGAAGATCAACTTCTAAAATTCTGACGCCTTTGTCCTCCAATAGTTCCATGAGATTTGAGACGGGCGCATTGCCGAGTTCCCATGCTTTGCGCAGGCGCAAGGTGGCATTTTCGACATCATCCTGATTTTCGATAACGTATTTTTTCACTGGATTGACGAATACGGTTGGTTGCCCCATGATACTTTCAATTTCTATATACCTCTCCAGAAAATCCAGAGTTTGGTACTTTACGCGGTTTTCATCGCTTTTTGAAAGCCTGGATTTTTTTCTGAACTCAAGTCCGGTTAATTTGACTTGGGATTTGCGATAAAAATATCCGGTCTTGACACCCAAGGCTTTTGAAATGGCAATCAGGATATCCGAAGCGGGCATCATTTTGCCTTTTTCATACTTGCTGACCGCCTGTTTGGTGATCAGATTATCAGTGGCATCGGCGAGTTTCTGCTGGGACATTCCAGCCATTTTTCGTGCGGCTTTCAGCCTGGCCCCAAAACCATCCATAACGTTGACCTCCCTTTCCGTACACGTAAAAATGTTTTCGGTTGGCTTATGGTTGACAAAATAGTTCATTTTATATAAAATGTCAACCCATATTCTGATTAAAGCAACTATTAACATTTCATTGTTCTAAAAATTCTTTGGGGACCGTATCTTACCCATTCTATAGTATTTATTCGCAATAAATATTGGCCTTTTGAAAAAATATGGAAAGGATAAAACTGTGGCATTTTCACCCTTAACTCGCGAACAGTTATATGAACTGTGTATTTTTATATGCAATAGAAGGCAAGACTTCCAAAAACATATTTTATTGATAGCTTTTGCTTGTTTTCGATTATATATCAAGGAGTTACAGGGATCTTTCAGCACTTTTAACGATCGGCTTGTCAACAATGGCCCTGCCTTTTTTTGAATTAGAAATTTGAATGTCTGTATTTTGGCAAATCCCACATCAGATAAACCATATTCTTTTGATAATCTAGTGATGGGTGTTTCCCAAACCTTTTTATAGAGTTCTTTCCGATTGATCGTTGCCATCGAGCACCTCTCTAAGTTGTTTTTATTCGTTGTATCCTTGTGGTACTTGACTAAACGGGCAAGCTTGAATTTAAAGTCAAGATGCCGCTTTTAGTTAAGTTTAGTGCCAAAATGTTATATGCTTCATGTCAAATTGCTTGATTAAAATATAATACTTGACAAATTTGTCAAGCGGTACTATTTAGTTAAGTATGATGCGCATATCTGAAAAAGATGCCCTGCAAAAAATTGTGGATCTTTTGGCCGAATGGCTAAAGGTTTCAAAAAATGAAATACGCAAAAAAAATCCACCTCACAATAAAAATGTCGATGGATATTTTAAAGTGGGAAATTATGAGTTCGTTGTTGAAATAAAAGCCGGTAGCAATTCTGCTCAAGTTTCCTCAGCAATTCAAACCTTAATAAAAAACCGGATACAATCTCGAGCGCCCCTTATCCCGTTAGTTGTGGTACCCTTCATGGGAGACGTTGGTCGTAAACTCTGCGAAGGTAGCGGTGTTTCATGGGCCGATTTATCGGGGAATGCGGATATCTCTGCTCTAAACTTGCGGATACTTATCGGCGGTCAGCCGAATCTTTTTAAAAACCTTGGCCGTCCTTCAAGCCCTTTTGCCCCCAAAAGCGCTCGTATAGCAAGATGGTTGCTGATCAATGCCGATAAATCGATGACGCAACGGGAATTATCGTTCGCTACAAATATGGACGAGGGGTTTACCAGTCGCATCGTTTCACGTTTAGAAAAGAAAGAGTTAGTTTCACGAAAAAAAGACGGTTCAATTGTTGTGCCAGATCCGAATTTTCTATTAGACTCATGGCGCGAAGAATATGATTTCAAAAAGAACCGAATCATCAAAGGCCATATGGCCGCTCGGTTGAGTAATGAAATTTTACAGAAAATATCAGATCTTTTGTTGAAAGAGGATATTAACCACGCCGCTACCGGCCTCAGCGGTGCCTGGTTGTATAGCAAATTTGCGGGCTTCCGAATTGTTACATTTTATATAGACGAGCAACTATCAAAAGAATTGATAAAAATCCTTGGATTCAGGGAGGAAGAACGAGGTTCTAACGTCTGGTTTGTTGTACCTAAAGACGAAGGTGTATTCCATGGCTCTGAAAAAGTGGAAGGCATTAATTGCACCCATCCGGTTCAAGTGTATCTTGATCTATTCGGCCATCCGGAAAGGGCCGTGGAAGCGGCCGGTAATCTTCGGAATGAGTTTCTAAATTGGAATAAGCATGCCTGAAAAGCCATCAAGAGCTGATGAATACAGCAAGGAACAGGTCCAACTCGTCACGGCAACCTGCCTGTATGTCGCTACTATACTGGGGGATTACATGGAGCAGGCGGTCATCGTTGGCGGTCTTGTGCCCTCCATCCTAATCGACCAGAAAAATTTGCCCGACGGTGCAGACAGCCATGCCGGTACAATGGATTTGGACATAGGGCTTACCTTGGCGATATTCGATAACAAAAGGTATCAAGCCATCACCGATCGCTTGCGATCAGCAAAATTTTCTCCGGATGTAAATGAGCAGGGCAACCTGACCCGTCAGCGATGGAAAATTGAAAAAGCTGGAAAGGTTACCATTGATTTTCTTGTCCCACCGGTCAGTGAGGATGATGAGGGAGGCCAGATTAAAGATATCGAAAATGATTTTGCAGCCGTGATTACCCCTGGTCTTGAGCTTGCGTTCAAAGATAGAATAAAAATTACTTTGGAAGGTTATACGATATTTGGTGAAAAGGCAAAACGCGATGTTTATGTCTGCGGACCGGGTGCATTTGTAGTGCTTAAAGCGCTTGCTTTCAGGAGTAGGGGAGAAAATAAAGATGCTTATGACCTATATTACCACATCCGAAATTACGGGAGTAGTGTTGAGGATGTTGCGGAAGCTCTGAAACCATTATTACATGAAAAGGAAGCGAAAGAGGCTATAAAAATCTTAAATGAAGATTTTACAAGCAATGATAGTGTCGGAGCGGTTAGAGTTGCTCGCTTTATTACAGGCGGTAAAGATGAAGCGATTCAAGCAGAGGTGACTGGATTTGTTCGCAACCTTCTCGATCTATGCAAATTAGACGAAATTTAGTCCATAAACTTATTGCAATTCTACTGGTGATATTTTTTATTTCTGTCTACCAAAAATCCACCATTGATCACTTTATATGTTTTAAAGGTAATAAGGCTGGCAAACGATACGTTGGTATCACCAATGACCTATCACGCCGTCTCAGTGAGCATCGTAGCGGTCATTCAAAGGCCGGCCAGATAATTGGAAAATTCACTGTCATACATACCGAATCATTCACCGATCACAAATCTGCGAGGTTACGAGAAAAATTTCTCAAATCTGGCAAAGGCAGGAAATGGTTGGATATGTTAGAAAGTACATCGGAGCCCGCCACAAAACCGGCGGGTAAAGCACGCCTCTAAGGAGGCTTGTGCGCCTCTGGCGCATTCAAATCCCCCGCAAAAAACCCGGCGGGCAAATCAGCCCGAGGCTGACAAGTCTCTCGCCCCGACTAGTAAAACCAAATGGTTACGCAACGCCGATTTCGCTCGAATTCGGCGTTTTTACGTTTTGTCTACCAGATGTCTACTAAAGCAAAATAGGGCGCGCATAATGTGCAGAATTGTGAAGGCTTTATCCATTTGATATTATATGCAATATTTTCCCAGCGTTTTTGTGTCATCTTTTCTTGAGTCCCACAGATTGGCCTAAAGCAACCTTCAAATAAATAATGGCCTGTCATATATTGAGCTATTTCAGGCAATTATTCGGCTCATGGACAGAGGTGCACCTTTCTGCTTAGCAGGCATTCTTTCGACCATCTCTTTATAAGAAACAGATAAGGTGTTAGACTGAGGTTCTTTCAAAAGCTCAGAATCAAGACAGCATAAGATGACAGATTGATTCGGATCTTCTTTGAAAAATATAGTAAAATCGCGGCATAAAAAATTATAAAATCGCGGCACGAATAACGATCATATCGCGGAAGAAAAATAAAGACACCCGATGCTGAGAAAAAACTGGCCCATATCACTACCAAAGCCCTTGTTACCGGACACGGTATTTTATCGACAGCGGTGTAATTGTAGCCGGGGATTTATCGATAGTATCCAAGGGAAATAAAGACTTATCTTTCTGATAGTCCTTTGTTTCAAAACGGAGTGAAGATGCGAAGGCTGGGAAAATCCCCACACATCAAAGTATAAACCGTGGCGAATCAAAACAGCCATTGCTTTCACAGATCGCCAAAAGAAATGGTGTCGTGTCTTGAATGGTGATTAAATGGCAATATTCACAATTCAAGATGCGACAACGAACACTAAGAATGTTCCTTTCAGTTCTGGGGAAACCATTTCCCCTTGCCACTTAGTGTCGGTATGCCTTCATCATTGAGGTGCTTCGATGTTTGAGAATGATTTTTACCTTCGCTATCTATTTTAGGAATCAGATCAGGAATTGTTTCTTGCTCATGCCCTCGCTTTTTTCTTACGCTCTTTGGCACTTGCGGCAATTTATCCTTCAAGCCAATAATGGCACGATTGATTATTTGAACGTAAGGCTCTCCGGTACGTTCTTTTTCACGCTTAAGAACCTCTTGGGCTTCCGGCCCTAGCATAACCAGAGTCTGTTTTTGGCCCTCCGCCAGCTTCTTTTTACGCCAGCGCTTTTGGCGTTCTCTGTCGATCTTTCGTCTTTGCTGTATTGTTGCCATTTGAATATTCCCTATTAAGTTATTTAGTAACGTCACTTTATAACGCTCAAGATACTTTATATCAGGCTGTTTGGTGCAAGTCAATCCCAAGTGGGCAAAATAAAAAGTGCCGAAATAAAGCAAATGAGGGGTTTAGAGGAATCTGTTCGGTTGGGCAAATTTTATTTCACGATGTTGAACTTTAAAAGATATTTTGATACAAATATTTCTTTTTACCTTGCTTTTTGATTAACGGATAAGTTTAGTTGCTCCGGGGGCAACAACAGCAAGTCACGGCAAACAAGTGACGAAAAAAGAAAAGGAAAGCGTATCAAAAACGATGAAACAGAAAATTGATGTTTTAATAATATTCTCGATAACCGCTATGATACTGTTTCTTCTATTGTCCTTAGGTGGTTGCGGAAGTGGCGGAGATGACACACCTACTGGGCACACTTCGGGGGATGATATTTACACACCCGTAGAGGTCAAACTTGTACATGGCACGCTTTTAGTTGTAAGAGCCGTTGTAAACGGTTCGATAACTCTCGACATGCTGGTAGATACAGGTGCTTCAAGAACCTATGTTCCCGCCGAAATATTCGGTAACCTTGACGGGGAAGTTTATATCTCAAGCCTCTGCCTTGAAAACGACATATGCTTTAACAACTTCATGGCTTGGTCCTCTGATTCAGCTTTCACCCAGTCAAAGGATGGATACTTTAACGGAATAATCGGAATGGACTTTTTAAGGAATTTCGATATTACCTTTGATTACAAGAGTGAATTGATTTATTTTTACGATACCCTTGAAAACGGTTCGTCCGATCTGGTGACGATTCCCTTCCATTACGAATCTTTCAGGCCTTATGCAAATATTTCGATGGAAGGCATCTCACAGGGGGACAACCTTCTCGACACGGGGGCGGCATATACGAGAATAACCTCCGTGATGCTTGACTCTCTGAGCCAGGTGCCGGATGTGCTTTTTGAGTCGGTTGTTTTCACTTTAAACGGCTCTGAGATTGTGGAATACGTGTCATTAACTGACTACTGTGCAGGTATGGCGTGTCCGGATGAAATAATAGTTCAGATAGGAAGCTGGCCCGCTGTTGGAGGCACTTTCTTCAGGGAGTATCTGACCGTCTTCAGATTTTCAGAAAACACGGTCAAACTTGATCAATACAACGACAGAAGCCACATCAAAGAAAGCGGCATACAAAGAATAGGACTTCAAATAAGCATATACGATGCATGCGAGATTATTTATGTGAGTGATGGAGGCTTTGCTTGGGCAGGCGGACTCCGAGAAGGTTATGAAATAATTTCAGTTAACGGAATTCCTATTGACTCGCTGGGTTATTTTGGCATT
>PVMK01131106.1_pt1 | contig 17413 bp, 17 predicted proteins | sample 1853481 | NCBI WGS metagenome assembly PVMK01 (sample SAMN08533507, study PRJNA380276) | Marine sediment metagenome, whole genome shotgun sequencing project.
AACAAGCTGTTGAGTGGGCCTGCCAGGGAGAATTCAGCGATGAGATGGTCAAACAATCGGTTCTGACTTCTTTTGCCGAGCTTGATCGCCCTCTCTCGCCGGGTAGCAGAGGTTACCGTGAGTTTGTCCATCAACAACAAGGCTTAACTCACGAGATGTTGCAGTCCTTCCGTGAAGGTCTTCTCGCCATGGACCAGAAAAAACTGGTTCAGGCTGCACAGCTTTATCTGGATCAGGGTTTTGCTTCCAGTTCGGTAGGGGTTCTTGCCGGGGATGAGATGTTCAGTCAGGCAGAAGAGACTCTGACGAAGATGAACATGCAGATGAAACGTTTAGGAAGTTAGTGGCCTCTGTAACGCAATGACGCAAAGAAGACCTTTTGTTGCCCTTTGTGCCTTTGCGTTTAAGGCCTGTATTAAGTTATAGTCTCACACCTGCCTTGCGCGAAAAAGGTTGGGTCTTTTACACCTTTATCGGTTCCGGACATTGTCGTTTCATGTGTTCCTGGGCAACCACCAAAGCCGACATCACCGCATTGACAAACGACATTCAGGAAATCACGGATAACGGATAATATGACTGAGACACCAATAGAGCCAGAAGCGCAGGGCCAACATCACTTCGAGACTTTAACCCCCAGCCTCATCATGGATGCCATCGAAAGTTGCGGATTTCTCTGCGACTACCGCACCTTTGCTCTCAACAGCTATGAGAATCGGGTCTATCAGGTCGGTATCGAAGATGGTGAGCCGCTGATTGCCAAGTTTTACCGGCCACAGCGCTGGAGTGATGCACAGATCCTTGAAGAACATCAGTTCTGCTTTGAGCTGGTGGAGCATGAACTGCCAGTCGTCGCTCCGATCATCAACGACCACGGTGAGTCTCTCTTGCATTTTGGCGGCTTTCGTTTTGCCCTCTATCCGCGCCAGGGTGGTCACGCTCCGGAATTCGACAATCTTGACAACCTGTTGATTATGGGCCGAACTCTCGGCCGCATGCACGCCATCGCTGCTACCAAACCTTTTGAACATCGTCCGCGACTCGACTGTGCAACTTTCGGTCACGCATCTGTCGCTCTGATCAGCGAAAAATTCATTATCCCTGAGTACAAGGCGAATTACGACGCCCTCACCCATGATCTGTTGCAAACAGTGGATGAGCTGCTGGCCGACCTTGACGATACGCCGTTTATACGCACCCACGGCGACTGCCATGCCGGCAACGTATTGTGGCGCGAAGGGGCTCCTCATTTTGTCGATTTTGATGATGCGCGAACAGCGCCGGCAATTCAGGATATCTGGATGATGCTTTCAGGAGACCGACCTCGCCAGATAGCACAACTGGCAGAGATTGTTGAAGGCTATAACGAGTTTTACAATTTTAGACCGAGTGAGCTACGCCTGGTCGAGGCGCTACGCACCCTGCGCATCTTGCACTATTGCGCCTGGCTGGCGAGGCGTTGGGACGACCCCGCCTTTCCTCACCACTTCCCCTGGTTCAATACTGTGAACTACTGGGGAGAGCACGTCCTGCAGTTACGTGAGCAGATAGCCGCGTTGCAAGAGATGTCACTGGAGTCACACTAAAAGAATCTAAAACCCAAAAAGAAGATTCAACGCAGAGTCGCAAAGGACGCAAAGAGAAAGTTCATTCTCTATCAAAAGAATAATTTCATTGTAGCAATTATTCTCTGCGTCTCAGCGTCTTTGCGTTAATTAAGTGGCTTGGCCTTTGTTTGGGTTACAAGTCAAAAAAAAGCCCCGGCTATATATAGCCGGGGCTTACAAATCTTTTTTTGAAACTCTGCTTTAGCGTTGGCGCACTTCTTTGATACGTGCTGCCTTGCCCTGCAGATTGCGCAGATAGTAGAGCTTGGCGCGGCGAACCTTGCCAACCATCATAACTTCGATCTTGTCAACACAAGGTCCGTGCAGAGGAAAAATCCTCTCGACACCCATGCCGTTGGATACTTTACGCACGGTAAAGGAAGAACCAACACCATTATTGTGTCGTTTGATGCAGACACCTTGAAAGACCTGGATGCGCTGTTTGTCACCTTCAGTGATCTTCACATGCACACGCAGTGTATCCCCACCTTTGAACTGGGGGATGTCTTTTTTCATATTTTCCATGCCGATGTAATTTATAACGTTCATCGTTTTAACCTCCTCAGATAAGCGAACCGCTTTTTTACCCTAAAACTCAGAAAGGAGTCAAGCCAAAAAGCGGATTTTTCATAGATCACTAAACAATAAAAACTTCATCAACGCTCGGTGCTACGAATCGACACATGCTCGAGCATTGCCTGCATTTCTTGCAAGACATCTGAATCCCTTCCCGGTGCCGTAAAATAGAGAAAAAACCAATGTTCTTCAACGTAACCAATATAGCCCAGAAAGGTCATCGGACGATCATGTTGTAGATAGTTTGCAGAAAGCAGAAACGTCTCAGCAGCCCCGTTAATCTTTACCGAGGTAATCTTCCAAACCATATCGGCAACATCGTCCTCACCCTCCAGACTCTGGGCGGCATACTCCGCTGAGTTGCGCAGGGTTTGTGTGCTGGGCGCAGATTCCCCTTGTGTGAGAGGGCTGAAATCAATATCAAGATGCGCACCGTTTACAGCATGGTAGATAAACGCCTCATTGGCGGTCATACGTTTGCGAGCAACCTTCTCTATTTGCTCAACCGTCGCATTGGCGGCAGCGGCTTCATGGGCAACATGACTGGCGGCCTCTTTTACCAACGCTTCGGGAGGCTCCAGATGCAGAACCCAACCTGCGCTGAGATTGATATCAAGGATCAGGTTCTCAGTAACGGCTATTTCAGCAGCATGAGCGGGCAACGCCAACAAACTCACGGCAAGCATAAACAACAAAATGGGACGTATCATCGTAATCTTCTGAGCTGGACTCATAATTATATCCAATTGCTTCGAAAATGCACGTAGGTGAAGGAAATAGATTGTCAGGAGAGTGGCGAAACAGAACCATCTTCACCAACCAGGCGATCAAGCATAATGGCTGCGGCTGTACGTACAGAAAGGTGATTGTACTGACCGGCCCGTACTGGTTGCAGACATGGACGATCTGCAGCATAAATCTGCGGGGCCAGCCCGTGACCAGTACCGAAGACCAGCATCACCGGTTGTTCAGTCGCAAGCAAGCGGGCTTGTGGGTAATCGAGGCCACCCTGATGACTGGCACCGGTCAGCACCGCCACCCCCTCTGGTCCAACCAGAGAATGCCAGTCGGCAAGTGCCTCATCGAAACTGTTCACTACCTGCAGGCAATCAAGGGCCCGACAGCGATCCGGATTGTAGCTGGCACCAGCACCTTTTTGCCAATGATCAATAATGCGTGAGGCGAGACGTTGCTGCTCTTCAGCTGGAGTCACCAGGTAGTAGCGGCATAGGCTGTAGGTTGCTGCCAGACGAGCCAGATCGTGGATATCGAGGTTGGTAACGGCGGAGGTAACCACATCGCCACGTCGGTCAAGGACAGGATGATGAACCAGAGCGATGGCCATCGGCTTAAATATCACTGGCTCCGGCTCTCTGATGAGGACTTGCCTGATGAAGGCTTCTCCAGCGACGCGCGCAGTTCATCAAGATAGAGGAGATCCTCTTTCGTCAGAGGGGCCGTCTCCAGAAGTTCCGGACGACGCTCCAGGGTTCGCCGCAGTTGTTCATGCCGTCGCCAGAGGGCGATCCGCTGATGATTGCCCGAGGTGAGAACTTCAGGAACACGCACTCCGTTGAATTCTGCCGGTCGAGTGTATTGCGGGTATTCAAGCAGACCGTCGCTGAAGCTGTCGGTGAGGGCGCTGCCAGCAGAACCAAGCACACCTGGCACCAGGCGTGCTGTCGCGTCGAGGATTGTCGCAGCGGCCAATTCTCCGCCAGTCAGGACGAAATCCCCCAATGACACTTCCTCATCCACCAGAGAGCGGATTCGTTCGTCAAAACCTTCATAACGACCACAGACAAAGATCAGTCCGGACTCACGACTAAAACGTTCGGCGTCAGCCTGTTGAAAGGTCTTGCCCTGCGGGGACATGAGCAGAATACGCGATTGTGGGCTCTGCTCTTTAAGCTCGGCCAAGGCACTGGCAATTGGATCGACCTTTATAACCATGCCGTCGCCACCACCGTAGGGAGTGTCGTCAGTCACTTGATGCCTGCCTTCCGCCCAGTCACGCAGATTGTGCAGATTGACAGTAAGCAAACCTTTATCGACAGCCCTACCAAGGATGCTGGTGGTTAACGGGCCTTCGAGCATGGCAGGAAAAAGAGTCAGAATATCAAATTGCATGGGAGTCTTTTCAGGGGGTTTTTTCTATCTCAGGGACCAATCCTTCAGGAAGTTTGACATGCAGTTGACCTTTGTCACGATCAACCTGTACCAGGAAAGGCTCAATTGCAGGGATCAGGATCTCACCGGTAGGACCATCAACTTCAAGGATGTCATGTGCCGTGGTCGTAAACATACCAACAACCCGACCAAGAGCACCTTGACGCTGATCGATGACTTCCAGACCCTCCAGATCAGACCAGTAGAACTGTTCATCATCCAGTTCTGGCAGATCGGCCTTAGCCATCCAGATGGAAGTCCCCATCAGGGGCTCAACAGCAGCCAGGTTATCCAACCCTGCGAGCCGTAACAGAACATTCTGTTTATGTTGGGAAGAGCGGACAGCGTCATGCTGGACCGGGAGGCCCTCACTATCCATCAGGTAAACCTTGCGGGCACCTGGCAAAGCCAGATGCCCGGTCGGTAATGGGCGGATTTTAAGATCTCCACGGAGACCATGAATGCCGACAACGACACCCACCTCCAGAAGATCATTCAGCTTAACATCCATCATTATTCCAAGATCTGCAGAACAGCCCTCTTGTTCTCGCGGGTCGCTTTGGCATTTAAGAGGGTTCGCATAGCCTTGGCCGTGCGTCCCTGTTTGCCAATAACTCGTCCCATATCTTCCTGGGCCGCAGCCAGCTTGACGAGAATTGTGCCATCGGCGTCTTCATCTTCACTGATGACGATCGCATCCGGGTTATCCACCAGAGCCTTGGCGATGAATTCGATGAGCTCTTTCATGGCGTCCATCCTTTAGGCAACAGGGTAAACCTGTTACGGGCGCCGCAAAAACTCAGGGTCTTAAGCCTGTTTGAACTTGGCCCAGATCCCCTGCTTGCGCAGCAGTTGACGAACCGTATCGGTCGGCTGAGCACCTTTGTTCAGCCACTCAAGGGTCCGGTCTTCAACAACATTGAACATTGGGGGATCCTGCTTCGGATCATACTGCCCCAGTTTTTCGATAAAGCGACCATCGCGGGGGAACCGCTCGTCCGCTACAACAACTTGATAAAAAGGTTTCTTCTTGGCGCCGCCACGGGCCAGTCTGATTTTTACTGCCATCGACTTCTTTCCTCCTGAGCTTATGACTCTTTTTGGAATAGGGATAAACCCTCGGTTATTAATCTTCTGTCTATTTATCACGCAACCTGGCACCGGGCCAGGCTAAAAATTACATGGGCAATTCACTTTACATCGGCAGACCACCGCGGCCCATCATACCCTTTAACCCCTTGGGACCCAGTTTCTGCATCTTTTTCATCATCTTCTGAGCTTCGGTAAACTTCTTCAGCAACTGGTTGACATCCTGAACTCGGGTGCCGCTGCCAGTCGCAATGCGCAAACGTCGAGAACCATTAATGATTTTGTGATTCTGCCGTTCCTTACGTGTCATCGAGCTAATGATCGCCTCGATCTTTTTCAGCTCATTATCAGGAAGTTGCGCGCCTTTCATCTGCTTAAGCGCCTTGCCCGCCCCCGGGATCATCGCCAGCATCGACTCCATCGATCCCATCTTCTTGATCGACTGGAGCTGATCTTTAAAAGTATCCAGAGTAAAGCCCTCCTCGCGGAGACGCTTTTCCATCTTGACAGCATCATCCTGACCAATGGCCGCCTCGGCTTTCTCAATCAGGGAGAGTACATCCCCCATACCAAGAATCCGCTGGGCCATCCGTTCGGGATAGAAAGTTTCCAGGGCATCCAGTTTTTCGCCCATACCGACCAGCTTGATCGGCGTGCCGGTGACTGCTCGAATCGATAATGCTGCGCCGCCGCGAGCATCACCATCCAGTTTGGTCAGCACGACACCGGTTAGGCCAAGACGCTCATTGAATGAGCTGGCCACATTGACCGCATCCTGACCCGTCATGGCGTCCGCCACCAGCAGAATCTCACGTGGATCCACGCAATCGCGAATCCGCTCCAACTCCTGCATCAACGTGTCGTCAACATGCAGACGACCGGCGGTGTCCAGTATCAGTGTATCGTAACCCTGCCGGTCGGCAAATTCATGAGCCAGACGACAGATTTCTACCGGGTCCTGATCCGCCCGACTGTCAAAAACCGGGATATCGATCTGGCGACCGAGGATTTTCAACTGTTCAATAGCTGCCGGACGGTAAACATCGGCCGGAACCATCAGAGGGTTACGCTTTTCACGTCGCAGTTTGAGCGCCAGCTTGCCACAGGTGGTGGTTTTACCAGCGCCCTGCAAACCACAGAGCATGATCGGTACTGGCGGCCGGGCAGCCAGATCAAGCTGGTTGTCCTCACTGCCACCCATCAACAGACCCAGTTCGTCACGGACGATCTGGACGACCTGCTGCCCTGGAGTTAAACTTTCCAGTACATCATGACCTACGGCGCGCTCGCGCACGGCAGCCACGAAATCTTTAACAACCTTGAAATTGACATCTGCTTCCAGCAGAGCCAGACGGACTTCACGCAGAGCCTGTTGGATATTATCTTCCGTCAGACGTCCACGACCGCGCAACTGCTTAAAAACAGCGTCAAATTTTTCTGTCAGGGTATCAAACATACAATTATCATTTTAGAGCCGGAAGGCAAAAGAAGCACCTTAGTGAAACCACGCGGACTTTGTCAAGTGAAATCAGGGGTTATCAGAGTCTGGCCTTACCAACTTCGGGCCTAAAGAGCTATCGCCAGATAATCACCGTTGCTGCGTTGATGCATTTCAGCTGGAGGCATTCCTGCCTCTGCAAGAATTCCCAACAAAGTCGCTTTGGTCTCAGGCGAAAAACGCAGAGCGAGACCACAGTCCGAAGTCAACTGACGAGGTACAGGAATCAGCAAAAAATCCACCTCTGCCTGCTTGAGAATCTTCTCAGCCTTAAGGACCCGGTGGATCGAGTGAAATATGGCGACGTAATCGTTCTCTTTAACCATCAAATGTCCTGTAAATCTTCAAAGGGCGGGAATCATGTCACGTTTAAAGATTCATGGCAAGGCTCACGCAAAAAGGCCACCCGGGAGTGGGTGGCCTTCAAAGTTACGGACGGTGTGATCCCGCCTAGAAGTGATGAACAAAACGCATATTGTAGCGCTCGCCTTCCGGGCGACTTTCCGCGTCTGTTTCAAAATAAGCATTCAGGAACAGGTGGGTATCCTGGGAAAAGTGCCAGACCGCTCCGGGACCAACAGCAAAGACCTTTTCTTCCAGAGATTTGTCTTTCTTGCCATCCACCTTGGTGTCACTGATCTGGTCGAACCAGTAGCCGTTGATGCCAAGCCGCAATTGCTTTGGCAAGACTTCGTAAGCAGCAGTGAAGTTGGCGTGCACTGCGTCGCCAGGCTCAAGGTCGACATCAGAGGGCATCTTCCCTCCAAAGGAAAATTCATCATTCTCACCATTCCAGAGGTAGTGCAGACGCCACGAGACAGTCGCCTTGGGACCAAGGAAGACAGTTGCCGCCCAGTAAGGGTTGAACGAAAAGTGGTTGCTGCCCGGGTTAAGTAATTTGTCACTGTCATACTTACCTGTCGGAAAAATGGTCTGCAATTCGATACGATTAACCATCAACGGACCCTTCTCACCCATAATCGGATCCCATTGAAGATAAGGGCCAATCAGCAGATCGCCAAGGCCGGTACCATTATCTTTAAAACCTGGAAGGTTGTGCCCCATATCAAGACTAACAACCGGCAACATGACGTTAAGGCCCCACTTGCCACCGAAGAGCAGTTCCTGATCCGACTGGTAGATCAACTGATTCATCAGCACCCAGACATCAACATCGACATCAAACCCTTTGGAACCATTTTCATCATTGATCTGATCCGCGGTATAATACTGCAGATATTCAGAGAGATAAAAACCGGGTCCTGCCGGAGGCGCGCCATCAAGAAAACTGGTAAAACCAAGATTCACATTCGGCTGACCAAGAGCAAAGACCGATCCTGCTGACATCAGCATCAGAACAACAAGCGCACCCAGAACAACACGTAAACTTTTCATCATCCAACCTCCTGATTTATGTTCAAAAAACCATCATTATTAACATTGCAGATGCCGGCAAGCATCACCATTATTCGCCTTTTTGTCAAGCAGAGACAAGCCAACAAGCTGCAGCCGACAAGAGCAGTAGAGCACGAGGACTTCACTGTTTACGGTGCGGTCGCAACAAAAACAGCTCTTAGTGGAGCAGGATAACCTTCTATTGTTTTCGTCTGATCTTCCGGGTCAAGGAAATCAGCAAAGGATTCAAAGGTCATCCACTCCGTCTGGCGTTGCTCTTCTATGCTTGTGCGATTGACATCAACACACTCTACTTTTTTGAAACCGCAACGACGCAACCACAGCAACATGGTTGCAACGGTAGGGAGGAACCAGACGTTGCGCATCTAGGCATAACGCCCTTCCGGCATCAGCATCTTGCCTTCATCCCCTTCCACAATGAGAGTCTCCAGGATGAGCTCTCCACCGGGGCGCAAGCAACCTCGCAGTTCAATGAGATGATCTATCGGCGAACGCCGATGATAGAGCACGCCCATGGAAAAGACGCTATCGAAACAGGCCAGGTCGGTGGGAACATCCTCTATCCCCAGCGGCAAAACATAATGGTTCTGGTCACCGAGATAGCGTTGCATAACCTGATATTGCATCACGGAGATCAAGGTTGGGTCGATGCCGATCACCAGGTCGGCACCCTCGCCGAGCATTCGCCAGCCGTGGTAACCATTGCCACAACCGACGTCGAGCACCTTGCGACCTGCTAACGATTGAATATGCGGTAAGACACGGTCCCATTTCCAATCCGAACGCCATTCGGTATCGATATCAACCCCCAACAGACTGAAGGGCCCTTTTCGCCAGGGATGAAAGGCTTTGAGTTGTTCTGTAAATTGTTCACAACTCATATTGCACAAATCTTCAGCGCGGCCAACTTCAACTTTGGTTTTCAGATCAACATGTGTTGGCGTCAACTCTGGCAACGCTTGCAAAGCCTTTTGCCAGTCGTCCATTTTGCCATGACCATCAACAGCCAGCCTTTCTGGCAGAATCTGCTGCAATTGCCGCGACCAGCGCTCCAACCCCATGGCTTCAAGCTGTGGGTACAAAGACTGATAAACGCTCATTTGACAGCGACCAGTGAAGCGAAGTTAAAACATTGGAACCAGATATCACTAAAATCAAATCCAGCATTTTTGAGGCGTTGTTGATGACAGGTAAGGGTTTCAGGGATCAACACATTTTCCAATGCGGTGCGTTTTTGACTGATCTCCAGATCACTGTAGCCGTTGGCGCGCTTAAATTCATGGTGTGATTCCACATGAAAGCGCTCTCTCTCCGGCTCATCAAAAGCCATTTTCTCTGACAAGATCAAGATACCGCCTGGTTTTAGCCCTTGATAAATACGTTTTATCAATGCCGGGCGCTCCGCAAGTGGGATGAATTGCAAGGTGAAGTTCAGAACGACAATCGAGGCCTTTTCAATAATAACATCCTGGATATCGGCACACAGCATTCTTACTGGAACAGTTGAAGAAGTGTCGGAAGCCAAAAGCTGTTGACCACGCTCAATCATTGCCGGTGAACTATCCACTGCAATAATGTCACAATCAGGCTGACGAATGCGTTGACGCATGGCAAGACTGACCGCTCCTAAGGAACAGCCCAGATCATAACAATGACTATTGGCCTGAGCATATTTAGCCGCCAAAACCCCAATTGACGAAATCATCGTGGCATAACCTGGCACCGAGCGTTGAATCATGTCTGGAAAGACATCGACCACCCGCTCATCAAATCGGAAATCAATGATTTCGTCTAAAGCTGTGGCGTATATTGCATCTTGTTTCTTGACCACGAGTTTTTCACCTTGATCCTTTAATTTCAGGCTGTAAGGCTATAGAGCCGTAAAGACTCAATCTTTACAGCCTTACAGTCTACAGCTTACAGCTTGTTTGACTTAATGCGCCTCACGCCAATTTTTACCGCTGCCAACTTCAACCAGAAGTGGCACAGAGATATCAACTGCCCCTTCCATCTCTTCCCTGACCAGAGCCTTCACATTTTCGAACTCCGCCAGCGGGACATCAAAGACCAGTTCATCGTGGACCTGCAACAACATGCGGGTTTTTAGTCCTTCGGTAGCAAGACGACGGGCAATATTGATCATGGCCACCTTGATAATATCGGCGGCCGAACCCTGCACCGGGTAGTTGATGGCGTTGCGTTCGGCATAGCCACGCACCGCTCCATTCTTACTGTTGATCTCGGGAATCGCGCAACGCCGGCCGAGCATGGTTGTCACATACATCTTTTCACGCGCTTCGGCAATACAGTGATCCATGAAAGTACGGATACCGGGATAACGCTTAAAGTATGTATCAATGAAAGCCTGGGCCTCGCGGCGACTGATATCAAGCTGTTTGGCCAGACCAAAGGCGCTCATACCGTAGATCACGCCGAAGTTGATCGCTTTAGCTTGTCGGCGTTGCTCATCAGTAACCATTTCCGGGAAAATGCCAAGCACTTCGCTGGCAGTGCGGCGATGGATATCCTCACCACGGGCGAAGGCTTCCTTGAGAGCCGGTTCATCGGCCATGTGAGCCAGGACGCGCAATTCAACCTGCGAATAGTCAGCGGCAAGCAGCACGCAACCATCGGACGGGATGAAGCCTTCGCGGATGCGACGACCTTCCTCGGTGCGAATCGGAATGTTTTGCAGATTGGGATCGCTCGAAGAGAGCCGCCCGGTGGCCGTGACGGCCTGGTTGAAACTGGAGTGAATCCGCCCAGTCTCTGGATGAATCAGCTTTGGCAAGGCATCGGTATAGGTCCCCTTGAGCTTGGCCAGAGAGCGATACTCAAGAATTTTCGCAGCAATATCATGTTCCTCGGCCAGTTTATTCAAGACCTCGACATCGGTTGACCAACCGGTCTTGGTCTTTTTGCCCTTTGGCAGCCCAAGCCGTTCGAACAGCACTTCACCGAGCTGCTTAGGCGAACCGATATTAAAAGAGCTGCCAGCCAATTCATGAATCTGCGTCTCGAGCACGGCTAGTTTCTTCGCTAACTCAGCTGAGAGTCCACCGAGGAATACAGGATCGATACGGATGCCAATCTGCTCCATCCCGATCAGGACCGGCAACAGTGCCATCTCCACATCATTGAAGAGCGCCTGCTGCTCTTGCTCATCAACCAACGGCACCAGCTTTTCGTAAAGCCGCAAGGTGATATCGGCGTCCTCGGCAGCGTAAATCGTCGCCTTCTCAACCTCTACTTCGTCAAAGCAGATCTTATTCTTGCCACTACCGGCGACCTCACTGTAACTGATACAGCGATAATCGAGCAGTTCAGCAGCCAAATTATCCATGCCATGAGACTTGGCTGCTGAATTAGCAAGATAGCTGGCCAGCATGGTGTCAAAGAGCGGTTCGGCAACTTCAACTCCGGATCGGCCCAATACCAGGATGTCGTATTTGAGGTTTTGACCGATTTTCAGATGATCGGCAGAATTCAGCAGTGGTCTGACTGCGTCAAGCACCAGATCGACAGGCAACTGTTCCGGCACGCCAAGATAGCGATGAGTCAGCGGCACATACCACGCTTCCCCCGCTGTCATGGCAAAAGAGAGCCCGACCAGATCGACACGCAATGGATCCAGACCGGTCGTCTCGGTATCAAAGGCAAATCGTTCAGACTTCTGTAAGGCAGCAATCATCTCCGCCAGTTCAGTTTCAGTCAAGACAGCGCGGTAGCTCTCGCCACTGGCACTGGCACGCGAATCGACCGAAAACTCCTGTAACAATTTAGGGAATTCGCACTCCTTGAAAAGTTCCGTCAATGCCTCTCGGTTTGGTTCAGACAAAACAAACGTCTTGTCATCCACATCAAGGTCGAGATCATCAACCAAAGTGACTAACCGTTTCGACAGGCGAGCCTGATCGGCAAAATTCTCCAGATTCTCACGGCGTTTGCCTTTCAATTGATCGAGGCTGGCCAATAGAGTTTCAATGTCGCCGAATTCATCGATCAGCGCCTTGGCTGTTTTCTCGCCGATCCCCGGCACACCGGGGATATTATCGGAGCTATCCCCGGAGAGAGCTTGCACTTCGATTACCTTGTCCGCACCACCGAAGCGTTCAAAGACTTCTGCAGGACCCGAAATCTTGTCCTTCATCGTATCAAGCAAGCAGACACGATCATTGACGAGTTGCATCATATCTTTATCGCCAGTAACAACTGTCACTTCCACCCCTTTGGCAGCGAACTTTTTGGCAAGGGTGGCAATGATGTCATCCGCTTCATAGCCAGCCTTTTCGATCCCTGGCAAATTCAAAGCATCCACCACTCGTTTGATATAAGGGATCTGTGGCACCAGGTCTTCAGGCATAGCCGAGCGATTCGCTTTGTATTCAGGGTAGATATCTTTACGAAAAGTCGGCCCCTTACTGTCGAAGATGACAGCAAGCTGGTCCGGCTGTGATTCACGCATCACCTTGAGCAACATATTGGTAAAACCGTAGATGGCGTTGGTCGCCATCCCTTGCGAGTTGCTGAGGTGGCGAATGGCGTAATAGGCGCGATAGATGTAGCTCGACCCGTCGATCAGGAAAAGCCGTTGGGGCTGGTTGGACATTGGGGATATCTCCTTAATTGAAAGTGCCGTTTATTATTCCACAAGATGAGATGAAGGCAAAGGATAAGAAGAAATTTTACCGATCTGGACCGTTCTTGATTAAATAGACGGAGCTCTCTCTTTTCGTCTCTCCCTAAGGTTGACAATATGCTCTGGAATGATTAGCTTTCGAAGAGTTATCTTTCCAATGAGGAGTGTATTGCATGACTGACAAAGACAAAGAACAATTTGATGATCTGATCTCTGACTTCGAAATTGATCACGAAAAAATATCCGAAATTATTGAGGAACACGCCAACGAAGGGGGGCTGGTGGTCGCTGCAAACACCCTCCCGACCGGTTTGCCGATCATTCCCCTGCGTCCGCGTCCGGCCTTCCCCGGCATCATGATCCCTCTACTGCTTAACGGTCAGGGCCAGGTGGCGGCACTGCATCGGGCGATGGAGCACCAAACCCAAACGCTCGGACTGGTTATGGTTCGTGACCTTGATGAAGAAGATGGTATTCAGAACTTACACAAGGTTGGCGTCGCCGCCAAGATTGTCAAGGTGCTGCACACCGAGAAGAAAACTGCGCACGTGCTGGTCAACAGCCTCGAGCGCTTTGCCATTGAAGAGGTTCACGAGACCGGCACAAGTCTCTACGCACAGGTGAATTATCATTTTGCCACCGAGCTTTCGGTTAATCCGGAATTGCGTGCCTATTCGATGGCAATCCTTTCGACATTGAAAGAACTCGTGCAGATCAACCCACTCTACAGTGAAGAAATTAAACTTTTCCTCAATCGTTCAAGCCTTGATGACCCTGGCCGCCTGGCCGATTTCACCGCAAACCTGACCAGCGCCGACGGCCAGCTGTTACAGGAGATTCTGGCGACTTTCGATGTCCGAAAACGCATCGACAAGGTTCTGGTCCTGCTCAAGAAAGAACTTGAAGTCTCCCGTCTGCAAACCAAAATTTCCAAACAGATCGAGAAAAAGGTCTCAGCCCAGCAACGCGAGTTCTTTCTGCGCGAACAGCTCAAAGCAATCAAGCAAGAGTTGGGCCTGGAGAAAGAAGGCAAGGATACGGAGATCGAGAAGTTCCAGAAACGGCTTAAGAAACTCAAGTTTAACGAGGAAGCGGAACGTGCGGTTGAAGATGAGATGGAGAAGCTTCAACTGATCGAACCAAGCTCACCCGAGTACAACGTCAGCCGCAACTATCTCGACTGGCTAACGATGCTTCCCTGGGGAGTTTTCAGTAAGGATTCCTATAACATTTCCCGGGCCAGAAGGGTGCTCGACCGCGATCACTACGGCCTTAAGGACGTCAAAGAAAGAATTCTGGAATTCATTGCCGTCGGTAAGATGAAAGGGGATATTTCAGGTTCGATCCTTTGCCTGGTTGGTCCTCCAGGCGTTGGCAAAACATCTATAGGTCACAGTATCGCCGAAGCACTTGGTCGCAAATTCTTTCGCTTTTCACTCGGAGGCATGCGTGACGAAGCAGAAATCAAGGGACATCGGCGTACCTACATCGGCGCCATGCCAGGTAAGTTTATTCAGGCGATGAAGACTGTCGGAACCTCCAACCCGGTCATAATGCTTGATGAAGTCGACAAAATCGGTGCCTCCTTCCAAGGCGACCCGGCGTCGGCCCTGCTCGAGGTTCTCGACCCGGAGCAGAACGGTAGTTTCCGCGATCACTATCTCGATGTGCCCTTCGATCTTTCCAATGTCCTCTTCATTGCCACGGCCAACCAGCTGGACACCATTCCCAGGCCACTGCTCGACCGTATGGAGATGATCCGTTTATCCGGCTACATCCTTGAGGAAAAACTTGAGATTGCCAAGCGCTACCTGATCCCAAAGACTCTCAAAAGCCACGGCCTGGTGCGCGGCCAGTTAACAATCCAGAAGGCAGCACTCAGACAGATCATTGATGGCTACGCCCGGGAAGCAGGTGTTCGCAACCTGGAGAAGCAGATCAAAAAGATCATGCGACGTGCGGCCATGGCCTTTGCCGAAGATGAAGAGCTGAAAAAAATCGCCGTCACCAAGCGTGATCTGGAAGATTACCTGGAAAAACCGGTTTTCACTGCAGATGAAATCTTCGAGGGAATTCCTGGCGTGGCCACGGGACTGGCCTGGACCAGTCTCGGCGGAGCCACCTTGCAGATCGAAGCAACAGCCATGTTGGCCAAGACAAAAGGTTTCAAGCAGACCGGTCAACTCGGCAAAGTGATGATAGAAAGTTCAGAGATTGCCTATTCCTATATCATGGCCCACATTGGAGAATATAGTGACGAAGCGAACTTCTTCGATCAACATTTCATCCATCTGCATGTCCCGGCAGGAGCCACTCCGAAAGATGGCCCATCGGCTGGCATCACCATGGCTACGGCCCTGATTTCAATGATCACCGGCAAACTGGTTAAAAAGAAACTCGGCATGACCGGAGAGTTGACACTCACCGGTCGAGTTTTGCCGATCGGCGGGCTTAAGGAAAAAGTCATTGCGTCAAGACGAACAGGCTTGCAAATACTCGTCTTCCCGGATGACAATCGCAAGGACTTCGAAGATCTTCCAGACTACCTAAAAGAAGGATTTGAAGTGCACTTCGTAAAAACCTTCGAGGATGTCTATAAGATCGTTTTCTGATTCCTGATTGTATCCTTCAATTCATTACAGGATTCAAAGGGCTGTCCATCATGGGCGGCTCTTTGAATATCTGTAAATCATGAATATCCTTGCACGATGATAACTTTCGATTATTATTAAATTAATCCTCAGGAGGGGACACCAACATCATGGATGCTCTGATTCTTCTACGCAATTCACTTTTCAATGGTGATTTTCTCGAGAGCAAGATCTTTTACACGATCCTGGCTATCATGTTTTTCTGGCTGGTCCATCGTCTCGCTCTGGCTGTCTTCTTGCGTAACCGAGATGTCAAGGTTCAGTACCGTATCCGTAAAACTGTCGCCTACATCACCTACCCTTTTGCCTTCGTGGTAATCGGCCATATATGGTTCTCCGGTTTCCAAGCTGTTTCAACCTATCTCGGCCTGCTCTCCGCCGGATTAGCAATCGCCCTGCAGACCCCCCTGGTTAACCTGGCCGGATGGGCATTCATCCTTTGGCGTCACCCGCTCAAGGTCGGCGACCGCATCCAGATTGGCAACGACCGCGGCGATGTTATAGATCAGCGCATCTTCATGTTCAGTCTGATGGAGATCGGCAACTGGGTCGACGCCGACCAGAGCACCGGGCGTATAATCCACATCCCAAATGGTAAGATTTTCACCGAGGTTCTGGCCAACTACAGTCAGGGGTTTCATTACATCTGGAACGAAATACCGGTTCTGGTCACCTTCGAAAGCGACTGGCGTAAAGCGAAGCAGTTGCTTGATGAGATCGCCCAGAAACACGGCACATCGCTTAGCGATTCTGCGGCCCGAAAGTTACGTGAAGCAGCCAAAAAATTCATGATCTTTTATACGAAGTTGACTCCAAAGGTTTACACCACGGTCAAGGATTGTGGTGTCATGCTGACAATCCGCTATCTTTGTGACCCACGTAAACGCCGCGGCTCGGAACAGGAGATATGGGAAAATATTCTCGACGCTTTCGCTGCTCACGATAACATCGACTTCGCATACCCAACCCAACGCTTCTACCACAACAATACCGAGGGCAAACCTGGCACACGCCCCGAGGCAATCTATTCGGATACTCAGCCGGAGCAAAGCTGACCTGCGACAACTCTTCAACACAACAACTGTCATCGATTGAAATCGGCAGACTTTTCTGGTAAGTTCGCGCCACTCAGTAAGATCAATGGGCAAGACCTCGTCTTGTCCTAACATGTTCTAAGGAGATTCATGATGCGCGTTTTATCCGGCATTCAGCCTTCCGGCTCCCTGCACCTTGGCAATTACTTCGGCATGATGTCGAAAATGATTACCTACCAGGAAGAATCGGAACTGTTCTGCTTTATAGCCAACTATCATGCCCAGACCTCGGTCAGGGACGGCAAACTTCTCGCCAAAGGCACCATCGAAGCGGCTGCCAACTTTCTTGCTCTCGGCATGGATCCCGAGAAGAGCACCTTCTGGGTCCAATCAGATGTCCCTGAAGTACAAGAGTTGGCCTGGATCCTTTCCAACTTCACGCCGATGGGCCTGCTTGAACGTTGTCACAGTTATAAAGACAAGGTGGGCAAGGGTATTACTGCCAACCACGGCCTCTTTGCCTACCCGGTGCTTATGACGGCAGACATTCTGCTCTTTCAGAGCGAGACAGTTCCAGTCGGCAAAGACCAGAAACAGCACGTTGAAGTCGCCCGGGATATCGCCATCAAGTTCAATAACGAGTACGGCGACATCTTTACCCTGCCGCAACCTGAAATTGATGATGATGTCGCCACGGTACCAGGCCTCGATGGCCAGAAAATGAGTAAAAGCTA
>PVMK01128301.1_pt1 | contig 17411 bp, 19 predicted proteins | sample 1853481 | NCBI WGS metagenome assembly PVMK01 (sample SAMN08533507, study PRJNA380276) | Marine sediment metagenome, whole genome shotgun sequencing project.
GAGAGGCTCGCCGTGAGACCGACACCATGGACACCTTTGTGGACAGCTCCTGGTATTTTTACCGCTACACCGATAATCAGATCGACTCTTCACCGGTTCGAGACGAAGCGGTCCAGTGCTGGTTCCCCGTCGATATGTACATTGGAGGTGTAGAGCATGCGATCTTACATCTGATCTACATGCGGTTTTTCACCAAGGTGATGCGGGATCTCGGTCTGGTTCACTTCGATGAACCGGTTCAGGGGCTCTTTACTCAGGGAATGGTACTCAAGGGGGGCATGAAAATGAGCAAGTCGCGTGGGAATGTGGTCTCGCCCGACACCGTGGTGGAAGGACATGGAGCCGACGCCCTGCGTCTGTTTGTTCAATTTGCCGCTCCCGCCGACCGCGAACTGGATTGGAGCGATCAAGGCCTGGAAGGCTGTTCTCGTTTCTTGAATCGGCTTTGGAGGATGCTCTATCGACTGCGCGAAGAGATGAGCCAGGGTGCCAGTGCCGACTCCATTTCCCAGGAAGAGTTGTCGGAAGGGGGAAGAGCACTGCGGCGCAAGCTGCACCAGACGATCGGAAAGCTCACCCAGGACCTGGAGCGGTTTCGTCAAAACACGGCCATTGCCGCCATCATGGAGTTGTTGAACTCGGTTTATGAGTACGTGGATCATGATGATCATCCCCAGCCAGCACTTCTGGAGGAAGTTTTGAAGACGATGGCTCTCTTGTTGTCCCCGTTTGCACCCCATTTTGCCGAGGAGATGTGGGAAAGCCTGGGACAGAAGGAGCATCTGACCTTTGCTCCCTGGCCGCAGTTTGACCCTGAGTTGGCTCGGGAAGAGGGAATCAAGATCGTCATCCAGGTGAATGGGAAGGTTCGCTCCAGATTTTCCGCACTGCCGGGAATTTCCAAAGAGGAAATGGAGACTCTTGCCCTGGAAGACGAAAAGACCAAGGCCTTTATCGAAGGAAAGACCATTCGAAAGGTGATCGTGGTGCCTCAAACGCTGGTTACTATTGTGGTAGGACACGACTGCCAACTGACAACTGCGCACTTGATGGGCTACCAAAGATGCACGAAAGCACGACCGCACGAAGGCACGAAAGCACGAAGGCAGGATGGGCAGTCGTGCTGCTGCTGCTGCTGGCGACTCAAGTCGCCTGTGGTTACAAGGTGGCGAGCAATAACCGAAATGCTCCCGACATCGGGACCCTTGCCGTTTTGCCTCTCGAGAATAAGACCGCGACTTTTGAAGTGGAGCAGATCCTGACGCGATCCCTGGTGCGAGCCTTCGTCGAGAAGTCCTCCTACACAGTGGTGAGCGATCCTTCTCAAGCGGATGCGGTTTTTCAGGGTGTGATTTCCCAAGTCAGTGCCAATCCGGTTATTTTCGGAGAACAAACCTTCGGGTCTACCTTTCTGGTCACCGTCATCGGGCGGGTCGAATTGCGAGAGCGAGAAACCTCGAAGCTACTGTTTGAGAGTAACAATTTTATCTTCCGAGAACAGTATGTCATCAATGTCGATGTCCAGAACTTCTTCTCGGAGCTCAATCCGGCCTTGGGGCGCATTGCCGATGATTTCGCCTCCAGTGTGGTGACGACGATTCTGGAGAGGTTTTAGCCTCATCCGGGCTAGTCTTATAGACAGAACATGGATTTTCCCGAGTTCCAGAAGACGATTCAGACTCCCGAACCCGTCTACCTCCTGATCACCGATCAGGATTACCTCAAGAAGAGAGTGTACGAGTGTTGTCTGAACCAGGTGGCAGAAGAGGTCCGTGCCTTCAACTGGTCGGTCTATGATCTGGACAAGGATTCCGTCTCGGAACTCCTCAACACGGCAAGGACTTTACCCTGGATGGCATCCCGTCGCTGGATTTATGTCAGGAATGCGGATCTGGCGGCGGAGAAGTTAAAAGAGTACTTACAGAATGCGTCTCCTGGCACCAGCATGGTTCTGGAAGCCAAGAGGAAGTCACGGACCTGGTCCCATCTTCCCACCATAGAACTGCCCGCAGGATCGGATCCCTTTCGTTGGGTTATGAGCAGGGCCAAGAGAGAGGGGTATGACCTGGATGCTCGGGCAGGGAAAGCTCTGGTGGAATTGATCGGAGAGAATTATCAGCAACTGGAGGCAGAGCTCGAAAAGCAGTTTTTGTGGGAGTTGGAGAGTCGAAAAATCACCCTCGATTCGGTGCTTCGGATCACTCGTGAGGCCCGCCAATACGACGTGTTCGCTCTGATCGGAGCCATTGCCGGAGGGTCCGCTGACAGAGCGCTGCGCGTTTTGGATCGACTCACTGACTCAGGGATGACCGCTCCACAGATCATCTCGATGCTCTATTGGAATTTTCGTCGCGTCCTGGTGGCTCGGGAGATGCTGGAACGGGGTCAACCCTTCCGCTCCGTCCTAACGAAATTGAAAATCTGGAGTTATAAGGATAGGGAGAGAGAAATCCGAAAATATTCTTCTGAGATACTGACCGACATACTGATTCGCTTGCGGGAAACGGACCGTCTGTGCAAAACCACCAGTACCGATCCCAAGATCCATCTGGAGCGGGTGATCATTGACACCTGTGGCGGCAAGTCCCTATAATAGCCCGACCGAGGACAGTCTATGCCTAATGTGAAGTCAGCTGTAAAGCGAATGCGGCAAAATGAGACAAGAAAGGGCAACAATCGCCGCAGACGCAGTGAAATGAGGACAGAGATTAAGAGATTTCGGCAACTCGTGAGCGACAAGAAGGTTGATGATGCTCGAGCTGTGTTGAAGGAAGTGTATTCAGTCATTGATCGGACTGCACAACACGGTGTCATTCACTCCAACACTGCCGCTCGATATAAGTCTAGACTGGCCAAGCATTTAAACGAATCCGCTTCCTGATAAACTTCTGTCGCTTGGCAAATTGGTTCGGAACAAGCTGACATACCAGCCCGTTTGAAAAAAAAAGCTTCACCTGATTCCGGCACCGAAATTCCTTCCCGGGTCTCCCAAATCGTTCGCATGATCGGTGTCCCCATGGACCTGGGGGCCGGCCGCCGTGGAGTGGATATGGGACCCTCCGCCCTGCGAATCGGAGGCTTACAACAAAAACTGGAGGCCGTGAACATTCTCGTAGAAGATGGGGGGAATGTTGAGGTCAAGATCGCGGAAGAGGCCGTTCGTGGTGAGAAGAGGCAAGTGTTTCTCCCCGAGATTGCTCAAGTCTGCAAGAGGGTGGCTGCTCGGGTCATGGAAACTCTGGAGGAAAAGAAATTTCCCTCTGATCCTGGGGGGCGATCACTCTCTGGCTGCAGGGAGTATTGCCGGAACTTCTTCTTTTTATCGGAGACAAAATGAGAAGATAGGATTGATTTGGATTGACGCCCACACCGATATGAATACGCCTCAGAGCAGCCCCTCCGGAAACGTCCATGGAATGCCTTTAGCCGCTATTTTAGGGTTGGAGCCCTTGGAATTGAGTGAAATTGAAGGCTTTTCACCCAAGGTCGGAGCTGCCAATGCCACGGTTATTGGCACGCGCAGCATCGATTCTCGGGAAAAGTCCAACATCAAGGAGATTGGCTTGAGGGTGATCACCATGAAGGAACTGGACATGCGAGGCATGAAAGCCGCTATGGAAGAGGCTGTCGAGAGGGCCACCGACGGCACTGGAGGATTTCATTGCAGCCTGGATCTGGACGTGGTGGATCCCCAGGTGGCCCCGGGAGTGGGGACTCCGGTTCGTGGTGGTATTACTTTCCGGGAGAGTCACCTGGCTATGGAGATTGTGGCGGACAGCTCCCAACTAGTGGCTCTCGACTGTGTGGAGCTCAATCCCGTTCTGGACAGTGAGAATGCCACCGGGTTGTTGGGGGTTGAGTTGATCTGTTCGGCCTTGGGAAAGAGGATTCTGTAAACGGTATGAAGCATGTGGTGGTCCTGTGCGGCGGAAGATCGGCAGAACATGAAGTGTCTCTGATCTCCGCTCAATTTGTCCTGAGGCACCTGAACCAGGAAAAGTATCAGGTTTCAGTCCTGGCCATTGAAAAGGATGGGTCGCTTTATCCGCCGGAAACCGCCTCCGAGAAACTGGGGTTGAACTCGAGTGGGCCGTTGAACTTTCCCTCCGGCAAGCATTGGGTGAGTGTCTTGATGGAACTGAATCCGGTTCCCGACATTGTTTTCCCGGTATTGCACGGTCCTTTCGGGGAGGATGGGACGGTACAGGGAACGCTTGAGGTTCTGAATATTCCCTATGTAGGTGCCGGTGTCTCGGCTTCAGCAATAGCCATGAGCAAAATCCGCAGCAAAGAGGTCTTGCGGGGTGCCGGTTTGCCCGTCCTTCCCGCTGGTTCTCTGATCCAAACCCAGTGGCAGGAAGGTTCCGAAGAGTCCCTGAAGCGCATGGAAGAAGAGCTGCAATACCCGGTTTTTGTGAAACCGGACAATATGGGGTCTTCGGTTGGCATCAACAAGAGTCGAAATCGGGATGAGTTGACCGAACACATTGAAGTGGCCTTTCGTTATGACGATCGAATTCTGGTTGAACAGGGTATCGAGGCTCGGGAGATCGAGACCGCTGTTTTGGGAAACAGGCAGCCGGAAGTCTCCCTGGTGGGAGAGATCATTCCCTCCAGGGAGTTTTACAGCTACCAGGCCAAATATCGCGACCAGGACAGCCAGATTTTGATTCCGGCTCCGTTGTCTGAGAATCAGGTGCAACAGGTTCAGGAGCTGGCCCTGAAAGCTTTCAGGGCCCTGCAGTTGGAGGGTATGGCTCGGGTCGATTTTCTCATGGACCAGGAGACGAACCAGTTCTGGGTGAGCGAGGCCAATACCATTCCGGGGTTCACCGAAATCAGCATGTACCCCAAGCTGTGGGAGGCCTCTGGAGTGGGCTCTCCGGAGCTTCTGGACAAGCTGATTGACCTGGGTTTGGAACGCCATATTCGCCGCAGTCGCTACTCGGTGGAGGGTGGCGAATAACCTCTTGATCGCCGGGACCTAATGGAATAGACTTAGGGCAATAAGGATGCGTTTTAGCCAGCCGGTCCAGCCAGTTAAAAATTCATTTACAGAGGAGGTCAGTGTCTATGAATGACGTGGATGTCGATGTCAAGGAGTATCTGATCCAGAACGACCAGGAGTTTCGTCAACTGGTGCAGCGGCACCAGGGTTATGAATCTAAGCTGGAGGAATTGAAGAACAGATCTTTCCTCACCGATGACGACAAATTTGAAGAAACCATTATCAAGAAGAAGAAGTTGGCCCTGAAGGATCAGATGCAGGTGCGGATCCACAATTATCAAACTGAGCACGCTCAGGGCTAAAGACCGTTGATTGGAGTTGCTTTGTAGTCCGTTGGCAAGTCATCAACTTGCCTTGCAGCGGGCTTTTTTCTTTTCTACCCCCCCCCCTCACCATGGCCAGGGACGCATACCTCTTTCTCATTCCTCTCCTTGCTCTGCTGCTCTTCTTTTTCTGGGCGGAATACATCGGTGTAGCTATAGTCCTTCTTTTCCTTTCCGGGTTTGTGGCCTATTTTTTTAGAGATCCGGAAAGGGTGATTCCTGAGGACTCCAGGGCGATCGTGAGTCCAGCCGATGGAAAGGTCATTCGCCTGGAACGGGAAGGTGAAGGATGGATCCTGAGTATTTTTCTCTCCCTCTTTGATGTCCACATCAACCGTGCGCCCATCGGGGGAACCCTGGTCCAGCGGGATCATCGGCCCGGAAAGTTCAGGGTGGCTTACGACGAACGTGCTTCAGTGGAGAATGAGCAGTTGACGATCACCATTGCCGACGAGCGGAAACTGACGTTTACCCTGGTTGCTGGGATGATCGCCCGACGCATCCGAGTCTGGGCCAGCGAAGGCTCACAGGTCCAGAAAGGTGATAGAATAGGACTGATCCGATTCGGCAGCCGAGTGGATATTGTGCTACCTCCCGACTGTAAGGTTGTCGTCGGCAAGGGCGATCGAGTTTACGGTGGATCGAGCGTCATCGCTTACTGGAAAGAAGACTCGTGATTGGAAGAGAAGGGAATTATCTAGGGAGAGCCAGGCAGGCGGTGAGGCGGCCCCGAAAACTTCGCCGCAGTATTTATCTCCTACCCACGGCTTTCACCGTCGGCAACATCTTCGCGGGCTTCTTTGCCATTACTGCCACCTTAAACGGTGATTATCAAGCCGCAGCCGTCGCTATCGGCATTGCCGTCGTTTTAGACTGCCTGGACGGACGAGTGGCCAGGCTGGCCAATGTGACCAGCGACTTTGGTTCACAGTTGGATTCTCTGGCCGATGTCATCAGCTTTGGGATTGCTCCCGCTATACTCATCTATTCCTGGGGGTTGGGCGAGTTGGGCAATTTCGCGCGTTTTTCCGCCTTTGTCTATCTCATCTGTGGTGCCATGCGTCTGGCCCGTTACAATCTCCAGTTGAAGGATCTAAAACACTTTGCCGGCCTTCCCATTCCCGGTGGCGCCGGCTTTTTAGCGGCCACCGTTCACCTTTTTGTTGAACCGGTCGACTCGCCGTTGTTTACCCTCTATTTAGTGGCAGTCGTCTATCTGCTTTCCTTCCTCATGATCAGCGCCATCCGATATCCTTCCTTGTCTCAGCTGAACCTGGGACGTGGTAAATCTCACTTGAATGTGTTGCTGATTGCGTTGCTTGTGGCTGGAGTGGCCTGGTTTTCGCAGGAAGTCTTGATGGTCCTGGCGACGCTTTATGTTTCCACCGGATTGTTCTCCCGGGCCCACCAGTTTGTGAAGTACCGTCTGCACTCCGAAGAACTCGCCCCCAAAGAGTCCCGTATCGATTAATCCATCTCGTCCCGATTGGGGTTTTACGGTCCCAGAATCGGTGACACGCTCGTAATTCCCGAAATTCGCCCCATAAATCAAGGAGTTAAGAGAGGTCTGGCACCGAATGAACCCTAGCTCGGCAAGCCGATGATGCAGGACTTGGGGCTTTGCGGGGTCGAGAGCTACCGGGGTAAGCGCCATCGGTACCAGGCTCCTCTCAACGTGTTGATTTATAAGAGTCCTTTTGGCGATTACGAGCGTGTCACCGTCACCACTGTGGGGTATCACCCTGGGAAAAGGCATCCCGCTGCCCAAGGTGTCCTGGCGTTTCTTGACGTCGCCGGGATTAATGGCAGATGCGGAAATGCGGATGCGTACCTCGCCCCGCTCAGGTTCCGGATCTGGCATTTCCCCGACAACAAGCACTTCTTTGGCGGGTCCCTGTTTCTCGTACCAAGCTGCCTTCACTTCGACGCTCCCTTCTCCCCCAACTTCTACCACATCCTTTCCATCCATCCGTAGGTAAAATCACCCCTATTTGCTACAGTTGCCATCATGCGTACTCAAGTGGATGTGACCAGCAAATCGGTTCGAGAGCTGCTCGAACGGGGTGAAGAGCACCGCCTTGTCGATGTTCTGGGCAATCTGCGTCCGGGTGATATTTCCAGCATCATGATGGAACTCAATGAGAAAGAGCAAAGCTCTGTTTTTTCCATTCTGGTGCAACACGATCGAAGGTTGGCGGCTGAAACACTCAAGGTCCTCGGCGTGGAACCGGGTCTGGATCTTTTGAATCAGATCTCCAGTGAGGAGATCAGCAAGGTCCTCCAGGAATTGGAGACCGATTCAGCCACCGTCTTCGTTTCGGCCCTACCCGAGGAGAACGCCCAGGAAGTTCTGGAGAAAATGGACGTGGAGGAGTCCGCGGAAGTTCAGCACCTCCTCCAATATGAAGAGGATACCGCCGGGCGCATCATGACGCCCAGTGTGTTTGCTCTTTTTGAGGATCTCTCCGTCAGCGAAGCCATCCATACCATTCAGACCGCCAAGGATCTGGAGGTGATTTTCTACCTGTATGTTGTCGATGAGCGAAATCACCTGGTCGGCGTGGTTTCGGTGCGTGAGCTTCTGATCGCTCCACCCAGCACGCCCCTCAAGAAGATCATGACCACCGATGTCATTTCCGTGGCCACCGACACGGATCAGGAAGAGGTGGCCCGCGAGGTGGCTCTCTACGATCTGCTGGCTATTCCGGTGGTGGATCAAGAGAACAAGCTGGTGGGGGTCGTTACGGTGGATGACGTCATCGACGTCATCGAGGAGGAAGCCTCGGAAGATATCTTCTATCTGGCCGGTGTTGAGGGCCAGGATCACATCCATACTCCGCCTTTGACCTCTGTGAAGAGACGGCTTCCCTGGCTGGTGGTCAACCTGGCGACCGCGCTGTTGGCGGCCACCGTTGTGGCTTTCTATGAACCAACCATCGCCCAGTTTTCCTTTCTGGCCGTGTTTTTGCCCGTGGTTGCCGGTATGGGCGGGAACTCCGGAACCCAAACCCTGACGGTGATTGTCAGAGGGTTGGCTTTGGGAGAAATCAGTTGGGAAAGTGGCAAGTCGATCCTCTCGAAAGAGATTATAGTGGGTCTGAACAATGGCATTATTACCGGCATTGTGGCCGGTCTTGTGGCCTATCTCTGGAAGGGCAGTTATGTCCTGGGGATGGTCCTTGGTGGAGCCATGATTATTAACGTGGCCCTGGCCGGGGTAGTGGCGACTCTGGTCCCGCTGATCTTAAAAAGGATGAATGTCGATCCCGCCATCGCTTCCGGAATTTTTGTGACCACGTTTACCGATGCGGTGGGATTTCTCTCATTCTTGGGACTGGCTACCTATTTCCTCCAGTATCTTCCCGTCTCATGAGTGGGTACCAGTCCGAGGCCTTGACCCTCAGGACTTATCCCTATGCCGAATCTCATAAGATTGCTGTTTTCCTCACCCGGAACTTTGGGAAGGTTCGAGGGGTTGCCTATGGAGCTCAAAAGGCCAAAGGCCGGTTCAGCGGTGCTTTGGAGCCCTTGACCCACGTGCGATTGACCTTTTCCCGAAAAGAAAATCAGGAATTGGCATCGCTTAAGAATTGTGAGATTTTGCAGGTGTTTCCAGGCTATCAGTTGAGCTTGGAAGTGAACCTCCACTTCAGCTATTTTGCCGAGCTGCTGGTGGAATTCTCGAGAGAAGAGGAAGAGAGCGAATTGCTCTTTCGTCTGAGCCTGGCCGTTCTGGAAGCGACTCAAAAGATCTCCATCGATCGGGTGGCCCGCTATTTTGAACTCTGGCTTTTGAAACTGGAAGGTGTCTTACCCTCACTTGAGGCAAAGCTTCCCCCTACGTTGGCCGAGAAGGTATACGCTATGATGAAGATTCCGGCAGCGGAACTGGAAACGATTCAGCTTTCAGGCGAGGAAAATCGGAGATTAGAAAGTCTGAGCGGTCAGTTGATAGAATACCACCTGGAAAAACGGTTGAAGACGAAAAAAATGCTCAAGGAGCTCTTGTAAGGACCGCCTAGGATGAAGACGTTTCAGGAGATTACTCACACTTTACTGGAGTACTGGATGAACTACGGATGTATCATTCAGCAGCCCTACGATGTTGAGGTGGGGGCGGGGACGATGCATCCGGAGACCTTCTTTCGGGTTTTGGGATCGCAACCTTACAAGGTCGCCTACGTTCAGCCTTCGCGCCGGCCCACGGATGGCCGGTATGGAGAGAATCCCAATCGGGTCTATCGTCACTATCAGCTCCAGGTGATCCTAAAGCCTTCTCCTGATGATGTTCAGGACATCTATCTGGAGAGCTTGAGGAAGCTGGGAATTCCTCTGGAGCAGCACGATCTGCGCTTTGAAGAGGACAACTGGGAAGCCCCCACGCTAGGGGCCTGGGGGGTTGGCTGGCAGGTTCTCCTGGATGGAATGGAAATCACCCAGTTCACCTATTTCCAGCAGACGGGAGGGCTGGATCTCATGCCTATCTCCGCGGAGCTCACTTATGGTCTGGAGCGGATTGCCACCTTTCTGGCCGACAAGGAAAGCGTTTTTGATCTGCCCTGGAACCGGGAACTGACCTATGGTCAGGTCAAGAAACGCGAAGAATTTGAGTTTTCGAAATACAGTTTTGAAGTTGCTGACACAGGATTGCTTTTTGAGCTGTTTGATCTTTACGAGAAGGAAAGTCTCCGTTGTTTGGAAGAGGATTGTGTCCTTCCCGCCTATGATTACTGCTTGAAGTGTTCTCACACCTTTAACCTGTTAGACAGTCGTGGAGCGATTAGTGTGACTCAGCGAGTTGGAATCATCGGTCGAGTGCGTTCCCTGGCTCTGAAGATCGCCAAGCAGTATGTCCAAAAGCGAGAAGAAAAAAAAGAACAAATTTCTGTTTGAATTGGGTCTGGAGGAGATTCCGGCCGACATGATCTCCCCGGCTCTGGGGCAGATGTGTCAAAGCCTCGAAAAACGGCTCAAAGAGGCCTGCATCGACCATGGATCGATCAGGCCATTCGCCTCTCCTCGCCGCCTGGCTTTCCTGGTGGAGGAGCTTCCCGATCAGCAGCCAGAACGAGAAGAAGTGGTCTTGGGTCCGTCCCAGTCCATTGCCTTCGACGAACAGAAGAAACCCACTCGGGCCGCGGAAGGTTTTGCCCGCAAGGGGGGTGTGGCGATCACGGACCTGGAGGTGGTGGAAACCCCCAAAGGCAATTATGTGGGCTATCGAAAGATCATTCCGGGCAAATCGCTATCCGAAGTTCTCCAGGAGGTTCTCCCCCATGTCCTGACCTCGATCTCCTGGCCCAAGAATATGTACTGGCGGGAGAGCCGTTTTCGATTCATTCGCCCCCTTCGATGGTGTCTTGCTCTTTTGAATAACGAGGTTCTTCCTTTCGAGTTCGAGGGCCTTAAGGCGGGCAACACGACTCGGGGACACCGGTTTTTGGGGGAGCCTGAAATTCAGGTGCTGCAAGTCGACGATTACCTGGACCAGTTGCGGAAAAACTATGTCCTGGCCGATATCGAGGAAAGAAGAGCCAAGATCGCCGCTGAAATAGAAGAGGTGACTCCCAAGGGTCTTCACATTTCTTCGGACCCTCATTTGCTGGAGACCGTGGTTCACCTCAACGAGTATCCCACCTTGATTTGTGGGAGCTTTAGTGAAGAGTTTCTGAAACTTCCCCAGGAAGTCCTGACCACCGTGATGCGCCACCATCAAAAGTATTTCTCTGTGGTCAACGAGGAAGAAGAGATTCAAGCCTATTTCTTGACGGTGATGAACACCAGCGGGGACCCGGAGGGAAAGATTCGAAAAGGGCATGAGAAGGTTCTAAGAGCCCGGCTCGAAGATTCCGCATTCTTTTGGAAGGCCGATCGGAAGAGACGGCTGGAGGAAAGGGTGGAGGACCTGGACCTCATCCTCTTTCAGGAAAAACTGGGGACCTACCGGGCCAAAACGGAGCGTCTTCGGACCTTCTGCACCGGATTGTCCGAAGATCCCCATCTCGATTCGGCGGCCCTGCTGTGCAAGACCGATCTGGGCAGTGACATGGTGCGGGAATTCGCCGGGCTTCAGGGAGTCATGGGCGGATTGTATGCCCGTGAGGAAGGCTATCCCGAAGAAGTTTGGAAGGCTATTTACGAACACTATCAGCCGGTATCTCTAGAGGATGCCTCTCCCTCGACCCGCCTGGGAGCCCTTCTGTCGATCGCCGACAAACTGGATACCGTTGTGGGTTGCTTTGCCATCGATATTGTCCCCACAGGCTCGAGCGATCCTTTTGCCTTGCGGCGACAGGCTCAAGGTCTGGTGAAAGTTCTGTTGGATCATCAGATGGATTATTCCTTGAGCCATTTGGTGGAGTTGGCAGAGAAGAACTTCCCGGCGGAAACGAAGGACAAGGAGGTGAGTGAGCAGGTCCTGAATTTCCTGAAGGGGCGCGTGCGCTACATTTTCCAGGAGAAGGGAATCCCCTACGACGTCTTGAACGCGGTTCTGGCGGTGGAAATTCATGGGGTATACGATGCCTACCAGAGGGCTCAGTCTCTAGCTGGAATCAGGAAGGACAAGGATTTTGAAGCTTTGGCCATGGCCTACAAGAGGACCAAGAATATTCTCTCCAAGCAATCCATCGAGCTGTCGGCGGTCAGCCAGGAAAATCTGATCGATCCTGAGGAGCGTGCCCTTTTCCGTGCCTATTCGGAACTCAAGCCAAAGGTGGACAATAATCTCGAAACGGGTGATTATGTTGCTGCCCTGAAACAAATAGCGGGGTTGCGGAAGACCGTGGATCAGTTTTTTGACAAAGTTTTGGTGATGACCGAGGAAGAGAATTTGCGTCAAAATCGTTTGCGCTTATTGCATGATATCTCCCAGCTCTTCTTGAGAATTGCGGACATCTCGGAAATTGTACAGGAGAATCAAGGATGAGTGAAAAGAGTATCGAAATCGCAGCTCCCACAGGGAAATTGGGGGTGTTGCTCATTGGTCTTGGAGCGGTGAGTACCACCTTTATCGCTGGGGTCGAAGCCATTAAGAAAGGTCTTGGGAAACCGGTTGGCTCCCTCACCCAGATGGGCACGGTCCGCCTGGGCAAACGAACCGAAAAGAGGATTCCCAAGATTGCCGATTTCATTCCCCTGGCGGGAATGGATGATCTTGTTTTTGGCGCCTGGGATATTTTTGAGGACGATGCCTACGCCGCTGCCACCAACTCGGGTGTGCTGGAAGCCAGTTTGTTGCAGGAGATCAAAACCGAGCTGGAGGCCATCCGGCCCATGAAAGCTGTTTTTGACCCTCATTATGTGAAGAGACTGCACGGTACCCATCTCAAGGAGGGGAAGACCAAGTGGGATCTGGTCCAGCAGTTGGTGGATGAGATTCAGCAGTTTCAAAAAGAGAAGAACTTGGACCGAATGGTCATGATTTGGTGCGGCAGCACAGAGATATTTATCGAGCGGAAGGAAGTTCACCAGTCTTTAGAGAAGCTGGAGGCTGGGTTGAAAAGCAACGATGAGAACATCCCTTCCAGCATGATCTATGCTTATGCGGCCCTCCAGTTGGGAATCCCCTTCGCCAATGGAGCCCCCAATTTGACCGTCGATATCCCGGCTTTCGCCCAGCTGGCGGAAGCGAATCAAGTGCCTGTGTGCGGCAAGGACTTCAAAACGGGACAGACCCTCATGAAGACCATTCTGGCACCGGGGCTAAAAGCCCGACTCTTGGGACTCTCGGGTTGGTTTTCGACCAATATTTTGGGCAATCGAGATGGTGAAGTGCTGGATGATCCCGGATCCTTCAAGACCAAGGAAGAGAGCAAATTGTCGGTCCTGGAGCACATCCTTCAGCCCGAACTCTATCCCGAACTTTACGGCGATTTCTATCACAAGGTTCGGATCAACTACTATCCTCCTCGAAAAGACAACAAAGAGGGATGGGACAATATCGATATTGTTGGGTGGCTGGGATACCCGATGCAGATCAAGCTTAACTTTCTTTGCCGCGACAGTATTCTGGCCGCCCCGCTGGTCCTGGATTTGGTGCTGTTTTTGGATTTGGCCAAAAGGGCCGGAATGGCAGGCATTCAGGAATGGCTCTCTTTTTATTTCAAAAGCCCCATGACGCTGCCCGAGTTATACCCTGAGCATGATCTCACGATTCAGCTGATGAAGCTGAAGAACACACTCCGATATATGGGCGGTGAGGAGCAGATCACTCACCTGGGACTGGACTACTACCAGTGAGATTGTGACCATTGTCGTAACCGGTGTTTCTTTTTGAAAGAGCATCTGAGACAATCAGCGCAATTCTTTTGGAACAAGAAAAATGCCTGTCGCCTATCTCAAATTGCTGGGTCCGGAGAAGGACGAAGAGCAAGTCTACCCAATCAATTCCAATGAGACCGTAGTGGGCAGAAGCTCCGACGCGGACTTTGTCCTGAATGATCTCTATGTTTCCCGACACCATGCCAGGATTGTCAGGGAGAATGGGAAATTTCAGCTCGTTGATCTGAACAGCACCCATGGCACCTTTATCAATGGCCAGCGCGTTGAAGAGCAAGCGCTTCGAGATGGGGACCAGGTGCGTCTGGGACGAAAGGAATTGCTCTTTGGCACCCGGCTCTCGGAGCTGAGGCCTTCCAGCACTGCCGGAGATTTCGATAAGTCCCTGGCTCACTTCAGCGCAGTGCTGGATTCCGCCGAATACTCAGGACTTTCTGATCTGGAGAAGATTAACTTCATCCTGGATTTCAAGTACCAATCGGGACAGGCATTTTCCTCGGATGAGACCTTCGCACACATTCTCAGATCGGCTCTCAATATCAGTGGAGCCGAGAGAGGCTGTGTTTTTGCGCGCCAGGGCGACGAGCCCTTTCGATATGCCCTGGGGCTCAATAGTCAAACCCAAGTTCTGTCTGAGTCGAAATTTCCAGCCAGCCGAACGGTGGTGGCGCAGGTGGCGGAAAGCGGAGTCTCGGTGTTTATGACCGAGGGAATTGAAGGGGAGCTCGCACAACAGCAGAGTATCTTGGAGATGCATCTCAGGGCCATCGCTTGCCTGCCTCTGAAGGGAATATCGGCTGAGTCGGATGCTCCGGAAGTTTTGGGAATCCTTTATCTGGACAGTACCAGCACCATGCATGCATTGTCTGGTCTGGATGAAAAGATCCTCAACAAGCTGGCCGGAGAAGCGGGAAACGTGCTCGAGAAGCTGGAAATGATCAAAAGCTTCGAGGAGAGAAAGAAGTTCGAGCAGGAAATGGCCATTGCTTACGAGACCCAAAAGAGTCTTTTGCCTCACTCCCTGCCCGAATTTGGAAATTTTGGATTCCGCGCCCACAGTGAGCCCACCCGTCACGTAGGAGGTGACTTTTATTATTTTTTCCGACCTGACCCGGATAAGCTCATTGGGGTCCTGGCCGATGTCTCCGGCAAGGGAGTCCCGGCAGCTCTGTTGAGTTCCATGCTTCAGGGAGCCCTGGACATGGAGTGCCGCACCGGTGTATCTCCCGAGAAGATGCTGGAGCGTGTCAATAAGCTCATGTGCGAGAGGTCAGCCTCCTATTCCTTCGTCACCCTCTTTCTCTTCTCCTTCGATGCCCAGGGTAAAGGAGAGTATTTGGGCGCTGGCCACAATCCCGTCTACCTTTACCGTGCTGCCACGGATGAGATTGAAGAGCTGCACTCCGAGGGTTTGATCCTGGGTGCTTTCGAATCGGTTTCTTACAACTCCAGTCCGCTCCAACTGAATCCTGGAGATGTCTTGGTCGTCTATTCCGATGGTGTCACGGATGCAGAGAACCCTCAGGGCGAGATGTTTGAGGAAGAGAGATTTCGGCAAGTCATCCAATCGAATGCGTCGGCTGGAGTCGAGGTACTGAAAGAGAAAATCCTGGAGGCCCTCGACCAGTTCACTGAGGGAATGGCTCAGACCGATGACATTACCTTTGTGTTGATCGATGCGGGAAAACAACAGACAACAGCCAGCTGACAGCTGACAAGTGACAATAGCCGTAGACAACTTTCTCCCCATGCCCACATCGGACTCTCCCTGGCTGGATAAGACTCTTACCGATCTCCTCAGGGAGAACGTAGAGAAAACACCCGATGCACCCGCCATTGAATGGGGAGATACCACACTCAGTTTCGCTGATCTGGATCTTCAAAGCGATCGGTTGGCGACAGGATTAGCCGAACAGGGGATTGGTCGTGGCGACGTCGTCTCCTGTCAACTCCCCAATATCCCGGAGTTTCTGGTCCTTCACCATGCGGTATCCAAGCGCAGAGCCATCTTCAATCCTATTCATATGCCCTATCGAAGCTCGGAGATGGAGCACATTTTGGGCTTTGCCGAAAGCGCCATGTTGGTGACAGGGCCTCCGGTCAAGGGCTTTAGCTATGCGGAGATGGGCATGGATATTCAGAAAGGCCTCCCTTCTCTTCGCCATGTCGTTTCCCTGGGAGAGGAGCAACCCCCGGGTAGCCTTTCTCTTGAAGAACTGGGTCAGATTTCGGCAAGGGCACAGGAGGAAGATCCGCGACCTCAGGATCCTTTTTTGATGCTCTTTACATCGGGTACTACCGCCAGTCCCAAAGCGACCCTACACACCCACAATATGCGAATGAGCAATTCCTGGTTTTGCGGGAAGGATATGGAGCTTCGAGAGAGTGATCGCATGCTCTGTTGTTCGGCCCTCAGCCACATGTGGGCGATTTTGAACTATTGGAGCAGCGTGATCTATGGCTGCCCTCAGGTGCTCTTGACCAGGTATCGCCCCGATGCATTTCTATCCACGGCCGCTACGGGGAAGGCAACCGTGGTCATTGGAGCTCCTGTTCACGCCGTGGATCTTCTAGCCTCTCCCGACTTGAATCCTGAAGACCTCGCCAGCCTTCGACTCTTTGCCCTCTCCGGCAGTGTCTGTTCCCCGGATCTGGTTCGCAGGTTGAGAAACACCTTGAAGGGCTGCACGCCCGTTGTTTTTTGGGGCATGACCGAAACCGGGGGCGGTTTCTACACCCGTCTTGATGATTCACCCGAAGTGATCGAAACGACGGCCGGACGAGTTACAGGGGGCTGCACGATTGCCATTCACAACGAAAAAGGCTCGAACCGTCCCCCCGATCAAGAGGGAGATCTGGTCATTAAAAGCCCCTTTGGCATCCAAAGCTATTTCAAAAACCCCAAGGCCACCCAGGAGAGTTTTACCGAGGACGGTTGGTTTCAGACCGGTGATTTGGCCCAAATCGATTCGGCAGGCAACGTGCAAATGCTGGGACGTCGCAAGGAAGAAATCAACCGGGGAGGAACCAAGTACCTGCCAGAAGGCGTCGAGGAGGTGATCCGGCGTCATCCCTCAGTGCATGGGGTGGCCATCGTGGGGATGCCTGATGAACGACTGGGGGAACGGGCCGTATGCTTCGTGGTTCCGGCTCAGGGAAAAGCTCCCCCGACGCTCGAGGAACTGTGTGCTCTGCTGGAACAGGATGGGACGGCTAAATTCAAATGGCCTGAGCGATTGGAGATTATTGAGAGCCTCCCCATGACTCCCACAGGAAAAGTCCAAAGAACGGTCCTGAAGAACTCACTTCGCTCGTAGAGGCGAGCCGGTGGTTTGCCGGGACCGTCAGGATTGCGAAAACCTCCGGAATGTGGGAGGCACCTCAGGTGTAAAGTGCCAACCCAGCGCATAAAACAGACTGCTGTTGTCGGTGGCAAAGATATGGGGTACCCCCCAGGTATCCCACAGAATTTCGGTGTGCTCCCCTGAGGCCTGATCGGTTGGAGAGTTGCTGCATCCGGACAATCCCAGGACCAGAACCAGTAGGGCATTGCCGTACAAGAGAGGTATTGGCAATCTCATCGCTCTTATGATTCCTTCGGAGAGTCTGAAAATCAAGCCTGCCACTCCGTGCCTCTTGACTCGCAGTCTCTCCTTTCACTAGTATGCACAGCTGTTACTTAATTGAATTGAGAATTTTGCTATGAAAGTTGCTTGGATTACCTGTCCAAAATGTCACAAACGTTTCTATGTTGAGCTTCTGATGCCAAGGAAACTCATCCGCAGACAGGCACGAAGCCG
>PVMK01123860.1_pt1 | contig 17409 bp, 11 predicted proteins | sample 1853481 | NCBI WGS metagenome assembly PVMK01 (sample SAMN08533507, study PRJNA380276) | Marine sediment metagenome, whole genome shotgun sequencing project.
GCGAGTCCTGCCTCAAGGAGAGGGCACATTGGCCCTGGACGTACGAATCCAACTGGATCTGAAGAAAGATGAGACTCCGTGAAAAGTGCTCTTGTATTTCACGTTATTCGAGCACAAAAGTGACTTTCAGATCGACACGGTAGGTCGTTACGTCTCCATTGTTTACCACGACTTGTTGCTCCTTGACCCAGGCACTTTTGACGTTTTTGACTGTCTCTGTGGCACGTCGAATCCCCTCTCGAATAGCCGCTTCGAAGCTTTCCGGAGATTCAGCGCTGATTTCAATGACCTTCGCTACAGTCATTTCTTCCTCCTTGGTGGCTGCTGACCTTAGATCGGGATCTCCCTCCATGGGAGCCCATTAATAGAAAAGCAACATCGGTGCCAGTAGTGGAATGGTTATTGCTTCTACCTATATCAGGGAAACAACAACGGCCAACCAGACCACGAAAGGGGCAAATGCCACTACCAGACTGCCTCGATTCCTTCGTTGGCGTCAATATCGGCGCCTTGTCCGTCAAGGTCGTCGCTCTATGCGGCGACGAAATCCATAGCCGGATGATCAACCATCAGGGGCATCCCTTGAAAGTTCTCGAGCGAATCCTCGCCGAAGAGAAATTTCGAGGAGATTTCGTAGGTGTTTCAGGACACCTTGGACATATCTCGGAGGTAGCAGCGATCCAGCGCGCTCTCGAGGGGTTGGCGGTTGATTTTGACGCCGTGGCATCGCTCGGTGGCGAGTCTTTCCTCGTGTACTTCGTGGCAGGCAAACAGGTTTTGAGGGTCTTGTCACACAACAAGTGCGCCGCCGGTAGTGGGGAGTTCTTCGTGCAGCAAATTGGACGCATGGGACTCGGGATAGATGAGGCAATCGCGCGCTCGTTCCAGGGAAAGGTGGTGCCCCTGGCCTCGCGCTGCTCCGTCCACTGCAAGTCGGACATCACCCATAAGCTGAATCGACAAGAGGTGAGCCCCGAAGATATTCTTCATACTTTACATGACAGCATGGCCGATAAAGTGTTTTGTTTATTGGACAGAGGACAACACGATCTCAAGCGCTTGCTTCTCATCGGCGGCGTTGCCCGCAACAAGGCCATGGTGGCGGCTCTTCGAGAGAAGCTTCCCAAAACCCAGGTCGTGGTGCTGCCCGAGAGCCCTTATTTTGAAGCACTGGGAACGGCCCTTCTGACCCGTGACGAGCCGCGCTACAGGTCGGCGAACATCTCGGTGAAACCCACTTTGGGAAGCCTTCCTCCGCTCCACCTCCACAGTGATCGGGTGCGCGTCATACCCGCGGCTCCTGAGGAAAATGAGGTCACCGGCCCTCTTGTCTTGGGCATCGATGCGGGCTCCACGACGACGAAAGCAGTTCTGCTTGATCCTGTGACCCGTGGGGTGGTGGTCTCACACTATGGGCGAACTCAAGGGGACCCAGTCGGTGCGACACGGAGATGCCTACGCAATCTCATCGACAAGGCCGGCGACCTGAAGGTTTGTCTTGTGGCCACGACCGGCTCCGCTCGCGAAGTCACCGGTGCCTACTTGGGCACTGAGCACGTCTACAACGAGATCTCTTCACACGCCGCAGGGGCGGCGCACTTCGATCCCGAAGTGGACACCATCTTTGAGATCGGTGGCCAAGACTCCAAATATATTCATCTGCGTCATGGCATCCCCATCGATTACGCCATGAACGCGGCCTGCTCCGCTGGTACGGGCTCCTTCATGGAGGAGAGCGCCAAAGGGGATCTGGGCATCCCCCTCGTCGAGATCGCCGACATAGCACTGTCCGCGCGATCGCCGGTCCAGTTCAAGGCCACCTGCGCCGCCTTCATCAATTCAGATATTCGCATCGCGTTACAGAAGGGTTATTCCCGGGAGGACATCGTAGCCGGGCTGGTTTACTCCATCGCCAACAATTACCTCACTAAGGTCAAGGGATTGCGCTACGTAGGCAAGAAGGTCTTCTTGCAGGGTGGGGTCGCACTCAACAAAGCGGTGGGGAATGCCTTTGCCCATAGCCTGGGCCGAGACATTGTGATCCCTCCCAGCCCCGAGCTACTGGGAGCTCAGGGAGTGGCTCTTCTCGCCCTCAAGCGGTCCAAGCGCTCCTTTTCTCAGCCGACCCATCTTTCCGCCTTGGCAAGACCGAAGATGAGATTACTGAGCCGCTTCACCTGCAAGGCCTGCAAAATGTTTTGCACCATCGACCGTTTCGAGGTGGCGGGAAGACGGTTTCCTTTCGGAGGCCGATGCAGTCTGTTCGAGAACGTTTGGAAACGGAGGTCCCGTGTCCGGCCGGCCCCTGATCTGGTGGAACAGAGAACCCATCTGCTCTTTGGCCGAGCCCCGCAGAATGGCGGTGGTCGACGTCTTAGGGTTGGGATACCTAAGGCCCTGACGTCTCACTCGCTCTTCCCTCTCTTTTCGAACTTCTTTTCGGGACTTGGGATGGATGTCATCTTGTCGGGCGTCGATCCACGAGGGGAGTTGAAGAGCCACTCCGGTTTCTGTTTCCCGGCCCAGATCGCACACGGTGCTGTCTTGGATCTCTCCCGAAAAGATGTGAATCTGGTTTTCTTCCCACACGTCTCGCGGATGCCGAATCCCATGCACAGCAAGGATTCCTATCTATGCCCCATTACCCAAGCGGGTCCTTACGTCTTGGCCAAGGCCTTCCCCAGCATGCGGTTTCTCTCGCCACTCCTCGACTTCAGTGAAGGATACGCCTCCAGCACCGCTCTCGTGGACATGGCCATCAAGGAGCTGGGGGCGCGCCGCGAGGTGGCCGAAGAGGCCTTCCAGGCTGCTGTAACGGCACAGTTGGAGGCTGAGCAATCCCTCCGGGAGCTCGGTGAACGAGCCCTCGGGGAAGCCGTCGAAAAGGGGAAACCAACCATCCTACTCGTGGGCCGAAGCTACAACGCTTTTACCCCCGAAGCTTCTCAATCGGTGGCAAAAAAACTCTCCAGCATGGGGTTCACCGTCATTCCCGCTGATAGCCTGGCCCCGGGGCAAGCGGGCCTGAGTTCATGGCATTTTCCCAACATGATTATGAACGCCGTGGCCACGGCTAAACGCCACCCGAATCTGTTCCTTCTTTTCGTCAGCAACTTCAGCTGCACCATCGATTCGTTTACCCACTCCCTGGTGTCCTCAGAGATGGAATCGAAGCCCTATCTAATGTTGGAGATCGACGCCCACACGGCCGACGCCGGCATTCAAACCCGTCTGGAGGCTTTTCTGGATATCATCGAGAACTACAGAGAGACGAGGCAAAGGCCGGTGAAACCCTTCACGCCGGCCCGACTCGGTCAGGGCGGGCTGGTCACGACTTCCTCTGGCGAGCAGGTCCCTTTAAGCGATCCTAGAGTCAAGCTCTACTTTCCCGCCTTCTCCGAGTTCCACTCACAGGCCTGGAGGATGGCTGCGGGATGGCTCGGTCTTCATCCCGGAGGGAGGCTCCGTCTGGAACATGCCCAGCTCGAACGGGGCCTCCAGTACACCTCCGGCCGAGAATGTCTCCCCCTCCCCATCTGCCTAGGCCAACTCCTTCAGATCCACGAGAGGCGAAAACCCGGTGAGATCGCCGGATTCTACATGTTGCGCGGTGGGGCTCCTTGCGTGGTGGACGTCTTCCTCAGTTACTTCGAGCGTTTCATCGCCCAGCAGCAACTTCCCGACCTTCTTGTTCTCTCCCCGCACGAAGACAACGACTACTGCGGAATCGGCCTCGAGAGGCTGGGCGAGCATCTTTCCCCGGCGCTGGTTGTGGCAGACATGCTGGTGGAGATCAAACAGACGCTCCGGGTGGTGGGAATCGACGGCAGCATAGATGAGCTCAAGCGCCACTGGGGACGCTTCGCTCGTTCGGCAACATCGCTTTCGGCGTTCCATGAATCTCTGCCTTGGCTGATTGAGCGCCTCAGTGGGATTCCTCGCTCGAAGGACCCGGCTACCTGTCCTCGAGTGGTCGTCACCGGAGACTTTTTTACCCGTTTCAGTGACTCTTTCATGGAAGGGGTACCTGAGCTCTACGCCAAGCGAGGAATCATCCTCAAGCCGGTCGACCTCAACGAGCTGGTCCTTTATACCCTGTACGATGCAATCGCGGGCACGGCTCATGACTGGGGGCTGAAGCCCGGCTACGAAGCCATGGCCAAGGCATGCACTCGAATTCTTCATCCAGACGGTAAGAACTACCTGGCCCAATGGATGTCTTATCGGACGTGGAAGAAATCCGAGGAGCGCTATCGCAAGCAATTCCAGAAGACAGGTCTCCTGGTGGCCGGTGCCAACGATGTTTCCTTCCTGTTCGAAAAGGCCGCACAGCATGTCTCTCCCGCCATCTTCGGGGAGCTTATCCCCACCATCGGGAGGGGTCTGGAAGCCGAGAACGAAGGCTATGAGGGCATCATCCTCATTGGCCCCTTCAACTGTCTTCCTTTTCGGATCTCCGAGGCTATTCTCAAGCCCCTGAGCTATCAGGGCGGCATGCCGATCCTTACCTACGAGAGCGACAGCTATGCGGTACCGCCTTCTTTTCTGAGACAGGTGGACGTTCACATCGAACAAGTCCTGAGGCGATGGAAAAGCCGCGACCGCTCTTCGTCGCAAAAGAGCCTCTCTGCGGAAATCAGAGAGCAGATCCGCCGAATCGTGCCCTCCGCCAAAAGCGGAGCAATCTCATGAAAGCCTCTTCTGATAAAGCTTTCAATTGATTTGCCGTGGCGGCGGCATGGTTGTGTAAGTCGACTGCAGAAAGGCCACCAGGTCGGTCAACTGGCCAACCGTCATCACATCGTTGTGATCAGGCATTCGTGATTCACCGCTCTCAGTGGTGAGGATTGACCCGCGAAATTCACGCGCCAGCCGATGCGATGGGTTGATGATTGAAGTCACCAGATAACCGTCGGTCCTCACCTCGAAAACCCGTCCTCCAAGTACCACAGGAACGGGTGGATTAACGGTGGGGTGAGGCAGTTCTTCCACCCCAGACACCCGATGACAAAAGTAGCATTCCATTTCAAGGAATACTGCTTTCCCCTGCTCCGGATCACCCCCGGGTAAGCGAAAGCCTATCGGGGATCTGGGCCCGCTATCACAGGCCACCAGTGCACTGACCAGGATCAGTGTTAACAACGTCAGGTAGAGTTTCATAATGTCACCTCCTATTGAAAAGACAGCTCCTTCATTTTTTCAATCGCCATCTCGCGCATACGAAATTTTTGCAGCTTACCGGTGACGGTAACGGGAAATTCCTCTACAAACCAGATGAGATTGGGGATTTTGTAATGGGCAATTTTGCCCCGACAGAACTCTCGAATCTCCTCCTCTGTGGCCACCTCGCCCGGGTGAAGCCGAATCCAGGCCATGATCTCTTCGCCGTAGTAGTCATCCGGAATACCGAAGACTGCGATCTCGGCTACTTTGGGATGGGTGAAAACGAAGTCCTCGATCTCTCTGGGATAGATATTCTCACCCCCTCGGATCACCATATCCTTTAATCGACCCGTCACCTTCACGTAGCCATCCCTGTCCATCGTTCCCAGGTCTCCGGAGTGAAGCCAATGGCTTCCATCTATAGTGGCGTCTGTGGCTTCAAGATCCCCGTAATATTCCTTCATCACGTGATAACCCCTGAAACAGATTTCCCCCACTTGACCCAAGGGAATGGTTTTCCCTGTTTGAGCGCCTATGATCTTGACCTCCTGGTGGGGAAGATTTCGGCCAACCGTCTCGGTCCGCCGCTCCAGAGTGTCCTCTCGTGTAGTGAGGTGGGTAATGGGAGACGCTTCTGTCTGACCGTATCCAATGAGGATTTCGGAGCAGTGCATTTGAGTCATAACTCGTTCCATGAGCTCCGGCGGACAGGGAGCGCCCGCCATGATACCGGTGCGAAGACTCTTCAGGTTGAACTCTTTGAATTTCTCATGTTCCAGTTCAGCAATGAACATGGTGGGAACACCGTGCAGGGCAGTACATCGCTCTTGGTCCACGCCCTCCAGCACGGAAACAGCATCAAAATGCTCACAGGGAAGGATGACGCAGGCCCCGACGGAAAGGCTGAGCAAAGTCCCCAGCACCATTCCAAAACAGTGATAGAGGGGAACGGGCAAACAAAGACGATCCGCTTCGTTTAGGTGCATGGCCTGTGCAGAGAAAAAGGCGTTATTCAAAACATTGTGATGGGAGAGCACCACTGCCTTGGGAGTACCTGTAGTACCAGAAGTGTATTGGATATTGATGGGATCATCCGGATCAAGGGAACGGGTTCGCTGGTTAAGGTCTTTTTCGGAGACGGACTCTGCCTCTTCCAAAACCTCTGCCCAGAGAGTCAACCCAGGGTAAGGACGCTGGGTCTGGCCCGCCTCAGAGGGATCGTAGAGGATGACCCGCACTAGATCGGGGAATTCGGTACTGATTCGTTGCCCCGGGACCCTGTTTTTGAGCTCGGGGATCACCTCTGCCAGCATGCCGATATAATCGCTGCTGCGGAATCCGGGAATGGTGAACAAATACTGCACCTGGGATCGCCTGAGTGCATAGACCAGTTCCCCTGGTCGATAGGCAGGATTTATCGTGACCAGGATGGCGCCGATCCGGGCCGTGGCCATTTGCACCAACACCCATTCCACACTGTTGGTGGACCAGATGCCCACCCGATCCCCTTTTGCCACGCCCAACGCCATCAGCCCTCGGGCCAGACAGTCGACTGCTTCGGCCAGAGAGCCATAAGTCAAACGCCGCCCTTGATGGAGGGAGACGATGGCTTCCTTTTCGCTGAAGCTACGCACCACGCTGGAGAAGTGTTCAGGAATGGTTCGGCCAAGCAGGGGGATTCGCCCACCCCGGTAAAAATAGCTTCTTCCAAGCTCGGTCATCTCCGATCAACTCACTTTCCAGCGCCGTTCAATGGATTGGACCGGTACTCATCCCAATACTGATCGACCTGGGTTTGGATCTCCTCCAGGAGGAGCTCCTGGCGCCTGGGTTTGAACAGATGAGAGAAACGGCCCTGCCTCTTCAGGTACTCTTCAACGGGAAGACGTTTACCCGGAACCTTGGTGTGAACCACCTTCCCGTCCAGGTATTCCTTGAGCGGCCACACACCCGTCTTCACTGCCAGCTTTCCGATCTCGACGGACTCTCTGGGATCAAAGCCCCAGCCCGTGGGACAGGGTGCCAGCAGGATCACCAACCGTGGGCCTTTCAGTTTGGAGGCCTTCTCAATTTTGCGAGCCAGATCCAGAGGCTCTGCGGCTACAGCAGTAGCGACATAAGCTGGATTGTGGGCCGTCCAGATGGCAAACAAATCCTTTTTGTGTCCCGCAAAACCCTGTGGGCCTTGACTGGTGGCAGTGTAGGCTCCATGAGGCGTGGCTTCGGAGTACTGCTGTCCGGTGTTGCCGTACCCTTCGTTGTCATAGCAAAGATAGAGAAAGTCCAAACCTCTTTCGATGGCACCGGAAGTAGCGGAGAGTCCCATACCGTTGGCTGATCCATCTCCGGTCAAAACCACTACCTCAAGGTCGTCCTCCTCCTTCATTCGTCCCTTCTCCAACAAAACATCCAGCGCGTCTCGAACCCCCTGAGCTCCCGCCGGCGCCGACGCCATGGCGGTATACAACCAGGAACCATGAAAAGGGGTGAAGGGGTAGATGGACAGCAGAGTCAGACAACCGGCGGCATTGACAAACACGGTTTTCTTCCCCAGGATCTCAGAAATCAGGCGCACCCCCTCCACCGCGCCACACCCTGCACAAAGGGGGTTGCCGGCGGCCAACACATGTTCGTCAGGGAGATCCTTCAGACGTGGGAAACGGGTATCACTCATGTTCTTTCCTCCTACCCAGCGGCGATAGACTGGAGTATCCTCATCTCCTTGAGCTCTTCCCGGGTATACAGCAACCGGGGAGGGGGTGCCTTGCCCCTTGCGACAGCCCTTCGGGTGACCGACTCCATTTCGTACAGTTCCTCCAACCGGATATCGCGCCCGCCCAATCCTCCGATGAAACTGACCAACACAGGGCTGGCTTGCCGTTGCCCATAGAGAGCCGAAGAGAGCTCCGAGTGGAGAATTCCGGCCCTGCCCATGGAGATATTTTGATCAATGACCGCAACCCCTTTCTTTCCCTTCAACAGGCGCCGCATCTCAGCGGCTGGAAAGGGCCGGAACAACAAGGGCCGAACAAGACCTACTGCCCTTCCCGACTCCCGAAGTTGATTAACCGCTTCCTTGGCTTTGGTGGCGAAGGCTCCCAGCATGACGAAAACCACCTCGGCATCCTCCGCGCGGTAGGCCTCCACCGCCTGGTAGGTCCGGCCAAACTCCTCAGCGAATGCCCGAGCCACCTCGTCGTACACCACCAGACCGTTGAGGGCTGCCAGGTGAACCTGGTAGCGAAAGTAGGAGTAGGTGGAGCCTCCCAAAACCGCTACCGCTTGACTCATTGGGGAGCTTGCCCGAAAAGAGAGACCCTGGGAATCAAAGGGCGGCAGGAATCGGCGGACTGCGCCAGCTTCTGGAATATCTACTGGCTCTCGTGTGAAAGACAGATAGAAGCCGTCCAGGTTGACCATCACGGGAAGTCGAACTCTTTCGTCCTCCCCCAACCGGTAGGCCATCAGAACGCTGTCCAGCACCTCCTGGCAGGTAGAGCAGTAAATCTGCAGAAAGCCGCTGTCGCGAGCGGCCAAGATATCGGTATGATCGGACTCCAGCGTGAGCGGTGCAGCCACACCTCGAGACACATTCACCATGACAAAAGGGGCTCTCCAACCGGCCACCGCGTAAAGCATCTCCATGCCATAGAGCAGACCCTGACTGGATGTGGCGGTGAATACGCGGACACCCGTGGTGGCGGCGGCACCAGCGGCAGTGATCATCGAATGCTCAGAATCCAGGGTCACCATACGAGAGTCCCACTCGCCCACGTCAATCCACTGGGAGAGGGTCTCAATGATTTCCGTCTGAGGAGTAATGGGGAAAGCAGGGACATAATCCACCCCGGCCAGACGGGCACCCCATGCTGCCGCTCCGTTCCCCGTCAGTAATTTGCTTGTCTTGTTCCTTGTCATACCTCCACCATCTCTGCCGGCTTTACCGTTTCCTCTGCCTCGGGGACCGCCCGGATGGCCTGCCAGGGGCACTGGGTCAGGCAAATCATGCAGCCCTTGCAGTAGTCATAGTCGAACTGCGGGTAGCCCTCCTCACTCACCTCGATAGTTCCGTCGGGACAGTAAGTTCTGCACACCCACCAGCAACGGTGACAAATGTTGTAGTCGAGGACCGGCCGCATCGTCCGCCATAGACCGGTCTTCACGTTCAGACTGGTGGCTTCTGCATGGATGGCAGGAGCCGAGATGCCGGCCTCCTCAAAGGGCAAGTCCACCCCAATCGGGGCTGCGGTAACCCCGAACTGGAGATCCGGCACTCTCGACGACTGACCCTTCATGGCTTGCCATGGATTCATAGCCCTGCCGGGCCCTTTCCAGATTGGTCTGAACTACATCCACTCCCAAGTGGCGCACCTCTTCACCGATGGCCTGTTCCAGTGCCTTCGGAGATATGCCCCCCAAAAGACGTACCGCCGCCCCCACACAACTGACTCCCACAAAGCGCTGCTCCAGAGGATCTTCCACCGGAACTTCCAGGGCTTCCTCGGAGTGGAGCATCAGAAGTGTTCCTGGGAAATCGAGCTTTTCCTCCCAGAACTTCAGTTCCTCCCTGCCGTTGACCAACAGCACTGTCTGCTCTGTAACGCCGGACAGGACTCCGGCGGTGGGAATCGACAAGAGGCTGCTGTCCGCCACGATAACCAGATCCGGCCGATGAATGATTCCCCGTTCGTAAATCGTGGTAGGGGACGCCCGAACATAGGCGAAGATGGGCGCACCCCTGCGTTCTGCCCCGTAACGAGGGGCATCCTGTACCTGGAAGCCTTCCCGGAAAAAAGCGGTGCCCAGGATATGGGCAGCCGTCTTCATGCCTTGGCCACCACGACCGTGAAAGCGGATCCGATACATGGCACACCTCCCGTTGGCTTCCTACTGAGTTAGATGCAAACCCCGTTCCTGTCTGAAGGGTATTGAATTCAGGGTATTTGCTGACCTAGCGTGCAGGAGAATGGCAACATTGGGGCATTTGACCCTGTTCTGTCGCCATAAAGCCAAATTCCGTAATAGGATAACGTTGAAACAGAAGCGCTACTCAGGAAAGGCGTAGCCGTCTGAGAGTGTTTTTAGGAACGTAACGATGGCTTTCTCCTCTTCACGAGTGAGCCCGAGGTTGCCTAATTCTGCGGTGTTGAGGTTCTGGGAGACTTCGGGTGGAGGCCATTTTTCGGTGTCTCTCGTATTGTAGAAATGAACCACCTCCTCCAGGGATTGAAAGACGCCATTGTGCATGTATGTCTTCGGGAAGTGTGGATAGGGGCGCTTGTCCACATTTCTGAGGGTGGGAACCTTGTGTTTGCCCCAGTTCTCCTGGGCCATTTTCTCCCATTCGGTGACCCCGCTGATCGCCAGGTATCCTCCTAGACCAGGATCAATCCAAGCCGCGCCTTCAGGATTGATCGGCGTACCATCTTCCAGAAACACCTGATCCATCTTGTAGAAAGGATTATGTAGGTTCCTTGGGACGCCGAGGTTATCGTAGCTAAAGTCTGTGAAGAGAGCCGGCTCCCCATCAGATCTTCTACCGCTGGGGTGACAGGAGAAGCACCTCCCTTTTCCGTTGAACAATCTGAGACCTCTTTGTTCTTCGGTTGTCAGCTCTACCTTTCCTTGCAGGTAGTCATCGTACTTGGAAGAAAATGAGTTGACTTCTCTTGAGGACTCATAGGCCGCAATGGAACGGGCGATTTTGTCATAGGTGTCGGAAACCTTGGGTTGATCGCAGTTGAGAGAACCCGTTCCCCAAACTCCTTTAAAGAGATAGGCATAGCTCGAGGCTCCTACCTGGGCACATACGGCTTGTTCGTTGCCTTTGTTTTGCTCGACTGGATTCAGAAAGGGGCCCTGGGCTTGATCGGCTGCCGGATTCCCAAGCTCCTTGCCGGTTGCTCTGCCGTCCCAGAAATTACCACCCACAAAGACTTCATTTTGGTTGTAGTGGAGCTTTGGGCTAAAAGTGGCATAGGCGGAACTGGGTGGCCTCCGGTTACCGAAACGTTCTGGGATCGCTCCTTTGTAGACTGCGCCAGGAGAGTTCAATTCGGCATCTGGACCTGTCCAACCCACCTCTGGGTCATGGCAGGAAGCACAAGACATCCCGGGTGGATCTGAAATGGTGTCAAAAAACAGCTCCTTGCCCAACCTCTCGATCGGAGTCAGATCAAAGCCCTCATATTCATCCACCTCTTGTTTTGGGTGCATGGCCCATACGATGCCTGTAATGAAAAGCAGTACAACGGGCAAGAATCTCGTTCTCATCACGATGCCCCAATAATGAAATAAGCAAACGGGGTGCCAAGCCAGGTGGCGTTCCAACTCAGTTCTGTAAAGCTTCCACTCTTGGAATATGGATGTAACTTTGGGTCCTTTCACCACTGGCTGGGCAACTCACCCAGCAATATCTCCGGATCTCCCACGGACCTACATCGAATGGGCGAGAGAGACAGCTTGGCTCGCCTGAAGAGGAATGGCACAGTTCTTGCCTCTCAGGGAGGAAGAAAACGAAAGGACCAGTTGCGCATAACTTTTAGAACAGCCACCTCCTGGAAATTCTTGACCTCGGGCATCCTGACCCTCGGCTTTGTGATCCTTGTTCCCCTTCAGGCTCAGGGCCCCAGCAATCGCGAAGTCTACACGGCGACTGCTGTGTGGGTCGAGAAAGGGCCTCGCATCGATGGGGTCCTTGACGACGAAATCTGGCAGTCGGCACTCATCCTCGACCAGTTCACCCAGCAAGAGCCACAGGAAGGACAGCCAGCCTCCGAGCGGACGGAAGTGCTTATTCTCTATGACGCCCGTAACCTCTATATCGGTCTTCGTGCATTCGACTCCGACCCGGATGGCATCATCGCCACTGAGATGCGTCGTGACTCCGCGCGTCTCCTGGAAGAGGACAGCTTCCAGATCATTGTCGACACGTTCAATGACTATCGCTCTGGCTACATGTTTGTGACAAATCCGCTGGGGCCCCGGCTGGAACAGCAGATTTCCGAGGAGGGAGAGGGTTTTGCCCGCGGTCTCACCTCGACCATCAACCGGGACTGGAACGGAGTGTGGCACGTTGCTACCCACCAAGACGAGCAGGGCTGGACGGCGGAAATTGTTATTCCCACCACCACCATTCGCTTCCAACAGACCGAGGTACAATCCTGGGGCATCAACTTCATGCGCAATATCCGGCGCAAGAACGAGCAGGTGTTCTGGGCTCCTATCCCCAAGGGCTATAGCCTGACACGGGTCAGCCTGGCAGGAACTCTAACCGGCCTGCGCACCCTGGATCAGGGTATGGATCTAAGGATCAAACCTTTTCTCGTGACGGGGGTTCGCCACAAGCGGCTGGGGACCGAAGAGGACACCTCTGTACCCTCGGAGGTGGGCCTGGACATGAAGTATGGTCTCACCTCAGCTCTCAATTTGGATGTAACCGTAAACACGGACTTCGCGCAGGTGGAGGTGGATGAACAACAGGTGAATCTAACCCGTTTCTCTCTTTTCTTTCCTGAAAAGCGAGATTTCTTTCTCGAAAATGCGGGTCTCTTTAACGTGGGCACCCGACGCCAGGAGGCCCAGCTTTTCTTCAGCCGCCGGATCGGACTTTCCACGGCCGGACAGCCTATTCCCATTCTTGGCGGTGTGAGGGTGACCGGGAAGGTCAATCGGCACAACATTGCCCTGTTCGATATCCAGACACAGGATGCCTTTGAACAAAACGGCGAGAACTTTCTAGTGGCCCGCTACAGCAGAGATGTTTTCGCCCGATCCAAGATCGGGGGGTTGTTCATCAACAAACAGGAGACCGGAGGATCCGACTTCAACCGAACCGTGGCTTTGGATACCAGCCTGGCGCCTTCCAAGAACCTCACCATCAACAGCTTTGTCGCCAAGACCTCCACACCAGGAATCAACGACGGAGAAATGGCATTTCACGGGCGCGCCGCCTTTCGCAATCCCAGCTGGAATCTGCATGGCCAATACCTGGATCTCGAGGACAACTTCAATGCCGAGGTCGGCTTCGTGCCCAGAACAGGCATCCGCACCAGCCAGGCTCACATTGAATATAACCCTCGGCCTGAAAGGTTTCACATCCGCGTCCTGGAGCCAATGGTGAATATGACCTATACGACGGATCAGAACAATCGTCTGATCACCCGCAAGGTTCACAGCATGATCGGGATCCGTCTTCAGGACGGCACCTACATCAACTTCATCTACAACCGTTATCTGGAGCACCTGGACGATCCCTTTCCCATCCGGCCGGGCGTGATCATCCCTCCAGGAACTTACCGTTTTGGGGAGTGGAGATTCCAGTTGAACAGTGACCCTTCACGACGTCTTTACGAAAAGTTTACCTACTCACCACAGACTTTCTTCGGTGGATTTCGAAAGGACATCGACGCCACCGTGGGATTTCGAGCTACCACCAAGATTTCCACGGAGGTGCGTTACCGGCGAAACGACGTCGATCTGCCCTGGGGGGATTTTATCGTCCACTTGGGGACGTTGCGATTCGACTACTCCTTCTCACCCACCATGACACTGCGGAGCTTGTTCCAGTACAACTCCAGCATCCGTGAACTCAACAGCAGCATCCGCTTCCATTACATTTATCGGCCGGGCAGTGATCTGTACATCGTCTACAATGACTTGCGCGTCGACATGTCAGGCTCCGAACAGGTTAGAGACAGACAGCTGGTCGTCAAGCTCAATTACTTGTTCAGTCGCTGAGACCCACTCAATCGCGCGGTTGGGCTTTCCTACTCCCTGCGCTGTCAACCCGCTACTTGGAGGGCACACCGACGTAGTTTGGATAATCGGGCTGATACATCTGAGACTCGATGAACGATCTCAAGTTTTCCGGTTTGGCTTTGGTGGCCAGATCCTGGCGATAAGCAACCTCTGCAGTGGCCGTGGCGATACTGGCAGAAGTTTCTCGAATCCGTCTCAGCGGTGGATAGATGGACCCCTTGCCGAGATCTGAGTTGGAGACCTCGCAGGCCAGTGCCTTGGCAGCGGCAAAGAACATCTCTTCGGTCACACGAGTGGCACCGCAGGCGATCACTCCCAAGCCCACTCCAGGGAAAATATAGGCGTTGTTCCCTTGACCGGGTACGTAGGTTTTTCCTTTATACGGGTACGGTGGAAAAGGACTGCCACTGGCGAAAATCGCCAGCCCTTTGCTCCATTGATATGCCTGTTCCGCAGTACACTCCGACTTGGAGGTCGGATTGGAAAGAGCGAAGACGATGGGCCGCTCGTTGAGCTTCGTCATCGCTTCGATTATGGGCTTTGTGAATGTTTGAGGTTGCCCTGATACGCCAATCAGGACACTGGGTTGCAGTACCTTGATTGCTGTTAGCAAGTCAGCAACGAACTCGTGGTCGTGAGCGTAGGGGACCTTGTGGTCTTGAAGCTTGTCGCGACTCTTGACAACCAACCCTTTAGAGTCCATGAACCAGCACTTCTCTTTGGCAGCTTGTTTCGAGAGACCGTCGGAAATCATGGCAGCCACTGTCAAATCAGCGATGCCGATACCTGCTTCCCCTGCACCCACAAAGAGCAGTTTCTGTTCCTTGAGTGATTGCCCGGTCAAGCGTAAGGCGGAATAGAAACCGGCCAGACTAACGGCAGCTGTTCCTTGAATATCGTCGTCAAAGCAACAGTACCGGTTTCGATACTTCCTCAGAAGACGGAATGCGTTCTTATTGCTGAAATCCTCCAATTGAACCAGCACGTTAGGGAAGACTTCGTTGACTGCATCCATGAACTCGTCCATCAACTCGTCGTAGGCCTCTTCTTTGAGGCGTCTTTGTTGCAGGCCGATATAAAGAGGATCAGAAAGTAACTCGTCATTTTCGGTTCCCACGTCGATGGTGATGGGGAGGCACATCGTAGGATCGACACCCGCACAAGCTGTGTACAGGGCAAGCTTTCCTATGGGAATACCCATTCCATTGGCCCCCAGATCTCCCAGACCCAGGATTCTCTCACCATCTGTGACCACGATAATGGCCACCTTCCGATGAGGCCAGTTCCCCAGTATTTTTGACACCCTACCTCGATCCTCGGCGGTCACGTACAGTCCCCGAGGCCTTCTCCAAATATGGCCGAAGAGCTGGCAGGCCCGGCCAACCGTCGGCGTATAGATGATGGGCATCAGCTTCTCGATGTTTTCCATCACCACGCGATAGAAGAGATGCTCGTTTCGGTCCTCCAGTCCGACCATGTAGATGTACCTTTGCAGATCGTTTTCCTTTCGGTCGAAGTTTTCAAGTACCTTTGCTACCTGATCCTCCTGTGAAGAAATACGGGGAGGAAGGAGTCCGCGTAGCCCAAGCGTCTCCCGCTCTTCCTCGGTGAAAGCGGTGCCCTTATTCAGGTTTGGACTATGCAGAAGCTTGACTCCCGTGGGATAACCCATGGCGTATACTTCATCGTGAAGCTTTTTTTCTCGCTCTGATGCTGTCATGATCACCTCCGGTTTAGGGCGTGAGTCGTTTGTTGCATGAAAAATCTTCCTTCACTCTCTAAAATAAAGCAAGTCAGATGCCAACCTCAATTTCTAATCTGGAGGCTCAACAGATTATTGGGCTGAGTTGGTGGGGTAACGCACCCAACCCAATGAGGAGGAGAGCGAATGAAGCAGCGGCAAGCAAACCTCTCGAAGTCGGATCTTGGAAGGTCCTTCATCACAGGATCGTTCCTGCCGGCTAGGAACCCGTGGCCTGGTAATTCCTGGACAAGTTAGGGTATCCCCTCAAACAATAAGAGGAGAACGACACGCTGTGAAAGGTGCTTTGAATCGGGCTCCAATCCCTTGGCTACGAAGAATCGGATCGGCTTAACCGTCACCTGCAGAGACGACAACCCGTGAAGAACTGGCATCAAATTGAACCTGACCAGGTGCTGCAAGAGCTGAACAGCAGTGGCACCTCCGGTCTCACGGTCGAGGAGGCCTCTGAGCGTCTGTTGCGTTACGGGCCCAACGAATTGGAAGAGCGACTGTCCAAGAGCCCGTGGCGGATCTGGTGGGAGCAGCTAACCGCCAGCCTAGTGTTGATCCTCATAGCCGCCGCCGCCATCTCATGGTGGCTGGGGGACAACAAAGATACCATTGCCATCCTCGCCATTGTCTTTCTCAACGCTCTGTTAGGTTTCCGTCAAGAGTATCGGGCGGAGAAGTCCATGGCTGCTCTCAAGAAGCTGGCTGCACCGCGGGTCAAGTTACGGCGGGCTGGCCGGACGATGGAGGTTTCCGCACGACAACTGGTCCCAGGCGATGTGGTGCTTCTGGAAACAGGCAACCTCGTTCCCGCTGACTGCCGGATTCTCGTGTGCAGGAATCTTCACATTCAAGAGTCGGCGATCACCGGTGAATCCCAACCGGTCGAGAAAACCGTTCTAGCTCTCACCGGCGAACAGGTGGCCCTGGCTGACCGTAACAACATGGCCTTCATGGGAACCGTGATCACCTACGGGAGGGGCGAGGCGATTATTACCGAGACCGGAATGGAGACGGAGCTGGGACAACTGGCCAGAATGATCCAAACCATCAGGTCGGAACCCACACCCCTGCAAATCCGATTAAGTCAATTGGCGGGCATTTTGAGCCTCTTGGCCCTGGGCCTGGTGGTTATTATTGTCGCCCTGGGTTTGCTACGAGGCCAGGAACTCCAGCTGATCTTCCTGACTGCCGTCAGTATGGCTGTGGCAGCCATTCCGGAGGGGTTGCCCGCAGTCGTGACCATAGCCTTGGCCGTGGGGGCTCAACGGCTGTTACGCCGTAATGCCCTGATCCGGAAACTGCTGGCCGTTGAAACCCTGGGTTCAGTGACTGTCATCTGTGCAGACAAGACGGGTACCCTAACCCGAAACCGCCTGGTAGCCACCGTAGCCGTCACTGCCGAACAGGGAAGCGACCTGGTGGAGCATCCTCTGGACCGGCAAACACCCTGGCCAGATGACTCGAGACTGCAGGCCGGCACGCCATTGGCACTGCTCTTGACTGGAGGGGCCCTTTGCAACGATGCCCTGCTCGACGGTTCTAGCAAAACCGCAGACGATAACGGAGCGCTGGGAGACCCCACAGAGGTAGCTTTACTGGTGACGGCAGCACAACTAGGCCTTGACCCTCACCGACTCAACGAAGCTTTGCCGCGGGTCAGTGAAGTCCCCTTTGATTCGGACTATAAGCGGATGAGCACCGTGCACAGACTTGAACAGGAACTCCCTCTG
>PVMK01119088.1_pt1 | contig 17407 bp, 17 predicted proteins | sample 1853481 | NCBI WGS metagenome assembly PVMK01 (sample SAMN08533507, study PRJNA380276) | Marine sediment metagenome, whole genome shotgun sequencing project.
CACCAGAATGTCATAAATTGATTATTCCAGTTTCCGGTACATTAATTCTAAGGGGCATAAGTTTTTAATGAAGCCCCGCCTTTTCGTTTTCATTTCGTGCTTACTCATCGGCGCGACGGGGCCTGTTTGTGCTGCGAATCCTGACTCCCGAGACCGGTGGGACATTGACCTCCAGCCTCATTTGTGGGCCGCGCTTCCCGATGGGACGACGACGGGCGGCAATAACCTGGAGATCGACGTTCTCGATCTCCTCGATAATGTCGATTTCTTTTATATGGGTAGCATAGGGGCACACACCGATCGATGGCTGGTACTCGGGGACGTTTTAAGATTCAGCCTGAGTGGACAAGATACTGACACCGTAACTGTGCTTGGCCGGCCGGTCGATACGAGTTTTGATATCGGACTGAGTGGCTGGGTGCTCAACCTGATCGGCGGTTATCGCGCGCTGAAAACTGACCGGGCTTCACTCGATGTGGTTTTCGGGGCGCGAGATTTTCACTTGAATGCTGATATTGCCGTCGCTATCGGGAACCAGGCATTGCCTCTTTCCGGATCCAGCCACTTGCTCGATGGCATTATCGGCGTGAGGGGTAACGTGGGCATCACCGACCATTGGTACTTCTCTTATCATCTTGACGGGGGCACAGGCGATACCGATTCTACGTGGCAGGTGAAGACCGGGGCCGGATATCAGTTAGAGAAGCTCGACGTTGTTTTCGGTTATCGTTATTTGCGCTGGAACTTTTCGGACAATGACCCCGGCGGGAAGATTCTCAAAGATCTCGAATTTCGAGGACCCTATGCCGGCGTCAAGTTCGTTTTCTGAGTCGGCGGAGCAGCGCCCCTGAGCAAGCCTTTGCTTGTGGGCAGGCATCTGATAATCCTTAACAGGAGTTGCCATTCAAAAGTTTTTGTAATTAATTCTCATTATGGTGTTAATGTTTCTGCGTTCGGCAATTATTTTGACTAGGCACCTGAATGAGGAGAGTTTGCTATGAAGCGAAGAGATCTTGTAAAGACCGCGTTGCTGGTCCCGCCAACCGTGGCCCTTGCCGGCACACGCGTGCTGGCACAGGCGTCATCATTGGCACCGTCGTCCGCCACTCTGGCCGCAACTGCCAAACACGATTTCATTGTGCCTGAACTCCCACCACCACCGAGCCCGGTGAAAGACCCGCCTACTGCTCAAAACTGGATGTGGCGACATCACAACGACTACGTCAACAATATCGAAAACCGACCGGATGAGTTCGATGCGTATCCACCAGAACCCCTGACAGACCCTGTCACCTCTGAGAACCCTCTGCGGGTAGACGTGTGTGACTCGATCCGAAGCTGTTACAGCTATCTCGTTGTCGATCGACTCGCGTACCTCAGATCAAACTACAACGTGGATGTCGCTTTCCACGTGATCTTTCCTGTCGCGGTGAATTCACCAGAACTTTTTGGTGGTGCAGATCACGCCAGCCTGGTACCACACCCGGACCAGGGAGGGTACAAGCAGGGTGGCCGATGGTATAAATGGGCAGATGCAGTAGTTGATTGTGAAAGGGTTGGTGAGTACCAGGATATGCCATTCAAATGGGCGAATCCCGATCCAATCTCGCAAAACCACTATCCGTTCCTCGATACCAACAAGAGGGACTATGGGAAAACTCCCCTGCTCGATCAGCAGCCCTGGATTTTGTGGATGGTCCGACTCGCAAACGCTGCCGAATACCACGGAAAGTCCCTCGAGTTTCTGCTCTACACCGGCGAACTTGTCTGGGGTGGCCAATCGGAGTTCTGGCCCGCCGATATCCCTGCAGCCTTTAATAAGACCGGTCTGGATTACGACGAGATCATCGACGATATCCGGAAGGAACCTGAGAAATACGACGCCCTCTGGATAGCGAGCCAAACAATGGCGCAGGAGTCTGGACACGGAGGTGTGCCCAATATGATCTTCCGTGGTGAACCATACTTCGGTCAGGATCGGTTCGGACATCTGTTTGCCCGACTGGTGCAGAACGGGTTGACCCCACGTGACAAGCCGGTAGCCCCGATCATTTCGAAGCCGCGTCGGTTCCCGGACTACGAAAAGGAAGTCCAGTACGCTAAGGAAGATTTGGCGAAAAGAGCCTCGACGAGCTAAAAGGCTCCCAACGGCCCGATGGAAAGGACTGATCGGGAGGAGTTTCTTTACACTCTACCCCCTTGATGCTGGTGAGGCGGGTCAGCGAATAATTATGACTCGGGAGACCCATGGCGGATTCGACTGCCATTGAAAATAATGCCGTATCGCAAGTGGGAAATCTCACGGTTAGCGTTCCAAATACCGCCGAATTAAGGTCACCGGTGTCGAAGCCGGGGCCCCAGACAGGGCCGTCATGTATGGCCATCGTAACGGGGACAACTTCGTCGTCCGGTTCGAGGCCTTTAGTACCAACTGTCCACAGCTGATCACCATCTGCATTGAAGCTGTACATGGCAACGCCAATCTGTTTAACGTCTCCATTATCGATGATTTCGACATAAAAACCCTCGCCACTGCGGTCCACGTTACGCCATTGGCCAGTGGGTCCTCCTTCGGCCAGAACCAGGTCTGCGAGAGCGCTCGTAGTGAAGAAAAGAAGCAAATTCAGTGTACAGAAAACGAGCCAAAATCTTTTCATATCATTTCTCCAATTGTGTGACGCTAATGATTGGCCGAATTGGCCACAAAAAAGAAGATAAATACAGCTACTGAAATAATGGTATTCCTTCCCAATTGTTCTTGTCAAATTGTGCCAGACACACATTTATTTATGCTTATTCAGGGTACGCGGAACGAACTGGCATGGTTTTATGTATAGGGATCTTTGCACAGTGTCGGCAATCCCTGTCGCCGAAAGTAGCCTTCCACGGATGCGCCCACGTGCCGGAGAAAAGTGGTAAAAGCCAGGAGGTGCGCCAGCCGAATGACCGGTGGCTTTTTTCTATTCACGGAAGGCATTTTTTGGCCACCGCTTACTCTGATTCCAATGTAGCCAGGCTAAATGTATCACCTGATGGCAGCAAGAACATGACCGCCATCACGTTTGACACAATTTGACAAGAATGATCCGTGCAAAGTGGTAGTATCTAGTTTGCGCTGCGTGACCCGATCGGCGCCAATCTTGATCGAATCCAGGTCATCAAGGGCTGGCGCGACAGCGATGGCGGGATGCATGAAAAAGTGTATGACGTCGCCTGGTCGGGTGGGCGCAAACCCGGTTCTGACGGGAAACTGCCTGCGGTCGGTAATACGGTTGATGTAGCGTCAGCAACCTGGGCCAACACCATCGGTGCCGCTGACCTGGTAACCGTCTGGGCCGATCCGGATTTTGATCCGGAGGAAAGCGCCTTTTACTATGCGCGCGTTCTGGAGATACCCACTCCGGCCTGGTATGTGTACGACGCGTTCCGGTTTGGTATCGAAATTCCCGAGGATGCGCCCAGGAGCCAGCAGGAACGAGCCTATACCTCACCGATATGGTACACACCGGCGCATTAGGATAATCAGAAGCCTCCGGGAATCACGCCGGAGCTGGTCATTAGGCCGACAATAATGCAATTGTCTGCTCTATGCCAAAGGCTGTTTTTCAAGGATCAAAGGAGATAGTAATGAACAAATTTCCAAAGTTGGCGCTACTGTCCATGGCAAGTATTTTGTTAGTTTCATCGGTTCACGCGCAGGAGAGCGGCGAAAAAAGATACATCACTCCCCCCGAATACGCTGAGAACGTCTATTTTGGTGATGCTCACATACATACCAGGTTATCAATCGACTCGGGTCTCTGGGGTAACACCCTCGGGCCCGCAGACACTTATAAGTATGTTCGCGGTGGAGAGGTCATATCTTACAAGGGTTGGACAGTGAAGCTGGGACGACCACTGGACTGGACAGTCATTTCAGACCATTCCGACTGGTATGGGTTCTATCAGCGTATAGAGGCTGGCGATGAGTATGTACTCTCCGAGCCAATTGGGGTTCGCTGGCATGAACTGGTAAAGACCGGAACGGAAGGGTCTAGAAGGCAGGTGACCGATGAGGTCGTCAAGGCATGGGGTGAGGGAAAAATCCCCTGGGACAGCAGCACCAAGGAAGCGCTATCTCCCGGTTGGAATGAGACGATCAATGCAGCCGAAGAGGCCAACGACCCCGGGGACTTTACCGCCTTTATTGCGTATGAGTGGACTTCGAATCCGAAGGGCGACAACCTGCACCGGGTGGTTATATACAGGGACAATGCCGACAAGCCCAGGCAGATTCTGCCGTTCACAGCGGGGCAAAGTGAGGATCCCGAGGATCTGTGGAAGACCCTGGCGGCCTATGAGGAGAAGACCGGTGGCCAGGTGATGGCGATCCCGCACACGGCAACTGGAGTAGCGAGTGGATGTTCGCTGAGCAAACGTTTACCAAGCATAGGCCGTTCGACGAGTCCTATATCGCCACGCGCAGACGGTGGGAGCCGCTTTACGAAGTACCCAGATCAAGGGAGACGGTGAAACCCATCCCATATTGTCGCCCGATGATGAGTTTGCGGACTACGAGACCTGGGACATTGGCAACCTGTCCTATACCTCAGCGGTGACAGAGGACATGCTCCAGTATCAATATACGCGCTCGGGCTTAAAACTGGGTTTGAAATACCAGGAAAAATTCGGTGCCAATCCGTTCCAGTTCGGACTTGTTGGCGCTGGCGATTCCCATACTTCACTACCGGGACAAGAGGAGAATAACTATTGGGGCAAGCATTCATCATCGGAGCCTGATGCTGAGCGCTGGGAGACACCATTCAGGGTGGCTGACACAGGCACGCAGGAAGGCTGGTCGGAAGTCGCATCCGGTATTACCGGTATCTGGGCCACCGAGAACACCCGCGCGGCGCTCTGGGACGCCATGAAACGTAAAGAGGTTTACGCCACGACGGGCACGAGAATCCAGGTGCGGATGTTCGGCGGGTGGGACTTCAAGCCCGGAGACGACCAACGCTCTGACTATGTAGCCGTGGGTTACAACAAGGGTGTGCCTATGGGCGGGGAGTTACATTATCCTGCCATTGGCGATCACGCTTATTGGGGTCTCGCAGGTGAACTTACCGAGAAGAACAAGACCCCGACGTTCCTGGTCACCGCCTTGAAAGACCCGCTATTTGGAAACCTTGATCGTGTGCAGATGGTCAAAGGCTGGCGCGACAAGAATGGCGAGTTGCACGAAAAAGTATATGACATCGCCTGGTCGGACAACCGCAAGCCGGATGCAAAGACGGGTAAGCTTCCTCCGGTCGGCAATACGGTGAACGTAGCAGAAGCAACCTGGACCAATACGATCGGCGATACACAGCTGTCGACGGTCTGGCAGGATCCGGATTTTGACCGCGGCGAGCAGGCCTTTTACTACGTGCGCGTGCTGGAGATTCCCACGCCGCGCTGGACAGCCTATGACGCCAAACGCTTTGGTATAACCATGGGTGAAGAAGTACCGATGACAAACCAGGAGCGTGCTTATACTTCACCAATCTGGTATATCCCATAGACATTGACCAGGGGAAATCGCCATGAAAACGAATCTGACCGTAAACGGCCGAATCTACCCCGTTATCGAAGCTGGTGAGGGACCACTGGTCGTCTGCCTCCATGGCTTTCCGGATAACTATGACATAGGGGACGGGGCAAATTGAGGATGACATAGGGGACGGGGCAAATTAAGCGGATTAATTTGCCCCGTCCCCTTTGCCCCCCTTCCGCCTCGGGCTGGGCGTACGAAGGTGAGGGTGGCGGGGTGAATTTTGCTCCGCAACCTGGACTGCTTCACCCAACTAATCCAATGCAAAGGCAGTGCCGAACCATTAATACCAAAGGGTAAAAATGTGATTTGATCGCTGAACATAATTGACTTTGGTCATATACCGACCAGAACACCACTGCAAGGCTTTCGATGATCTGACCGGTAACGACACTATCGAAGGAGTAAACGACGTGAAGCGCAGAAAGTTCGTAAAAACGGTAACTTTGTCCACTCTGCTGCCTGCCGGGCTCTCAATTCCGGCCGGCAATGTTCTGGCAGGTAGTAGCCCTGACGGCGGTAAAGGTGCTTTCAGGCCCACCGTCGAGGGTCCATCCGGTGGATCCCAACCAGCGGGAAAGGCCCCGGACTGGGTGAGAAGCCTGCGCGATTCCGATATGGACGGTCTCGGCCCGGACGGCAAGCCGGTTCCCGGTTACTCGGCCACTGGCACGGGCCACGCTCGCAAAAACGTCGATCCAGCAAAACCGCACCAGATGGAGCTGACCCGGGAGGAACAGGATATTCTGGACGGCAAGCAGGGCGAAGCAAAAGCCAAGGTGATGAAAACAGTAGTGATGTTTGGCAACGCCTTCGGCGCCACCAAGCTCGTCGATCTCGGGGGTGCGCCGCACTCCTCGGTCTTCAACGCGCCCCCGTTCATGAAGTCCATTATCGACGTTTTCAGTCAGTGCGCAGACGAGGGGTTGAAATCCTATGCCCCGTTTACGGTCAATCCCCGCCCCTTCGACCTCTACAACGTCGAGACCCAGCCTGATGAAATGGCCATGGTTTTCGAAGGTTACCCACTCCAGCCACAATTGGACTACACACTCATGCGAATCGGAGCCAGGGGCATGAATTCCCGCAGCTGCGCGTGTTATCTGTCGGAGATCGGCAACGCGCCGCCGCCGGAAACCTATGTCGCCTGGGCGGAATCTTCCGCCGTCAACTTTGGTAACTCAGTCCTCGGATTGCGTACCAACCGTTATGCCGGTGGCATGGAATTATTATGCGCGCTGATCGGCAAGGCCCCGTACTTCGGCCTGATGACCGACGAGGGCCGCATGGCCACGTGGCTGATCGATGTCAGGACGACGAAGGCGCCGGACTGGGGCGTACTGGGCGCAGCCATAGGTATGAAGGTGGTTGAGGACGTACCCTTCATCGTTGGTGTCGACCAGTATTTCGGCGGGGAGGTCACCAAAGAGAACATGCATTTGCTCAAGGCCATGGGCAGTTCAACGGCCGCCAACGGAGCGGTCGGGCTCTACCACGTGGAGAACGTGACTCCCGACGCCAAAAAGCTTGGGCGAAAGCTGCTGGCCAAAAACTACAAGACCTATGTGGTCGATGATGCGGAAATCCAGCGCATCTATGACAATTACCCGAACCTCTGGTCGAAAAAGGACGGCAAGCCAACCCGCTGCTTCATCGGCTGTCCCCACAACACCTACCAGGAAATTTATAACTGGGGCACGATGGTCACCGAGGAGTTGAAGAGACGGGGTCAGGACAAGGTAAAAGTGCCGATGCACCTGTTCTGCTCCATCCCGGTGCGGAACCATCTGCTGGACGAGCACCCGGTTTTGGTCCGCGATATGAAGCGCGCTGGCATGAACTTTACAAACATGTGCGCGTTGATGTTCACGGGTCTGAAAGGGTTCACCGAAAAGGAAAATGCCGTGACCAATTCGAACAAGGCCCGAAAGTACTCTTCGTCGCGTTATTTCCCCGACGACATTCTCCTGGAGATCGTGATGACCGGAGAAATACCGAAAAATGTGTAAGGTTGCCGATGGCAACGAGTACAGAATTCCACTGCGGATTCATTCGCAATTAGTGAAATAATTTTTATTGGAGAGAAATTATGGCCAAGAAGACATTTAAAGGACGCCCCCTCCTGCCGGGAAAACTGGAGGGCGAAGCGCTTGTATCCAAACAACCTTTCAACACCACGGCATCCTACTTTGACAACATGTTTGCCGGGGTCACCGATTCGGCGCCCTGCACGGACTCGGACAACAAGGATCTGTTCCGGAAAGACATTTCCAACTGCATCATGTGCACATCCCAGACGATCGGCTCGACCTTTGGCGGCGCCGCCCTGATGGGCGTGGCAGAGATGGGCGTAGGCCCCCGGGCGATGCTGTTCTCAAGACACATCGATTCCATCATCTCTGCCGGCCTCTTCATGGAGGACATCTGGAACGAGAAGCGCATCATTACGATCGATCTGCTTGGTGACGAGTTTCTGGAGGCGGTGAACACGGGTGATCCGATCGCCATTCATGAGGACGGGACCGTCGAGGTGGGCTGATGCCGGCGTCCATACACCACGGTATCTAAACGAGATACAGGAGTACCAAGGAATGACTAACAAGCAATTTACAAATAAACCTACAGACCAGGATGAGCACAGTTTCAATCGCCGGGATTTCCTGATGGCGAGCGCAGCAGGCCTTGCAGTAGCGGGTGCGGGAATCAGCACCGCACAGGCTCAACCGGTTGCGCCCGGCAAGGTCCTGAAGACCAACTCGAAGACCGGCATACGTACGGCCATCATTACTGACGCCCAGTTGAATATCGGCCCGTTTCTGGCGCGCAAATTCGCCCAGCTCAACTACAACCTGGTCATCGCCGATGTGCTCAAGGGTCTACCCGAAGAGTTGCACAAACTTGGCGCGGCAGACGTCGTCGTTGTTCCCGGCCTCGAGCAGGAAGGCCCAAACAATGAGAGCAAACCGGGCTCACTTCAGAAGGTCGTCGATACCGCGATGGACAAGTTTGGCGGTTTTGATTCCGCCTTTATCCGCACCGCGCTGCATGCGCCAGCGGGAAACATCCTTGAAACGACTGCCGAGGGCCTGCATGAGCACTATGAGCAGAACTTGCTGGCGGTGATGTATGGATTGCAAGCCGTGCTGCCGCCGTTGATGGCGGCCGGCGCGGGCCAGGTCGTGGTACAGACCAGCGCCACGGGTGAGAAACCACAACCCACCATGATGGCCTACAGCACCATGCGTGCCGCTGCAGGCATGATGTGCCGCTGCGCCGCCATGACGGCCGCACCGAAGGGCGTCTGCGTCAATGTCGTCGGCACGAATTTCATGAACTATCCTGGTTTCCGGGAGGCCGCGGGTGCCGAGGACCCGAAAGTCTACCAGGGAATCCTGGATACGATCCCGATGCGGCGCCTTGGCGAAACGGAGGAGGCGGCACATCTCACCCTGGCTTTGCTCGATGGACACAACATGTACACGACCGGCAATTTCTTCCCGGTCGCCGGCGGCTTCAACAACGCCGGGATGGTGCCATTTGAAGCCTGACCTGCAACAGGTATACAAAGCTGAAACGCAGAAATGTATCTTGCAGTCAAAGGCGCATAAACCGCAAAGTCGAGGCGGCGTAAAGTTCACAAACGGAGCTTTACGTCGCCCTGCGCTTTTAGTGGCCAGTATCGTGGGTCTGGGCTTGCCTGGAGTGCCGGTGCTCGCCCAGGACCCTACCACTGTGGAGAGCATGCAGCGTGTTATAGAAGCGCAGCAGAAACAGATCGAAGCGCAGCAGAAGCAGCTCGAAGGACTGCAGCAGACACTCGATGACCAGACACAAGTGCTGCAGGATTTGCAGTTACAGGTAAAAGCTCTGGCAGCAGGCGCCGATACCCAAGTGGAGACGATCGAGGATACGGCGGCGGTTGCGGCCACCAAACCACTGACTGTGGGATTCATAGATCCACAGTTGGCTAACCCAGCCGCAACAGCCCCGATTTCGCAAAAGGACAAGCACGACCTGGAAAGCCCAACAGCCAGTAATGTCAGTTACTTTGGTCCGGCCGCCAAGGCCATGATACCTGGCACGGAGACCCAGGTGGCGGTGCACGGCCTGGTGGAATTTCAGATGTTCCATGACACGGTTGGCATCGACAACAACCGGTTCGATACCGCGACTATTCCGGTAGACGGTGGACCATCGCAGACCAAATTCAATGTCAACCCCAGCCAATTGGCCATTTCCACCCTGACTCCCGTTACGCAGGGCCAACTGAATACCTGGTTGTCTCTGGACTTGAATGGGCAGTTGGACAGGCCAGAGCCCAGGCTGCGCATCGCCTTTGGAGAGTATGTCAACCATGCCGGCGGCTGGGCGATACTGGGCGGGCAAACGTACTCGACCATGCTGGACCTTAGGGCCATTCCTGAAACACTCGATTTCGCCCTGCCCGCCGGTCTCTGGCAACTGAGGCACCCGTTGCTGCGCTATAGCAAATCGATAGCGGATTCATGGACAGCCGAGGTGTCCGTCGAGACACCGGAGAGTGTCTCTTATATGTATGCTGAAAAACGCACACAGTGGCCGGACCTCGTGGCCGCCGGAACCTGGCTCGCCGGGGGCGAGTACGTCAAACATCTGAGGCTGGCAGGTATTGCGAGAGACCTGCAGGCCGAAGGCGGCAATGGCGCAACGGATTCGGCCTTCGGCTGGGCTGTCTCCGGGTCGGCGAAACTGGGACTGCCCTTTCTGGGGCCCAGGGATAATTTCAAGTTCACCATCCACTATGGAGACGGCTACGGCACTCAGCTGAAAGGAGGGCCAAGCGAGGGTGTATTCAATATCGACGATTCGCAGTTACACACCATTGGCGTCTTCGGCACATATGGCGGCATACAGCACTTCTGGTCGGATCGCTTTCGCTCCAACCTGGCGTTCGGCCACATCGATGCGGACAACCCCGATTTTGTGGATGGAAGTACCCTTAAGAGCACGTCCTATATCGCCGCAGACATCATCTGGAGCCCCTTCCCAAAGACAACCCTGGGTTTTGAATACCTTTGGGGCGAACGGGAAGAAGAAAACGGTGAGTCCGGAACCAGCCGCCGCTTCCTTTTGTCCTCCAAAATACAGTTTTGAGACGCCAACTTCCAGCAGTCATCGTGCTATTAATGGCTTCCCCCTGTTGGCTGCCGCGAATCGCTCATGTCTTGCAAGGCCGGCACTCCGGAATTCAGCTCCACTCCCGGCGAAAGGCCGCGACCGCATCCCGATTGGTATCGTAGAGTCGTTGCCTGCCAATCTCATCGAGCAGCCCGTAGTCTTTCAGAATTGACTGCAGTGGTGTGGAGCACCTGCTGACGGCAAAGGTCACATCGCGTTCCGCCAGCATGGCCAGGACTTGCCTCATTGCTTCTTCGCCTGTTGTGTCCATGTCATGGATCGCAGAGCTATCCAGCACGAACCACTTCACGGGCGTGGGCGCCTGTGTCACCAGCTTTTCAATCTCCTCGGAAAACAGGTTGGCATTGGCAAAATAGAGCGGCGCAGTGAATCGATATACGATCAGTCCTGGCGTTGAAAGAGCGGAACCTCCGCCGCCGGAAATGAAGTAGCCGCCGGGAGCGGATTCATGCAGCAAGGTGGTGAAGGGCAGGGACGAGCGCCTGAGCAGGTCAATGACTGACATCAGGAACGCAATGGCGACCGCCCGCAGAGGGCCCAAAACCAACACCGCCAGCAGGCATATCATGGCGATCCAAAACTCTGATCGGCGGACCTGGAACAAGTCGCGCAGATTAGCTACCTGAATCAGCGACAGCACGGCATTGGCCACGATGCCGGCCAACGCGGCATTGGGGAGCAATGCCAGCATATCGGTGAAATACAAGAGGATTGCAGCCACCACTGCTGCGGCCACCAGGCTGGTCAATTGGCTTTGCGCACCGGCGCTGTCCATCGCAGCGGAGCGTGAGACGCTGTTGCCGCAAACCATTGAGCCAGTGAGCCCGGCTGCCGCGTTGGTCATTCCATAGGCGAACAGCAGCTGGTTGCCATTGGCTTTGTAATGGTGCTTATGGGCGTAACCGCCCGCCAGCAACAAGCCTTCACACAAAGTGATGGCGACCAGCGCCAGCGCACCGGGCATCAGTTTCACGTAATCAGCCAGTGGTACCGCGGGGAAAACCAGGTCCGGAAGTCCAGCGGGCAGATCGCCCAGCACGCTCACGCCTTTGGCATTCAGATCGAACACGATGACGATGACGGTCATCAGGATCAGCACCACCAACGCCCCCGGAATCTTTGGTGCGTACCGCTTCATCAACCGGACTCCGATCAGCGACCCAAGGCCAATGGCCAGCGCGTATAGGTTGGCATGCGGAATCTCCTTGATGACGGCAATCACTTCCAGGAAATAGCCTTGAGTCTCGAGCGCCACGCCGAAGGCCTGTTCGACCTGGTCTTCGAGAGCCTCGAGTTGCTTGTGGACATCTATGGAAACCCCGAGGATTTTCCTTGCCTGGTTGGTGAAGACCTGAATGCCCAGTCCGCTCACGAAGCCAATCAGCACCGCGCGCGACAGAAAATTCTGCAGAAAGGCCAGGCGGAAAAACCAGGCGAGAAAGAACAGCAGGCTGCACATCAGGCCAGGGCCAGTGCGTACTGCAGTCTGAGCGGATCGCCCGGCGCGGCAAAACCCGCCAGCGCCGCGGCCACCAGCGCGGCAGTCGCCGGACCGGGTCCGCCGACCAGGTGGCGCGAGGATGTAAACACCGCGAACAGGATTAAAGGAATGATGGCGGCGTAAAGCCCCATCGTGGCCGGCAAGCCGGCGACCTGTGCATAGCCGATATTCAGCGGAATGACCAGGGCAGCCAGGGTAATACCGGCAGAAATCTCCCGCGGAAGATCAGCGCGCCTGATTCCGCGCAAACCTTCGAACGGGCGTGGCCATTGAATGCGGTGTTTGTTTTCCGCACTCATTTTCTCAGTCCTGGCCGCTTGACTCCAATACCTCTTGCTCTGGACGTGGTGGCTCACTCGCCGGCGCGTCGTCTTTCGTGAGTGAGTATTGCAAAAGCTCCCAACCCAGGGTCAAAACCACCGCACCGACGAATAGCCCTACGATACCCGCCAGCATCATGCCGCCGATCGCACCCATCAATACGACCAGCATGGGAGCATCGGCTGCGCGGCCCAGCAGCACCGGCTTCAGGAACGTATCGACCGCGACTGCCAGAGCGCCGCAGATGATGAATACCGTCGCGCCGAGGGGCTCTGACGCGGACAAGACGTAAACGGTCATTGGGACGAGTACCAGCAGGGGCGGTATCTGAATGATTGAGAGCACGAGGACCAGAAATGTCCAGAATCCGGCGGCGGGCACGTCCGCAACAACCATCCCGATCGCGATCAGTATGGACTCAATAATAGCAGCGCCAAGCACACCCCGGGCCACGCTGTGAATAGTCGACTCGGATATATGGAGCAAAACAGGGCCTTCCTCACCCACCAGCCAATTCACTATCGAGCGTGCTCCAGCCATGCTGCTTTTGGATGCGGCGAGGAAGAATCCGGCAATCACAATGGAAAAGAACAACTGCAGGAATGCAGCGCCGGCGCCCCCGGCGATTGCAACCAGGCGGTGGCGCAACACCTCCAATTGCGGACCGAACCGCTCCAACGCCGCGCTGAGGTTTTGCGAAGCCAGGGTCCAGCCTGAATGTAGTTTTTCACCCACCAGTGGCCATTTTTCGACCCGCTCGGGCGGTGGTGGCACCTGAACTGAACCATCGGCGATGTCTGACGCGATATCCATGCTGCTTTCCACCAGCGACTCGGTCAGCACGACCACGGGCGTGGTCAGAATCAACAGTCCCAGCAGCGTCACCAGCGTGGCGGACAGCTTAATGCGATTTCCCAGCCGCTCCGCCAGACTCCGGTGCAGGGGATAGACCGCCACCGCAATGATGACACCCCAGAGCACCAGCGGAATGAACGGCGCCACAATCTTATAGCACCAGTAGACGATAAGAAAAAGTAATCCGAGGCGCAAAGCGTTAAGGGCCGTTTGATCGAATCCACCCTTGCCGGAAGTTGATGCTGAATCACTCATTTTGGATTACTCCTGAAATTCACCTGGGTGAGAAACGGGTTGCTATGTGTATAGGAAGTATATTGAGTATAGGACTAAGTTGTTGGACATTGAATAGCCTTCAGCGATCAGCCCTATCTCCGCTTCCATACTCTTCCCAAGACCACAACGGCGCAATGTTTGCTGACATCGGCGCCCTCACCCGTGCCGGATGAGCAAGTCGCGGAACTCCACATACGCAATCTTGGCAAGCCGGATTAGGGTCATTGTTGGGGTCATCTATGGAGACAGGTCAAGCATCAGGACTTTCGGCACTGCGTGAAAATCGAATATTGGCTAAAATAACAGGTTGAAGTCCAGTACCACCCGGGAGAGAGGGATTAAAATGAAACTGAAGTATCTGCTGAGCATTGTTTTGCTCACTTTGTTTGCAAGCCAGGGCGTCTTCGCTGAGAAGCTTCCACTGGAAACCTTTTTCAAGAATCCACAGTTTGCCGGATTCCAGGTATCACCGAATGGCAAGGAGTTGGCTGTGCTAGCGCCGGTCAACGATCGCATGAACGTCGTCATCCTCGACCTTGAAACCCGCAAGCCTCGCGCCATTACCGGAGTGACATCACAGGATGTCAGCGGCTTCATGTGGGCCAACAACGAGCGCATCCTTTTCTTCATGGACAAGGACGGTAGCGAGTCCTTCGGCATATTTGCAGTCAACACGGATGGCACCAGGGCGAGGACCCTGGTGGAGCCATTGGAAGCACAGATCAAGGGTGGCAAATCCAGAATTCGAATTGTCCGTGTGCTGGATTCACTGGATAGCGAACCGGAGTGGGTCCTGGTCAGCAGTAATGAACGTCGCGCTGCCTACCCCGATGTCTTCAAAATGAACGTCATGAACGGACGGACCAGAATCGTGCAGCGTAATCCCGGTAATATCGTGGGCTGGTTCACCGATTGGGATGGAAATGTTATAGGAGCGGGCTTTTCAGAAGAATTGGAGGTCGGCTTCATGTTGCTCAAGGATGCCAAGAAAAACGACTGGGAAACCGTCACCCGGGTTCGCTTCGACGAGCCAAGTTTCTCGCCGGTTGGCATCGCCGGAGACGGTGAAAACGGCTACGTGACATCCAATTTGACACCTGATGGCCACAAGCGCGACAAGGCGGGTCTCTACAAATACAACTTCACGACCAAGACCATGGGTGAATTGATATACGAGCACGCCGAAATTGATTGCTGCGCGCTGATTCAGAATAAAAAGAAACGCGACATGATCGGAATTGCCTACATGGTAGGTAAGCCCGAAATCATCTACACGGACGAGCGCTGGAAAGGCATCATGGATGGTATCAACGCGGCACTCCCGGATACCATGAATTCCATCACCAGTACTGATGACGATGAAAACATTGGCGTCGTTGTCTCTTCCAATTCAACCCAACCTGCCAAGTACTATCTTTATGATTTCAATAAGAGAACCATGGAGTGGCTGGCGGATTCACGGCCATGGCTCGACTCCAGTCAGATGGCCGAAATGCAAGCCATTGATTTCACCGCCCGCGATGGCAAGAAACTTCACGGTTATTTGACCGTTCCCAACGGCAGTGACGGAAAAAATTTGCCGCTGGTAATTAATCCGCATGGCGGCCCCTGGGCGCGCGATGGATGGGGTTACAGTGGCGAAACCCAGTTCCTGGCAAACCGCGGCTATGCGGTGTTGCAGGTGAATTTCCGTGGCTCAACCGGTTTCGGCATGGAACATCTGCAGTCCAGTTGGAAGCAGTGGGGACAGTCCATGCAGAATGACGTCAGCGACGCGGTTCAGTGGGCGATCGATCAAGGCGTGGCCGATCGCGACCGCATCTGCATCTACGGTGGAAGTTACGGTGGTTATGCCACCATGGCCGGTTTGACCTTTACGCCCGACCTTTATAAGTGCGGTATTAACTATGTGGGTGTCACCGATCTGCCGCTGTTGTTCAAGACTGCGCCGGATTCATGGGCGGCCGGTGAAGAGCAGATGTGGGAAATGGTTGGAAACCCCAAAACCGAGAAGGAATTTCTCGAAGAGTGGTCGCCGTCCAACCACGCCGGCAAGATCAAGGTTCCGGTCTTCATGGCCTATGGTCTGCAAGACCCGCGCGTCAACATCAAACACGCTCGCATGATGGAAGATGCGATGCAGGATGCCGGTGTGAAGTACGAACTGATGATCAAGAAGGATGAGGGGCACGGCTATCGCAAGGAGGAAAATCGCTATGATTTCTATGGCAGAATGGAATCCTTCCTGGCCGAGAACCTGAAGCCTGATCAGAGTTCAAATGTGAATCCCTGATTATTTTGATCCGGAATACATATAAACGGGAGGTCGGCTTTTGCCGGCCTCTTTCTTTAAGGCGGCTCCAGGAGGTTGCCTGAATTGGAATCCGGATCATTCAGACAACTCCAAACACATGAACACATCGGTGTCATAGCTGCGCTCAGCGCTTATGTCTTTTGGGGTCTGGCGCCTGTTTACTTCAAGCAGATCCAGGGAGTCGCTGCACTGGAAGTGATCGCGCACCGGGTTTTGTGGTCAATTCCCCTGCTGGCTGGTTTCCTGTTTTTACGCGATGGACGGGCCTTCTGGCAGCGCATGCGACTGCCCCTTCAAACGATAATGGCGCTGTTGCTGTCGGGCACTCTGGTTGCCGGAAACTGGTTGATCTTTGTCTGGGCCGTGACCAGCGATCGGATTTTGCCCACCAGCCTGGGCTATTTTATCGGCCCGCTGGTGAACTTTCTTCTTGGCTACCTGTTTTTGCAGGAACACCTGACGATCATTCAGCGTATCGGAGTATCCATCGCTGCGGCAGGAACCGTCTATTTCGCCTGGTTCCTCGGGACACCGCCCTGGATATCGCTGGGCCTGGCTTTTTCATTCGGATTTTACGGCCTGCTGAGGAAACGGCTCGATGTGGGGCCGATGGTCGGCCTGTTATGGGAAACGCTGCTCCTGTCGCCCCTGGCTCTGCTTTTCATGGTCTGGAGCCTGTCGAATGAGAAACTGTCTTTCGCCAGCGGATCCGTTAGCCTGGATGTCCTGCTGGTGCTGGCTGGCCTGGTGACCATTCTGCCATTGATCTGGTTTAACCTGGCCGCCCGAACGCTCACGCTGTCGGCGCTGGGTTTTTTTCAATATATAGCACCCACGCTGTCCTTCATGCTGGCCGTGTTCGTTTACGGTGAACCGTTCACGCAGGGCCATGCGGTGGCTTTCGGATGCATCTGGTTTGCACTGGCCATGGTTTCGTTCGAATCCCTGATCAAGTCGCGGCGAATATAATTGTCTCAACCATTGGGATGGACGACAGAAACCATTTCATGCGGCCAAATGACCGGGTTTTACTTCTGCCATTCATGATAAAATTAATGGTTAAACCATGAACAACCAGGGAAGCATGACTCATGGCCGGACACAGTAAATGGGCCAACATCCAGCACCGCAAGAAAGCTGTTGACGCCAAGCGTGGAAAAATCTTCACGCGCATCAACCGGGAGCTGAGTGTAGCCGCCAGGGCAGGGGGCAGCGATCCGGACGCGAACCCGCGTCTGCGCCTGGCTATGGAAAAGGCCAATGCGGCGAATATGCCCAAGGACACGATCGAACGCACCGTCAAGAAGGCAGCGGGTGAACTGGAAGGGATTAACTACGAGGAAATCCGCTACGAAGGGTATGCTCATGCCGGAGTCGCGGTGATGATCGA
>PVMK01186668.1_pt1 | contig 17406 bp, 16 predicted proteins | sample 1853481 | NCBI WGS metagenome assembly PVMK01 (sample SAMN08533507, study PRJNA380276) | Marine sediment metagenome, whole genome shotgun sequencing project.
CCGAGTGCATCCCGGTTTTGCGCCAGGGTCAGATGTGCAGAGCCGGTTTGCGGGTTGAGCCACGGAGCGTTTTCTGCAAGTGCGCGTAGGCCCCATTGCTGAACCTGTAAGCGATATTTTTCGAGCCAGTCTCCGGCAGGTCCCTGTACCGGTTCGGCTTGTATCAAGTTCTGCATGAACTCCGCGACTGCGCTGGCCGTGACGGCCTGCCCGTGATCGCTCAGATGCATATCACCCAGTGGCCTGAACACCTCGCCTTCTTCCTGGCCTGCCTGGAGCGCCATGGCCGTGTCGAGGCAGGGCAGGGCATTGCGCTCACACAGCGCTGCTATGCGCCGTGATGGCGCCTGTAAATCAAACCGCGTCTTGTCCAGTTGCAGGGCATCGACCAAACGCGTCCAGTTTCCTGGCAGCGCCTCTATGCGTGTTGGAAACGTAATCAACAACGGCCGGGCGCCAAAGTGACGAACCTGAGCCACGAATCCGGGCAGCAGCGTTTCGAAGTCCCGCCAGACCGATTCGATGAATGGAATGGCGCCCTTGTAATAGAGCCCCAGCGAAACAAAGTAGCCTGCAGCCATCGCTTGCCCGGGCGCGCCCGGCCTGGGGCCGAGGGCCGGCGGAGCCCGGTGGGCGAGAAAAAAGAATCTGCGGGCGAGTGTCTGGTTCAGGATTTGAGACCATATTTTCCGGCGCGACCTCTGGTTTCCGGGCACGAACCCATCTTCGGGGATCATGACCTGCCCATTGCCCACGCCTGCCATGGATGCCCCCGGATCCATGGCGACAAGGTAATCCAGGCTCTCAACAGCGGGCATCACGCCTGCGCCGAAGTTATGCGAAATGAGATCATTACCCATGGTGAGCCCAAGGATCACGAAATGAGGGTGAAAGTAGCGGCCATGGGTTTGCCAGTGATACCAGGTGTTGGCGGGGTTATTGTGCCCGGAGATGACAAGCTCTACCGTCTGCCCCAGGCGATGCTCCAGTTCACGTGCGAGAACTGCACCAATCGTACTATCCTGATCCGTGCGCATTCCGTCGACGAAGGAATCACCGTAAAACAGAATGCGCAGGACGCCCTCTGCCGGCTCGGGACTTATTTCATTCCTGTTTCTGAAACCCTGGCTGTTGCTTGTCCACTGCACTCCCTCGCCGTGTCGCGCACCGCGCACCAGTTGGTCGATGCCGGGTTTAAGATGCCCACCCGGGCGAGCGGGATCGTAAGCTACCAGCTGACCATAGTCAGGTAGCGTATTGTCGCTATCGGGTACGAGCAGGGGCGCCGCCCACCAAAATACTGCCGCACACAGGCTTAGTGAGATCAGCAGGGTAAGGAGATTCTTCCACATTCGAACATTCAGACCGTCGGCAATTGAGCTCGTGTCTCAGCCGGTTGCGGCATTGCGGCTTCCCAACTCAGAAAATCGTGTATATAAAGGGTGCCAGGGCTGAGCCTTGCCCGAGCACAATGAGTGCGCCGAGCAGCACCATCAATACAATGATCGGCGCCAGCCAGTACTTCTTGCGCTTGCGCATGAAACCCCACAGGTCGGCCAGTAAATCCAACATCAGAACGGCTTCTCAAGATCTTCTGGAGCGGATTTGTGGCTGGTCACTCTGTAAGTGTTGATGGCGTCGTCGATTTTGCGGTGCATGGCATCCTTACCGAAAATCTTCATGAGTAGCCCGATGGGTGTGAACACCACAAAGAATACCACAGCAAGAAAAGCCGGTGTCGTCACCTTGCTGATCAAAACAGCGAAACGCATCCACCAATAATGCACCGGGCGAAGCGCCTCCGGTATCAGCAGACCCGTCAACCCGAGTACGGCAAAAAGCACCCACGGCCAGATCGGAAACGGAACCCCCAGGACCCACGGAAAAAACAGGCCAAACAAGCCGGCAAACATAGCTCCGGTCACCAGGCCGAATTCTCTCAAACCGCGTCGGTCAAGCTGTGGAATCAAATGGTTTGAGCCCCGTTCAGTCAAGTTCAAATTCCTCTTTCCAGGAGTCTTCAGGTTCCCACCGGGGTTGTTCTTCCTTCGCGAGTACAAAACCCTCCAGCACCAGATAGTCCATCTCAGTTCGCATAAAGCAGCGGTAGGCATCTTCCGGGGTACAGACAATAGGCTCGCCCCGCACATTGAAAGACGTATTGACCAGTACGCCGCAACCGGTTTTTTTCTCAAAGTGCCGGAGCAAATTGTGGTATCGGGGATTCGTATCATTGTGCACGGTCTGAACACGCGCCGAATAATCGACATGCGTTATGGCGGGTAGTTCCGAACGAATGAGTTTAAGGCGCTCAATGCCGAACAGGGCCTGCTGCTCCGCCGTCAATGCCAGGCGAATATCCTTGTGCACCGGCGCCACAATGAGCATGTAGGGGCTTGCAGTGGCCTGCTCAAAATAATCTGAAACCCGTTCAGCCAGAACGGATGGGGCGAACGGCCGGAACGACTCCCGGTACTTGATCTTCAGATTCATTACCGACTGCATTGATGTATTTCTTGGATCGCCGAGTATTGAACGTCCCCCCAATGCGCGCGGCCCGAATTCCATTCGCCCCTGAAACCATCCAATGACTTTTCCGTCCGCCAGCAGATCAGACAGCTTTGGGAACAGTTCCTCATCCGGCTGTTCCCTGTATTGTGCATCGATGGAGTCCAGATATTCACTGATTTCTTCCCTGCCAAAAACCGGTCCGAGAAATGAACCCGCCATACTGTCCCCGTTTGTCGGTGGACGTGGCCCGTCAAAATACTCGTGCCAGACGATTTGCGCGGCCCCAAGCGCTCCCCCGGCATCGCCCGCCGCTGGTTGTATCCAGATGGCATCAAAGGGTCCTTCGCGCTCTATGCGGCCGTTGGCCACACAATTGAGTGCAACGCCACCGGCCAGGCACAGGTGTTTTTCTCCGGTCTCTTCATGCAGGGTTTTGGCGAGTCTGAGTACGATTTCCTCGGTTACTTTCTGTATGGAGGCTGCAATATCCATCTCCCGGTCCGTCAACGGGCTCTCTGGTTTACGTGGAGGACCACCGAACAATTGATCAAACTTTTTGTTCGTCATGGTCAGACCGGTGCAGTAATTGAAATACCGCATGTCAAGCCTGAACGTACCGTCAGGCTTGAGATCAACAAGCTCATCGAGGATTGTCTGAACGTATTTCGGTTTACCATACGGCGCCAGGCCCATCAGCTTGTATTCACCGGAGTTGACCTTGAATCCGGTGTAATAAGTGAATGCGGAATACAGCAGTCCCAGAGAGTGCGGAAAGTCAATTTCCCACAACGGCTCAATAGTCTTCCCGCTGGCTAACCAGGCTGAAGTGGTTGCCCACTCTCCCACTCCGTCCAGGCACAGCACGGCCGCCTTTTCGAAAGGGCTGGGGTAAAAAGCAGAAGCCGCATGAGACTTGTGATGCTCGGAAAAAAGCAGTTTGGGCAGTTGCTTTTTCGAACAATCACCAAGTTCAGCCAATTCCCGCTTGAGGGTGTCCTTTAGGAGCAGTTTCTCCTTGAGCCAGATTGGCATTGCGGCCAAAAAAGATCTGAATCCACTCGGCGCATAACTCAAATAGGTTTCAAGCAGACGCTCGAACTTGACCAGGGGTTTGTCATAAAAAACGATGGCATCTAAATCAGCCAGGGAAATCCCCGCCTCCCTGAGGCAATACTCAGTTGCCTGGCGTGGAAACCTGGCATCATGTTTTTTTCGGGAAAATCGCTCTTCCTGTGCTGCCGCAACGATTTGACCCTCTGTCAGTAATGCGGCGGCGCTGTCATGGTAGTAAGCCGACAGCCCCAGAATGTGGTTTTCTTTCTTTTTGGATTCATTCACGCCAGTATGCAATTCAAGAGCCTGGATACGGGTTCAGAACCTGCCAGTTGCTTCCGGCTTGTTGTTCACTACCTGCTCTATCCGCTCCAGCAAATCGGGTGTCATCTGGTCAACGTGGTCAAGTGCGCTCAGATTGTCTTTGAGTTGGCTGATTCGTGACGCACCCAGTATCACGCTGGACACGTTGGGATTTGCCAGGCACCAGATCAGGGCCAGGTGATTCAATTGCAGACCAGACTCATCTGCCAAATCCTGTAGCCGGGCTGACTTTTCCAGCGATTGGCGGCCCGCATCACTTTCCAGCCTGTCGCTCAACCATTCATAGCCCGGCAGGCTCATGCGGCTACCCTCCGGAATGCCATGCCTGTATTTGCCGGTCAGTACGCCATTTGCCAACGGGCAGAAGATGGTGGTGCCCAGGCCGTAGTCCTGGAACAGCGGCAGGTATTCCTTCTCCAGTTTATCGCGATTGAACAGGTTGTATTCCGGCTGTTCCATGGTGGGAGGGGTGAGGTAATTCGATTGCGCAATTCCATGGGCAGCGGTAATTTGCTGTGCGGTCCATTCCGAGGTTCCCCAGTACAGCACCTTGCCCTGGGACACCAGGTCGTGCATGGCGCGGACGGTCTCCTCGATCGGGGTGTCGATGTCCGGCCGGTGGCAGAAATACAAGTCCAGGTAATCTACCTGCAGTCGCTTGAGCGCTGCGTGGCAGGCATCGTGTACGTGTTTGCGGCTGAGGCCCCGCTGGGTCGGCTTATCACCGCCCCAGAACACCTTGCTCGCCACGCAGTAGCTGTCGCGTGGCCAGGCCAGTGCCCGGAGCGCTTCACCCATCATGGTTTCCGATGCACCTGCCTCGTAGACTTCAGCGTTGTCAAAGAAATTAACGCCGTGCTCATAGGCAAGCGCCATCATGTCCCGGGCAACGCCAAGATCCAGTTGCCTGGCGAAGGTTACCCAGGAACCCAGGGAGAAGGCGCTGAGTTGCAGGCCGGAACGGCCCAGTCGACGATATTCCATGGTTCAGCCATTGATGTGAATAAGTTATTCCATTCTTGATCGAAGTCGCCATTTGGGCAAGCACTTCCTGTCAGTTTCGGAGCGCAGTAAAAATGACAAAAATTGTCAATAATGATCTCCAGATTGTCACATTCCAGTAATTTCAAGAGTTCATTGTATGGGAGTATTCAGCTCATGTTATTGAATTTAAAAGATATCGTTATTCTGGCTCGGATATTGCATATAAACATACTGAAGAGATACTCCAGTTTTGGGCAAACGGACTTTGCATTTTTTACCCCAGGGATTCGGAACATGCCTGTGGGCTTCTCTTCCCAATTTTCTGACCGGCAGCGACCCAGTCGCAGAGGCTTCATTGAATTCTCGTCAAGGACGACACGAGCCGGTCTTGCATGGACGCTGAATTTGCATGGATGCATACACAGGGATGCTTTCGGGCAGGGAGGCAATCCGAGCAGGGATGCACTCTTTCGCTGATGGTGACTGTCAACAAGCAAGAGTAAAGTCACCATCTGGCAAAATATAGGGGTGAAGTGATTATGCGCAGCGTTCAAATTGTCAGTGTCGGTTTATGCACGCCCATTTGCTGCATCAGACCTGAAAAATCCATGTGTTCATCCAATGACACCTGAATCGCCAATTTCTGTTCGCTTACAGAAAGAGGATCGTGGTGGGCAAGCTGGTGATCCAGAACGGCGAGGCCGGCTTCAGACACACGCCGCGGGTCAGCGCAGCGGGCCCTGATACGTTGCCGTAGTGTTTCAACGGGTGCCGAGCAATCCAGGATCACCGGCCTGATCTGCAAGCGATCGGCCAGTTCCAGGAAGAGTTTACGATGCCGGTGATGGAGGAAAGTAGCGTCGGCAATCATGTCGAATCGAGCCTGGAGTCCGGTTTCGCAATAAGCGGCGAGGCATTCATATGTGTGGTCCGTTGCAGCGGCAGTGTAAATGCCAGATTCGATTCCCGAGGCGCTTTGCTCCCGGGCCACCAGATTGTGCAGACGTTTGCGTTCCAGATCACTTCGGACGCGAATTGCCGGAAGCGTTCTAATCAGCCGGTCGCCAAGCCAGGTTTTACCCACGCCCGAGAAACCATGAGTGATGAACAGGCGCGGTGGAGTGGAGTGATTCACCAGCATCCGGGCAAGCCGCAGATAGCGTTTGGAGGTATTTCCGGTGCTGGCCGCACCGTGGTCGTTTTTAGCCATGGGTTGCATCGCCGCAACCTTGGCGCGAACCAGGCAACGATAAACCAGGTAGAAGCGCAGAACCGCAACACCTTCATAGTCGCCGGTGTGCTCCAGGTAGGCATTCAGAAATACGAAAGCCAGGTCGTCGCGACCGTGTGCGATCAGGTCCATGACGAGAAAGGCGATGTCGTTGATCACATCGATCCAGCGCAGGTCCGGATCGAACTCGAGGCAATCGAAAAGGATGATCCGGTCCGTCAGCCTGGCGATGTTGGCCAGGTGAAGGTCGCCGTGACACTCCTGGATAAATCCATGATTTGCGCGATGCATCATAAACGGGCTCAGAGTCTCAAATTGGTCGCGCGTCCACGCCTCGATTTGTGACAGGTTTGGCGGCGGGGAGTCGCCGTCGCAGGCAGCCTTGATCTGATCGAAATTATCGAGCGCGAACTGACGCAACTTTTTGATCTCTTCAGCGGGTTTGTCCGGGTATCTCGGGGGCAGGGACTCATGGAAACACGCAACGATTTCTGCCAGGGCCCGCATATCTTCCAGTCCCAGCCGCCCCGATTCCAATTGCCGGTCTAGCCGGGCTTCAGTCGGAAATTGCCGCATTCGCACCGCGTAATCCACTGCCGGCTGCCGGCCGATCCTTGGGCCTTCCGCGGTATCAGCGATGGGCACAACATCAAGGTAGAGATCCGGGGCGGTTCGCTGATTCAGCCTGAGTTCCTCGTCGCAGAAGTACTTACGACGTGCCAGTTTGGTAAAGTCAACGAACCCCAGGTCCACCGGCTTCTTGATTTTGTAAGCAATGTCGCCTGTGAGAATCACCCAGGAGATATGGGTTTCCATGATCTTTAGACTTTCAACCGCATGTGGATATGCGGCCTTGTCCCGAAGCTTATTGATCAAGGTGGATTTCATGCGTCCATTATTCCTGGACGAAGCGCATGGGCCCGGCTGACAGGGCTCAGCTGGACCAGCCCAAACTGGTCTTCACCTTCTTTTCCAACGAATCCAGGGGCATTGAAACAAGATCGAGGTTCAGTTCATCTGTCACCCTGGCTGACAACGCCTTGCTCATATCCTGGCGCAAACGCCCCAGCGTCCGCGGGTCAGCAACGACAACCAGATATTCAAAAGCCTTCATGCGTGCCGCCTGCTCGAGTTTTTTCACCAGCTTCCTGGAAAATGCATGTTCGGCAAGATCGTGTGCATCGGAACGCGGTTGCATGGAATGACTGGAAGGCCCTTGCGTGTGGAAGGCGCGCCCACTGGCATCTGACACCAGTTCATGGCTGGACAGGTGACGACTCTCGGAAACCAGCTTATGCACCTCGCGAAATTCAGCAGGCTTTCTTCGCATTTCAAGGATGCGCGCAATGCCGCTGTCTGCCACCAGTACCCAATACCTAGACGAGGGATTCTTCATAGGCAAACCTCCTCGCTGGTCAGACTTCACACCAGCACTACCTGCTTATCATGTAAGCGCCAACTTGTGTGTGACGTGCGTCAGCTAAGGCGTGAAAATCGGGCTGATCATTCAACAAGCAGCAGGTTACGGGTCTTTGCCGCTGAGTAACTTGCGTTCGTCGAGTCCAATGCTGCGGGCGATGATTTCCTTCATGATCTCACTGCTGCCGGCGTAGATGCGGGAGACACGGGCGTCGGTGAACATGTGGGAAATGCGGTACTCGCTCATGTAGCCGGCGCCGCCGTGTAATTGCACACAGCTGTCCATCACTTTCGATTCGACCTCAGTGGCAAAATACTTGGCCTCCGCCGCAAGTTCGGCGCTTAATTCGCTCTTGTTATGCAGCATTACGCACTGGTCGATAAAGGTCTGCGTGACATCCAGCGATGTACGCATGTCGGCCATCACGAATCGGGTGTTCTGGAAAGCTGCGATGGGTTTGCCAAAGGCTTTGCGCTCGAGGATGTAGTCCATCGTGATGTCGAATGCGACCTGGGCGTGGCTGACCGCTTGTGCAGCGCTGATCAGCCGCTCTTCGGCCAGGTGGTGCATCAGGCTGTAGAAACCCTTATGCAGTTCACCCAGCACATTTTCAGCGGGAATCCGGATGTTTTCAAAGAACAGCTCAGCAGTGTCCTGCGCCTTCAAGCCCATTTTTTTTCAGGTTGCGGCCACGGCTGAATCCTTGCATGTCGTCTTCGACCACAAACAGGCTGATGCCGTGTGGTTTGTCCGGCACGGTGCGGGCGGCGACTACGAAAGCACCGCCGTTGATACCGTTGGAAATATAGGTCTTGGAACCATTGAGAATCCAGTCATCCCCGTCCTGAACCGCCCGTGACTTTATGCCGGCAAGGTCGCTGCCGGCCCCGGATTCGGTCATGGCGATACCGAGTATGGTTTCCCCGCTGATGCACTTGGGCAGCAGCCGCTCCTTCAATGCCGCGCTGCCCAGATGGTCGATGTAGGGCCCAACCAGGCGGCTGTGCAGGGACAGGAACAGGCTGAGGTCGCCATGGCGCATGGTTTCCTCGATCACGATTTGTTCGAAGCGGAAGTCGCTGATGCCCATGCCGCCATATTTCTCATCCGCCCACATGCACAGCAGGCCCTGCTCACCGGCTTTGAGAAATGCTTCCCTGTCGCAGATGCCTGCTTCGCGCCACCGCTCGACATGAGGCTCTACTTCGGCCTGCATGTATTTACGGACGGAATCACGGAACATCTCGTGGTCTTCATCGAAAATCAGGCGTTTCATAAGGCTGACTCCTGGATCATCTGCTCTCAGGCTCAATAAAAAGATTGGTTTTGTGCCGCTCTTTCGCGCAGCCAGTCGGAAGCTTTGAACCGCTCCCCATAGGCTTCAGCCATGCGATCACATTCGGATACGAATTCTTGTATCCCCACAGTATCGACCAGCGACAGAGTGCCGCCGCTCCAGGCCGGAAATCCCCAGCCGAAAATGGAACCGATGTCGCCATCTTCCGGGTGCGTGAGTACGCCTTCCTCCAGGCACCGTGTAGTCTCAAGCGCCTGGATATATAACAGGCGTTTGATCAGCTCTTCTACGCCGGGTTGCTCCTCCGCCTGGGGGAAATGTTCAGCCAATCCTGCCCACAAGTGCTTTTTGGCATCCGCCGGATAGGCATAGAATCCTTTTCCAAAACGCTTCCCCTTGCGGTCCAGGTCTACGACCATTTCCTGGATGACTTCAGAGGCCGGATCGGCCGGATATTCCAGGCCCATAGCTGCAGTCGTTTCTTTGCCGATCTTGTAGGCCAGTTCCAGCGTGACTTCGTCGGTTACCGCCAGTGGTCCAACCGGCATGCTGGCCATTTTTGCTGCGTTTTCGATCAGGGCTGGTTTGACGCCTTCCGCCAGCATCGAGATGCCTTCGCCGGTAAACGTGCTGAACACCCGGCTGGTGTAAAAACCGCGGCTGTCGTTGACCACGATCGGCGTTTTACGGATTTGCTGGATGTAATCCAGGCTGCGGGCGATGGCTTCATCGTTGGTTTTCTTGCCCAGGATGATTTCCACCAGTGGCATTTTGTCGACCGGGGAGAAGAAGTGCAGGCCGATGAACTGTTCGGGGCGTTTTGAGGCCTCGGCCAGTCCCGTGATCGGCAAGGTCGATGTGTTGCTGGCGAAAATACAGCTTTCCGGCACCACGGCCTCTGTCTTCGCGGTCACGTCCGCCTTCAGTTGCTGGCTCTCAAACACCGCCTCAATGATCAGGTCACAGTCTTCAAGGTCTGCATAGTCCGTGGTCGGCTTGATCAGGCCGAGCAGGGCTGTTGCCTTTTCTTCAGTGGACCGTCCCCGTTCAATGGCTTTTTTGAGCAGCCCTTCTGAATAGGCTTTGCCGCGTTCTGCATTTTCCTGGGAGGTGTCGAGCAATATGACCCGCATGCCGGCCCTGGCGGACACATAGGCAATACCTGCGCCCATCATGCCGGCGCCGAGGATGCCCAGCTTACTGACTTTGGATTTTTCAACGCCTTCGGGGCGGCGAGCCAGTTTGTCGGCCTTGCCTTTGTTCACGAACAGGCTGCGCATCATGTTGCGCGCAACCGGGCCGGCCAGCAGAGAGCCGAAATACTCGGACTCGATTTTCAGGCCCTGGTCGAAGGAGGTGTTGCAGCCCTCGAAAATGGCCGACTGGGCGGCAATCGGGCCCGGGTAATTGTGTTTCGTGTTTTTTGCCAGCAGGGAATTGCCCATTATGAAAGTCTGGACCGTGCCCGGATGCATCAGGCCACCGCCTGGAATTTTGAAGCCTTTTTTGTCCCAGGGGGCAACCGGGTCGCCTTCTTCCAGCAGCCATCGCCTGGCCCGCTCCACCACCTGGTCGGCAGGGGCCAGTTCATGCACGAGACCGAGTTTCAGGGCCTGTTCCGGTTTCTGGTTCCGGCACTGCAGGATCATCGTTGCGGCTTCGCGGAATCCAATCAGGCGCGGTGTTCTCTGGGTGCCGCCGGCACCGGGCAACAGCCCGATGTTGACTTCGGGAAAGCCGAGTACTGCCCTCGGATCGTCGGCCAGTACGCGATAGTGGCAGGCCAGGCAGACTTCCAGGCCGCCGCCCAGCGCCAGGCCGTTGATGGCCGCCGCCACGGGCTTGCCGCAGGTTTCCATCTTGCGCAGTGTCCGGTTGAGCCCATAGCTGAATTCGAAGGCTTGCTTGTGTGTCATGCCACGGTCGTAGGCGGTGACCATGTCCTTGATATCGGCCCCGGCAATAAACGTCTTTTTACTCGAGGCGATGCACAGGCCCTTTACCGCTTCGTCCGTTACGGCGCGGTCAACCAGGGTTTCGAGGTCCGTCATCAGTTCCGGCGTCAGTACATTCATTGACTTGCCAGGCAGGTCGATGGTCAGAATGGCAATTCCATCCTGGTCGACAGTGTATTGAATTGTGTTGCTCATATTCTGTATCTCTCTCGTATCCGGTTCAGGGCGTCTCAGACGCGCTCGATGATGGTGGCTGTGCCCATGCCGCCACCCACGCACAGGGTGACAAGGGCAGTCGACAGGTCGCGCCGCTCGATCTCATCGAGCACCGTGCCCAGCACAATGGCGCCGGTCGCGCCGAGGGGATGCCCCATCGCTATGGCTCCGCCGTTCACGTTGATCTTGTCATGCGGGATATCCAGCAGGCTCATGTACAGCAGGACCACCGAGGCGAAAGCTTCGTTCAACTCGAAAAGATCGATGTCAGACGTACTCATGCCGGCCCGTTTCAGGGCCTTGTACGATGCCGGTGCAGGGCCGGTAAGCATAATGGTGGGATCGCTGCCGATCGAGGCAAAGGAACGGATGCGGGCGCGGGGTTTCAGGCCCATCTTTTCACCGGCTTCGGCATGGCCGATCAGGAAGGCAGCCGAGCCGTCGACAATACCACTGGAATTTCCCGCCGTATGGACGTGGTTGATGGCCTCGACTTCGGGGTATCGCTGGATAGCAACATCATCGAAACCGGCCTGCTCGCCGAGCATGGTGAAAACGGGGTTCAGTCCGGCCAGGCTCTCCAGGCTGGCGTCCGCACGTATGGTTTCGTCATGATCCAGCACAACTTCTCCAATGTGATCCCTGATTGGCACCACTGATTTGCTGAAGTAGCCGTTTTCCCAGGCCCGGGCCGCGCGATGCTGGCTGGCGACGGCATAAGCATCGACATCCTCGCGCGAAAATCCGTGCAGTGTTGCGATCAGGTCAGCGCCGATGCCCTGCGGCACGAAATAACTGTTGTAGGCGACCTGGGGGTCAATGGCCATGGCGCCGCCATCCGAACCCATGGGTATGCGGGACATACACTCAACGCCGCCGCCGATGGCGGCATCGGACTGGCCGGCCATGATCTGTGAAGCCGCAGAGTTGATTGCTTCCAGTCCTGAGGCGCAGAAACGATTGATCTGCTTGCCGGGAACGGTCTGTGCATAGTTCGCGTTGATTGCGGCTATCCGCGCAACGTTTGCGCCTTGTTCGCCCACCGGCGTCACGCAGCCGAATATCACGTCGTCGACCAGAGAAGTATCCAGTTCGTTACGGTCCCGCAAAGCAGCCAGTATCTGTGTTGACAGGTTTAAAGGCGTGATGGCGTTTAGGCCACCGCCGGCTTTGCCGCGTCCCCTGGGGGATCTGACATGGTCGTAAATATATGCTTCGGTCATTTCCTTTCCTCTTGTTTCAGCGTGTGCTCAACAGGCGCACGATGTTCTGTTTGAAATCTTCGTAGGCAGCCGAGAGATCGAAATCGGGGCTGACCAGCCACTGGTGATTGATACCGATAAGTGAGCCGTAGAATTGTTCGCCAATGCGGGCGGCATTGACGTCCGTGCTGATTTCTCCGAGCGCCTGGCCACCTTCAACCCAGGCTGCGACCGACTCGCGTTGGATTTGCATGAATTCCGCGACGTTGGGTTTGAACTCGGAGGAGGGGTCCAGCGCAGCGCCCCAAAGAATGTTGGTGGCGAGGATATAGTCCGGATGGCGCAGGACATGGGCCAGGTGGGTGTCTATGGCTGTAGTAAGAGCTTGCAATCCGGTTTCCCCATCCAGCTTGCGCACCAGTTCTTCGGTCCACACGGCCGTCATTTGTTTGAGAACCGTGCGGAACAGGCCGGCCTTGGAGCCGAAATGGTGTGTGGCCAGTCCGCGGCTGTAGCCGGAACGCTCGCCGATGGCGACCAGCGTGGTGCCCTGAATGCCGGCCGTGTTCAACAGATCGATGGCTGCGCGAACCATGCGGGTTTCAGCCGCCGCGGTCCGCTCCGCCTGGGTGCGTGGCTGGTCTGAATTGTTCCTGGCCGGACTGGATTGGGGCATGATCCGTAACAAACTTGTTAGCAACAAGCAAGTTTATCAGATGGAACGATGATGTCAACAAGGAGCGAGCCTTGCTCGCGATTAGATGCATATCCTCCGGAGGCCTCGGGTACCTGTATGCAGGACACGCTCGAGACATCCCTGTTCGCTCATCATCTGTTCCCGACAGATGATGGTCCTGCACACAGGTACCCGATGCCTCTTTGTGGCGAATGCCTAAATCGCGAGCAAGGCTCGCCTACAGGAGATCGGTGCTCAGTGCCTTTCGCGTTTCCACGGAAACGTCGGCCTGATTCAGGTAATTTTCATGGTCACAACCGAAGGAGAGCTCGGCCCCTGAGTGCAGGGCGTTTGTCATTTCATCGTTGAACTCGAAACGCAGGAAATGCACTGCGGATGTTTTTTCATCCGTGGAGCGTTCAAGGTCCTCGTTGGCAATAGCATAGACCTTGTCCATACCCTCGACCCGCGCCCAGATTTTGTGCTCCACACCTACCAGTTCCGACAGCCGCTGGCGTCGCACTTCCACATCGGTAAATTCCAGCATCGCGGTGCATTTCAGGTTGGTGCCGCCGGAAATGAGAGGATTATAAGTATCCAGTTCTTCCTGGATGGCATCAGTCTCGAAGATTCGCTCGATGCGCAGCATTTCCTGTATCTGGTACTGGATGGTCAGGCGGTCCTCGAAGTAAAGAGACAGGTTGGGGCCGACATCGACCCGCCGGTTTTTCTTGTGCGCCATGACACGGGCGCGGAAGTCATTTCGCTGTTCAGCGTATTGTTCGAGGGAGAGGAGGTCTTCCCGGCTTAATTCATTCATTGCTTCGATTCCTGAATTCGCGTGCTTGTGGGAGCGCGCCGGGCGCGTTTATGCCCGGTGGGTACGAAATGATGCCTTTCGGCCGCAAAGCTGCCGCGTCCTCGGCAATTGCTCCTGCATTGCTCTTGTACCGTCCATCCATGGACATATGCTCACGCCCCTTACCTACATCCCTGTAGGCATGGCGGCCTCCTACAGGCCATATGCCTTGCGCAGCAAGGTCAGCGGATTCGTCTCTGCATTCTTCAGGTCCAGTCCGTCCGCAATCTGCGTGGCGGCCATGGGACAGTCGGAGACCAGGTAATCGGCGTCCATTTTTTTGGCACGGGTGATCACAGGCCGGGCTATTTTCTGGGACTTCTCCCAGGTGCCGGCGCGAACGCCATAGGTGCCGTCGTGGCCTGAGCAACGTTCGATCATGTCTACCTCGGTGCCGGGCACCAGGGCCAGGATATCGCGGGTCTTGGGCCCGATATTCTGCACCCGCTGGTGGCAGGGAACCTGCCAGACGACCTTGCCCAGTTCCAGCTTGAATTCCGTTTTTAACAGCCCGGCCTTGTGGCGGTGCACCAGGTACTCGAAGGGGTCAAAGATATGTTGTTTCACTTTCTGCACATCCGGGTCATGCGGATACATCAGCGGTAACTCCTGCTTGAACATCAACACGCAGGACGGGATGGCGGCAACGATGTCCCAGCCCTCGTCGATCAGGCGAACCAGTTCGGGAATGTTGGTTTTGCGGTATTTGTCGACTGTTTTCAGGTCACCCTGTTCCAGCTTGGGCATGCCGCAGCATTCTTCTTTGTCTGTCAGGCGGACCGGGATGCCGTTGTGCTCGAAAACCCTGATCAGGTCCTGGCCGATATCCGGTGTATTGACATTGCAGTAGCAGGTGGCGAACAGTGCTACTTTTCCGCGGGTAGACCCAGCCTCCCGAACTTCAGCCTGTGCAGGTGCGCGATTTTTCTCCCGTTTCCGCAGCGTCTTCGAGTGAAACTCCGGCAGATGGGCGCGATGGTCCAGATCCAGTGTTTTCTCCAGCACTTTGCGCACGCCTTTCAATTTGTTTGCCGCGTTGATGGCGCCACTGACCACCGGAAGGCTGCCAACAGCACCTTGTAATTTCGTGTTGCTGATCAATTTGTGGCTGAGTTTCCGTTCACCCTTTTTGAATTGCACGGCCTTGGCGCGCAGCATCACGTGCGGGAAGTCCAGGTTCCACTCGTGCGGCGGCACGTAAGGGCATTTCGTCTGGTAACAGAGATCGCACATGAAGCATTGGTCGACTACCTTCCAGTAGTCTTCCTTCGCCACGCCGTCTATTTCGAAGGTATCGGATTCATCAACCAGGTCGAACAGGGTAGGGTAGGCATCGCACAATGAGACGCAACGGCGGCAGCCGTGACAGATGTCGAAAATCCGCTCCATTTCTTCGAGAAGCTTCTCCTCGTTATAGAAATCAGGATTTGTCCAGTCAAGGGCGTGACGTGTTGGGGCTTCGAGACTGCCTTCTCGCACGGTGATTTCTCCTTTGGTCGGAGACCCCGGCGCAGAGCCGGGGTAACGTTATCGCTGTCTGTAGGAGGCCACCATGCCTACAGGGATGTAGGTAAGGGGCGTGAGCAGGACGCGGCAGCTTTGCGGCCGAAGGGCCATTTTCGCGAGCAAGGCCCGCTCTACAGCAACATTTTGCTGAACAGGCCTCCGTTCATGGTCCAGATAACCAGATTCAGGGTCCAGGCGAATATCAGCCAGGCGAGGTAGGGCGCCATCAGGTAGGCTGCGGGTTTTGACAGCAGGCGAAAAGCCTTGATACACAGCACCACTACAGCGATCAGAATGCTCATCTCCAGCCAGGCCCAACCGGGACGCTCAAGCCCGAAGAACAACCACGACCAGGTTACATTCATCACCAGCTGCATAGCCCACCAGAACAGCGCACCCACCCGGGTGTAATGTCCGGTGAGCCAGACTTTCCAGGCAGCCAGCGCCATCATCAAGTAGAGCACCGACCAGACTGGTCCGAACAGCCAGGGGGGTGGCGTCCAGGATGGTAAATTCAGCTTGTAATACCACTCGCCTGCCTCGAAATTCGCACTAATAGCCGCCGCAAGGACAACCAGCGCGAGGAACGCGGCCATGGATGCAAATCTGGCAATCATTGAGAACCTCCCGGCAACCTGTGTGCCCCTTGAAATCCCTTTTCGTCTCATTCCTGATCAAGCCTGATCCTTAAGTTTCACCTGATCCGTAGTACAAAACAAGTCTTGCCGCCCGCCCTACTTGCTTATTCCCCATTCCTTCAGCACTGCCTCATTGTCCGAACCGGGCTTGTGAGGCGCAAATGCAACTTCCGGACTGGTCCGGCTAAACCTGGGCGCCGGCGCTGGCTGAGTCATACCATCGACCTCAATATAGGTACTGCGCGCCTTGTTGTGCGGGTGCTGATGGGCTTCGAGAAAATCAAGCACGGGTGCGAAACAGACATCGCTGCCTTCCATCAATTCACACCATTGTTCCCTGCTTCGGGTCTTGAACACGGCCTCCAGCTTGCGTTTGAGATCAGGCCAGCGGACAACGTCATTCTGATCCCTGAATTCTTCTTCGCTCAAGCCCGCTTTTTCAATCAGTAAAGCATAGAACCGGGGTTCGATCGAACCAATGGAAACGTATTTCCCATCGCTGGTTTCATATACATCGTAGTAGTGCGCACCGCCATCCAGCAGGTTACTTTCGCGCTTACGTCTCCATTGGCCCTGGGCATAGAAGGAATGGAACATCGCCATCAAGGAAGCTGAACCATCCGTCATGGCGGCATCAACGACCTGCCCCTGGCCTGAGCTTTGCGCCTCCAGCAGGGCACAAACCATCCCGAACGCCAGGTACATGGCGCCTCCACCAAAATCACCCACAAGATTCAGAGGAGGAACCGGCTTTTCCCCGCTGCGGCCAATTGCATGCAGGGCGCCGGTCAGGGAAATGTAATTGATATCATGCCCCGCGGCTTGTGACAGTGGGCCAGTTTGCCCCCAACCGGTCATGCGGCCATAAACCAGGCGTGGATTGAGCGCCAGGCATTCTTCCGGGCCCAGCCCCAGCCGCTCCATGACACCCGGGCGAAATCCCTCGAAAACAGCATCGGCCTTTTGAATCAGCTCAAGGAATAGCTCGCGACCTTGCGGCGACTTAAGATCAAGCCCGATGGATTTTTTACCACGGCGGGTGCAATCGGTGTGATAGTCAAGCATGGGTTTGACAGAACGATCAATGCAGACGACCTCTGCGCCCATGTCCGCGAGCATCATGCCGCAAAAAGGAGCCGGACCGATCCCGGATATTTCAATAATCTTCAAACCCTTGAGTGGTCCCACCAGACACCTCCAAAAAAATATTAAACTGAATCCAGTGCCTGCTCCAGTGTTTCCAGCAACAACTCAGCATTGGATTTTGAAAACACCATGAGCGGCCGGATCTTGACCACGTTGTTCAGGGGCCCGGTGGTGCCGACAAGCACACCATTTTCACGCAGAAACTCGCGGACCCCTTGCGCCTCCGCTTCACCGGGTTCGAGTGTGGCCCGGTCACGGACGATTTCCACACCGTAGAACAGGCCTTTACCGCGCACGTCGCCGACCAACTCATATTTTCGGCCAGGGCTTTCAGCTTGCTACCGAGGAATGCACCCACGTCGTGAACGTTTTGCAGGATCTTTTCCCG
>PVMK01124454.1_pt1 | contig 17404 bp, 15 predicted proteins | sample 1853481 | NCBI WGS metagenome assembly PVMK01 (sample SAMN08533507, study PRJNA380276) | Marine sediment metagenome, whole genome shotgun sequencing project.
TCAGCGGAACCGGTTCGAGTACCCAGTTGCCGGAGTTGCGCCGGTCGGGGCACGGAATTGCATAGGCCACGTCGCCGTGATTCTCCTGCAGCGTCTTGGTATCCAGACGCCAGCCTCTGGCATTCCATTCTTCGAGGAATTCGCGGTAGCGCGCGACGGGCTTGTCGCTCGGGGTCAGGATTTCCCGGGTACGAGTCTCCGGGGTCCTGACCGGGTAGAGCCCCTCCAGGACATCGATGTCCTCGGCCGTAACACGCAGATTGGCGTCACGGATGTAGTTATCGTGTTCCGGTTCCAACATGAAACTCCGCAGGTTGATGAAAAAGACCTTGGTATGATCACGGTCGACCGGCGCTTCAAATATATACTGATGAAGGGAACGTTTTTCCCCGAAGGTGATCCAGGTAATCAGGGTGTTCGGGCCATAGTGCCAAGTCCCTGCGTTCAGAACGTTGGGGTCGCTTTCCATAGCCTCGTCCCCTCTCGGTTTGACGCCCATCTCAGTCATTTTACTCGAGACCCCGCTGCCCCACTGAGTTTCGGGGTATTTAACCGTGCCCGGTATCGGCTTCGGGCTGGCCTGGATGGGATGCACGAACTCGTTGTGGACGAAATCAACGCCGTTTTCCATTGAGCGCTCGTAAAAACAGTTAATGTCGAAGAGTATGAGGTCGTGCTTGCGCCAGGCCTCGTCCTCGTATTCCTCGATTGCATACAGCGGCGGACGCTCTTCCTCCGGCAAATCGCCGAGGAACGCAAACACGATGCCGTACTGTTCCTGTACCGGGTAACTGTCGACTTTGGCACGGGCCGGAATCTTGCTGCCCTTTTCGAAAGACGGGAGCAGCTGACCGTTGCCGTCGCCACCATTGCGCCAGCCGTGATAGGGGCAGACGATACAACCGTCCTTGACGGAACCCCTGGCCAACGAGCCACCGCGGTGCACGCAGGTATTGGCGAGTACGTGGGGCAGCCCTTCGGTGTCGCGAAACGCGACGAACGCAAGCCCCATGACCTGGGCCGGCACTGGTTCGGTGGCCTGCAGTTCTGCGCTGGTGCAGATGGGATACCAAAAGTTGATATACATGGCGCCACCCCAAGAATCTTGTGCTTGTTGCAGTTCAGTGATGTCCGCAAGATTCTAATGCATGACCCGGTCAAAACCCAGCTGCTGAAGCGTTATGTCAAACATTGAGTAAAAAGATTGGCAGTTTCCAAAGGCACCTGGATGCCACATCCGCCAATGTCTGCTATGGGTTGCGATTTCAACCGGTTCGCTGCGTTTCAGCGGTTCAATGGCCTGGGGGGCTGCTTTCGGCCGAGGCTGTGTGAAAACGCATCGATTTTCCTGGTCAATGGGACAGCACACCACAATGACTCGTGCCGCTGATTAGATATTGAGATCCGCTCCCACATAGCAATCCGAAAATGGTGAGAACGAGTATGGATTTTCCACCGCACTTTCGAAATTTACGTTTTCACACAGCCTCGGCCGTAAGCAGACATTAGGTGCTCGCATGATTTGGATCTCTGTGAATGTCCGCTGTTAGGCGGAAAGGAGACATTGGTATTTCTGGTTCGCTAATCCTTTTTTCAATTCAGATCAGCCCAGTGTGGCGGATTTTGCGATCTACGGCATATCCAGTGCCGGCCGCGAGGAAGAAGTAACATCCGACTTCGCCGATCAAGTCTTCCAACGAAGAGCATTGGTTGATTTGCGTAAACGGGTGGAACAGGCAACACGGCCGTGTTCTACATTCAATAAACACATTGCCAGGCCAACGATCGTTAACCGACTTAATTCATCAAGCTCCACAATAACGCGGCACTAAATACTATCTCAATACACGAGGTGGCCAATGGCCCCCAACCCCGCTGCGGAAACCCCCCTGCTAACATCATCATAAGGCTCACAAGAAAAAGCAGCCAATGTCCAACCGCCATCCCAATCCACAACGAGATCAGTAAACCAATAAACACGGTCAGAATAGAAGCAATGGGCGGGATGGCGCGGGCAGCCATCTCATCGTCTGAATAGTGATAATCCTGCCGCTTTGTTAAATCAGACACTGACTGAGCATAGCGCAAACAACCGAATGAATTAACCGGCATGATATTGCCTGATTTCCTGAAACTCCATTGAAAGCCGATCATAGAAATGATCAATACCAACATCAGCAACAGCCATTGCCATTCGTTAGTTTGAAAAATGGCCACCCCCATCTTTCCACCAACGCCGCTATAGAAAAATAACAACAGTGAAATGAAACATCCATGTAATAAGAAACGAGATCGATTAATGTTTTTTGCCAACGGGCCAATACCCAAACGGTTGCCCACACTAATTACCGCACTATCATAGAAGGTCATCAACTCAACGACAAATAAGCAACTGGCCGCTAATAAATAATGATCACGCTGCATTAAGGCAAGCACGGCAATAAGCAGATGCGTTAGAGAAAATAACGGGTAAAGAATGGGGCCGATTGTATTCATAGAATAATATTAGTCATCTAACTTATTGGCTCCGGCGACATGCAAAACTTTACCAACAAAGTTGTTCTGGTTGGAAAGCAAAACATCAAGCACTAAAGCCGCCAAATCTATGCGCCCCACTCGCCAGCGGATGCGGCCTGAAGGCTGTCCTCCCATCCAGTAACGACAGCCTCCTGTTGTGGTGCCATTTACTAATTGCGCAGGCCGAAAGATAGTCCACTCTACTTGGCTACGCATAATGTGCTGCTCTTGAAGGTTTTTATCCGCCAGCGTGTACCTTAAGGGAAAACGCTGCATCATCCGCACCAGCCAACTGCCCTGCCCAGCACTCTCATTGGCCCCTAAAGAAGACAAAACCAACAGACGCTTTACTCCAAACTTATGCATAGATTGAATGATTTGTTCGGTAATCTCCGCCAGTGTTAGCAAAGGTTTTGTTTGATAGATACCCAACGCAGAAACAACCACATCAACGGGAGTATCAAATGCCTGATCCAATAAACCGGCATCACGAATATCACCCACCACAACCCGAGTGGGTTTCAATGCCTCTAATTTTGAGGGCTCACGACATAGCACTGTGGTTTGGTAACCCCGCTCAATCGCGAGTTTCAATATCTCCAGGCCGCTGGCACCGCTAGCGCCAAGAATCAAAAGATGCATGATGTTTTTCCTGCAACAACTATATTTATTCTTGTTTTAAGTATCCCTGCTTTCACTATAACGATAAAAATCAACACAGGAAAACTCGATGAATCGAATTGCTTAAGGCTGTCACTACTAAAAGTCTTGCATGGAGCCATGAGCATGAAGTGAGAGCGATTCGAGTCGGTTCCGGCGAATTTAGCTATCCGGTCGACGCTCTTACTGGAATCGGTTTTGGTCTGGAAGCGAGCGATAGCAATAAGTCAATGGTTCATAATTGGGTTGCACAGGCGCAGCTGAATGTTGATTTCTTTCAGATGCGGGACAACCCGACTAATTTAGGTTTGCATAGATCGTCTTAAAACACATGAGGACCGTGAGCGAAGAGTATGTATTGCTGTTCTATCTCCGGCAATTAGTGAGACGCACAAAGAATCCTTTTTTAAAAAAGAATTCACCCCCTCCAATTGGCATTAAGCGCAGATACTCATAACCAATCGGGGATAGTCTGAATTGGGATTCGTGGATCAATTTCAATAACTTTCTGCCAGATGCAGTCGAATGAGAAAATCAGCCTCAACTTCTGAAAATCCGCGTGTCGGTGGTTCGATTCCGCCCCTGGCCACCACTTCCAGATGGTCTATTCTGATCACATGGGCTACATTTTGTAGTTATGGCGCTTTACGTACTCACAAGTATTAATCTGAAATGCGCAGCGATAAAGTCACAACTTATTTGGTAATGCCTGCATAACATCGAGCATCTGTTTCACCCTGTTTGCTCCGGGAAAAGACCCGGCATCCAACGCGAGGCGAGCGTCGCGGGAAATGCCATATAAAGGGGTGCTCTCGTGCTTTCTGAAACGAGGACCTCTTTCTCTACCAGTGCAGAGACCACCCGGCGTGCGTGCCGATCACTGGCCCCGAGCAACTCTGCCACATCACCGCGGGGCAACTCACCTCGGAATAAAACAGCTTCAAGGACCTTGCCCGCTTTAGCCGGGAGCGCATTTGCACGCACCTCTTCTTCTACCCATAAAAGAATGCGATCACGTAATCTGTTTGGTTGGACCAGGTCCTCCATGAAGCGAACCTGGTCTAAACAGGTTTGCAGAAAAAACTGTGTAAATTCTGCCAGTGCTTCTTCGCTTAGATTTCCCCTGCCATCCAAATCATTCTGCCGCGGCAGGTCGCACTTCATCAGTTCTTGTTTGTACCTGGATTCATTACGCGCAAGGCCACGGGCAATTGACCAGATTGCTCCGGTGTCTAGTGTCTCCAGCAATATCGCGTGTGACATCAGGCGGGCAACGCGCCCGTTTCCGTCAAGGAACGGGTGAATCCAGAGCAGCCGATGATGCGCAGCGGCTGAAGCCAATATGGCCTCAGATTTTCCCAGGTTCTTATAGGCTTCTTCAAGCCGTCCAAGAAACCGAGGCACCGCCCCGGGACTCACAGGAATATGGCGTCCCACCTTCACATCCCGTTTGCGGAGCTCTCCTGGTACAACTGTTATTTCCTTTCCGCTATCGGGGTCTGTAACTTTTAACAGCTCATCTGGTAATAGCTCACTAAAGCGTTTATGAATTTCGCAAATCGCTTCACTTGTCGTAGCAGATCCCGCAAGGTCTCCTCGATCAATCCATTTTTGGACAGCGATATGGGCTTTGGCCTCAAGCTGCAAATTACGCTTTGCAACATCCGCGCTGAAATCATCTTTGAGCGCGCGCTCGATATCGATTGGATGCGTGTCGTGGCCCTCGATCAGATTGCTGTAATAGCAATTCATCGATCGCACCAGGTCGGCCAGGGCCTTCACCACGCCTTCCGGCAGGCTACGCCGAAAACCCGCCGAAGCGGCTGCCAGCTCAACAGCTAAATCGCTTAGTGCGGCCCGATGGCGGGACCCGTCCGAGAGTACTAAAGGTTCCATGAGACCGTAATTCTCACGCCGATCCTCGGCCTCTGTAAGGGCCGCTTTTTTGTCCGTATCAGAATAACTCATAAAACTATGAATAACAGATACATAGCTTCTAATCAAGCTAAAAAGACCGCTTATTTGGCCGGTTTCTTGGCCGGTTTACCTTGTATGTACAAGGTTTTCGGTTGATCCGGGAAATCGTCTTCCTCAAAGCTGACATCCAGCCGGTAGTGGCAGACTGGGGCCTGCCAGCATGGTTGACGCGATCCGTCCAGAACGAAGTAATTAAAGAATTTGGGAAGTTCGCTTACAAGTATTTGATGCCGAAAGTCGCTTTCAGTCCGGACAATACAAAGGTGGGCAGCGCGGAGATAGCGACTACCATAAGCAGATGGCGGGGTTCGAGTGGCACTGTGCCGAGGACCGTATTACCCAACGGCAGGTAAATAACTGAAACGGACAAAAGCGCCGAAACTCCGACGGCCACAAGCAGGTCTGTTTCGAGTGCCTACAATACTTCGTCTGTCGTAGCGCTGAACCAATTCGTCACTGTACAGACCGTCTCCAATTTAACGAATACCGGTGAGCCCAAACAGAGTGATTACACGTGACATCAGTTTTTAGATAATTTGTGTAAGCCTTATATTAATGTGTGAGGCACACGTCTGTATGTTCCGGCTTTAATATTCTCGATAAAAACAGTCTCCGGAACCGCATAAATAAGCAGAACCTGCTAAGGAATATACTTTTTCATTAGTTTATGAATTCATCAATTGCTGCGGTAAGCATATACACGTATAACGGTATTTACGGACTCTGCTTTTCTGTCTGGCAGTCGAGATTGCTGTAACATTACGTCTGCAAATTTGAGGCATACCATGTACGAACCAGTTGAATTGAAAGACCTTTTGATCGCAGTTGTTGCGGGGGCATTAGTGGTCGTGTTTGGCGCCCTGTATGCCTTCACATTCGCCGTGGCCAAACTAAAGAAGAATCGGTCACTCATGGGATTGGCGTATGGCACCTTTGCAGGATTTAGTGCAAGCGTTCTTGTTCTGGCGTGGGCTCTTAACCTGGTCGGTTACTGGTGGGCTGTCACCATTGTGATGTTGCTTGGATATTTGTTGGCACCACAGGCAATCTGGAAATTGTCTGTCGGAACTCACGAAGATTCTGATCACGAATGAGCTGACAGTAAGAATTTTAGAGAGGAATCAGAGAATGAATAATTCACCTTGGTGGGCCAGTGAGGATTTCTGGCGCAAAACAATGATCTGGGTAACTGCCTTTATGGCCATTGTGCTGATTGTGTTGACCTTCGATACCCTCGGTCAAATCGAGGCTGGATCCGAGCGGGTTCCGGCGTATAGCGTCATTAATCACCGAATTTACTACCGGTGGAACGAAGACAATTCCAAACAGGTCCCCGTTATTGGTGATCCGGCACCGCTGTTTGGCAAACATGTGTCTGAAGAAGAGGCTGAAGCTCTCGTTAGCAAAGGCAAGCTCACCACTCAGGCGAAAAATTGCATGAACTGCCACACGATACTCGGTAACGGTGCTTATTATGCCCCCGACCTGACAAAAGCCTGGCTGGACCCCGCCTGGGGCGCCGAGGTTGTACGTGAACAGTTGATGATTAACTTCTTGATGGATCCGGAAACAAATGCCCGGGGGTTCGGCAGCGAACGCAAAATGCCTAATCTGGACATAACAGAAGAAGAAGCACGTGGAATCGTCGCATTTCTTAAATGGATGTCTTCGATTGATACCAACGGATTTCCCCGTAATTTCACACCTATTGCTCAGGAGGGTGACCGATGAACATCCGTACTCTGGATACTTCGCACCTGACCGGTGGCCAGAAACTGGCAGTTAAATACTTTTCAGTGGCCGTCATTTTATTCGTTGCACAGATCATTTTCGGACTGCTATCAGGCTACCAGTACCTTGCCCCGGAGTTTGGCTATAACGTGCTGGATTTCAATGTGACCCGAATGGTTCATATCAACGCCATGATCCTCTGGATGCTGTACGGCTTTATCGGCGCCGTTTACTGGCTGGTCGAAGAAGAAGCGGGTATCGAACTGGTAGGCTTGAAGTTGGGCAACGTGGGCTTCTGGGTGTTCACTGCCGCCATCACTGTGGTTGTGCTGGTCTTCCTGTTCGTGCAGAGAGGACCCGGAGAGATGAAGACAATCTGGCTAATCAACGAAGGCCGTGAGTATATCGAGGCACCCAGATGGGCCGATATCGGCATCGTCATTTGCATATTGATATTCTTCTATAACATCGCCGCAACTTTCATGAAGGGTAAGTGGAGCGGTATTTCCGGTGTTCTCGTTATGGACCTGATGGCCGTCGCCGCCTTATACGTCGCCGGCATGTTTTACACGCCTAATGTTTCCGTAGAACAATACTGGTGGTGGTGGGTTATTCACCTGTGGGTCGAAGCAACCTGGGAAGTCCTGGTCGGCTGTATCATGGCCTGGGGCCTTATGAAAACTCTGGGCGCCCGCCGCAGGATTGTCACCACATGGCTGTATATTGAAGTGGCCATGATGTTCGGTGCGGGTATCCTGGGCCTGGGCCACCACTATTTCTGGATCGGTACTCCAGAATACTGGTTAGCCATTGGCGGGTTCTTCTCCGCCCTGGAACCAGTTCCGCTGGTAGCCATGGTGGTACACGCGGTCTACGATGCAGGAGCGCATAAATTCAGGAATGCTAATCATCCGGCTCTTGCATGGCTGATCGCCCATGCATTCGGCAACTTTTTCGGTGCCGGCGTCTGGGGCTTCATGCATACACTGCCGCAGATCAACCTGTACACCCACGGGACCCAATGGAGTGCTTCCCATGGACATCTGGCATTCTTTGGTGCCTATGCCACCATCAATATCGCTATTTTCTATATGGCTATCCAGAAATGGCGGGGCAATGTCTATATGTCGGGAGGCCTGGAGGGCAACGGCTGGAAATGGAAATGGGCGCTTGGCCTGCTTAATTTAGGCGTCGTGGGCATGACCATGGCCTTGCTGGTCAGCGGTTACGACCAGGCATTCATCGAACGTGCCCTGGGCGGAGCGACCTGGGCTGCATATTTCGATGCACAAAATGGAGTCTGGTTCATACAAGGCATGTACTGGCGCCAGATATGGGGCTTCGTAACTGCGGCCGGTCTGGTACTGCTGATATGGGATCTGCTGACTATCGGACGAAATGAAACACGGCCGATTCAATTGCCGATTGAAGCTGAATCAACTGCTTAGTCAGTCGTATCTGCAATAATTAACCAAGAAAATGCACAGGAGGTGCGAAGGTGAGAATTAGTGTTTATGTAGCCGCAGTTGCGATAGCGATTGCCAGCGTTTCGGTGGTACAGGCCGGCGACCCGGCAGCAGCCGCAACCCAGGCTAAAACTCTATGTGCGAGCTGTCACGGTCCGACTGGAGTCAGTACGAACCCCCTCTGGCCAAACCTGGCCGGGCAGCAGGAACAGTATTTAGCCAAAGCGATGACGGATTATCGGGAGGGCAACAGATCGGACCCGACCATGGCGCCAATTGCAAAAATGCTGAGCGATACGCAAATAGAGGATCTCGCTGCCTACTACACAGGATTGTAGCTGAGAGTCGACAGCGCCTGTCATCAGAGATTGCCATATAGCCAGACAAGCGCCGTTTTTCATATTGGATGGTCAGGGGATATCCTGACGGCATATTAAAACAGGGGTCGAGCCTTCGACCCCTGTTTTCTTTTGCGCGGCCTTTGCCGGCATGCACGACCGCCTAGTTGACGAAGAACTCCGCCGGTAATGTGTTCAGAGTTGCCTGGCGATGAATTCTGTCGGGCTCGTTGTTCAGAATAGAAAAAACGTTGAATTCGTCCCTGATGATCGAAGCTTGCGCGAGGCGTGCCTGATCAAGAGGTCGGTTGCGGGTGAACACCTCGCGCAGGAGGGCTGTCATCTCGGGCGCCACATTTTCCCGCGGTAGTTCGTAATTCCATACCAGGGGCGATCGCGAAACCGCGAGGTAGATGTTCATGCCAAGCATCCCATCGTGGAAGTTCTGGTGGAACATCAGGACTTCCGGGAAGACGGACTGTACCGTCTTGATGATGTGATAGTAGGCATCCAGATGTTGTGTCGATGCGAGCGTGTTGAATGATGCGACTGCATCAGGGGTCATGCACTTTGCGACGTCTTCAAAAAACTCCCTGCTCAGCAGGTAGTCGGGAACGCCATCTCCCTGGAACAGGTCGATCACGACAACATCGTATTGCTTGTCGCAGGCGCGCACAAATGTTCGCGCATCTGCCTCCACGACGTTAATGACTGACGAGTCGAAGCCGAAATGGTTGATCGCAGCCGACAGGTAGTCCGGGTTGATCTCGACAACATCGACAGCGATGCCCTTGTTCGCCATGCGTGTAGGGACGACACCCACGCCGAGGCCCAGGATCAGTGCAGTTTTCGCATCCGGCCTTAGCCCCAGTGCTGCATATTCGAGCGCGTAGGTGAACGCGTCCCGCGAACGGCCCCTGGAGTCCACCGTGTTCATGATGGTACCGTCATTCAGAAACAGGTTGATGTAATTCTCCTTGCCATCCGGGCCCGGTGCACTCCAGTCGCCCGTGATTTTGATGACTTTCGTATTGCCGAACAGTGAAGAATATTCTTCTTGCAGTGTCCAGTCTTTGCCGCTGAATGCGACGACCTTGCTCTTACCCAGGTAGTCAGAGGAAAAGAACAGCATGGCGCAACCGACGACAAAGCCGGCTATCGACAGGCTCCTGATGATGTTCACTTGCCTGGAGTCGAGTCCGGTTGCGATGATCGCGCCTGAAAAAGAAATGACCGCCAGCGCAATTGTCAACAATAGCAGCGAGTTGTAGTTCGTGATATTTGGTATGAACACGAACGCCGTTACCGACACTCCGACAACGGAACCGACGGTGCTGATAAAGAACACCCGGCCCGAACCGCTGTCGCCCTGCGCCGTCGCCCTGGTCCCCGCTGCATTTTCCATCGCAATCAGTAGAGGATTCATTGCCGATACCGCGATCAGCGGAAAGAAGATCAGCAATATGCATGCGAAAAATGAACCCAGCACGAGGCTGAAGCTGGCGATATCGGCAAAAGTGCCTGGGTACAGCCAGCACGAGAGCGCGATCGCCAGCGCGGACAGAGCCGGCATTAACAAAAACAGGTATTCGATCCTGCCAGTGTCTTTGGCAGCATCGTTGCCGGTCAACCGTCCCCCGATGTAGTAACCGAGTGATAAAGCGATCAGCGTAATCGACAGGATACCGGTCCAGATATACAGGCTGACGCCGAAGTAAGGCGTCATTATCCGGGAGGCCAGGAGTTCGAGAGACAGCGTTGTTGCTCCCGTCAGAAAAATAAATGCCAGGTAAATGTTGGTTCTTGGCTTCATGTTTTATTTGTAGTTATTTGCTTGCCGGTCGGATCGACCCTGCGTGCATCCTGCGCTGCTTGCCGTTGTCCGGACGAAGGCTGATTAAAGCGGATCGATAGTCAGACAGTCGGTGTAACCGTAGCGCATGATAAAGTGTGGTTACCGGATGCGAAGTATAACGCAAACGAGTATAGCGGCACTGGCGATTGCCGGGATATGTATCCTGATTTACCTGGTGATGCTAACGAAGATCATATTCAACGATATTCGAAGGCGCGCTTTCGATACCTTCGCTGTTCAGCGCGGTCACGGCAAACGACCAGATTCCTGGCCGAAGTGCTTCTACCCTGTAACCTGTAAGACCAGGGTTCATTAGCTCACTGAGCAGAATCAATTCTTCATTTTCATCTTGGAAGTAGATTCTGAAACCGGCGAGATCGATTAACTGACTATCATTTTCGTTGTCCAGAGGAGGCTGCCAATTTAATTCTACGAACTGATACACAAACGGTGTGACCTCTACAGAAAACGGTGGCAAAGAAACTGTGTTCTGACCGTCGCTGACCGAAATTACGATTTCATCGTATATACCGACATCTGCTTCGACGGGTGTTCCATAGAGCGCACCACTGATCAGATCAAAATCAGCCCAAGCCGGTTTCTGCACTATCGAGAAATCAACCGTATCACCATCAGGGTCGTTCGCCAGCGGTATAAAATCATAAAAGTCATCAACGGAAACCTCAGCATCAGGCGCGCCAGAAATAACCGGGGCTACATTTGCCGGAGCAGTTTCTTCGATCGTTGACTGTTTTTTGCTGGCGCGGCCTCGGCCGGGACTGCTGGAACCATCTTTCCACGAAGGCGCTGAAAATGCGTTATCTGTGCCGAATGTAAAAAAAGAAAAGAGTATTCCGAATAAAAGTCCGAAGACAAAACCGGACGGCCGGTTTATTATTTTGGTGTTCACTTGGTAGTTCCTTCGTAACCGATTGCCGTAATTTAAAGACGGCGTAATGTATTAGTACTCAGCGGCGCACTTCCCCGGGGACTATGCAAAGCAGGCATGCGGTGAGATATTTAGACGAATCCATCCGGCCTTTGGGATTGCCCGTTTTGCTGGATTTGTCTTAATCTATTTGGGCAACAATAGCATTCTGAACGTTATACACTTGGTTGACTTAACATAACGGCTAACTCTATATGTTTGCTGCAAGAGCTTTGGTCCTTGTTGTCTGTTTTTAAGAAATCCACTGTATTGCTGGGTCTTTGGGCGATCACTGCCTGCTCAGTTCCTCCTGATCAGGATCCGGTAATTATTGCGGCAACCGGCGGGGAGCCTGATCCCAGGATCGTGCTTGTGACGAATTATCAGCAGACGCTGGAGTTGTTTGAAGAACTTAACTACACCAGTGAAGCCTGGCAGGCGGGTATCAGGGTGGTGCCACGGGTTTATCTCAGTGAAATTACTGATCGCTGGAGCAAGGTCACCACGAAAGAAATTGATGTCACATTGAAGAAGCGGCTGTTTTTTCGGGCGATCGGACCACTGGTGCTGCGAAGTAATGAATTGATACTTGGCGATCGCGAGCATCTGCAAACTATTGTTAACGATCAGGCCTATGCTGATAAAAAAAATCAGGCATGGCTGCAAACGCTGGGTGAGGACTATGGTTTAAGCGCAGAGGATTTTGACGATACTGAAACATTTGCCCGGATGCTGCTTGAGCGCGTTGATATCATTCCACCGTCACTCGTGCTCGCTCAGGCAGCAGAGGAAAGTGGCTGGGGAACCTCCCGATTTGCGTTCACCGGTAATGCTTTGTTCGGTCAATGGACATGGGACGACGATGGAATGCGGCCTGAGAAACAGCGGAGCAGTAAAGGCGATCACAGAATCGCCTCCTTTGATGCTCCACTGCAGTCAGTTCAGGCCCATGCCCGAAACCTCAACTCACATTTTGCTTATACCGATTTCCGCGCCATGAGGGCACAACTTCGCCGTGACGGAAAGAGAGTTAGCGGACATACACTCGCCCAGACACTGGGGAAATATTCCGAGCGGGGGGCCGGCTATGTTAAGAGCCTGCGAGAGATCATGTCCTACAATAAATTAGACCCGGCAGACGACGCGTATCTTGGTGACGATCAGCCAATTGTTCTTGTCAACGCTGTCAGTGAAGAATAGATTATTGCGTGCCGAGTGAAGCGCCGGGGCGCGGATCCTGTTTCGTCCATTCCTATATGGGTTTTAAGTACATAAGAGCAAAGGCGCCGAAAAGTAATAAGACATGGGCCATCTGCAGAACAACCTGCATACCTGATTTAACGTGACTGCCACCTTCCGCTACAGCCATGCGCGACGGTTTTGTTGCCCATTGAAGGGCCGAGATATAAAACACCATAATCATCAGGCTCAGCCACAACCATAGTTGAGAAAATGACCAGGCGCTCATCACCACAGCAATCACCCCGCTAAGAATCATAAAGCCGGCGACAATCATTTCAATGAGTCCGACAAAATTGGCTTTATTGACAAGCCCTTCATGGGCCTGGTCAGCGGCCGGCTTTACCGCTATCAATACAGAAATTGATACTGAAATCATGGCTAACAAAAGCAGCAATATGCCCATGCCACCATGAGCCATGCTCAAAATATCGTAAAAACTCATAAAGAAATTAACCCTGTTTCTCTTTTATTAAACCAATGAATCCTGCAAAGCTCAGATTCCATGATCATCGCATCAATGATAGCAGCCGGACCGGATTATCCAGGGTCAAATCCATTGCGACAATTACGTATTTAACTGTCAGTCGATTTACTGGATTCTATAGGTGTTGGTTTCCCCTTAAGCCAACCGTATCTGCTACGATTAGACCCCGCGCCGCGGGGTCTTTGTTTATCTGCCGAATGCCCGTTTCGAGACGTTCTGTTGAAAAATACTATTAATTGGAGCGTCTAATATGGTATTTGTACTCCGGAATAAATACCCTGTATGAATTTCTGCGTTGGACGTCCCGAATCCTCGCAGCGATAAACAGATTTCAAAGCCAGGTTGGGCATCAATAGTATGAGTCATATTTTAGGCCTCTCCGCCTATTATCACGATAGCGCTGCCGCATTGCTGCGAAACGGGGATATTGTAGCTGCTGCACAGGAAGAGCGTTTTACCCGGAAAAAACACGATCCTGGATTTCCTTCACAGGCGATTAACTATTGTTTGAGTGAGGCCGGGTTATCGCTGACCGACATCGATCAGGTGGTGTTTTATGATAAACCGCTGGTCAAGTTTGAGCGTCTTTTGGAGACATATTTAAGCTATGCTCCAAATGGCCTGCGTTCGTTCATTGCAGCGATGCCGATATGGCTCAAAGAAAAACTTTACCTGAAGAGTACGCTTAAAAAAGAATTGGCAGCTCTTGGGAACTGCAAGGTCAGCGCTTTGCCGGACTTGCTTTTTGCTGAGCACCATCAGTCACATGCGGCATCTGCATTTTATTTCAGTCCTTTCGAAGAAGCCGTGGTGCTTTGTCTCGATGGTGTTGGTGAATGGGCAACGACTTCATGCTGGCATGGGCACGGTAATCAGATTGACCCGCTTTGGGAAATTGATTTTCCACATTCACTGGGCCTTTTATATTCTGCATTTACGTATTTCACGGGGTTCAGGGTCAACTCGGGTGAATACAAGCTGATGGGCCTGGCGCCGTATGGTTCTCCAAAATACGTCGACCTGATTCTGGACAATCTTCTGGATTTGAAAGATGACGGTACCTTTCGCCTGAACATGAAGTATTTTAACTATTGTACGGGCCTGACGATGACCAATGATAAATTTGCCGACTTGTTCGGCGGTCCTGCCAGGAAGTCCGAATCCGAGATCAGTCAGCGTGAGATGGACATTGCGGCTTCTATTCAGGTGGTGACTGAAAAAGTTGTATTGCGGCTGGCCCGGACGCTACACAAGGAAACAGGCCAGGAAAATCTTTGCCTGGCCGGTGGCGTGGCCCTGAATTGTGTTGCCAACGGGCGGATACTCAGAGAGGGGCCGTTTAAGCAAATCTGGATTCAGCCTGCGGCCGGAGATGCCGGGGGCGCACTCGGCGCAGCCGCGGTGACCTGGTACGAAAAACAGGGCGGTGAACGTCGCGTTAATGGCCATGATCAGATGCGCGGTTCGTACCTGGGGCCGCGATATGAAGATGACGCAATTCGGCGTTGTCTTGAGAAAGCAGGAGCCAGATTCCAGCGATTGGATGATGATGTCTTTATGCCAAAGCTGGCGGATATTCTTGCCGAAGAAAATGTCGTGGGCTGGTTTCAGGGCCGCATGGAATTTGGCCCCCGCGCACTTGGCGGCCGGTCCATTGTCGGCGATCCGCGCAGTGCAAAAATGCAAACCGTAATGAACCTGAAGATCAAATATCGGGAGTCGTTTCGCCCGTTTGCACCTTCTGTCCTGGCTGAACGCGTCAGTGACTATTTTGATCTGGACAGCCCGAGCCCTTACATGCTGATTGTTGCGCCGATCAAGGAAAGCCTGAGAATCCCGCTTACGGAGACACAGAAACAGCTTTTCGGTGTCGAGCAGCTTAAGCTGAAGCGTTCACAGTTGCCGGCCATTACACACGTTGATTATTCAGCGCGTGTGCAGACTGTTCATAAAGAGACTAACCCACGTTATCATGCGCTTCTAAAAGCTTTTGAAGAAAAGACCGGGTGTGGCGTGCTGGTTAATACATCTTTTAATGTGCGTGGCGAGCCGATAGTCTGTACGCCAGATGACGCGTATCGCTGTTTCATGCGCACGGAGATGGACTACCTGGTCATCGAGAATTATCTTCTCGACAAGCGGGATCAGCCACAGCGTGAGCAAGATGAATCATGGAAAGATGAGTTTGAGCTGGATTAATGACGGGTAGCGATCACACAATTCCTGAATTAGACCGCAAGGGTTTGCGGGAATTTGGCCTGGTCACCGGTGGGATCATTGCCGGCTTGTTCGGGTTGTTTTTTCCATGGGTTTTTGAGAGAGCTCTGCCGGTCTGGCCTTTTATTGTATTCGCGGTTCTCGGTTTTTGGGGGCTGGCGGCACCGATGAGTCTGCGTCCCGTTTACCGGGGCTGGATGAAATTCGGATTGATTCTAAGCCGACTAACCACGCCAATTATCATGGGTCTGGTTTTTTATGTTGTTATTACGCCTGTGGCGATTTTCTGGAAAATCACCGGCAAGGACGCGATGGCACGAAAGTTTGATAATTCAGAGAGTTACCGGGTACCGAGCCGCAAAGCACCGCCCGAAAATCTTGAGAGGCCATATTAATGCTGGAATTTCTGCGAGACATCTGGGGCTTCATGCGAGAACGCAAAAAATTCTGGCTTGCCCCGATCCTTCTGGTCATGATCTTGCTGGGCGTGTTGATTGTAGTGTCTCAGGGCTCGGCGGTCGCTCCATTTATTTACACTCTTTTTTAGAGTGACGGCAGATCGAATTCTGATTGGCAAGGCTACTTGTCCGGCTTGTTATGCGCGGCATCCAGCTTGCGCCGCAGTGTATCGGCCCACCTTCTGAGAAGGATATCGGCATCAGCCATATTTGTTGCGCGGTTCGAGATCTGAAAAGTGTCCATGCTGCGTTCTTCTTCCGTGTCGGTTACACGACCAATGATTGCGCTGGTCGCGGAATCGTATAGCTCCATATAAAGGGTCATCTGTCCCGGGTCTGCGGTAAAGGTCTCGGACATGCCGGGGGACATGGTGTCGGGAGCTGTAATATCCAGGTCAATGATTGCAGGCCGTAGCAGTAATACGTCCTCTGCGCCTGTATCTACAACTGTATAGCCGCCGTTCTTCTCAAGTTCTTCGGTGAATACTTTCTTGAACGCTGCCGCAAGATCCTTTTTGATCCGGTCCATATCTTTCTTGCTGACCCTGTTCAGGCCTACGCGGTTTTCATTCTGTTCCTGTTCCCAGTGTTTTTTGAACGCTACGTAACAATCAAGAATAGCTACCCTGTTGTACTGGCTTAGGTTAACGCCGGGTTTCATATAAATTGTTTCATGCCGGTTACTTTTAACCAGTTCAAGTCCGTCATGAGATTTAGCGGGTAGCTGCTGGTCAGCTGCGACAGCAGAAAATCCCAATAAAAGCGCAGCGAGAAAAGCCGGCGTACCGTATCGTCTATTAAGAATGTCCATTGCCATTCTCCTGTCTGCACTGGAATCCTGAAAGAATTATCAGCTCTGTGCGGGCATGTCAAAGCGGCTGTTTTGCACTATAGAGCATCGCAAGGTGTCGCGGCTGTCATCGGGGCATTGTCTATGGGTCCGATGTGACATGCCATACCATGCAGGTGAATCGGGGTTTGGCGATGATCCGGTCATACTGGCTGGAAATCATGTTGACCTGGTGCTTGACGCAAGTCAGCTATCACCGTATGAGTGCTGGGGCATCATTCCATCGCATCACAGGTTAATATACTGATAATACTCGGATGATCGATGAGGTATCACGAGTAAAGGCGAAAACAAGGACCCTGCGGAGGTCAATGTAAATGCGTTATTTCTACCTGGTGGCGGCTGGAGTCGCGATTCTCGCAGGTTGTGCAACACCGGAACGATCCATTCAGTCGGGGCCGGATGCTGAGGTCACATACGATGGTCTTGTCAGGGTTGATAATGCTTCATTCAAGCGTGTCTGGGTCGATCCGTCGATCGATTTATCCAGGTACAACAAGATCATGCCGGGTGTGGCAGAGTTTGAATTCCGCGCGGTGCGGGAAGTATCCGCAAGTGCGGCACGCCGATCCGGTACCAACGAGTTTCCTGTCAGTGAAGCCAACCAGCTGCGACTGGAAAATCTGGCCAACGAAATTTTCAATGAAGAACTGGAAAAAAGCACCCGTTTTACGATGGTAG
>PVMK01140773.1_pt1 | contig 17404 bp, 16 predicted proteins | sample 1853481 | NCBI WGS metagenome assembly PVMK01 (sample SAMN08533507, study PRJNA380276) | Marine sediment metagenome, whole genome shotgun sequencing project.
TTGAATTACAAAGTAATTCAAAGTACTTTAATATACGAGGAAGAAAATGACTGATTTAGACGCACAGCAAGAACTTGCCTTTATAAAAAAGGTGATGACAGACTGCCGGAAAATATTGATTGATGATGGTAAAGGAACAATATTCTGGGGTTTATTAATTTCCTTCGGATTACTGATCACATATTTATCAGTAGTACAAGGATGGGAAAAATCTCTTAGTTGGTTCTGGCCAGCTTTAATTGGTTTCGGATGGATTTACACAATATTTACTGAGATAACGCGCGAAAGAAAAAGAGGAGTTAAAACATTTGCCGGAAAGATTGTGGGTGCAGTCTGGATTTCTTTTGGAATTTCGGCAACAATTCTTGGTTTCGCCGGAACAGTTTCGGGTGCTTATCACGGCGTAATTATTAGTCCCTTAATTGCGGTGCTTCTTGGAAACGCCTTCCTCGTTAGTGGGCTTTTGTATGGTAAATCCTGGGTTTCATATTTAGCTATTGGATGGTGGAGTGGAGCTACTGTGATGTTTTTTATGCAGAACTTGGAAACGCTTTTAATAATGATTGCTATGCTGATACTTTTCCAGGTAATTCCCGGAATAATTTTATATAAAGAATTCAATAAAGAGAGAACGGTTACAGATTAAATGAGCGATTTTAATTATCACCAACTTGATGAAATAATACACTCTCGTATTCGTTTGGCTATAATAGCAGTGCTTGTTACTGTGGATGAAGCGGAATTTACTTTTCTTAGGGAAAAGGTTAATGCTACCGACGGAAATCTTAGCACTCACTTAAAAAAATTGGAAGAAAGCGGATATGTTGCGGTTAGTAAATCATTTGAAAACAGGAAACCCATTTCCCGTTATATGCTTACAAAAAGAGGAAGAACTGCTTTTGAAATGTACATTAATCATTTGGAAAATATAATTAAGAAAAAATAAAAAAATTTATCAACATACTTTGTTTTTCAAAGTACTTTTATTAAATCACTAAAGGAGAAAAAAATGAGGAAAACAATTTTACTCAGTTTGTTTATTGTTCTGGTTGGCATCTCAGTAAATTATGCACAGCCGGTTGATGCCCTAATTGAAAAGGGAAAAGCACTTCTGTATAGCGGCAATGTTAATTTTGATCAATCAGAAATGTTTAAGGCAAGAGGAATGTTTGAACGCGCCCTGGCATCTGATGAAGAAAATTACCTTGCTCACTACTATCTTGCTTATACAGATTACAATCTCGCAGTTTACTTTATGCAGAAAAAAGAAACCGAGCAATTCCAGAAGTTTTCTGACTCTTCAGAAAAGATATTACAAGAACTTTTAAATGAAAATGGTTCAGATGCCGAGACTGTTTCATTATTAGGTGCTCTTTATGGAATTCAGGTTGCAATGAAACCTGGTTTGGGGGCTTCACTCGGGTCTAAAAATATTGCTCTAACTTCTCAAGCATTTGGTATTGCGCCAGATAATCCGCGGGTGTTATTACAAAAAGGTATATCAAAATTTAATTCGCCGGAATTTGTTGGTGGCAGCAAAGAAAAGGCACTAAAATATTTTACTCAATCTGTGGAAGTATTTGAAAGCCAGACTGGAGATGAAACAGATATTGATTGGGGATATATCGATGCATTAGCATGGCTTGGCATCGCTCATTCCAGCATGGGAGATTTTGAATCGGCAATTACTGTTTACAAAAAAGCATTGGATGTTGAGCCCGACTTTGCCTGGATAAAATATGACCTGCTTCCTAATGCTGAAGAAAAACTTGCATCATCTAACTAATACAAAAGTAAGTTGGCAATGAGTTTAATTACTAAAATATTTTTATTGATTATCTTTTTAATTGTTACATTCTCATTTTCCTCCGCGCAGGAAAAAAGTATATCTATTAGAGGATCCGTAACAGATGAAGCTAATGCGCCTCTTGCTTATGTTAATGTTTTTATTCTTGATTCTTTTGAAGGATCAATGAGTGATGATAATGGAAAATTCTCATTCACTACAAATCAAAAAGGAAAAATTGAACTTGTTGCCAGCTTAATAGGATATGAAAAACTTCAGCACACAGTATTACTCGATTCGCTTTCAGATAATCCATTTCACTTAATAATGGAAAGTTCTTTCATAACCACTGATGAAGTTATTGTTACTGCAAGTTCTTACGGAACGGCAGAAGATAACGGGGTTGTTATGACATCGATGGATGTAATTACCACTCCCGGAGGTGCTGCGGATATTTTTCAATCTTTAAAAACATTGCCGGGAGTTACACAGGTCTCGGAAAGTGCACAATTATATGTTCGTGGAGGTGATCCTAACGAAACAATTACTTTGCTCGATCAGGCATCACTATATCATCCATTTACTTACGAATCTGCTTACGGTGGTTTATTCTCTAATATAAATACTCATACAATAAAAGGAATGTATTTTTCGAGTGGAGGTTTTTCAACGAAGTATGGTAATGCGCTATCAGGTGTCCTGGATCTTGAGACTAAAAATGAACCGGATATTCAACAGTTTTTATTCGGGTTATCACTCGCCAGTGCTGATATATCCGGACAGGTCCCGATTTCCTACTCAAAACTTGGATTGAGATTTAATGCGCGACAAAGCTTTACGAAACCCATCTTCTGGTTAAACGGGGGGATGGATGAATTTACTGTGATGCCTGTTTCTTCTGATGCCAATGCAACTCTAACCTATAAATATTCAAATACAGGGAGAATAAAACTTTTCGGTTCTATCGCAAAAGATGAGCAGGGTGTAAATGTAAAGCTTCCCGGCTACACGGATGAATTTAATGGGAACTCAACTAACAATATTATAAACCTTCAATTAACTGATGTGGTTTTTTACAACACGGTAATAAAAGCAAGCATTTCAAAAACTGGATACGACAGCAATTGGAAGCTGGGAATACTTGATATCAATCGAAAAGATAATGGATTAAAATTCCGTGGTGATGTTGAAACTATTTTATCCTCTTCGATGAAACTATTAATCGGCGGCGAGTGGGAATACCGCAATGCTCATTTTAAAGGTGTTATTCCCGTAGAAGAACACGACATCCGGAATGAAGCTGAAGGTGAATTAATAAATGCAAAGTTTGATGTTTCAAGAATAGGCACTTACGCTGAAGCTGAGTTATCAAATATATTCGGAGCAAATGGATTGTTTGTTATTGCCGGAGTTCGTGCAGATGTCGTCTCACCACTATCATTAAACTGGATTGATCCACGCGGAGGCATCGGTTACAGGATAACAAATGATTTAACATTTAATCTTGGCTGGGGTATTTTTCACCAGCATCCCGATCCAAGATTGTATGCCTCTTCAGATGGTAATCCGAATTTAGATGCGATGAAAGCAACTCATTACATTGCCTCACTGGATTATAAAATTAACAAAGTTTCAAGTGTGCGTATTGAAGGATACCATAAGGAGTATAACAACCTTCCTTTAGAAGATGAACTGTTGATTTATAATAATAATGGTTACGGCTTTGCACAGGGAATAGATTTTATGATAAAGGGAGATTTGTTTGGACTAATAGATGGCTGGATATCATACGGTTTCATAAACACGAAAAGAAAATGGATGGATTTTGAAGAACTCTCCTCAAGTAGTTTTGATATAACACATAACCTAACTGTTATTGCAAAATACAATATAACTCAATCCTTTCAGATAGGAATAAATTATAAATACGCAACGGGCAGACCCTTCACTCCTGTTATAAATTCAAACTACATTTCCGATCTTGATATCTTCGAACCGGTTTATGGAAACGATAACTCAGATCGCCATCCGACTTATCAAAGACTGGATATTCGTCTTACTTACCTGACTCAATTATTCGATAATTACTTTACTGTTCTCTATGTGGAAGGATTAAACATACTTGATATCAATAATATATTTGGATACAGTTATAACAGAGATTATTCACAGAGATCTAGTGTGGACAGCTACTTTGGAAGAAGAACAATTGTGTTTGGATTTCAGGTAAGAATATAAAAAACCCAGCAAAAGAATTCTCCTTCGGCTCTTAACTTAAATATTTTAGATAGGGCCGTCTCAAACAGGTCATTCCGAACCTGCTTGCAGCAGGCAAGCTTGTTTCGGAATCTGAATCTTCGAATTCGAGTAAAACATTGAAGCTGAAACAAGTTCAGCTTGACATAATCAGATTTTTGAGACAGCCTCAACTATTTAGACCATTTATTGTTTACACATCATAATACAACCCAAACTCAAAGGGATGCGGCTGTAGTGCCATTGGCTTTATTTCTTTATCCATCTTATAATTTATCCAGGTATCAATTACATCTTCTGTAAATACATCGCCCTTTAATAAATACTCGTGGTCATTTGCCAGAGCCTTAATAGCCTCTTCAAGCGAGCCCGGCGTTGAAGGCACATTCGCCAGCTCTTCTGGTGGAAGATCATAAATATCTTTATCCAATGGTTCACCCGGATCAATTCGATTTGTTATTCCATCTAATCCTGCCATCATCAAAGCAGAAAATGCAAGATAAGGATTAGCCGAAGGATCGGGGCATCTGAACTCAACTCTTTTTGATTTTGGATTTGCCGAGTACATAGGTATTCTTATTGCTGCACTCCTGTTACGCTGTGAGTAAGCAAGATTAACCGGAGCTTCAAAACCCGGGACTAATCTTTTATACGAATTTGTTGTGGGATTTGTAAAGGCTAATAACGATGCTGCGTGTTTTAAAATTCCACCGATAAAGTACAGTGCCATTTCACTTAAACCTGCATATCCTGAGCCTGCAAACAATGGTTTCCCTTTTTTCCACAGAGAAATGTGTACGTGCATACCACTTCCGTTATCACCCTGAATTGGTTTGGGCATATAAGTAACAGATTTATTGTGAAGCTTAGCTGTATTTTTAACTATGTATTTAAACATTAAAAGTTCATCAGCGGATCTTACTAAGGGAGAAAACTTTAGATCTATCTCGCATTGTCCGCCGCTGGCAACTTCGTGATGCTGCGCTTCTACATCAATTCCGCAATCATTCAGTTTAAGCACCATTTCATTGCGTAGATCATTTAATGAATCCGTAGGCGGTACTGGGAAGTATCCTTCCTTATATTGCGGTTTGTATCCTAAGTTTGGATTCTCTTCCTTTCCGCTGTTCCATCTTCCTTCAACGGAATCAACATGATAAAAACAATGATTCGGTTGTGAATCAAATCTCACATCATCAAAAACAAAAAATTCCGCTTCCGGCCCAAAGTAAACGGTATCGGCAATACCGGAAGTTGCTAAATATGCTGTGGCTTTCTGTGCGATGTTTCTCGGGCAGCGTGTATATTTTTCCTTTGTTGCAGGTTCGTAAACATCACATATCAAACTTATTGTCGATGCTTCGATGAACGGATCGACAAACATAGTTGATGCATCGGGAATTATAAGCATATCACTTTCGTTTATTTTTTTCCAGCCGCGAATTGATGAACCATCGAAACCGTATCCATCATCAAACGAATCTTTATCGAACTGGCTTGTCGGCACGGTAAAATGCTGCCACTGTCCCGGGAAATCCATAAACTTAAGATCAACAAACTTTATCTTTTTACTTTTAATAAAGTTAAGAACTTTGTTTTCGGGTGAAACTTTTTTTGCCATGTTATTATCCTATATTTTCTTAATTAAATATTGATTGCAGTTGTTTCTTTTATGGTTGAAAGTACAAATGTAGTTTTAGTTGCTGTAACGCCCAGCCATGTTTGAATTTCGCCAAGTAGTTTTTCAAGCGCCTGGGTGTTTCTCACAACAACTTTTAGTAAATGTGATCCTTCCCCAAGAACGGAATGACATTCAAGTATCTGAGGCATTTTATCCACATGAGATATCAAAGATTTATAGTGTTTTGAAGAATCCATAACAACATGAATATATGCCATGATATCCAGACCAAAAGATTGCTTATTGACTTTAGCATAATAACCTTCAATAATTCCGCGCTCCTCCAGCTTATTTAATCTTTCACTAACCGAAGGAACAGAAAGTCCAACTTGTTCGGCTAATTGATTTCTTTTAGTCCTGCCTTTTTCCTGAAGTGCCTTTAATATCTTAATATCTATGTCATCTAACATAAATTACCTTAATTATTTAGTTGCTTGTGAAATTATGTCTCGAAAAATAAGGAATGCATCGATACGAAACAAATATTTTTAGTGTATATTTGGGTTTTACCAGATTAAATAATGAATTATTTTAATTTATCCTAATTAAATGAGATAATTACAACAATCGTGCTAAGTTTTTTTAATACCACAAGGTGTAAAGGCAAGATGTTCTTCTTTTATTTTATTGAAGAGGGTAAGATTTTCTTGTGGTCGATCAAGTAACTGATGATAAAGATGGTATTGAACCGCAATATGATTCAAAGAGACTATGTTAATTCCATTTAGTTCGAGGCGAAATTGTACATCACTATCTTCCCCGATTGAGGGTGCTTCGTATCTTTCATCAAAGCCATTGATGTTCAACATATCCTCCTTAAAGAGAGAGAAATTACATCCAAGTAATCCTCTTTCTTTTTTGTTGAAGATTTTTCGTAGCGATCTGCTTTTAAAGTAAAATCCTTTTTCAACATAAAACGACTCGCCGAATAAACCATCTTTAATTAATACGAAATTGTTTTTTTCAATAAGACCTTCCATTACTTTTTGCGGTGTAAGAATTTGAGTGTATTTGAGCGATAAGTTAACACGCCTTCCGGTAAGGCAGTTCCCTTTTTCAGAATATGAAATGTGTTCCTCAACAAAACGAGAGTGCGGAACACAATCAGCATCAATGAAGATGAGATAATCGGAGTTTGCTGCTATAATTGCTTTGTTAAGAATTTTATTTTTTCTAAATCCTTTATCTTCTTGCCAAATATGTATCAACGGAAAGGGGATTTCCTTTGATAAGCTTTCAAGTTCTTTTATTATCTCTTGCTTTGAACCGTCATCAGCAACAATAAATTCAAAATCTTTTTCGGATTGTCTTTCAAATCCTGCAAGCACTAAGCTCAGATAATCAATCTTATTATAAAACGCTGCGATAACAGTTGCTTTGGGCATACAAATTTACTCTCACTTATTTCTTTTTTTTCTAAGCTTTTCTTTCTCCTTTTTTCTATCGTAAACCTTTTTTGATTTCTCAACTTTAGGTGGTTTTTGCGGAAGAGGAATTCGTTTTTTCTTTTTCTCTACTTTTATCTTCTCTTTCTTTGCCATTATTCACATTAAAATATTGCATAAATAAACGGGGCCAAAGCAGAACCCTGTGTGATAATTACCAATCCGCCAAGCAGAATTAAAAAAATCAATGTCGGTGCAAGCCACCATTTTTTTCTTACTTTAAGAAAATCCCACAATTCTGATAATATTGAAAGTTTACTCATTTATAATCCTGGTAAAATCTTTTGTGATATAATTATTGTTGCTCAATATATATTGTTTTAAATACTAATTAATAATAATCTTGCCTCAAAGTCTCTAAGTCACGAAGATTCGCTAAGTTGTTAGCACAAATCTTTTAATTCCTTGTTTTATTAATGGAACATTAAAATTGATAAGAAATCCTAAGTGCTTACCTGTAAGTTTTAAATGGCTTAAAACCTGAGCTTGCCAAACAGGATTAACTTGATCAACAGCTTTTATTTCACATATTACCAAATCTTCTACTAAAATATCTAATCTCAAACCTTCCTCAAAAGTTATCCCATCATATACGATCGGAATATCAAGTTGCCGCGTTACTTGTAATCCGCACTTTTTCAATTCATGTTCCAGTGCAATCTCATAAATCTTTTCAAGTAAACCCGGACCTAATGCTTTATGAACTTTAAATGCAGCATTAACAACTAATTTTCCAATTCGTTCTTCTTCTTTTGATAATGGTTCATACTCCTTCATTTTTTCCATCCTTTAAGTCCCTTTGCGTCTTTGAGTCTTCGTGGCTAGATTTCACTAAATATATCCAGGGTTTCAAAATTGTCTTTCATAATCTATTTTCTCTTTAACTGTTTTTTCTCTTTTCTCCCAGTAAGAATCAGAGTTTTTATCAGTTCGTAAATTTAAAAAATCTTTTCCTGCTATTCTTAAGAAAACCCCAATTGGTGTAATAACAATATAAAACAAAATAAATAAAATTAATCTGGACATAAACCATCCGAGTATTACAGCCAGAGTCATCCAAATTTTATTTAATGGTTTTAATATGTTAGGAAGAATTAATCCAAACAATATTAATAAAACACCAGCTCCTCCAAAAATAACAGAAGATGATTTGCCGGTTAAGTATAACACAATACCAGCAAGTAACAGGACGGTACCAACTGTTAGTCCGAATTTACGTAAAGTAGTTTTATCTTCTTTTATATTTTTTATTTCTTCTTTAAACATAATTTTTAATCGAGTTCAAATTCTTTTTTCCAGTCTGTGTCTTTTTCTAACGGCTGCTGTTCCTTTTTATCAAACAAGTAATTACCCATCACAAGATAATCCATATCGGTGCGCATAAAGCAGCGGTATGCATCTTGCGGTGTGCAGACAATTGGTTCGCCCTCTAACATTAAAAGAAGTATTGATAATTACAGCACATCCTGAATTCTCTTCAAATTTTTTAATGAGTTTATGATACAAAGGATTAGTATCGCTATGCACGGTTTGCAGCCGCGCCGAATAATCAATATGAGTTATAGCAGGAATATCAGAGCGCTGTACATTCAGTTTATCAATACCAAACAATTGCTTTTCGGCATCGCTCATTTTCTTTAGTCTCTTCTCTTTAACATTCGCAACGAGCAACATATAGGGACTATCAACATCTACATCAAAATATTCTGAAACTCTCTCTCTCAATACTGATGGTGCAAAAGGTCTGAAGCTCTCACGGAATTTAATTTTCAGGTTCATAGTTGATTGCATTTTAGAAGAACGTGCATCACCAATTATTGAGCGGTTACCGAGTGCGCGGGGACCGAATTCCATTCTGCCCTTGAAACCAGCCGATTACTTTTTCATCAGCAATTAATTCTGAAACTTTTTTTGTTAAGATTCCATCATCCAATTTTTGTACTTTATAATTTCCATCGTTAATAAACGAAATAATTTGTTCGTTCGAATACTCGGGACCGAGATATGAACCAATTTGTGAATCACTTTCTTCATTTGCACTTCTTTCATTTCCGAGATAACCATACCATGCAGATAATGCAGCACCGAGCGCACCACCAGCATCACCAGCTGCCGGTTGAATCCATATATTTTCAAATGGTCCTTCATTAAGCAATCTTCCATTGGCAACACAATTAAGTGCAACTCCGCCAGCTAATGTTAAATTCTTCAAGCCGGTTTCCTTATGAACATGTTTACCCATCTTTAAAACAATTTCTTCAGTAACATCCTGCAATGAACGAGCAAGATCCATTTCTTTTTGTGTTAATTTACTTTCCGCTTTTCTCGGTGGTCCACCAAATAATTTATCAAACTTTTTATTTGTCATTGTTAATCCGGCGCAATAATTAAAGTAATCCATGTTCATCTTAAACGATCCGTCTTCTTTTACATCAATTAAATGATCGTACATTAACTGCTTATATTTTGGTTCGCCGTAAGGTGCAAGCCCCATAACTTTATACTCGCCAGAGTTAACCTTAAACCCTGTGTAGTAAGTAAATGCCGAATAAAGTAAACCTAAAGAATGTGGAAATTTAATTTCAGCATACAGCTCAATTTGGCTGCCTTTTCCAATGCCATAACTTGTTGTTGTCCATTCGCCAACACCATCCATGGTAAGAATTGCTGCTTCATTAAACGGTGATGGATAAAATGCAGACGCTGCATGAGATTCGTGATGTTCGGGAAAAATTATTTTGCCTTTGTAGTCCAACTCTTCTTTAATGAGTTCTTTCATCCATATTTTTTCTTTTATCCACAATGGCATTGATTTAAGGAAGGATTTTATACCAACCGGTGCATATGTGAGATACGTCTCAAGTATTCTTTCAAATTTAAGAAAGGGTTTGTCATAAAAAGCAACTATCTCAATCTCCTTGCTACTGATGTTCGCAAAATCCAAACAGAAATTAATTGCATGCTCAGGGAACCGGAAATCATGTTTTTTTCTTGTAAACCTTTCCTCCTGTGCTGCTGCTATTATTTCACCATTTTTAACAATGCAAGCGGCGCTATCGTGATAAAATGCTGATATTCCTAAAATGTACATTTATATTTAACTGTTATAAATTTCTATTGAATAACTTTTATTTTTTTTTGCCACGGTTCAACCCAATCAACATTAGGGGCAACAATAGGAACAGCGGTTATTTTTCCGCCAAATCCAAGTTTTCTTAAGGCAAAACTGCTGATGTTTGTTACCTGAATGGATTCAAGTACATCGAAATCAATTCCAATACCATATTTTATTGCAAGATCAACTGTATAACTATCTATCCTTAATTTACTCTTCAAAAAAAGTAATTCTCTCTTATATTCATCTTTAACTTTATCGTATGGTTGCGGAAGTACAGTGACGCTATCACGTTTATCAATCAGCTTAAAGATTGAATAACCTTCGGGAACCTTTAATGGTCCGTATATCTCTCCGATTTTCATCGTTGCTGCAATTCGTCCAATCTCACCAAATTGCGATGATGGAAAGAAACCAAATTCACCGCCATTCTTTTTTGTCCATTCACGTTTAGTGTACTGCTTTGCTAAGTCATTAAAACCTTTTCCATCTTTAATTCCCTGCAAAATAGTATCAATAATTTCTAAACTGTCTGTGAGAATTTCCACAATATTAATAAGCTGTGGATATTTTTCATCTTTGTTCAATTGTTTATAGTAAGAATAAACTTCATCATCGCTTACTTTCACGGAGTCTAAAAATTTATTTTGGAGCATTTGAAAAAGATAGTTATCCACCCACATATTAACGTCCGCCTGAACTTCCGACAATAAATTATAACCTCGCTTAAATCCTTCTCTTGCCAGCAGTTCCCTTTCAATTATTTGTCTGGTCTTTGTATCCAATAATTTTCGAATAAACAAGATATCATATTCCTCTGATGCAAAACCATCAAATGCAAGTATCCTGAAATACTGCTTCAATGTAAGCGGATCATTTTCAAACTCCACAAAAATTAATTTCAGAGAATCTGTTCCAAATTCATTTTCAATAGTATTAACATCTTCTGAAAGTAAATTGAAGAGGTTATTATCAGGTATGCGATGATTATTTTTCTTCCATTCAAACCTTGATGATATTTTCCCTGCAAGGCTTTCAAACAACACAGGATTTGCATCAACACTTTTATTATTAAAAAAATCTGCAAAAAATTTTAAATGAAGTTTTTGCGACTTACGTGCTTTTATTATTTTTTCTGCTTCAAGATTCGATTTCTGTAAATCCTCGGTAGTATTAAGCATAGATTCAATTTTGTTTGTCAATCTGAAAATATACCATCCATCCGGAGTTAATATAGGAGCAGTAAACTCTCCTACTTTTAGATTATACAACGAGTCTTCAACTGGCAAATCCATTTGTCCGTAAACAACGTCCCAAGGGTCTTTTTGTTCATCAAATTCCGGTCTTACAATCAACACAGAATCAAACACGATACCCTGAATAATCATGCTATAAATTTTTTGTATCTCGTTTTCATCCTCTGAAAAAATAAAATTAACCTTCAAGCGGTTTCGGTTACGATAAAATGCCTGTAATAATTCATCGTTACTTATTTTAATTTTTTCAGTAATTTCCTTCTTGTATAATGCATCTCTCACAAACATCTTTTCAAATTCATCCCTCGAAAATTTCATCACTTCAAGTATGTCCAATCCTAACGCAGATGATTGCTGTGCCCATAACTTTTCGGCAATTATTGTATAAAGAAATTCTAATTTGGATGGTTCAGTATCTGATTTATTATTCCTTTGTAATCCGGGAGAAAATTCATATCGTTCCAGGAATTCTCTTTCAGTTATTACTTTTGATCCAATCCTTGCAACCCGTTTATCATCTATTTGCTGGCTAAACAACGCAGATGAATTAACTGTTAATGTTATTATCAAAGCAGCAAAATATCTCGCGTACAGACTAAAATGCATCAAATTAATTCCATTAAAATTTTGAGGTGTAAATTACTAAATTAGAAATCTTAATTAAATGTTATTACTATTATATAGTAAAATTCAAAAAATCAGAAAACATAGAAGTTCGTTAATGGCTAAAAAGCAAAAAGTTAAAAGCAAAGGAATTACGAATAAACCGGCACCAAAATGGTTTTACTTTGTGATGATAATAATACCCATTGTATTTATTCTATTCATAGAAGTTTTTCTCAGGGTAATAAACTATGGACTAGATTTTCAAACCTTTTCACATGTTTCGAATTATTATCCGGATAAACTTTTTCTTAATCCCGATCTGCCTTATAAATATTTCAGTAACCTGAAAAAACCGCCGACCGTTTTACCTGATGGTTTTGATGAAATCAAGAAGGAAAATGCTTTCCGTGTGTTTGTCATCGGGGGGAGTACCACCGCCGGCTGGCCATATGTGCCTAATGCCTCTTTCAGCAGAAACCTAAAAAGAAGACTCGAATTGGTCTTCCCAAAAAATACTATCGAAGTTATTAATTGTGGTGTTTCGGCTATAAATTCCTACACACTAAGAGATATTGTCCCCGGAGTTCTCGAACAACAGCCGGATTTAATTCTTATCTATGCCGGACATAATGAATATTACGGTGCACTTGGTGCAGGCTCATCCGTTTCAAAGGGTAACTCAAGATTTTTAGTTAACACCTACCTTTGGCTAAAAGATTTAAGAACTACCCAGCTGCTTGAGGATTTTATTACATGGGTTTATGGCACTTTTGGATCAGATGAGTTAGATAATAAGTTTGAAAAGAAAGAAACATTAATGGCAAGGATGATTGGGGAATCACTCATTACATTAGACTCTGATGTTTATTGGTACGGCATCAACCAATTTGAAGGGAATCTTCGTGATATACTTGAAATGATTAAAGAAAAAAATGTTCCTGTTATAATTGGCAAACTTACATCCAACACCTTGGATATGAAACCGTTCTTCTCTGCTAAGACAAATGAATTCCCCCCAGCAGTCAGAATTTATAATGATGGAATGCAGGCTTATGAGGAAGGAAAATTTGCCGAAGCTGATAGTTTACTTAATTATGCAAAAGAGTTAGATGCTTTGCGGTTCCGTGCACCTCAAAAGATGAATGAAGTGATTAATAATTTGTGTAAGGAGTTTGGTTATGCCGTTGTTGATATGGATTCTCTCTTTAGAACTCATAGCCCAAACGGTATCGTTGGTTACAATTTAACTGTGGATCATCTTCACCCGAATATTGATGGTTACAAATTAATGGCTAAAGCATTTTTCTTAAAGATGGCGCGCTTTAATTTTTTACCCGATGGTGAAAGATTTAATTTAACTGTAAAAAGCCAGGACAACATTTTAAATGCAAGATTTCCGTTTACACGTTTGGATTCAACAATATCTGAAATGAAAATCATACAACTTACCGGGACATATCCTTTTGTACCAAGAGGAACTCCAAATTATAAAAAGCTTAATTATAAAATAAATGATTTTGTAGATAGTTTAAGTTTAGGTTTTATGAACAAGGATATAAGCTGGTCACAAGCACATTCCAAATTGGCGGACAAATATTTTGAGCAGGGTAATTACAGTGGTTTCGTTAAAGAAATGAATGCAATAATAGAGGAAAGACCTTATGATACTGATAGTTATGAGTATTTAATTTCTAAACTTGTAGATGGGGGGATGGTAAGAAAAGCCATACCTTATCTAAATAAACTCTATGCAGTTAAACCTTCTTACTATGCAACCAAATGGCTTGGGCAATCATTTTTATATGAAAACCAAAGCCAGAAAGCACTTAAATATTTAAAAGAAGCTGTTCTATATCCCGAGGCTGACTCACAAACCTGGTATAACCTTGCTGGGGCTTATTACAATAATAAACTAATTGATGAAGCTATTCTTGCGATCGAAAAGAGTGTGAATCTTGACCCAAACAACGAACTTGCCAAAGATTTCTATACTCAGTTGATGTCTTTAAAACAATAACATCAAAATTTGCTGGTTAAAATTATACGCAATGTCAAGCGAAGTAGATAGAACCACGTTGTGATGAAATACTTTAGAGAGACTTCTGAAAATAACATCATGACAAACCTGTCATTTTGAATTTATTTCAAAATCCCACCAGAGATGCTGAAATGAATTCAGCATGACAATGATGATTGAATTTTTCAGAAGTCCCTGTAGAATAAGTTGGATTATCAATCAAACTTCGTAGGAGTTAGAGATAGATTATCAACAATAGAACATAAAAAAAAGCCGACCAGAAATTCCGATCGGCTTTTTAACTGTTAAAGAAGATTTGAATTACTTAAGTAAAATCATCTTCTTTGTTGCAACAAAATCTCCGGCATTTATCGAATAGAAATAAATACCACTTGGAAGTTGTGCTGCATCAAATGTTACTTCGTACACTCCTGAGGTTTGTTCTTCATTCAGTAGAGTAATAACCTCTTGACCGAGAAGATTATATACTTTAAGAGTAACCAACCCTGCCTCTGGTACAGTAAACCGGATCGTGGTTGACGGGTTAAAAGGATTAGGATAATTCTGCTCCAGCTCATACTGGGCAGGTAGTAAATCCTCAAGCTTTTCCACACTTACCGGAAGTTGGGTTCCAAAAAAGTTATTCATTACAATACCGGGTCCGTCTACGAGGAAGAATGCGTGGTTTACTCCAAACGGCATTTCGTTATCCATCCATTCAACTCCGCTATTAACGTTACTAGCTCCGGGATAATCCATTCCAAATTTATATGCATACTGACCACCCGGGGTGCCGGCGGGAACTGTAACCGTTCTGCTCCAGATGTTATTGCCCATGTCCGTCATTACTTTCATAAACTCTCCGTTTATCGTATCTGTTGCTGTCCAGGTACCTCCTGTAGTCCAGTCACCTAGAAAGTCCGCACTTCCCCGTTGTCCTACAAATGCTAGTGTTGATGGATCGATATGTTCTCCGTTGTATATATTAACCGGATCACTCATATCTACATTAAATGTTACGTCAACATCATTTTGAATTGCATCAAATAATGGGAAAATAGGTGGTACTCTAGACGGTAGTGTAATAACAGCACCATCCTCCTGGTAAACAATCCATTGGTCTGGTCCAGTCTCCCAGCCGCCATCTGTAAATCTGGCATCAACGAATGCTTTGAACTTAAATTTAGTGGAATCACCTTCACCAACGCCGGCACCGGAAGTCACGCCAAGTGTAGTTATATATACACCCGGTACAAAAGGATTTTCCAAAACCATATTCCTTTCCCCGGTTACATTAGTACCTAAACCATCCCAATCCAGACCCATGACTCTCAATGTATCCAGAACGTCATCAAATGCTGGTGGCGTACCAGCACCAATACCTATTATAGAGCTAATATCTGCCGTAAAGTTTATTGTGTTGGTCACTGGTGGAGTAGGAGTAAAAACACTGTCATCAGAGAACCAAAAAACAGGTAATGTAACGCTGGGTGACATTACTGTAAAAGCTCTGTTATTAGGAATCCCTTCCCACCCATCCGGAGAAATTGCAAATTTGAATTCAAAGGGTGAATTATCATAAAAATCAGGAAAGTTCGCAGTGATATCATATATGGTATCGGCATCGGCATCGGCCAAAGCGAATAAATCACCCTGCCAGTCACCATTCATATCACCTGCTTCGGTCTGGAAATCCCCACGGACTACAAGTAAATCCGACGCCGGATCAAATCCACCTTGCAGCACTTGGACACTCATATCACATTGGAATGTAACAGGTATAAAGGTAATGGTGTTATTTTCAACATTTGCTCTTATGTTCCAGTTGCCGAATCCAAAATCACCAATATGTTGCCAAACACCAGTATCATCTATATAGTCACCATCAGGATCGGCTGGACCAGCATCGACAGTTAAAGTAGCAATATCGACAGCAAATACTTCAAATCCCACCCATAATGCATCGCCGGTTATAGTTATCATGCTATCCGTAGCTATTGTGTTCCAACTAGCAGCTGTAATAGTTCCAAGATCTATAGGTTGCATTAATAGTACAGCACCCGGAATTGAATCATTTGTATGATCCCAAACATATAAATACAAACTATCGGGCATGACATTAATATAAACATCAACAGATTGGAAATCTCCACCAACCAAGCCGGCTAATAAATCCGGTCTTAATTTAATTGCAGCAAAGTAAGGAACATCATCAACGAGCGCACTAGCAGGGTTGCCGTCGTAGTGAACCTGGACTATTGCATTGGGCGATTTATAATTGTCCACTCCCTGCTTCAGATCTTTCGTAACTGAAAGATTTTGTGCAAACACAAATGCACTAAACGAAGCAACGATGAACACAAGTAAGAATTTTTTCATTCTGCACCTCTATTATTTATTGATTGATAATTATTTATCAGATTCCCACAGATAATGAAAATCTTGATATTTGATCAAAAATTCCAAAGTCACTATAACTATAATCAAATTTAGCAAAAAATCCACCAAAATCATACTGAACACCAACACCGGCAGTTAAGCCAACTTCTGCACCTCTGTCAAATGCTGAATCACTTTCCTGCAATAATAATTTATTGTATCCAACTCTAAGCGAAATAACATTTGCCCAAACAAGCTCTGACCCGAAATTAAAGTATGTCGACTGATTATTCGGAATACGAACATCAGTAGCAACAGTATATCTCCAGTCTTCGTTATTAACAGCATCATACGCTAAGCCCACAGCAAACACAAGCGGAATAGGCCAGGAATCTGTTAATAATGTTGATGATATATTTGCATTGTTTCCTGTATGCGCAGGGTCAACATCTGCGGGAAGAAGTAAATCTCTCCCATCTAATTTCATTTCCGTACCGAAGTTAGAAATATTTGCGCCGAGACTCAAGCCTTCGAGGGGGGTAAAAAATAGTAATCCAACATCAATTGCAAAAGCAGTGGCGCTTTCGTTCCATATACTTTGAGAAATATATTTAACAGTTCCACCAATTGAAAATCTATCGGTTAAATTTCTTCCGTAGGAAAGCCCGAAAACTATGTCTTCTGCTCTCCATTTCTCACCTGTTCCCATTTCCTGTCCCGGAACAGTTACATTTTCCTCGCCATAATCTAATTGATTAACAAAAAGTGCGACAGCGTTATCTTCATCCAACTTATAAACAAAACCAAGCCAGTTAAAATTAGTTTGAACAAGCCATTCCGTATATGCAAAGATTAATTCGCTA
>PVMK01142712.1_pt1 | contig 17399 bp, 16 predicted proteins | sample 1853481 | NCBI WGS metagenome assembly PVMK01 (sample SAMN08533507, study PRJNA380276) | Marine sediment metagenome, whole genome shotgun sequencing project.
TTATTGGAGATTTTAACAGCTGGGACGGACGAAAACATGTTATGAGGGTAAGAGGGAATTCCGGGGTCTGGGAGCTTTTTATTCCGGGCTTGAAAGAGGAAGAGCTGTACAAGTATGAGCTTAAATCCAAGGCCGGAAATATTATTATAAAGGCTGATCCTTACGGGCTTTTTTCTGAAGTCCGTCCGAAAACAGCTTCTGTAACACATACCATAAAAAAGTTTTCATGGAACGATAAAGCCTGGATGAAAAGCAGGGATATCACAGACCAGCTTGGAAAGCCCGTATCAATCTATGAGGTGCATCTCGGTTCATGGAAGAGAAATATAGAAGAAGACAACAGGTTCCTGACTTATTTGGAAGCAGCGGACCAGCTGGTAGAATATGTGCTTGAAATGGGATATACCCATGTACAGTTTATGCCCCTTGCGTCACATCCCTATGATCCTTCATGGGGCTACCAGGTAACAGGATATTTCAGTCCAACCGCAAGATATGGAAAACCTGAAGACCTCATGGCTCTTGTTGATAAATTTCATCAGAACAACATCGGAGTCCTGCTTGACTGGGTTCCCGCCCATTTCCCAACAGACAGTCACGCGCTGGCAAACTTTGACGGCACCTGCCTTTATGAGTATGAAGATCCAAAAAAAGGAAAGCATCCGGACTGGGGCACGCTTGTTTTTAATTTTGGCAGAAACGAGGTAAGAAACTTTCTTATTTCAAATGCTCTTTTCTGGCTGGACAAGTACCATATTGATGGTTTGCGTGTAGATGCGGTGGCATCAATGCTTTATCTTGACTACTCAAGAAAAGAAGGAGAATGGGTCCCCAATGTATACGGGGGAAGGGAGAACCTTGAGGCTGTTAATTTTTTAAAAAGGTTAAATGAAATTGTCTTCGAGTATTTTCCCAGGTGTTTTGATGATAGCAGAGGAGTCGACTTCCTGGCCTGCTGTTTCAAGACCCACCTATCTTGGCGGGCTTGGTTTTGCAATGAAATGGAATATGGGATGGATGCATGATATCCTCGAGTACATGACAAAGGATCCGGTTCACCGGGTTTATCATCATAATATGCTTACATTTGCGCTGCTTTATACTTTTCATGAAAATTTTATTCTTCCCTTTTCACATGATGAGGTTGTTCATGGTAAGGGGAGCGCTGCTTGCTAAAATGCCGGGTGATGACTGGCAGAAATTCGCCAACATGAGGCTCCTGCTGGGATATATGTTTGGACATCCGGGGAAGAAACATCTTTTTATGGGAATAGATATCGGCCAGTGGTCTGAGTGGGATCACAATAGAAGTCTGGACTGGAACCTTCTGGAGTATGACAGGCACAGCAGGTTGAGGGATTATGTTAAAGCTTTAAATTATCTTTATCGCGAAGAACCGGCCATGTATGAACTTGATTTTGATCATTCAGGTTTTGCATGGATTAGTTTCAGCGATGCGGAAAGCGGTGTTATCTCTTTTATGAGAAAAGCCCGGGATCAAGACAACGTCCTTGTTTTTGTGTTTAATTTTACCCCGGTGCCCAGGTATAAGTTTAGGGTGGGGGTGCCTTTTGAAGCATATTTCAGAGAAGTTCTAAACAGTGATTCAGAGCTGTTCTGGGGAAGTAATATTGGTAATCACGGAGGTCTTCGTTCTGAGCCGGTGTCCTGGGATGATCAGCCCTGTTCTGTATGCCTTGAGATTCCTCCTCTTGGATGTTTAGTCCTAAAGCCGGAAAAATGATCAAGGCATAATTTGAGACGGACAGCTATTGTTTTGTTTCGTCAGATTCGTCCTTTTTATCGGCTTTATCTGTTTCGTCAGGCTCTTCCTGCTGTTCTGTTTTTTCCTCTTCTTCGCTTTCAGCAGCTGCTTTTTTTTCGCCCCTTAAGATTTTTTCAAAGCGGTTAACAGCGTCAGCAGATTTTTTTCTTAAGTTTTCTGTTGAAAGCCCCAGGTCATCAATTTTTGTTTTCAGTTCATCAGCGGTTCCTCCGCTAAGCTGATACGCTTTATACGCAAAAATAAGAGCAATTATAGAGATAATCAGTGATAAAATAGACATTTGTTAACCTCCATCAGAATTATTGTTTTGTTAAGTTAATAGTCGGAAGATTTTTTTCTTTTCCGGACATTAATAAAAGACAAGACCATGCCGATAATAATACCTGAAAAAAGTGTTGCAAAAAGAACAAGAGAAGTGTTTACCGGAGGAGTAGACCATATCAAAAAGCTGAAAGAAATTGCCCCGCTGTTTTGAATGGCTACAATAACTACAACTATTAATAAAAACAGAGCTAAGACAATTTTTATAGTCGGGATATATTCTTTCAATTTGCTCATTTTTTATTCTCCGTAAGCTTCTGATGTTCTTTCTTGAAATCTAGTATATTTTATTACGAATTGCAACATAATAATAAATTTAGCAAAAAGTTATATTTATGACTTAGAATAAAACCTTAAAAAATACTGGAAATCTATTGAATAATTCAGGGAATAGTTTGCGTTTTAAGCTGTCGGCTCTTCTTTTTTAGGTTCTGGCAGGACAATAATAACCTTTTTAATTGAGCGGGCATCTGTTTCTTTTATTATAAAAGTGATGTCGCCAAACTTAAAAGTCTCAGCGGTTTCGGGAATTTTCCCCATCTTTTTTAGTAAAAAACCCGATACTGTTTCATAGTCTTCTTTTGGAAGTTCAATTTTAAAATGTTCATTTAACCGGTCAATTTCAGTTAACGCGTCTATCAGGTGTCTGTTTTTTCCGGTCTGTATAATGCTAGTTTCTTCCTTATCATGTTCATCGTATATCTCACCTACAACTTCTTCCAGGATGTCTTCAACTGTTACAATTCCTGTTGTGCCGCCGTACTCGTCAACCACTACAGCAATGCTGTTTCCTTCAGTCCTGAGCTGCTTAAGCAGTTTGTCAACCGGTATTGAGTCTGGAACATAACGTGCCGGCCGCATGATGTCTTTGATCGACAGAGATTTATCCTGTATTGTTATAAGATCATAGGCAAGAACGATGCCTATAATGTTGTATGCTTCCTCTGAATATACGGGTATTCTTGAATGTCCTGTTCTTCTCGCTTTAATAATAGCTTCTTCAATTGAATCGCTATCTTCCAGAGCCTTAATGTTAACAAGCGGTATCATGATGTCCTCTGCAAGTGTTTCGGAAAAATCAAATATTCGCTCGACCATCTTTTTTTCAGCTTTTTTAAGCCTGCTATTGATATTCCACAGATCAAGGTAGTTAGCAAGGTCCTCCCTTGTTGTAAGGGGATATGTTTGTGTGCGGTCCATTCTGAAAAATTTCACAAAACATTCCGTTATTCTGGAAAGAAGAGAAACAAAAGGCTTTAGGATGTTGGCTATAACCTTAAGCGGAGCAACAATGTGAGGGGTTATTTGATCTGCATGATAACGATAAACAGTTTTTGGCACGATTTCACCAAAAACAAGAAGTAAGGGGGCCATAATAAATATGGTTATATATACATAGTGTTCTCCAAGGTATGTAATAACCATAATTGTGGCGATGGTATTGCTGATTACAGCTGAAAGGTTTGTGCCAAGAAGTGTAGTTGAAAAAAAACTTTCGGGTTTTTCAAGAAAAGAATTTATTCCTGTGGCTCCCTTATCTCCTTTATCTGCAAGGGCTTTTATCTTTGCGCGATCCAGAGATACAAAGGCGGTTTCTGTGCCTGAAAAAAAACCTTCACAAAGAATACAGAAAATAATAATAAATACGCCCGCCAGAAACTCAAGCACCATTTTCATCCTCCATGTCTGTTTCATCCATGATTTCACCGAACAGTTCTTCAAGGATATCTTCCATGGTAATAATACCTGCTGTTTTTTCATTCCTGTCTTTTACTACAGCTATATGGGTCTTGTTTTTTTTAAGCAGCAAAAACACCGATAAGGCATTGTTATCGGTATATGCAAGAACTGGTTTGCGAATCAGTGAGCGTATGGGAAAATCCGTCTTTTTAGGTTTAATTCGAAGAAGATCTTTTGCATGGATAAAGCCGATAATGTTGTCAACAGTCTTGCTGTAGACAGGGTAACGGGAATGCTTTTCATTTTTAATAATATCCAGGAATTCCTTTTCAGTGCAGGAATCTGCAAAAGAAATTATTTTATCTTCAGGTGTCATTATTCTGGATATTTCAATATCATCCAGCCGAAAAACTCTGTGGATCAGGTCTCTCTCAGAAGGTTCGATGTTGCCATGTCTGCTTCCCGTGTCAACCATTGATTTAAAGGTATCTTCGTCTATGTCAGCCGTGTCCATTTCGTGAAGTGAAGGGGTCTCTTACAAAAAGGTTTACAAAGCTTTTTGCTGTTTTGTTCAGGACGTACTGGACCGGAGTGATTAAAATCGAAAAAAGATAAAGTACAAAAGAATTAATTCTGGCCACATTTTCCGGGAATTTTACAGCGATTGTTTTTGGTATTATTTCACCAAAAAGTAAGAGGGCTGGAACGGTTATGATTACGGAACAAAGAGAAATAGAGATACTGCCAATATACTGATTTAAAATTGAATAGACAATTGCTGCGGTTAAAACGGAAATCGAAATATTTACCAGTTCATTTCCAATTAAAACTGTTGTGAGGAACTTGACAGGGTCTTTAAGCAGTAAATAAACATATTTGAACCCGGGAGATTTTTTTAATTTTCTGCGCTTAAGTTTTGTCTTGCTGAGGGAAAAAAATGCGACTTCAGAAGATGAGAAGAAACCCGAAAGCAGCAACAGGCAAAGAATGGCCAATAATTTGTTTAGTAGAGCCATTTCTGTTAATTAAGGTGAGCGGTTTCTATTACGTTTAAAAATATCAGCAGAGGCGAAACAAGTCAATTGATAAAATTGGAAACCTTGTGTTTCTTGCGACCAAGTCTTAACTTATCTTATGATAGCTACAGGGATGTTTTAAAGTGTTCAAAGAAACTGTTAAAGCATGGCAGAACAAGTTGTGTTAGAAATCCAAATCATCAAAATTTGGATTAAAGAGACTACTATCATCTTTTTCAGAGGCTTTAAGCTGTGGCGGCGTTTTAGGTTTTGCCGAAGGAGCCGGTGTTGTCTCTTCGTATGTGTTCCTGTTTTCACTAAAACCTTTTTGCCCGGCTTTTTCTCCGTCAATAAAGACAGAAAATTCTCCAACCATATATTTCAGAGAGGAAGCCTGTGCGGAAAGTTCTTCACTGGCAGAAGATGCTTCTTCGGCATTTGCAGAGTTTGCCTGAACAACATTGTTCATCTCGGAAATGGCTTTTTCAATCTGATCTATACCCTTGGCCTGGCTGTCGCTTGCCATTGCGATACCATTGATCAGTGCCGCAACTTTTTCTGTTGAAGACAGAATGTCATCAAGAGACTCTTTGGTGTTGGTTACCTTTTTTATTCCCTCATTAGCAAGTTTTTTATTGTTTTCGACTATGTTTGTTGTTGTCTGTGCACTTTCCTTGACACGCTGCGCAAGATTTCTGACTTCTTCTGAAACAACTGCAAAACCCGCTCCGGCTTCACCGGCTCTTGCTGCTTCAACTGCAGCATTTAAAGCCAGAAGGTTTGTCTGGAAAGCAACGTTTTCAATCTCTTTTGCAACATCGGTAATCTTGTTTCCGCCTTCGACAATATTTTCCATTGCTATAACAAGGTCAGCAACAACATTTGAACCCTTTTGTGCAGTGTTGCTTGTTTCCACTGCTCTATTGTTTGTTTCCCGGGAATCAGTGGCACTTTTTTGGGACAGGAATTCAAGTTCTTTCAGCTCTGCCGAGGTTTCTTCAATTGAAGCCGCCTGTTGTGAAGAACCTTCAGCCAGCTGGCTACTTACAGCCGCTATACCGCTTGCAGCGCTGTCTACTTCTTCAACGGTTCTTTTCAGTTTGCCGACGATTAGATGAAGGTTGTTATCAATGTACCGTGTAAACAGAAATATTGCTGTAATAATTATGATAATTCCGATAACGGTAATAACAAGCATCCATTTTTTAAGTGTATTTACGGCGAGTAAAGCTTCGTCCGCATTTATTTTTGCAACCATTTCCCACTCAATACTGCTATGACTGATCGGCATTGAAGCGACCAGGATATCTCTGCCTTTACTGTTCGTATGTATATCTTTATGAGTTTCTTTTGATAAAAAGGCGTCAATGAGATATTTTTCTTCCACCTTTCCCCCAATAGTATATTTTTCTGTGGTACCTTCTGTTGTAAGCGTTATATTGTTTCTGAAGACTATGTCGCCCTCATCTGTTTTTCCCAGAAGCAGAAAGATTCCGCTCTTGCCCATCCCTGTCCGTTCGTTCATCAATTTGTCAAATCGTTCAGACGTGACCTTCAGGACAATTACGTTAGTGATCCTGTCGCTTCCCATCTCAAAAATGGGTGCTCCCACAAAAAGCATCTGTTTGTTATCAGGTTCATAGAATGAGAAATCCTGGAAAGCCGGTTTTTTTGTCTTTAAGACTTTTTTCCATACTTTTGCAAGCCCGGAATCTTGAAGGAAACTGTTGTTCAGGTTTAAGGAAAGCTCCTTTTCTTTTGCAGCAGCTACAAGTTCTTTATATTGTGGTTGAGTCAGATTAAACACATTCTCTTTTATTCTTAAAGATGTGAAGAAGACCTGCGCCTTTTCATTAATCAGAACGGCATCATCATAGCCGAATGTCTGTATAAATTCCCCGAGAAATTGTGCGCACTGTCTGTGAATACCTTGATACACGTCAGGATCCATGGGAAAAGAACCTTCTATTTCCACAAAGGAGTCTTGATATGTTTCGGCATACTCCTCAAACATAAAAAGAGAACCCTCAACCTGAGGTGATTTTGTAATACTTACAACGTCTCTTTTAAAAACTTTAAACAGGTCTATAATCTCTTTCTCTTTTGTTGCCTGGACAGCAGTAAGTTTCTGGTAAATAGAGTCTTCAAGTGCGCTGGTTGATCTATGGGAAGAAAGCCAGGAAAGAAGAAGAAGTGGTATGGTGGCTACCACCAGAAAGGTCACCAGTATTTCTATTCTTAAAGAGAATTTTGATAATGTTTTCAGCATCTTAAGATCCTAACAGTTTATATTGGATTAATTAAATGAATTTATTATTTATGTTATATCGGATGAATCATAAAAAGAATTAATAAAAAAACCTTCCAATTATTAAGGTTTTTGAATAAAAAAAGTTTAATTTGCTCCAAGAAGATGTCAAGATTTATAGTTCACAGGGTACTTTATCATTAAAGATAAAAGAATATCTCCCTTCTAGAATAGCTTTCTATTAGATAAAAAAGATAAAACAATGATTCAAAAACAACCTGTCCAATCGTTTTCATTAAAAACCTGTTTTTCTTGTTAATTATGTTCTATAATTAAGTTAAATACATACATAAATAAACCTCTTGGGGAGGAGGACGGTTTATGTCAATGCCAGTCAGGGAAATGGATTCCTACGGATCCGCTGCGGCCCTCCAACAAAAAAAATCAAACAAAATTTCCGAACAGGAAAACCTTTCCAGTTTTGGCAAGGCTGAGATAAATGATTCAGCAAGAGAAGATACGGTTAAGATCAGCCAAGAAGCCTGTAACAGAACAAAAGAATTTGAGAGAACGGAAGAAAGAAAAGCTTCAGAACTGAAAGAACAGGAACAGAAAAACAGAGACAGTGAAAAAAGAGCTGAAGATGTACAAAGAGAACAGTTAAGGTTTAAGGAAGAAGACTGGGACAGAATTGAAGATGAAAGAATAGAAGATAGAGACGTACAAAATGAAAAGGAAGGACGTTCCGACTGCGAGATGGAAAGCCTGGAGAGAGTTCCGGAATCAGAACAGCTGGAAGCTGAAAGAGAAGAAGATTTTTCAGAACACAATGAAGAAATAATAGCAGAGCAGGAAGCTAAAATAGAAGAAGAAAACGTTATTAGAGACGAAGAAGCTGCTGCGGCAAAAGCATTCACCGCTTCCTACATCAATAACCCCTCTTCTCCGGGAAATATCATAAATGTAACCGCCTGATTTCCGGGGCTTATATTTCACTGGAACACTTGACTCCTTTCCATTACCATCTTATTTCCCAGCACATATGCGCGTGCTGTTTATGCTCAAAGTCAAAAGGGATGGTTTCCGCGGTGATATCTTTAAGCTTAAACTTTCCAAGTTTTGTGCTGTCCAGTTTAAAGCGTTTGAAATTGGTAGAAAAGATGAGCAGACCGTCTTTTTCGAGCCGTCTCATGGCACGGTGAATAAGCTCCGCATGGTCCTTTTGTACAGCAAAGATAATGCCCGTGCTTTTCGAATTTGAAAAAGTAGGCGGATCAACAAAAATAAGATCAAACTTGTCTTTTACTTCTGAAAGCCATTTCATACAGTCTGCGCGTATGGTCCTGTGATTTTCACTGCCAAAGCCGTTTAAGGCCATATTGTTTTTTGCCCAGCTTAGATAAACCGGGGAGAGGTCTACTGTGGTCATCTGATTTGCCCCACCCATAGCCGCATGCACCGTTGCTGTTCCGGTATATCCGTAAAGATTTAGAAAGCGTTTTTTTTCTGCGTTTTCCTGTATTCTTTTCCGGGTAATCCGGTGATCCAGAAAAAGACCGGTATCCAGATAATCGGTCAGGTTGATTAAAAAGCGGCAATTACCCTCTCTGACTTCATAAAGCCTGCCTTTATCCGCTTTCTTTTGATACTGGCTCTTCCCCTTTTGTTGCTGTCTGACCTTTACAAAGATCCTGTTTCTTTTAACCCCGAGAAGATCCTGAATAACCGTTACCGCATCTTTGAGCCGTTTAGCTGCTTTCTCCGGCTCAATTGTTTTCGGCGGTGCATATTCCTGAACATGCACCCAGTACCCGTAAAGATCAATGGCCATATTATATTCCGGCATGTCCGCATCATAAATACGAAAGCAGGAAACTTCTTCTTTTTTTGCTCTTTTTAACAATGGCTTTAAATTCTTTCGCAGCCGGTTAAAAAAGTCCTTTGCCTCTTCCTGCGAAGGACTTTCGCGCAGGCTCCAGCCGGTTTCCTTTTGATCTTCTGTTTCTTCCTGAAGATCAAAACACAGCAGCTGACAGGCAATCGGACCGTTATAAAGCTTAAGTCTTTTTTTTGACTTTAGACCGAAAACATCAGCAAGGTCGGGATTTGCTGTAAATATTGAGGCCTGCCAGCCGGAGAATTCTTCTTTTAATTTTCGGCCGATACATTTGTAAAGATACTTTGCCTCATTTATTTCAGCCAGTCTCTCACCGTAAGGGGGGTTGACTACAAATATTCCTGTTTCATCTTTTCTTGTTTTTTATGATCGGATTTTTCAGGATAGCAATTTCCTGGGTTTCCGCGTGAACCCTGCCGGTAAGTCCGGCTTTTTCAATATTTTCAATAGCAGCCCTGACAGTACCGCGGTCATAATCATAACCCAGAATTCTTGGCCAGGGTTTTTTCTGGCTGTCTTCTTCTCTTTTAATCGCATCTGACACAAGGCGGTCCCAAAGTTTACGGTCATGTCTTTTCCATTTAAGAAAGCCGAAATAGGATCGCTCCAGACCGGGAGCAACATCTCCGTAAATAAGCGCTGCTTCAATAAGAAGAGTGCCCGAACCGCACATCGGATCAAGAAACATGGTTCTGGGTCCCAGGTCTTTATTCCAACCGGAAAGATGAACAATTGCCGCTGCCAGAGATTCTTTCAGCGGGGCTTTGCCGGCTGCGGTCCGGTAACCTCTGCGATGCAGACTCTCTCCGGAAAGATCAATGCTTAAGGTTGCTTTTTCACCGTTTAAAAAAAGACTGATTCTGACATCCGGCCGGCGGGTTTTTACACCGGGTCTTTTATCATATCGTTCCCTGAACCAGTCTGCCACAGCATCTTTTATGCGAAGTGCAGCAAACTTACTGTTTCCGACTTTTGAATTAACGGCTGTGCAGTCTACGGCAAAAGAAGAATCAAGTCCAAGGTGCTCATCCCAGTTGATTTTGCCGGCTTCTTTATACAGACTGTCAGTATCCGGAGCATCAAATTCTAACAGATTTAAAAGGATTCGACTTGCAAACCTTGACCAGAGACACATGCTGTATGCAGTTTCAAGCGGACCTTCAAAACTTACCGCGCCCTGCAGGGTCTTTACCTTTTCTGCTTTAAACAAAGATATTTCTTCCGCCACAAGCCCTTCAAGGCCTGAAGCACAAATAGCCACCAGAGTATATGTTTTTTCCGTCACCATAATAATTTCTAATTAAGTCTTTTCAGGTTTATTTCGCAATCAACTAATCTTTATTAAACTTGTTCCGCATTCCAAATTCCACAATCAGTTAGTTCCGCATTATAACAGAACTCTCTACTATCTTTGCCCCGGCATTTTTCATTTTTTTAAACGCTTTTTCAATATCTCCCGGATTAAGATCAATCCCCTGGACCGCGTCTTTTATCACAAAAGTGTTAAAGCCAAGCCGGCAGGCGTCAAGAACAGAATATTTTACACAGTAATCCGTGGCAAGACCAGCAATAAAAAGATCTGTTGCTTTATTTTCTTTTAAAAAAACCTCCAGTCCGGTTGAACTTTTATGATCATTGTCAAAAAAACAGCTGTAACTGTCGACCTGTTTGTCCGACCCCTTTCTGAAAATTTTAGAAATCCGCGACATATCAAGACCGGAAAAAAATGCTGCACCAGAAGAGCCCTGAACACAATGCCTTGGCCACAGGGTCTGTTTTATCTTGTGGATCAGTATGGTCTCACCCGGTTTTTTATCATGGACATCGGCAAAACTCTCATGGTCCTTTGGATGCCAGTCCTGGGTCGCAACAATTAATTCAAATTTTTGCTGCAGTTGGTTAATAATTGGAACAATTTCATCTCCCTTCGGAACAGCAAGCATTCCGCCTGGCAAAAAATCATTTTGTAAATCTACTATAATAAGCGCTTTCATCAATGAGCCTGCTTTTTTTTAAGCCGTTCAATCAGTTCCACCCTCTTTTTGTAAAGAGACTTTTCCAAACCCACCGGATAATTGTATGGCTGCTTAAGGCTTAAGATTTCCGGATCAAAGCTGCTCAATTCTTTTTTAACCCGTTCTCGAATGTCAGTTGGAGAAGACAAGGAGCCTACAATCTTTCCTTCCCGTACTATTGGAACAAGCAGGTCAGAATGGTCCGCACCTTCTGAAACTGTTTTTTCTTTTAGTTCTTCTGACAGCAAAAACATGGTGCTGCTTTTTAAACCTTTTTTTTCATCATAAATAACATCCGCGATATTTTTTCCCTGATGACTGTAACGCCTGACCTGCTGAACCCCGGGAATAGTTGTCTTTTCAGGCTGTTCTGAAAGTTTTATCACCCGTTTCCAGGCCCCGTCTTTTTTTTGTATGGCGGAAAGCTTATACACGCCGTCATAAGCCGGCTGGTCATAGGCTGTCACCAGCCGGGTTCCCACACCCCAGATATCAATCGGGACCCGATCTTTTTTTAGTTTTTCTATCTGGTATTCGTCAAGATCATTACTTGCGACAATTTTTGCATCTTTAAAACCGTTTTCATCAAGAATATAACGCGCCTGTTTTGCAAGGTTCGAAAGATCACCCGAATCTATTCTTATTCCGCCGAATTCATATCCTTTTGCTTTAAGCTCTTTTCCCACCTTGATACTTTTCCTCACGCCGTCAAGCGTAGAATAGGTGTCTACCAGAAGAATACTGTTATTGGGAAGAACACTTGCATATGCTTTAAAAGCCTCCAGTTCCTCCTCAAAAGCCATCACCCAACTGTGAGCAATGGTTCCTTTGACCGGAATGCCAAAGGTTTTTCCAGCAAGGACGTTTGAAGTAGCAGCACATCCGCCGATATAGGCCGCCCGGCTTGCTGAAAGCGCTCCATCTCTTCCATGGGCGCGTCGGAGTCCGAATTCAAGAACCGGGTCTCCTTTGGCTGCTGCGCACACACGTGCGGCTTTGGTTGCAATAAGAGTTTGAAAATTGGTGAAGTTTAACAGCGGTGTTTCAAGGAGCTGGCACTGAATAAGCGGTCCGGTTATTCTCACCAGGGGTTCGTAGGGGAAAACCAGAGAGCCTTCTTTTACGGCGTCAATATCACAAGTCAATTTTATTGCTTCAAGAAAGGAAAGAAACCCTTCTTCAAAAAGCGGTAAATTGTCGTTTCCCTTAAGACCTGCAAGATAATTCAGGTCATCTTCAGTAAAGCCGAAATTTTCTGTAAATTCAATGAACGGATCAAGCCCGCAAAAAACCGAAAAACCGCCCTTAAAAGGCAACCGGCGGTAAAAGGAATGAAAAACCGCCTTTTGCCGGTCCATGCCAAGCTTCCAGTATCCATAAGCCATAGTTATCTGATAAAAATCAGTGAGCAGGCCGTATTTATTTTTTGTCGCCATAGTTTCTTTTCACTAAAACTTATTTAGCGTATTCCGAACTCCACAATCAGTCCAGCCAGCTTGTAATTTGCTCAGCGGGAACCCTGGTCCGTTCAAAGGTATTAAAGGCAGAATCTGTAACAGGATAGCCAACAGCTATTCCGGCAAGAAGTTCTTTTTCCGCGGAAATACCAAGATGTTCTTTTATGTCCTGCTTACAAACAACAACAACTGAAAGCCAGCAGGTACCAAGACCCCGCGCAGCTGCTGCAAGTAAAAAGTTTTCAACTGCCGCAGCAGTACTTAAAAGATACTGGTTGTTCTCTCTTTTGTGGGTAACAAAATAAACTGCAACAGGGGCATCACAGAACCGCAGATTTTTCTCGAAAAAATCATTAGTATCAAAACCATCTTTTTCCGCCGCTTCTATGATTGCCTGAAAAACCGCCTGCTGGCGTTTTCTGCACTCCTCCGGCAGCCCGCTGAAAGGGTCTATCTCCTGCATTCTTTCCGCGAATTTTTCTTGATTGATAGCATTTACCTTTTCAAGCGCTGTTCCGGTAAGAACAATAAATTCCCATGGCTGCTGATTGGTGGCATTTGGAGCCCAGGTTGCGGCTTCAAGGCATTCCATAATAAGTTTTTTTTCAGGCATTCTTTTTTCAAATGTCCGGATAGATCTGCGGGATTTGATAAGTTCTAACATATCCATAAAAATCTCCTTTTAAAACATTAAATTTATCTATAGTCTGATATAGACTTTCAAAAAGAAAAAAACAAGGGGAAAAGAAGATGCAGATGAATGAAAATATTTATTAAAAAAATAAACACCCCGGCCTCTTTCAGGAGCACAGGGTGTTTATTTTTTCTGTAAAAAATGCAGCAGGTTCTAGGTAATGATCTTGCTTTCTGTGTTCTGTCCGGGAACAACGATACGGGAGGCTTCTTCCTGTCTTGACTTTTTAGCTTCTTCAATAATTTTTTCCACTGTGGCGTTTATAGCTTCTGGGAATTTATCAGCGGCCTCTTCAAGGTTGTTTGCTTCTATCATACACTGGATTGGAAGCGGTCCTGAAGGAGACATCATCTGTGTCTGTCCCATGAACAGGGGGGTACGGCTTTCATCTTTCGAGCCGTCTGCTTTAACAGGGCTAAGCTGTTTTATTGAACCTGTTTTAAGATCTGTATAGGTCTTTTCTTTGTAAAGGCTGTTTTTTTCAAAAACAATTTTTTCTTCCTGCTTCTGGTCTGTATCCGCCATTGTTTTCTCCTTTTAGATAGTTAAGTTAAAACCTTAGCACATGTCCTGCGAATAAGGCAACAAAGCTTTTTACTAAGGCTGTTTTTCAGGCAAAATTAAGCATAAACCGCCAAAGACAAAAGCAGGGTTAAAGAATAATATCTACAGCTTTACCTGCCTGCTTTGTCTTTTGTTCATCTCTTCTTCTATCAGCTTAAGCGTCTGGTTCTTGTTAAGGGTCCACTGCGGAGCAACAAGCTCATCCGGGGCAGGATCTCCGGTCAGGCGGTGAATCACGGTTTTTTCTGGAAGGAGTTCAAGATAATCACAGGCGATAGTTACAAACTCCGCCTGTGAAAGAGGAACAAACTCTTTCCTGTGATACATGTTTTCAAGTTCTGTGTTTTTTGAAACGTAAAGAGAGTGTATCTTCACGCCGTCAGGTTTAAGTTCCGCAAGTTCTTTTGCCGTAACAAGCATTTCTTTTTTAGATTCGCCTGGAAGTCCAATAATTGCATGAACACAAATTTGAACAGGATATTTTCTGGCAAGCTTAAAACCGGCTACAAATTCTTTATAGGTGTGCCCCCGGTTAATCCGTTTTAAGGTTGCATCACATGAGGTTTGCATCCCCAGTTCCAGCCATACCATCAGCCTGTCACTATAACCGGAAATAATCTCAAGCACTCCCTCTGTTAAGCAGTCAGGCCGGGTGGAAACTGAAAGTCCCACCACGCCCGGAACATTAACTGCCTGGTCATACAGTTCTCTCAGCCTTTCAGTAGAAGCATAGGTGTTGCTGTATGACTGGAAGTAGGCAATAAACTTTTTGGCTTTATAGCGTTTTGAAAGAAAGTTCTTTCCCGCAACAATCTGGGCTTTAATGTCAGGATGTTTTTTGCTTCCGTCATTACCCGAACCTCTTGAGTCGCAGTAAACACAGCCGCCCACACCTTTGGTGCCGTCCCTGTTCGGACAGGTCATGCCCGCATCAAGGGTGATTTTCTGGACCCTTTCGCCAAAACGTTCTTTAAGGTAATTATTAAATGAGTAATAAAACATCTGAAAGTCTCAGCATGCTGTTAGCCTGGAGGCTGGGTCAAAGTTTCTTAAACTTATCTCCACTGAAAAAGAAAATCTCTTTTGCGGTTGTCAAGTCTTGTAATGCCTTCTTCTTTGGCTTCATCAAGTGCTTCCTGAAACTCTTCAGATGTTATTTTCCTGGCAAGTTCAGGAAAGTCGCCTATGTCTCCGCAGGGATGATACTGGTCCATTATATTAACATAGGTATTTTTTGAGATTTCATTTGCAAGAAAGTTCATGACTTCTCTTGTTCCTGCAATATGTTCAGGCATAACAAGGTGCCTCACAATCAGACCTTTTATTGCACGGTGGTTCTCATCAAGCACCAGATCTCCCACCTGTCTGTGCATCTCTTTTATGGCATTTTTGACCACCACAGGATAATCCGGGGTTTTACAGTAAAAGGTTGCGGAAAGGTCATTGGAAAACTTAAAATCAGGCATATAAATATCAAAGATTCCGTCGAGAAGCTTTAAAGTGTCAGCGCTGTCATAGCCGCCGGAATTATATACCAGCGGAATGTTTAAGCCTTTTTCAATTGCATGGGGAAGGGCTTCCAGAATCTGTGGAACAACATGGGATGGGGAGACAAAGTTAATGTTGTGTACCTTCTGCTTCTGCAGAGACAGTATGATGTCAGCCAGTCTAACAGCATCGGTTTCTTCCCCGTTAACCCCATGGCTGATATCATAGTTCTGGCAAAAAGAACACATAAGGTTGCAGCCGTTAAAAAAAATGGTTCCGGACCCGAACCTTCCAACCAGGGGCGCTTCTTCTCCAAAATGAGGGGCAAAACTTGCCACAAGTGCATGCCGCCCGGTCTGACAAAAGCCTTTTTCATTTTCGAGACGGTTGACCCGGCATTTTCTGGGGCAGAGCTCGCAGGACTCAAGCATAGCTAAAGCAGCGTTTATCTTCTGCTCAAGGCTTTTGTTTTTACAGGCCTTTAAATATGAGGGCTCCATTTTTTCTGTCGCTACTGTTATTCTTTTTTTCCATCACTGAAGGATAATAGCACTTAAATATGATACAGGGGCTGTCATACATCTGCTGGTACATTGCCTGGCTGTATTTCCGGTATTCCTGTTTGCCTGGTTTTTCCTCTTTAATATATTTCTTAAGCTTGTTTAAGAATTTTACATCTTTTATCTTTTTCTCTGTTTTATTCTGCCTGCCCACGATCTTTACTCCGGCAAGGCCCATCTCCTCAAAATCATAAAGAGCACATGCTCCGCAGGGCCGGTCATCTATGTGCATTGCAGACCAGAAATGCTGTCTTTCCCACGAGATCTTTTTTTCCAGAATCTCTTCTGCTTCCTCTTCGCTTACGCCCCTGACGTCAGCGCTTATGTTATAAAGGACCATGCAGGCATTTTCAAAGTTTTTCTTTTGATCTCTTTCCGGGATAAAGTCTGCCAGTCCGTGCTGGAAAGTACAGAACCCGTCAACATTTGCACACCTTGAATTAAGAATAAAGGCCTCAAGCTCAATATCTTTTGAGTTTTCAGCGATCTCTCCGAGCTCCTCAAGAGACAGATGTCTTGGAAGAATGACCCTGGAGGCGCCAAGATCTCGGTAAAAATGGACAGATTCGGAATTAAATGCGGTTCCCGCGGTACTTACATGGATTTTGGCTGACTTGTCCATTTCAAGAATGGTGATCATCATACCAATATCACCCACAATAAAACCGGCCACGCCTGCTTTTAAGGCGCTTTCAACATATTCAGTGAGGAACTCATACTGGGGATTGCTGTAATAGTGCTCATTTAAGGTGAGAAAGACAGGTACAGAACTGTTTTTTGCCAGAGACACGCTTTTTTCAAGTTCTTCAAAAGTGCTCATGTGTGGGCTGGTGCAGATAATGGGGTTGTCTTCCTGTCTCCGGTTAAGAGAGGCAGCAACCGTATAGTTCTGGCGCCACTTTGCAGGGCAGCAGACCGCAGTAAAATGCGTCTGCACCCTGTTCTATTAAGGGCAGCACCTCATCAGGATTATTAAGGGGCGAAAGTATTTGTATGCGCATCTTTTTCTCGTTGAAATGGATTTTTTTTAGAGTTGTTTCTATGCCTGCTCAGGTTAACTAGAATAAATAACATAATTTGCAAAAAAGGTAAATCTCTACCTTATAGGCAAAATCGGCAGACATTTTGAAAAGATGTTTTCTTATAGCATAGATAAAACCCGGGCTCATGTAACCCGGGTTTTATTTGGTTTTTTTATTTTTACAGATTACTTTTTATGGGTCTTCAACAAAATCTATGGGTAAAAAAACAATTTTCACCGCCCGCTTCGCTAAAGGCGCAGAGAAAGGCAGGGTGTTAAAAGCTAATAAACAAGACGCTGTTCTTTGCGTGCTTCGCGCCTTTGCGGTGAAATCACAACTTAATTAAATGGGTCTCAGAAAAAGCCATTACCTTCATAATTATAACCGTATGTTTTAACAGTATATTTTCTAATTAATATTAATAATCTACCCACAGAGTTTATTAACGAACCCTTTTTATTAATTACTAAGTTAATTATAGTGCCTTCCTGTTCCTTAGCCAGAGTTATATTGGCTATGCGTTCGTCTTTTTCATATACCAGGGTAGCGCCCTCTCCTAGATCCATGGACAGCTGTTGTTCCCAGCCTTTTGAATGCATTTCATTATGATTTTTATAATTTTTTTTAATTGAAATTAAATTTTTCTATTTA
>PVMK01125001.1_pt1 | contig 17397 bp, 15 predicted proteins | sample 1853481 | NCBI WGS metagenome assembly PVMK01 (sample SAMN08533507, study PRJNA380276) | Marine sediment metagenome, whole genome shotgun sequencing project.
GTGCCTTCCGCGCCATGGATCCGGCACCTTTCTTACGTCGTGAGTATGACGGAGCTGTTTGTGCTCGGCAAAATCATCTGGGATTGGAGAGCGTCGCTCTCGGCGTATCGCAAGCACCGTTTCAACCTTGCCTATCGGTTCCTCAGCGCGGCCGACGTGTGGATCTTCATCAACCTCGTTCTGGCGATCGCCATTTCGATTCCCGCGTTGAACGTGTACACCCACGGCACGCACGTGACCGTTGCGCACTCCATGGGCAGCACCATCGGCATCAACACGATGATTCTGCTGGCCTCCGTGTTTCTGGTCCTTCGCGAGGAGTGTGACAGCGCGTCCTGCGCGCGCTGGCTTACCCCGGTGCTACCGGGATACTGGTGCGCCAACGCCAGCTTGTTGGTGTTCTGGGTAGCACTGATCGCAGCGGGTGTCGGAAAAGCCCTGTATGCGGGGCCATCGTTTCAGCACATGATGCAGAGCATCCACCCGTATCTGCTGGCGTTCGTCCTGGCGGGCGTAGGTTTGACCGTTGGGCTGTGGATGGTGGCAGTCCCGGCCTTGAGGCTGATCGGTGCGGTCGTCGTGGGCGCCGAGCGCCAGAACACCGCCGATCAGATATCCAACGCCATCGGACTCGACTCGGCGACTTCCATGAGTTCGACCACGTTGCCGTCCGGGTCGCGACCGTAGATCGCGCGCAGCCGTCCCGTCGGCGCGCTATGGAAGTACATGCCGGCGGCTTGCAAGCGCTCGTACTCGGCATCGATGTCGCTCACCAGCAGCGCAATGTGGGTGATGCCATGGTCGCACACGGGCCGATGCGGGTCAGCGGGCCTGGGTGGGGGAGACGAGTACTCAAAGATCTCTACGCACGCATTGCCGAGCTTCAGCATGGCGGCGCGCGCAGCGGAGCCTTCGAGACCCGTGATCCTGTCTGCCCATTCGGTGCCCTGGTCCCAGTCGAATCGGTCGACGACTTCAAAGCCGAGCAGGCCTACGTAGAAATCGACAGCGCGTTCCAGGTCTCCCGTCGATATGGCCGTGTGGTGTATACCGCGAATCATTGTCGATCCTCCGTTGTGCAGGCACTCCCGTTCAACTCAAACAATGCGACGGGCTAACCGCCTCAGCGCAACGTGATGCCGCCATCGACCGCCACCACCTGGCCGGTGATCATGCGCGCTTCGACGGAAGCGTAAAACACCGCCAGATTACCAATGTCTTCCGGTGTCTGCTCGTCGCCCAGCGGCGTGCGTTGCTTGACCACCGCTTCGAAAATCTGCCGTGGTGACATGTTGGCCATCTCCGGCGCGCCCGCCTGCATACGGGTGGCGAGCATCTCCCAGGCGCGGGTCCACAGCAGACCGGGGCATATGCAGTTCACGCGAATACTCCGGGGCGCCAGCTCGAGCGCAAAGGTTCGCGTCAGATGCACCACGCCCGCCTTGGCGGCACCATACGCCGGCAGCTCCGGGCTGGGACCCAGGGCGGCGATGGATGCGATGTTCACGATGCTGCCACCATCGCTCATGCGCGGGATGGCTGCGCTGGTGGAGGAGAATGCCGTGCGCAGGTTGTACTTCAGTTGCTCATCCCACGCGGAATCCGACATGCTGGAAGCGGCGCTGTCCTGCGCCACTTCTTCGAATCCGAGTTTGGGTCCGCCGACACCCGCGTTGTTCACCAGCACATCCAGCGTGCCAAGCTCCGCCGCGACCTGATCGAAACATTCAGCCATGGACTCCTGGCTGGCCGCATCTGCAACCAGTCCCAGGGCCTTGGTCCCGAACTCGCTCGCGAGAGAAGCCGCCGTTTCCTGGACGATGGCTTCTTCGAGATCGGTCACAACGACGTTGGCGCCCCGGGCGGCGAAGCATCGTGCGATCCCCGCTCCGATGCCGCGGCCGGCGCCGGTCACCAGTACCGTTTTGTCTGCAAGACTCATGTTTGGCTCCTTCGGATATCAAGGCGTTGGTCTGATCATTTATCATAACTGTCGCGGGTCGGGAGAATAGGGGATGGTGCGTACTGGCCCCAGCGGAGCCCGAGTGCTTAAATCAGGCTTCGGCTACGCCTCTTGCGAGATGCTCATGGACAAAAGCGACGGTGGCGGAATGTTTGCGCGCGCATTTCTGTTTCGCGTTGTGCTCCGCACAGTAGTTCTGGTCACAGCCACGCTGTTGGCGCTGGCCGCCAATGCAGCGGGATTTCAGGGCCGGGTCGCGGACTCCGAAGGCGCGGCCATCGTCGGTGCCATGGTGACGCTGCACTTCGGCCAACCGTTCCAGGAGCGCACCGTATTCACGGATGACGAGGGTCAATACGCCGTAGCCGGCCTGCCGGAGGAAACCAATCATAGAGTTCGCGTACGGCGCATTGGCTGGCAGGACGTGCGTTCCTCGGGCCACGTGACGCCTGCCGAAGGCATGAGCGATCTCGATCTGACGATGGTGCGGCATACGGACCCGGCCAAGGTGGCGGCCCAATTGCCCGCCAATCAGTGGTACGCACTGGTGCTGGAAAAGCTCACGGACGAACACGACCGGGAGCAGTTCGTTCGGCAGTGCACGTATTGTCATCAGCAGGGCAATGCCGCGACCCGGCTGGTCCGGGAGCCGGAAGAGTGGAGCAAAGTGCTGGCCCGCATGGCGCGCATGGGCGGGGGCCTCGATGCTGGTCTGCGCGCGCGGATGCCCGACCTGCTCAACGCAGCGTACGATCCGGACACAGCGGTCCCAGCGCTTACTGAGGGTTGGCAGAGCCTCGATTTCGCACCGCCGCCTTCCGCGGAAGTACGCCGAGCCATCGTCGATGAGTATCAGCTGGGCGGCAGATCATCGGTGCAGCACGACATGATCGTGCATCCGAGCGGGCAAATTTACTCCGTGGACATGACCACGGACAGCCTGTTTCGGATGGACCCGAATGTGCCCGGAGGCGCACGTGAGCGGTTCGGCATCCCCAACGAGGGCGTCCCCCTGGGTGGGATCATGGGCGCGGGTGCACTTGGGTCCAACACCGAAATGCATGTGGGGCCACACTCGCTGCAGGTCGGCCCCGAGGGCGTCATCTGGATCACTCTGGCGGTCGGCAACCGCCTGGCGAAATTCGACCCCAGGGACAACTCGTTCGTCATCGAGCCGCTACCGAGTGGGATTTACCCCCATACCCTGCGTATCGATGACCGCGGTCGCGTCTGGTACACCATTGCGGTATCCAATCACGTGGGAATGTACGACCCCGCGACTGGCCAGCACGAGGTCATCCGGGTGCCGGCCAGAAGCTTCGGAGAGGAGGTCACCCTGCGGTTGCTGCCGGTCATGTTCTGGCTCAGCCAATACATCGACTTCGATCTGGGCGGCGGTGAAGGTGCCAGCTTACCGGTACCCTACGGGATTGATATTGCCCCCAACGGAGATGTCTGGTTCAGCCAGTTGAATGCGAATCGCATTGGTCGCATCGATCCGGATACTTTCGAGCTCACGATGATCGATACCCCGTTCACCGCCCCTCGGCGCATGCGGTTTGATTCACAGGGCAATCTCTGGATACCGGGGTTCTCGTCCAACCTGCTGTCCCGATTCGATCCCCGAACCGGTGAGTTCAAGAGCTACCCGTTGCCCATCGAGCCTCTGGGGACCGAGACCCCCTACGCTCTGAATGTCGAGCGCGACACCGACACCGTGTGGATCTGCGGGACCAACAGCGACACGCTCATCAGCTTCGATACGGCCAGCGAACAGTTCACGGTCTATCCGCTGCCCACCCAGGTGACATACACCCGCGACATCGATTTCGATGACGAGGGCGGCGTGTGGACATCCAATTCAAACGCGCCGACCTGGCAGATTGAGACCGGCATTCCACGCGTGTTGCGGTTGCTGCCGGGCAAAGATCCTGAGTTGAGCATGGGTGTCTCGGATTTGAGGTGATTGCGCGGATTCTGGGAGTCGCCAGCGCTGCGGTGTTGGCCGTGGCGGGGTTGCTGGGTGGAATGACCGGTTGCACGGCGGAGGAGCAACGAGCCCAAGCGCAGGCGGCAGCCCTGGCGAAGCAGGCCGACGCGTTGGCGGTCGGCATGAGCGCACCGACGCCCACCGACACGACCGGGGTGGTGGTCCAGCTGGCTTTCGGGGAGGAAGCCGACCTCGATCTGTACGTGACGGACCCGCTGCTGGACACGGTGTATTTCGCGCGTCACGAATCCCGCACCGGTGGGCGCATCTCAGCCGACGTACGCTGTGACACTGCGGGGCCACGAATTGAGGAAGTGCGCTTCGACGCGCCGTGGCCGGGTCGCTACCGGGTGGGGGTGGACCATCCAATGCGTTGTGATGGGGCCCCTGCGCCCGCCCCGGCGGCCTTCGCTGTCACGGTGTACGCCGATGGCAGGACGTACCATGCCAGGGGTTCAGTGCCCCTGGAGCAATTTGAAGTCGTCGTGCTGGACTTTGAAGTGCGGGGCAGCCTCAAGCACAGCCCGGCCGAGTACGGGGGAGTTGATTAGTGCGCCGGGGATAAACTTGCCATGTCGCTGAGCACCTTCTTTCGATCCTCGTCGGTCATCATGCGATCTATGGCGGGGTAGAGAATGTTTTCCTCTTTCTGGTTGTGCGAAACCAGCAACTCGAGCAATCCAAGGGCCAACTCATCCAGGCCCTCCGATACGCCCCCCAATACTCTTGCATTCATCTCCTCGAGGAATCCCTTGATTCGTCCATGTTCCATACGCATGACTTCCGTTGGTCCCCCAACGGTCATACCGGTCCGCTTCTCGAAAATAGGGAAGAGCAATTCCTCTTCCCAGATGATGTGTCCCTGAAGCCCGGCCATGAACTGATCGAAGAGCAGCTTCGCCTGAACAGTGTCGTGGCCCTGCTGTCGTTGAAATTCCGCGAAGGTACGATCCAGCTTCGCGTGGTCCGCCATCATGAACTCCGATATCGACTGCACGGCCGTCACGGGATCAGCATGACCTTGATCGCGGTGTCCGCGCTCGCCTGAGTCGCGTAGGCTTCGCTGGCTTGTTCCAGCGGGAACTCGTGGCTGATCAGCGGCTTGCGATCGACCTTCCCGAGCTGATCAACTCCAGGGCGTCCACGAACTCGTCCGGGGTCCAGGCCCACGAACCCAGCAGATGAATACCTTTGCGCATGATCACGTTGGGATCGATCTCCAGCGTCTTCTCGAATACCGCCACGACGACTACCTTGCCATTGGGCTTCACGATGGCCAGTGCCTGCTCGAGCACGCTCACGCCCGAGAAGTTCTTAGTCGCGCCCACACAATCGAATACCGTGTTCACCGCGCCCACGGGCATCTCGAGCAGACCCAACTGCGCGGCGGAATCCTTCAGGATCCTCTCCGTTACGTCGCCTTCGCGCGCGTTGAGGGTCTCGTCGGCACCCAGTTCCAGAGCGAGCGCCAGACGCTTGTCCGATAGATCCACCACGATGGTCTTTGCCGACGATTCAGCCTTGATGCATTGCAGAATGCCAAGCCCGATGATCCCGGCACCCATGATCACGACGGTCTCGTCATCCTGCACGTCAGCGAGGTTGGCGGCATGCAGCGAGGTCGCCAGGGGCTCGGTGGTAGCGGCTTCCACGAAGCTCACGTCGTCTGCAATGGGGACGAGGAAACGGGCGGTCTCTGCTGTGATTTTCAGATACTCGGCGTTGGCGCCCATGGCCGCCGCGGTGATGCGATCACCGACCTCGACACCTTCGATACGCCCCTTGATTTCGGCGATCTCCCCGCTGAACTCGTGCCCGAGAATGCGGCCGGTCTCGGTGGGCAGTCCCAGGCCGAGGAACATGCCTTCGCGATAGGTGTGCAGATCCGAGCCGCAGATTCCGCAGGCTCTGACTCTGAGCAAGGCTTCACCCTCCGCCAGTTCGGGCTTGACGACTTGTTCGAACCTGACGTCCCTTGCGCCGTGAAACACTGCTGCTTTCATGTTCTATGCGTCCTCTTGTTCGTCCTTCGTCGACCGCCGGCACTGCGGCCATGCGGAGAAAGAATATGTCTTTCTCACCGTTCGTCAAGATGGGGCCCAAGGTGGCCGGTCATTTCGTGCGCAAGGCCAGATAACGTTCGAGCAGCCAGGGCGCATTCGATTGCAGGCGGTCACGTAACACAATGGCCTCGCTGCTGGGCGTGGTCCCTTTAGGATCCACGTGAACCAACGACCGCAGCACGTCAAAGGTGATCTGCGCAGGACTAGATCCCGGATCGATGGTCAACGTTCGCGCGGTTCCCGGCTCACGCAACAGCAACCATGCCGGCAGCCAGCTTGCGTCCAGCGGGCCGGTGTCCTGAGCGACGAGATCCGCCCACAAGCGGGCAACGTTGCGATCCGGGAAATCCACTGCCTCGAATGCATTGGCCGCAACATTCGGCTCGATCCAACACAGTTGGCACCAGAGTTCGAGCGCACGCGGGCGGTTGCGGAGGCGGTATTCGGCTTCGGCCAGTCGCGCGATCAGCACCGGCTCGACTGCGTAGTCCGTCCCGAGCACCGAACGTCGCACGCTGTCCCAGTCGAGGCATCTGCGATAAATTGCGCTCGCGTGCTGCGAGGGCGTTAACGGATCGAAGGGACAGTGTTCAACCACCGTCGCAATGCGATGCCAATAGGGCGCCATGAAATCGCGACTGTGCAACCGCAGCAACCGCTCTGCGGCCGGAAGCCACTCCTGTTCGAGCCTCGCGAGTTGCCCCAGCGCCGCTGCGACGCTGCATGGCGCCAACGTCAGTAGCAACTCACCCAGGCATACTGCGTCGTTGAGCTGCGGGTTGTTCGGCGCAACTCGAAGGAGTTGCTGTCGTGCCTTCGCCGCGGCGCCTGAGTCGTTTTCAACCAATGCGTCGCGCAATCCTGCGAGCGCAGCGGTTTCCGCACTGTGGGTAAACAGATCCAGCTGCTCGCCATCGATGACGGGTTCATATCCCATGCGCACCAACGCATCGAACTCGGGATCGGTGGAGCCGCGAAGCTGAATGCCTGCGTTTTGTTCCCAGCCGGTGTAGGCGGCCAGCGTCCGTCTGTGACCCAGCGCGTCGAGCCATTCGCTAGCTGTGTCGAGGATGGCCCGCGCATCCACCTGGCTTGTTACGGCTTCCTGCAGACTGGCTACTTCGCCGCGCCGCCAGGCGCGATAGCTCGAATAAGGCAACGCGTCCAGGGCAAGCAGTAGTTCCACGGCCAGGTAGCTGCCTTGCTCGAGCATCAATCGGTCCACAACGGCGCGGATGTCGGAATCTGATACTGGCATAGGCGCTAAGTCGTTTCGTCTTGCGGATTACGTCAGCTTCACCAGCATTTTGCCGGTGTTCGAGCCGGTGAAAAGACCTTGAAACGCCTCCGCCGCCCGTTCGATACCCTCCAATATGGTCTCGTCGTACTTCACCTGGCCACTCTTGATCCAGGTTGAAACGTCGCGAATGAAGTCGTCCCGTGCATCGCTGTAGTGCGAGACGATAAACCCCTGCAGGCGCAAGCCGAGGCCGATGGCCATGCTCAGGTTGTTCGGACCCGGGCGCGGTTCGGTGTCGTTGTAGGTGGCAATGGCGCCGCAGAGCGCTATTCGACCGAACGGACGCATGTGAAAGATAGCGGCTTCCAGATGGTCGGCGCCGACGTTGTCGAAATACACATCGAGCCCGTCCGGGGCGCCTTCACGCAGGTGTTGCAACAGGTGACCTTCCTTGTAATTGAAGGCGTAGTCGAAGCCGAGATCGCCGGTCAGATGCGCGACCTTGTCGTCGCTTCCCGCACTGCCCAGCACCCGGCAACCTCTGACTTTGGCGATCTGGCCGGCGAGTGACCCGACCGCACCGGCCGCCCCCGAAACAAAGACCGTTTCGCCTTCCTCGAGGCTGGCGGCGTTGAACAGGCCGACATACGCCGTCATGCCGGGCATGCCGAGCACGCCAAGGTAGGCCGAAAGCGGAGCCAGCGATGAATCCACGGTGGCGAGGTCTTCACCGCCGCTGATGAACGCTTCCCGCCAGCCATTGTTGCTCTGCACGCAACTGCCAACCGGCAGGTCATCGTTGTTCGACTCGACGACCTCGCCGACCGCTCCGCCCTGCAGCACCTCGCCGATCTGAAAGGGAGGCGTATAGGATTTCCGGTCGTACATACGGCCCCGCATGTACGGGTCGACGCTCATGTAACGGTTGCGCACCAACACCTCCCCGTCCCCCGGCGGACTCAACTCCACATCCACGAGATCGAAATTCTCTGTGGTCGGCATGCCAACCGGACGACTTTTGAGGTGGACTTCGCGACTGGCCAGATTAGTCATGCTGATGTTCTCCTGTTTGCGGCAGCCACACCGTAGCGCTGCCAACGACCGATAGTTCGTCGTCCTGATTGTGTGCCTGCTGTTCTATCTCTACAACAGAATGTCCGTTTGTCTGGTACTTCTTAACCACCCGGCCCCTGATGAACAACGTATCTCCTACCGGATTATGGCGGCGTATCTTGCAGCTTGCCTGGTGCAGGAAACCATCGTCTCCCATCCAATCGGTGAGATGGTGCGTGAGCCATGAACAGCGTTCCGGGCCGTAATCGTACGCGCCAGGGGCACCCACGGTTGCCGCAAAATCCTCCTCCCAATGTACTCGCTCGGGGCAATCGGGTACGCCGTATCGATTCTTGATTCCCAGGCCTGCGTGGTCGTGGACCTGTTGCCAGGCGAGTCTGTTGGCGCGAATGTACAGGCCACCCCAGCCCTGGGCGTAGGCGATGAAGCCCGTTACCGTCATGGGGCCCTTGACCATCATGGGCAGCTCGTCGCCTTCGGCGACCTCTTCGAAGAAGCGGGCCTCCGCGCCTCGCACGGTCTCGTTTTCGTACTGGCGGTAAATGTCGGCGATTTCGGCGTCGTCGTAGACCTTGGCGCTGCGCTGTTTGAGATGATCGTACTTGCGCCCTTCCTCTCTGGCCGTATCGCGCTCGGTGCGAAAGCACCAGCTGTCGGCTTCGGCGACCAGATCTCCGGTCTGGTTGTAAAACCTCACGTGGTAGATCTGTTGGATCGACCGCCCGGCGAAATTGGTCTGATGCTCCACCAGATCTTTCAGCCAGGCCTCGGTGGTAATTTCGTCGTTTCGCAGGATGGGCTTGTGCCAGGTCCAGTCCGCTCCGGCCCACATGGCGTGTATGCCTGGCAGACCGCCCACGTAGCCTGAAATCACCCGGTCGCACGCAAACAGGAAGGAGGGTGGCGCCACCAGCGTACCGTAGCGGGATCGGCCGGCGTACTCCGGGTCGCACCACAGCGGGTTGTCGTCGCCAATGCCGTGCGCGTAGTGACGGATGTTGTCGCGGGTGGCCTCGTGGCACCAGGGCTCCAGAGTGCCTTCGATCTTCACGCCGATGCGTTTGCGCAACGCCTCGAGGGCGGCCTCCTCGATTTTCGGAAACGAACGAATCATCAACAGCATCCCCCGATCTCGATTCATCCCACGATACCTGCCTCGAGGCGCGACGGAAACGTCTCCACCGTCAATACGTTGTATTGATCCGTTGGCCGAGCGAAACGCGTTCTACGTACGTCTACGTACTGACGCTCATGGCGCTTCTCGATACGATTCTGCGCGGCCTATTTGCTGGTCTTCACTGTGAACATCCTGCTCCTGATCGTCGTCCTGCTTGCTGTAGCCGTCTATTTTGCAAAACGCCGTTTCGATTCGCTGACCAGCAGACAGAAGAAAAACCTGTGGACCCGGAAGGTCAATCGGTTGTTCTGGTGGCTGGAGGACCATGGCCTGATGGGTCGGACCCCGGCTTTCGACCGCGACTACGAGCGTGCGTATCATGGCTTGCGCGCACTCGAGGTGGCGCATCCGGTGGTGAAAGCCGAATGTCTGAAGTTGCTGGAACACAAGGATCAGCTCACCGATGTAAAGGAACTCGGCGCTGGACTCACCAAGGGCGGCATCCACAAGGCGCAGTGGAAGGCGTTCATGTTCAAATCCGGTGAGTTCATCGAGGAGAACTGTGCGCTCGCGCCGCGGACGGCGGAACTCATTCGCAGGATTCCCAATGTATACACGGCGTTCTTCTCGATCGTCGATCCGAAGCAGTACATCACGCCGCACTGGGGTTACTACAAGGGTTTCCTGCGCTACCACCTCGGCGTGATCATTCCCAACGACAACGCCGACCATGCCTGCTGGATACGGATCAACGCGGATCCGGAAGACAACGCGAAGCAGGACCAGGCGTTGATCGAAAACGGTGAGACCTACTACTGGCACGAGGGCGAGGGCATCCTGTTCGACGACAATTATCTCCACGATGCGAAGAACGACTCCGATGAGGTGCGCGTGGTGCTGTGGCTGGATCTGTGCCGGAAGATGCCGTTCTACGCGCAGATCATCAATCGCTTCATTCTCTGGGTCGTGTACCGCGACGAAGCGATCGTGCGGATCCGCGAAGGCGCGCGCGTCGCCGAATCGTTTAAGGAAGCGGCCTAGCTTTCATGGTATTCAAGCTACGTGAAGCGCGTCGCGCGATGGACGCGCTGTCAGCCAACCCCGATGACACGGCCGCGGCCATCCGGGCGATTGCGGCAATGTCGGGCAATTCGGGCGAGCGGTGTTTCCGGCGCTTCAAGCGTTCCGCTACCGGTGCCCGGATTCTGCAGGAAAAACGTGAACTCGCGGATGCGCTCGCCGACATCGACCGCCTGGGAATGATGCCCCACGGGTCTTTGGGCAAGGAAATTTGGAACTTCTACACCGTAGAGCAGTTGAGCATTCAAGGCCTGCAGGAGGCGAGCGAGGCCGCGCAGGGCGGGGGCAGCGGCGGGGCCGATACGGATGAAGCCAGGTTCGGACGTCGACTGCGCGATCTGCACGATGTCTTTCATGTCCTGACGGGCTATGGCCGCGACATTCTCGGCGAGATTGCCTGCCTCGCTTTCACCTACGCGCAGACCCGCAATACGGGTGTTGGCTACGTCGTCCTGCGAGCCTTGCGCCAGGCCGGTTGGCGCTCGGAGATGGGCAGGCTTTGTCGGCAGGCTTATCGGCGCGGACGGCATAGCCGGTGGCTTGTCGACCTGGAGTGGGAGACGCTGCTCGACCAGCCCCTCGAGCAGTTGCGATTGCGACTGAGTATCGGACCCACACCGGTCTACGAACAGATTCGCTCGGCCGGAGCGCCCGTTCTGCAATAGGACTGGATCATGAAACGCGACGTTGTCGTCATCGGCGGGGGCCCTGTGGGGCTGAGCTTTGCCCGTTCTCTGGCGGGAGCGGAACTCGATGTCTGTGTCGTCGAAAAATCTGAGCGCGAAGTTCTTCGCCAGCCACCCATGGATGGCCGTGAGATTGCGCTGACCCATCTGTCGGTCCGAATTCTGAAAGACCTCGGCGTCTGGGCCCGTATACCGTCCGCCGAGATATCCCCGATCCAGGAGGCCAGGGTGCTGGACGGCGATTCGCCGTTCTCACTGTGCTTCGACAACCGGGATCCAAGCATCGATGCGCTGGGCTATCTGGTGGCGAACCACGTCATTCGTCAGGCTCTGTACGAGGAAATCGAAACCGCGTCCGGTGTCGATCTGATCGCCGGCGCGGCGGTGACGGAGGTGCACGCAGACGCCCAGGGCGCATCGGTTGTCCTGGACGGCGGTGACACGGTCGAAGCGTCCCTGGTCGTCGCGGCGGACAGCCGGTTCTCGGAATCACGCCGCCGCATGGGCATACCGGCGAGCATGCACGACTTTTCCCGCGTGGCGATCGTGTGCCGCATGACGCACGAAAAACCGCACGGGAGTATTGCCTACGAGTGTTTTCACTACCAACGAACGCTTGCCGTGTTGCCGATGAACGGCCAGATGTCATCCATCGTCATTACCGTGGCCGCCGATGACGCCGAAGGAGTCCTGGCGATGCCCGAAGATTCCTTCAACGCGGACATTCAGCGACGCTTCGAAGATCGCCTGGGCCGGATGACGCTCGTCGGCAAACGCTACGCCTATCCGCTCGTTGCCGTCCATGCAGATCGCTTCACGACGACTCGATTTGCGCTCATCGGCGATGCCGCGGTGGGCATGCATCCGGTGACCGCGCATGGGTTCAATCTCGGTGTGAGAGGGCAGGACACGCTCGCGCGGGAAATCAGGTCCGCCGTGGCGCGCGATGAAGACGTGGGCGGGTCGAAGGTGCTCGGCCGTTACGAGTCCCAGCACATGCGCGTCACCCGACCGATGTATCTGGGGACCAATGGCATCGTCGGCATGTTTACCAACGATGCGCCACCGGTAAAAATACTTCGCAAACTGATTCTTCGCTTCGGCGATGGGTTCCCGCCCGTCAGACGCCTGATCACCGCCGCGCTGACGGAAACCGATGCTGCCCCAGCCTTTCTACGGCCCCTCAGCAAAAACGGCGGGACAGGCGCTTCAGGAAATGCGTCTTGACGCGGGCGAGCTGCTGGAGGTACCAGGCGAACCGGCTCGGCTTGACCCAGCTCATCTGTATCATGCGGCGCTCGCCGTCGAAGCTCTTGTAACCGTGGAACGAGTTGCCGCTACGGCGAAACGCCAGCACCGTGCCGCCCAAGGGCTTGACCTCGGCGACGTAGTCCTCGATGTCATCCCGTGATCGCAAAATGCGCAGCCGGCCACCGGCATGGTCCCACTCCGGGTTGAAGTAGACCAACAGGGTGATGATCTTGCTCGGGTGGTCGGTATGAATGTGCCCGTCGCTCGGTTCGGAGTATTTGCGCACGGTAATGGTCTTGTGGGTGCCGGTCAGATCCACGCCGAACTTCTTGGCCACGTGCCACTCGAAAATCGGACTGTCGAGATCGCTCAGTAACTCCGCGAAACTCGGCCCGTAAGAGAGATCCTTGGGCGCGTGATTGGTCGGCACATCGATGCGTGGATAGTCACTGTTCAGCTGCTCTACGGTTTCCGACTCGATCGCATCCGGTACCACCAGAAAATCGAACGGCTCACGAACCAGTGGGGTGTCGTCGATGGCGGCAAAATTCAGTAGGGACATTGGAATTTACCTCGTCGGTCGGGAGACATCGTCAGGCGGCGAGCGGAGCGACCCGCTCCAGGACTTCCAGCGCATCATGCCGAAGATGATTCTGCTCCATCTCTGCGCGCAACTCGGCTACCGTCACAATGCCTTGGTCCAAGGCTTCGCGTACCAGACCAAAGAAGAACTGTTCCTGACGGACGTCCGGGTGGGTCCCGTACCTGCCCAGCAGACCGTAGTCGCCAAACAAGGCTCGGCGTGCGCGGCGCACCCAGTGCCGGGGCGGGAACAGCCTGAACGTATCCGCCGGCCGGTAGTCGATCGGTAGGCCCGTCTTCCAGGGCTGGTGCTTGCGCTTGGTGGTATGCAGCATCTTGGTCCGGTCGGTCAGATGGTCGAAGTCGTTCCACTCGTTTTCGAAGAACCCGACGGTTGCCCGCGGTTCGTAGCGCAGCGAGATCCAGTCCATGTAGTCGCGCTGACCCTCGAACATTGCGTTGAACTGTTCTTCGAACCGCCAGTGGCGCAACCGGGCACAATCCAACAGCATGACGCTGGTCGCCAACGCCCCACGTTTTCCTTTGTTGCCCGACTTCGGGCGGCACAGGATGGCCTTGCCGTCCATGTCTCGCGACAGCAGGTCCCAGACATCGGCCAGGGCGAACACGTCGGGATCTATCACCAGCGCGCGCCCGCGATACCCCATGAGCTCGGGCGGCATGAACCGGGTCGGCGTGAAGGACTGCAGGTCGTTGCGTACCCAGATGCGCCGTTCGCCCCCGCGCAGGAACTTGTCTCCCTCGCGCTTTCGAAGTACTGGAAAGTCGTCGTAGGCCATGATCCGGACATCGAATTTTTCGTTGTGATGCGAACTGCGGCGCACCGCGTATTCCGCGACGATCGCACCGAGCATCTGCTTGTGATTTGCCTGAATGAACACCCAGCGGTCCACCTGAGCATGCTCCGTTGGCGCGCTCACGCGGCCTGCCTCGGCGTATCGGTCAGCGGCGGCGTGCGATCGAGAATCTCGAGCGCATCGTGGCGCACATGGTTGTGGCGCATCTCCGCGCGGACCATGCTCTCGGTGACGCTCCCGTTGTCGATACATTCCTTCAACAGGGCGAAGAAAAACCGCTCCTGGTTCGGATCAGGATGCCGCTTGTAGTGGCCCAGGAACGCGTACTCGCCGAAGATCCGGCGCCGGGCCATCATCAACCACGCCAGCGGTGGGAAGCCGTGGAACTTCTCCCGTGGCCTGTGATCGATCGGCAGCCCGGTCTTCCACGGCTGCGTGCGACGCTTCGTGGTATGCAGCAGCTTGGTCTGATCGGTGAGCCGGTCGAAATGGTTCCAGGCGTTTTCGAACCGGCCGATGCTCGAACTCGGCTCGTTGCGCAGATTGATCCAATCGATGTAATCGAGCTTGAACTCGAACATCTCGTTGAACTGCCGCTCGACGTTCCAATGCGTCAGCTGGGCGCAGTCGAGCAACATGACGCTGCTGGCGAAACAGGTTCCGCCCAGACCCTTGTTGTTCGGTCGGGGGCGGCAGACGATCGCCTTGCCCTGCATATCGCGCGACAGCAACTCCCAGATGTCGCTCACAGCAAACACATCCGGATCGATCACCACGGCGCGCCCCGAGTAACTCATCAGTTCCGGCGGCAGGAAACGGGTCGGCGTAAACGACTGCAGGTCGTCGTTCAGCCAGGGACGCTTCATGCCGTCTCGAAGAAACAACTGTCCCTCGCGTGCCGTGAAGAAAGGGTAGTCCTTATGATGGATGATGCGCACATCAAACTTGTCGTTGTGCGCAGAGTTGCGGCGTAGCGAATGCTCCGCCACCAGCGCACCGACGATCTGCTTGTGGTTGGTGTGAATGAAGACGCAATGCTCCATAGGAAATTCCTGTCCAGCTGTCTTGAATACGGAACCGTCCAGATCCGCAAACCACACCGAATCGGCCAACTCCGCGTTGAGTAAACTCCCACACCCACTTCGACGGGTGCGAGTCTAGCCGGGTAAAAGAAGGCGCCGTATCCGTGAATACCGTAATGTCGCGAGGCCGGGACCGCCGCCAACGGTAAAGTTGACAGGGGATAGGCAGAACAGACGCCCGAGCCACAGCTCAACAGCGTCGACCACTTCGACAGCTACTGTTGCGAACGCCACCGGCCTGCATCAACACGGGCTGATGAGGCTGCGAGAAGCCTGGCTGTTCGTCTGTCGTCGGGGGGATTTACATCGACCCCCGTGGGGCCGTACGACGTTATTTGCAGTCCGACTAGCTGAGCGTCACAACTCGACGATCAGCTGAAGCCCCCAACGCGACTCGGCACCCGGGTGGATGAACGAACCGCCGAACTCGGGTGCGGTGATGTTTTCCTCCAGATAGTCCTCGTCCGTTACGTTGTTGCCGAACACCACGACCTCCCAGCCATCGCCGGCCACACCGGCGCGCAGATCCAGGGTCACGTAGTCGTCGCGTCGGGTCCGATCGTAGTTAGCCGTGCCAATACCGGGAACCCCCACGAAGGCGAGCGAATTCTCGAACAAGGTCGTCTGCGAGTTGTCCTGCACCGTGTGAAACCACGTATCGCCCACCCAGGTGACGTAAGCGCCGCCGACAAAATTGAGGTTGCCGGTGATCGGAAAATCCAATTCGGTGGCGAGGTTGAAAGTGAACTCCGGCGTGTAGGGCGATTCGTTGCCTTCGGTCGCCGGGCGTGATTTGTTCTCGTTAATCTCGCTGTCGACATAGGAAAAACCGCCATAGACCTGCAGCCAGTCCGTGACGATCGTGTTCGCGCCCAGTTCGAATCCGGCAATCTCCACTTCGTCGATGTTCGACACGACCCTGAGCAGCCCGAACGGCCCCACCAGGAACTCGAAGAACTGCATGTCGTCGACCTTGGTGTAGAAAATGGCTCCGTCGAGATAAAAGCGATCGGAGAAGGTGGATTTGAAGCCGATCTCGAACGCGTTCGACGTCTCTTCGTCGAACTGATCTTTGATCACCAGACTGGTCCCAATACCTAAGGGTGGCGGTGAGTTGAAGAACGTGTCCACCGTGGCCTGGGAGCCCTGGTTGTTGAAGCCGCCACTCTTGAAGCCGACGCCCCAGCTCGCAAACAGCGTGGTCGATTCGACGGCATCCCAGGTAATGGTTACCTTCGGTTCCCATTGATCCCAGTCATTGTCAACGTCCGGGATGGTGGTTGCGGGACCGAACAGTGCGGGATTGATGGGTGCGCCGCCACCCAGCAAGTACTGCGTGGTCGCGTTGACGGGCACCTTGCTTGATGCCTCGCGTTCCTCGCGGTCGTAGCGCAGTGCCGCCGCGATTTCGACGGTGTCGCTGATGTCGTACTCGAGCTGCCCGAACACCGCGTAGACATCGGTATCGAAATCATCCCAAAGCAATTGTTCCGTGGGGTTCAGACCGTTCTGCGGGACGAACAGCGACTCGGTGACGCCGAAACCCTGGTCGATGCCGAGATTGACGCCGACTTCACGGTCGATGTGCAGGTAGTACAGTCCCCCCAGCCAGCGCAGTTGCTGATCATCGGGCGAGGCTACGCGGACTTCGAAGCTGTAGTCTTCCTGGTTGCGCTCCTGATACTGAGTGCCATCACACGAGACCGGCGTGTAGGGCCCAAACACCGAAAACTCGGGTACGGGCGCCAGAATCTGCGGCGAGGGCAACGTCGTCCCGGCGGCAAACTCGTCTGCGGTGGTCTGACGACAGGTGGGCTCGGCATTAAAGAATCCGAACGCGCCGCTGGTACCGTCCGCGTAGAAGCTGTTTTCGATGTTGCTGTACAGCGCCCACGCGGTGACCGTTCCCCAGTTGGCGTCGTAATCGAGCTTGCCGGACAACTCGGTCGAGTCCTGATCGTTCTGCGGGTCGATGTTGGCTTGGAATATGAAGTCGTGATCGTTGGAGTCCTCGTAGAATTTCGGGTCGTCGAAGATCTCGGCGACGACGGGGAGCGCGAAGGACGCGTTGAAGGTAATCGAGGCGGCGTCGACTTCGCCGTAGCGCGCCTTGAAGTCCAGGCTCAGATTGTCGGACACCTCGAACAGCAGCCGGCCGTTGATGTTCCAGGACTCGAAGTCATCGACCGAGTCATCGCCGGTGAAGCTGTTGCTGTGGAAACCGTCGGTATCCCGATAGTCGCCCGAGATGCTGAAATAGGTACTCCCTTCAACAATCGGTCCCATGGCTGAGGCCACGACGCTGTAGGTGTTGTCCTCTGCCGCACTGCCTTTGAACTTGAAGCGCATCGTATCGTCAGGCTTCTGCGTGGTGACGATTACCGCGCCGGCGGCCGCGTTGCGCCCGTACAACGCGCCCTGGGGCCCCTTCAACACTTCGATCTGGTCGAG